>VFQN01006367.1_pt1 | contig 13534 bp, 16 predicted proteins | sample 3512371 | NCBI WGS metagenome assembly VFQN01 (sample SAMN10412370, study PRJNA504923) | tailings metagenome | isolation source: Replicate 2 from Balatoc abandoned mine | place: Philippines: Itogon, Benguet | collected 2017-08-28
CAGCCGGCGCCTGGCGCCAGCTTGCACCAAGGCCGTCTGCCTAGGTTTGGGAGGGTCTGGGGCTCGTTCACACCAGACGCCGCTATAGCTTGGCGTGTGCACTTGTCGGCAGGCAGCTGTTGAAAGCTGTTTGAAGGTGCGCGCAAGTGCGCGGGCTAGCTTCCCTGAGCCAACGGGGCACGTGGGCGCCAGGGGAGCTCCTCTGGCAGCAACAACTTGAACGCCACCATTCCCTTCCATGAACCTATAATCTACGTATTTCATACATGCATGGTTCGTCCTTCGTCGCTTTGGGTTCGTGTGGCCTGGCCAACGTTGTCGGAAACAATGAGTCAGGTTCTGGAGCTCGGCATTACGTTCCCGCGTCGCTGTCTTCCATTACTATGCCCGGGGCGTATGCTATTACTTCAATGAGCTGCACCACTTGTTTCGCATAGTGTCTGCGAGGGAAGCGTAAGAACCCTCACAACCCTTATTATACCTGCAGCCAGCTGAGCACCGACTGTACCTGGACTTTCGTAATCTGTAACAGAGCAACTTCACTGATAGGCGGACATCAATATGGCCGCAACCGATAGCGCGCGGGCCGAGTCAGGCTTTTACTGCTCAACCAGCGGCACATACTTCCGTGATAAAGAGTCGCTGGCAGAGCACTACAAGAGCGACTTTCACCGCTACAATCTTAAGCGGAAAGTAGCGGGCCTTCCGCCAGTCACCAAGGAGTGGTTCGAGGCTCGAAAGGCGCAATTGAGCACAGCGGCGGCCGGGACTTCCGCCGCCGCGCCGCTGCAACGTCTTTGGATTGACCCGCTTACGAAGAAGAAGTTCAGCACGGAGAACACTTACCAGGCGTTCGTGCGGTCAAAGAAGTACCTGGACCTTGTGCGCAAGAGCGGACAGCTAGCGCCAGAGCCGGTTATTGTCACACGGCAGGCCGACGCTGAGCAGCAGCAACAGCAGCAAGGAGGTGAGGGTACGCGCAGTTGCGGGGGGGGGGGGGGGCACACTTGCGTAGACACGTGTGCACGGAGGGTATTGGCGTTCGCACCAGCATTGATGCAGGCGTGGCCATGCAGGGCCCGTCGTACGAACCGTCCGGCTTGCCCCTCAGTGCTAGGGCGCGCACATGCAACGACGCAACACAAGGGAAGCACTTTCACGGCAGCTCGTTGTGTGGGAGATGAGTATCTAACTGGTGGCAGTCCACATATTTGTTCAAGCACGAAGTGGACACGGCCACTACTGGTAGTGGCGTGCCTTCCCACGTGGCTGCTTGCCGGTTGTCTGTACCTTACGGCATCTCCCTCGATCAACTGAGGCATGTGTCTGCCTGCACACGGAATGTGACCACGCCGTCGTGTCCAACAGTACAATTCGACAGGCCTACGCGCCGCCCAAGTGTGACAACTGCTGGTGCCGACGCCTAGTGCGGGTGTGCCTGCCCTCGTCCACCCTGTGTGCCCATGCAGGAGGAGGCCCTAAGTGAATCCCGTAATGGTTGAGAGTAAAGTCCGATAAATAGTTCCCATACATTCGTCACCCTGTGTACCCATGCAGGAGGAGGCCCTAAGTGGCTCCCGTGATGAATGAAAATGAAGTCCGATAAATAGTTCCCATAACTTCGTCTCCCTGTGCACCCATGCAGGGGGAGGCCCTAAGGCGGTGGCCGGCTTCAAAGTCGTTGCGCCGTCCGGCGGGCTGCCCAAGGCGCAAGACGTAAGTTGGATCTTGGGGCACTGGGCTGTGCTTTTCCTGCTAGATTTACTGTGCACGGCGGGTCTGCGCCCCTTCTGCCGCCCAACGCCTGTGCTCCAGGAAACACCTCTGCACAAACCAGGGCGCGCTGAGCAAAGCTTCACCTGAGCAGCCTTGGCGAAGCACTGCATGCGCTTGCAGCCTACAGCGTCACAACTTCTTGCTGTCAGCTTGCCGGCATCATCCCGCATGTACTGTTAGCTTGCCCGCAGTACCCTGCCTGGGTCCAGCAGCTGCCCATCGGCGCCCGTCCGTGCGCCTGTGACCGCAGCTGGGGTCAGAGTGCTGGTGAAAAGTACATTGTGCTGCATAGGCTGTGATCACAAGGCTAAACCGGACCTACTGTGTTGACGTTCCGCCCCCAGGGTGAGGACACGGCCATGGCCAGCCCCAGCCGCGGGGTGGAGGTGGACGGGGCGGAGGAGGAGGACGACGACGAGGGCAGCGGCTGGGAGACGGCGTCGGACGACGAGGAGGCGGCGGAGCTGGCGGCGGCGGCGGCTGCAGGCGGGGAAGGCGAGGTGGGTAGGCTGTGGGTGCGGGCCGCGACTGGTAGCATGGAGGGATCTGTGCGGCGGGCAAGGCGAGGAAGGCGAGGAGGCTGGGGGCGCGGACCGGTGGTGGTGGTGGGGTGCGGGCCGCGGGCCGCGACCGATAGCGTGGAGGGATTGGGGCGGCGGGGTTGGCTGCGGCTGCGGCTGCAGGCGGGGAAGGCGAGGTTGGCCGAAGGCTGGGGGCATGGACGAGGGGAGGCAAGGCAAACGGTGGAGTTGGGGCTGCACGGTTGGGCGGGTGCGGGCTGGGGGAGCGAGGTACGGGCCATGGTGTTCACTGCGGACTGAGGGCGTCGCGGTGCGGGGGATACGGGGGCGCACGGTTAGATTGGTGACGCCCCGCATGGTGGCAACACAGCACGGAATTATGCTGCTGGCTGCGGGTGATGCAATGGGATGCGGTGACGCAACGGGCGATGCGCAAGGGGTGTTGTGGCGGGCTTGTTGCGCTCTTGGGTGCTGGTTCCTTCCTGCTCTTGTTGCGTGTTAAGTCCTGTGCACCCTGGATGCGGCAATACGTTGCTCGGCGGTCGCCCTCGGGACGCACCTTGCCGCTGCCGCCCATGCACTGCGGGCGTGATGTGAGGGCTGCCAAGCTGAGGCATATGGAGTGTGTAGAGATGATTTTGCGGCAGTCGGGGGACGCATAACCCGGGTACAAGCAAGATTGGCGGTTACAGAGCAAGCAGGAGAGCGCTCGCCAGGGTTGGAGGCATGAGGGCCGTACAGCTGTGGCGAGGGCTGTCGCATTGCGCCCTCGCAGCCAAGCACGCACTGCTGACCGTCGCAGTTTGGCCGTGGAGCTGAGGCTGAGAGCGGCCGCACTGCACCCCTCCGCAGGACGGCAAGGGCGAGGACGGGGAGTGGGCCGACTGGGACGTGTGCCGGTCGCTCTTCGACAACCACATCTCGCCGTCCTTCCAGGTGCGTTCGTTTCCCAAGCGGCATAGGCAACGCCACTTGCTTGCACAGGACACAACCGTCGTGTGCTCACACTCACAACAAAGATGGTGCTCTGGGGCAGCGCATGGCACTGAAGCAAGTTTTGTTCTGTGCTGAGCAACTGTCATACGGGTGGTGGGCGGCTGCTTCGAGCGCGGTACTCACGTCCTCGTCGGCCTGTCTTCTCGGCACCGCTCAGTATATTTGTGCCGCTGTGTGCCACCCCGCTGCCCCGCCCCCAGGCCAACCTGGAGTACATGTCCAAAAAGTCCACTCCTAACCCTCTCCTAATTCACTCCCCACTTCTAACCCACTCTCAACCATTCCTAACCCGCTCCCAACCCACTCCTAATCCGCTCCCACTTCTAACCCACTCTTAACCATTCCTAACCCAACCCCAACCCACTCCTTTCCTCCAGGCCAACCTGGAGTACATGTTCAAGAAGTTTGGGTTCTACCTCCCGGACAGCGAGTACCTGAAGGACCCGGAGGGGCTGCTCAAATACCTGGTGGGTTGAGTTCAATCAAGGGAACACAGTGACGGCCTGTGCTCTGCAGCATGCGCGCAACGCGCCTGAGGGGGTGCACAGTGGTGCACAGGCGTTGGCGAACCAGCGGAACCACCAGTCTCCCCCCGTGCCCCCTCCCTCCCTCGCCCCTTTCCCCTCCCCTGTCCCCAGGGCGCCAAGCTGCAGGTGGGCGGCGTGCCGCTGTACGCCCGCGGCGACGACGCCAGGGGCAAGCAGTTCCGCTCCCTGCACGCCGTGCAGCGGCACATGGTGGACACGTGCCAGTGCAAGATGGCGTACGACGACAACGAGGAGGAGTACGACGAGTTCTACGACTACAGCATGGGCGAGGAGGGCGAGGGAGGGGATGAGGGTGGGGACGAGGGCGCGCTGGTGGTGGGCGGCGGGCCGGTGGCGGTGGCGGCGGCGGGCTTTGAGCTGGTGGTGGGCGGCGGCGGCGAGGACGGCATGGCGGGCGGCAAGGTGCTGGGCAACCGGGAGTTTGCGCGGTACTACCGGCAGCGGCACCGGCCGGAGGACGAGCGGAGGAGCGTGGTGGTCAACACCATGCTGGCCAGGTGGGGCTGGGGATGGGGGTGAATCAGAGCGAAGATGTTGAGATGGGATCCTGGAACCAAGAGGTACGCCGGAGTAGGATCTTGGCAAGGCTGTGCGAATGCCTACCAAAGGTAGCCAATCCGGGCTGCTGGATGAAGAGGGCGCTGCAGAGTAGGAGTCCCACCATCCTCATTGCCATTGGGGGAGTCTCAAACTGGCTGGTGGAGATACTGTTATGGCAAGGTAGGGGGCGGGGGCACAGAGGGCTTGTAAAGGCACTGCAGCAAGTCGGTGGGGCGGGAGGTTGCGTGTATTGAGTTTCTATCAGGCGGGTGTCAGGGGGGCGGCGAGGTGCGGATCCGGCAAGCGGGGCCGGGCCGTTTGTGGGGCACAGTAATTCATCATGGTACGTAGTTTGCTTCTGTTGCAGTATGGGCACCACCTTTAGGACGGGGTTCGGCGAGGGCGTACACGCTCCACTCCACTGCGCTTAGTACGGTATTGGGGGTCCAAGCTTGCGGCTCTATGCACTAGTTGTACTCCTCGTTCGTTGTCCACGCCACAGGTACCGCGCCCTGGGCGCCCCCACCACCACCGACGAGCAGCGCGACCGCCAGACCAAGCAGGACACCACGCGCGGCCGCTACCAGCAGCAGGCCTCGCAGCTCAAGATGAGCATGATCAAGAACGTGCTCAAGAAGCTGCCCAAGAACTGCGAGTATTGAGCAGCAGTCTGCGAGGTTGGGGCGTCTGCGCGAAGCGGTTGTTGGCGTCACTCGTGGCAGGTGGATCGTTGGTTTGGTTGGCTGGTAGCTAGGCTGGTTGTCGCTGTGCCGGATGGATGGCAGGGGGCGTGTGTGGCGACGTTAGCGTTTGTCTCGACCGCGTCAGTTGTCTGTGTTGTGAGTGGGCGCATTTGCGTACGTTATGTAGGCGTGTGGCACGCTGTGTTTCGCCTGTCTTGCAGGATGACTGATGAACACGTTAAGAGTTTGCGTAATGGACCAGTTTAACCTAAACATCGGCTTGCATTGACTGCCATTTAGGCTCTACGGTATTTATGCATGCCCGGAAATGACGCTCTGGTGCTACGGCTGCGCTGTGCAGCTGGCAACTCCACGTAGGCACGAGAGTACAGGCGGTGGCACTTGGCAAGTGGCACGGCTTGAGCGGTCTGAGTAGACGTTACAAAGCTGCAGCATAACCTCTTGTAATGTGCGAAAGGGTCCTGTGTGCTTCCAGCTCATCAACTTATCACTGCTGATAACCGTTCATAACACGACTACCAACTCCTGACGGCAACCATATCAGGCAGGGGAGCCGTCCTGGTGACGCTGGTGTCATGAGCGTGGCACACGTCAGCCTTAAAATTGGCGGGCTCTCTCCAAGCCTGCTGGCCCTGCGTGAAGGGCTTCGAACCCTCACTCGCCTGGTAGGTCAGGCAACTACCCCCAGGAGAAGCTTGGATGGTCTGGGTGGAACATGCACCAGAAATGGGTTGCGCTATGTGGGAGTCTGGGAGCTTACTAAGCCCTTGGTTTGAGCTGCCCTGTCGCGAGCTGTTTGTCGGCGACACCGAGTCTGCTCACGCATTACATTCAGTGTATTACTATATACGTGATTCTACGTTGCACCCCCAGGTGTATGACCCATGTGGCCCTGGTGCTCGTTTCCCGCGCAGCGTAAACGTGCGGGGCCTCCTGTGTTACTGAGCCACCGCGTATGCCGTCCGCTGCACAAAGCCCTTGTACTTTAAACTGGATCTGCTTGCAAAATATGGACCACATCATCAGTCCTTAATGCCGCTGTGGTATCGCGGCATACGCCCAAGCGCCTAGGTCTTGTCTATACCTGGGCTACCTCTCTTAGTGCGCATATTCTAGATTAAACTCATATCCTGACGAACAACTTGAGCAGTACTGGAACGCGACGCTTCCGTGCGCTCCAGGACGCATGCCCCTCGCCAGCTCGGCAGCGCCCTCGCGCAGCGCTCGGCGGCGAAGAAATACCTAATAACACAATGAAACATCAAGGAACGCCACGCAGCTGCGCTCGCGCCCATGACCAATTGTGAGAGGGAGGCACTTTCACTTGCTGCGCCGAGGCCTGACCGGCAACAGCACGTCACACCCAGCGGCCTGCTCCCCTACCCTGCCCTCACGACCATCCCAAGGCACACTGCCCGGGGATGCTGCCCCAATGGCGCACCAAGAACAGCATGAGCAGCATCTGGATTCAGCACCAAGTGGCAGCGGTGGCCTGCCTGGCCACCCGCCTCCCGCCCGCCACATGCCAGCCACCCAGCAGCTGCCAGCTGAGGAGCCACCGTTAGGGCATAGAGCAGTGCAGCTGCCGCAGACCCAGGCCCTGGACCCTGCCCCGTGCCCCCAGCAGCAGCCTGTAGGGGACAGCGCCATGCACTTGGACGCCGGCGGCCAGGGACCTGTGGCCCTGGGGGGCGTCGACGGCCGGGGATGCACGGGTCATCAAAGCGTCATGCACTTGGACGCCGGCGGCCAGGGGGCCATGACAACGGACCATGGTGACGGCCTGGGACCCATAGGGCAGGGAAGCGCTGCCGGCCAGGGACCTGTGGCCCGGGGGAGCGTCGACGACCAGGGGGCCACGGGTCATGGCACTGTCGACGGCCAGGGATGCATGGGGCAGGGAAGCGGCGAGGAGGCGAGCAGGGTACGAGGTCGTGGAAGTGCTGACGGCCCGGGGCCCTTGGGCCATGGAAGCGCTGACGCCGACGCTGCTGCTGTACAGACGGTGCAGCAGCCTAGTGTTGTGTCTGGTCAGCAGCAGCTTACGGACGGGAACCTGGGGGTGGTGGATGCTGTGCAAGCCGCAGAGCGGGGGCAGGCGCTGGGCGCAGAGGCCGCGCACGCATTCGAAGGCGCCAGGGAGGCAGGAGGTGTAGGAGGAAGTGCCAGCGTGGGGGCTGGAGCAGCAGCGGCAGGGGAAGATGCTGCTCCGGCACGGGCAAGGGTGGTGGTGGTGGAGGAGGAGCAGGACGCAGGGGTGCTGGAGCAGGCGCAGGGGGAGGGGGAGGCGGAGGAGGACCCGCAGGCGGCGGCGGCCCGGGCGGCGGCGGCGGAGCTGAAGCGGCTGCGTTTGCTGCCTGCGGGGGAGCTGTGGGGCGGCAGCTGCGTGGCGAGGCAGTACGGCAGGCTGGCGGGCCTCAGCGCCGGTGAGGGCGGTGGCGTGGAGCACAAGTGACGGGGGGAGAGGCCGACGCTGGTATTTGGAGATGTTGGCTGACGGGAGGGATGGGGGCTATGGCTTTGAGGGCAAGGGATACGGGGGTGGAGTAGAGTGATGACGATTGGTGTGTCGCGGGATGCGTGGAAGGAGTGTAAGTCGGGGGAAACGGGGTAGTCAGTGTGCGAAACGGCACTGGGTGGGTGAGGTAGGGGCGCTTGCAAGCGGAGATAAGGGGCATGGCCGAGGATCTTTGGCAGGCCAGTTACGCGGCCTGTCCGCGAAAGCGCACGCTCCATGTTGTGAAGGCTGGGCAGGAGGCCCTCATCACCGTACGGACACTACTGCATGTACGCCTGCCATGCGTTATAGTTCAAGCCGTAGACTCTGCCAACCGGCCCACTAATATGCCCCGACAACCCACTCCTTGCCTGTCTGCAGCCTCCGTGGGTGATCCCGTGCTGCCGTACCTGAGCCACATCGACGACCGTGCCCTGGTCCCGGAGCACCTGTGGCTCCGCGCCCGCCGCCCCGGTGACGTCACCACAGCCACCGTCAACCTCGGCCGCCCCGCCGCCGCCGCCGCATGCGGAGCTAACCAGAGCGGAGCGGGCGCGGGGGCCAACACCGTGCATCTTGAGGCGGGTGGCGACCCGGCCGCGGTGCTGTCGGCTCCCCTGCTGAGCCGGGACCAGCTGCAATGGGTGCTGGAGGTGCTGACGCGGGAGCCGGAGCCGCCGTCAGAGGGTGGGTCGCGCGGGGCTGCGCAGCAGCAATCCGGTTACTTCATGCCGTTGTCTTCAGCGGTACGGCACTTTGGAGAGCTGTCTTGGGGCAACTCCTGGCCTTTGCCTTCCTGCCATAACACCCCCCGATGTGTCCCCTGCCTGACACCGGCTTACCTCCTTCCTTCTCTTGCGGCTCACCGAACCTGACAGACAGCGATGTGGTCAGCGGCGACGACCAGGTCGGTGGCAACGACTGGGGCGGCGTGTACGGCATGTACGGCAGCGTGTACGGCGGCGGCGGCCACGTGTCGGACGGCGGCTCGGGGCGGCTGGTGCTGCTGGGTCTGGACCTGGGCGGCCAGGGCCACGTGGGGGACGGCGTGGTTTCGGCGCTGTGCGTGGCGCTGGCGGCGCAGGGCAGGGAGCGCTGCCGCCTGAGGCACCTGTGCCTGGCGCGATGCGGACTGGGAGGTGAGGGACGGGGGTGCGCAAGAAGTGCGGGTTGTGTGGGCTGGGTGGTGAGGGTGGACGGGTTGGGTCAACCTGGGCGAGGGGCAGAGGCCTGGCGCGCTGCGGGTGCGCCGCGGGCTGGGAGGTGAGGGCTGGGGGGAGTCACAGAGAGGCGAAGTAACGGAAGCGGAAACCAGTAAGGCCTGCGGAGAGCGAGGCTAGCGGCCGGCGGTGCAATAAAGCGCGTTGTACTGTGTTATACTGCTCTGCCCCTGACTCTCAGTGGGCAGCCTGGCGTCCCTGGCCATCTGCTCTCCTGGGCCCCCATACCAACTACGTGCCATACAACTGCATGCGCTGCTCCTCGGCTTCATTTATACTGTCCTTCACTGCTCTGCCCTAACCCGCAGCCGGCAGCCTGATGTCGCTGGCCACCTGCTTCCCGCTCAAGCTGTCCCTCACGCACCTGGACCTCAGCGGAAACCCGGGGCTGGGGCGAGGGCTGACGGAGCTGGGGCTGGCATCTGGAGGGGGGCACGTGGCGGGAAGCGGGGCGGCAGGCGGGGGCGCGGCGGGCAGGGCCCCGGGGCTGGGGGGCGCAGGGGTTGGCGTGGCGGACAGGGCCTCGGGGCCGGCGGGGTCAGGTGGCGGCGTGGGCCTGGACGTGGCGCTGTGGCGCTGGGCGCTGCTGGGCTGCCGCAGCCTGAGGGTGCTCAACCTGCAGGGCATAGGTGCGCGTGTGCTGGGGCGTGTGAGTATGGAGCTCGCGGCATTGCTGGCGCTGCCCCTGTCCCATTGCCCCCAGCCTTGGGCTGTACTGTATGACCAAAGCCATACCTAAGCTGCAGCGAGTAACTGAAGTCCTCGTTGCAGAATCCGGCTGGCCAAGAGTTGTGCTGTACCCACCTGGTCCTGCCCTGCACGTGTTTTGCAGTCCGCGCGTCCGGGCTAGGTTTGCCTGGTGCATGCCCTGCTCACCTAGGTGGCAGTAACAGCTGTGGTCGAGCCAACAAGCGCGTGCCCCTTGTACCCTGCCCCTATCAGGCCTGGCGGGCGTGCTGCGCAAGCATGTTCTAGTCGTTGTGCTATAGTGCAATCTGTACCCAGCTAGGAGCTTGAAGCGCGTGGGCACCTTACCCGCCTTGGCTGGAGTGCTATGGCACGCCTTCCGGGCATACGCTCTGCTGTAACCAAATGCACATTCTTCTTATACTCCACCAAACTCCCTGCCCCCAGGCCTGGACTCTGCCGGCTTGGTGGCGCTGGCGGGCGTGCTGCGCGGCCTGCCCGAGCTGTGCGACACGCTGCGCGTGCTGTGCCTGGGCCCGCCCACCGACCTGCAGTACGAGGAGGAGGAAGGCACGGCGGCAGCTGGCGTGGCGGCGGCGGGAGCGGCACCTGTCCCGGCGGCACCTATGGACCACATGGAAGCGGTCATGCAGCAGCAGCAGCAGCAGCAGGCGCAGCAACAGCAGCAGGATATGCCGGGTGTGGGAGCTGAAGCTGAGCCTGGGTTGCGCGGCGGAGCTGTCCTTCAGCCTGAGCGTGTTGGGCTTGACCGTGTGGGGGCTGCCTGCAGCCCCGCGGGCATGGAGAAGACCGTTTCGTCGCAAAACGGGGCTGGTCAGCAGCAGCAGGAGCAGCAGCAGCAGCTGCACGCGGGCCCTAGTGCGGGGCACGCGGCTGTTCCGGGGGGGCAGCGGCAGCAGCAGCAGCAGCAGCCTTCGCAGGGGGCGCCGGCTGGCGGCTCCCCTCACGCCGCACCGCTGCAGGGCGGCTGCACAGCGGGCGCGGGGTTGGACCTGGCAGGGCGGTCACTGAACAGAGGGGTTGGCGTGGAGTGCGAGAGCCAGGGGAGTCCTCAGGGGGCCATGGGCGGCGCGGCCGGCCAGGCTGTTGCTGTTGCGCCCACCACCAGCAGGTGCTGCAGCTGCCGCTGGGCGCTGAGCGATCCGCAGCTGGGGGAGCTGTGCCAAGCACTGGCGGCGCTCGGCAAGCTAGAGGTACGTTACCAATTTACCGTTGATAGGGTTCTCAGGGGGCTCTGCGGCCGGGGCTGTGCCATGCCTTGGCGGTCCCTGGCAAACTTGGGGTGCATTACGGTTCTGTGTGACGATGCCAGGGGTGCGATACGGGCCTTACAAAGGGGCTGCAGTTGGAAGGGGACATCGTGTGAGAGATTGCGCTGTCGTGCTGTCACATACAACCTGCCGCTGCCGTTCGGCATGGCCTGTGCTATCGCGGGCCAGTCATGTAGTAATGGGTTGAGGCTGGCGGCCATGGGCGGGTCGCCTGTCGTACAGAGACCGGGAACTGTTTCCAATCCGTGCATACACACGCAGTAATACGTTGCTCTCCCTTGCTACGCAGCTGGCGGCCATGTGTGGCCTGTCGGCCGGCCAGGCGGACTCGGTCCTAGCCTTCCTCATGGCCCGACACCAAGTGAGTAGTTGCGCGGTTTCAAGGCGAAGGTAGCGAGGGGCATAGGGCAGGGGCTTCGCGACTGTGGATCATCCGCGTCAGCATGTCAGCAAACCACCACACGGGCCGTGGTGGACTGGCGCTGCACTGGGCGGCAACGAGCTAGCCAGCATGCGGGATGCATGCTAGACGCAGCTGGCTGCATGGCTCAACCCATGCATGCCAGCTGCACTTTGGAATAGAAGGGGTTTGCAATTGCAATCAGCACATGGGGTTGCGGCTGGGCCCAAGCGCACAGCGATTGTCCTGTGCCCCCCGTGTTTCAGGTCGACGGGCGTGCCGAAGTGACACGTGGCAGCCACGGCGATGGCGGGGACCAGGCGCCCCCAACGGTGGAGATTCGCCTGCCCAGGGGGTAAGTTCCGGCTGTCAGATTGGGCTGGTCCTGTTGCGTGCCGCTGCTACATGCTGCAGGCTGCGGTGTTTACCGTGCACTCAACCGGTTGAGCTCCGGTATTTTCTGTTATTTGTGTTTTATTTATTCTTTCTGACTATTTATTTTCCGGTATTGCTGTATTGCTGTACCATGTGCTCTTCCCGCTACAGGAGCAACGCCCTGGTGGCACAGCCCAAGCAGCTGGGCCCTGGGGTGCTGGTGCGCCCAGGCCGACTGCGGTGCGAGCCATGGCCGCGGACCGGACACCAGGCCGCCGCAGCAGCAGCCCCTTTCGCCACAGCAGCGGCAGCTGCAGCAACAGCTGTGGGAGCGAGGGCGGCGGCCGGCGTTTGGCCCCTCGACGAGCAGCAGGCGTGGCAGTATGCCCACGCCTCCGTGCCCAGGCAGCTGCCGGGTGCTGGGGTAGGGCCGCAGGGACCAGGTGCTCATCACGGCGGAGGGGCGGGGCGGCAGCGGCACGCGGTCACGGGCATTGTGCCGCAGGGGGCGGCGTGGGGGATGGCGGCGGCGGGGGGCGGGAAGGAGCAGCAGGCTGCAGGGCGCCTGTCCCTGTCGGGCGCGGCGAGGGGCGCTGGAGGAGGCGGGTGGGGAGGAGGGGCAGGAGGGGGAGGAGGTGGAGGAGGGGGAGGGGGCGGGCGGAACCCGGCGCGGCCGTCGCAGCAAGGCATCCGGCAGTATGCAGGCGAGTCGCATGGCTGGTGGCCGCGTAGCCAACAGAGCGTAGTGATACTGTGCGTAGCCAACCGAGCGTAGCCAACAGAGCGTAGTGATACTGTGCGTAGCCAACCGAGCGTAGCCAACAGAGCGTAGTGATACTGTGCGTAGCCAACCGAGCGTAGCCAACAGAGCGTAGTGATACTGTGCGTAGCCAACCGAGCGTAGCCAACAGAGCGTAGTGATACTGTGCGTAGCCAACCGAGCGTAGCCAACAGAGCGTAGCCAACAGAGCGTAGCCAACAGAGCGTAGTGAACTAGTGATACATGGTTGGTGGGACCGCATAGCCAACAGAGCGTAGTGATACTGTGCGTATCTTGGCCTTGTTTACCATGGGCGGTGACGGGTGTAAAGAGCGAGCGTGCGTCGTGAATGGATGAGCCGGTGATCAAACTGTGCTGTTCCGTGGCGTGCTGCTTGCGAGCTTGGATGCCTATCTGGAGTTCGTCACGGCCCGTGTGGCTGCGCCTTGCCCCACGACCCACCCATTATGTTGCGCTGTCCGGTCCATGTGTGGTGCCAACGTGCCATGCTCCCATGCACCTACATCCCCAACCCAGGTCCCCTGCCGGGCGATCAGCAGCCCCCAAGGGACCACCACCGCACCGCAGCCCGCCCCACTGGCCGGACGCCCTCCCTGGGCGTCCGCGGCGGCGCTCTCCGCGGTGCCGCTGGAGGCACCAACAACAGTGACGATGACGACTGGGGCATGCGGTCGGGGGACGAAGGCGGCCCACGCGGCGCACGGCAACACAGCGGCCGCAGCGGCGGGGGCGGTCGGGGCAGAGGCGGAGGAGGCGGCGGAGGCGGCGGAGGCGGGGACGGGGGCGGTATGGCAGCCCTGTGGGCGGAGGAGGCCCGGGGGCGGCGGCAGGGAGACGGCCGGGGGCAGGGGGGTGAGGGAGGCGGTGGTTCACGGCGCCTGAAGCAGAGCCGCCTTGGGGTGGGGGCGGGGGCGCCACACAGGGGTGTGGGGGCGGGGGCGGGGGTGCCGCACAGGGGTAGCGTCCGCGGTGGCAGCGGCGGTGCCGGTGTGGGTGGGGTAGGCGGGGGAGTGGGAGGGGGCAGCGGGGCGACCGTTCCGGCCATGTTCCGGCCGGTGAGGCGGCCAGAGGTGCTGCAGGTTTCGAGTGACAGCGGCAGCGATGGTGGGGGAGGGGGCGAGGGCGGAGGCGGGGGCGGGGGTGGGGCCGGTGGTGTGAGGGCTGTTGCGGGGATCGGCGCAGGCGAGCGGGCGCGTA
>VFQN01006369.1_pt1 | contig 13532 bp, 26 predicted proteins | sample 3512371 | NCBI WGS metagenome assembly VFQN01 (sample SAMN10412370, study PRJNA504923) | tailings metagenome | isolation source: Replicate 2 from Balatoc abandoned mine | place: Philippines: Itogon, Benguet | collected 2017-08-28
TCCGCCCACAAGTGCTTGCCAAGCACCGAATTCCTAGCCCCTGTAACCTTCTCACGAAGAAAAAAAAACGCAGACACACCCGGCCCCGTGGTGGCAGATGGGAGGTACGCGTAAAACGCGAGAAACCGTGTGAGGCGTCAGGGAATCACGGAAACGCTGGTGGCAGATGGGAGGGATTTCCCCATGATCAGCGCAGGGTGGGTGAGGAGTGCTTCAAGGTTGGCGAAGGACACGACTAGGGCGGTGGTGGTAATGTACGTCCCCTGCCTGGTGTCGGGCTACATCCTTTCACATGGGAGTAGGAGTCCACTGCTGCACTGCATCCCTGGCGCTCGTGTGTGCTTTCGTGCACGAGCGCGGTGTTGCCCTCTGGTTTGGGTCAGTTGACTGTACGTAGGGTACACCGAGGATGGAGCCTTCCGCAGCACCGCGTGCTGGTCGGCGGGGGCGCCGTCATGCCACGGGTGCCACCCGCCTGTCGTGTCGCTGGTGGCAGCGACGGACACGGTGACACGGTCTGCACGCAAGCACGTGACTGTGGCAAGCTACCACACGTCATGGAAAGTAAGCACATCCCAGCTTCGTAACGCTGTTGATGGCGTTGGATGCCGTCTTTGAGGTGCTAGGAGTTGAAAGGGAGCTCTTGTCGTCCGTCTGGAGTCGATGGCTGCAGCCCCATCCAAGCAGCAGCTAACAGGATTCACTTGCCACATGATGGCTTAGGCGTCATGTAACTAAGTGATGTGATGATTACTTTTCGGGGCTTCGACCAGTGTGGTTTGATTAGGGGTAAAATTCCGCCAACCGCAGGGCCGTTGGGTCGGTTACGACAGTGTAACTAAGAGTTCCCGAAGTCGATGCCTTCCAGCCGAAGCCACCCAGCAAGTGCATGGCGACTAAGAAGGCCCCATGGATACAAGGATACCGGTGTGGCTCGATTGTGACCCAGGCCACGATGATGCCACAGCAATTATGCTGGCGGGTAGGTTTTGCACTTCCTGCTACAACAATCGCCTCCTACGCACAGAGTCAAAAATGGGTATGACAAGTTCTGCTGCTGTGGTTGTGCAGGCCACTCGCCATATTTGCGCCTGCTCGGTGTCAGTACCATCGGGGGAAACCAGACTCTGGTTAAGGTCACAAAAAACGCTTTGGATGTCCTAGATGCTTGCGGACTAGATAATATAGGTGGGTGCGGCGCTTGCGCGGTCCAAAGCAAAGGTCCGGAGTGCCTGCCCCTGCACTTGCAGCATACCCAACCCGTTCTGGCGCTATGGACAGCCAGCTCTTACCCTGCCGCCCATGTCCACTTACATGCAAAGTTCCAGGCCCGCAAAACCAGAGCGTGGGGGCGACGCAGGAGTGCACGCATGCCGCAGGGGGCTAACCCACACCCCTCGCACCCCACCACCACTACCACCTTCACCCTGCACATTCGCCCCTCCATCCACGGCCCGACACCGATGCATTCTCCGCCAATGATGCCTCCGCCCTCCTCAGAGGTTGTTGCTGGGCAGGCTAGGCCGCTGCTGCGGCCGCCAAAGCTGTGCCCCGAGATACACGGCGACAGTGGGCTGGACGGGCCCAGCGGCGGCAGGCTGCTGCCTCGCTCCACCAGGCTGCCGCTGCAGGGAGGGGCCAAGGCAGCTGTGGTGATGGGTGAGCGCATCAAGGAGGCGTGGAAGGAGGGCGCTGGGGCGGGGCGCGAGGGCGAGGAGGAGGAGTGCGGCGGGGCGGGGGGCGGCCGACAGCCGGTCAGGTGGGTGCCTGTGCACCGTGCACGGGGCCGGGCGTCGGTGTGGGCGGTAGTGGGGTGTACGCGGAAACAGGGACGAAGGGTACAAGAACCGGAAGAAGAGTGCTATCAGATAGTTCAGGCAACATCCGGGTGGGTGGTGGGCGCTGCACGGAAAACAGAGCCGGACGACCGTTCCAGGGAGGAAGCGGCGTGGGTGGGGGCACGGATCGAGAGCAGTAACAGCGCTGTCGTGCCTTGTGGGGAACTGCAGTCAGTACGAAACATCAGGTAGCTGCATTGCATAGGGGCGCGGCAGCGGTCGTGTGGGCCTGGGGAAGGGGCTTGCGTGCAGTGACAGTGCGCTGAGTAGCAAGAACCGGGGGCGGGGCGGGGCGGGGCATACGCAGAGGTTGGCGGCTTAGTGGTTTAGTGGCTCAGTGGCTTAGTGAGCGCGTACTGGGTTGGGTTCAAGCACGCGAGGGGCCATCAGTGCACAGGCTTGGAGTGCGTGCGAGGTAGATGGGTGGTGGGGAACTGGCGCAGGGGTGTGGCTTGGGTACTGTGCGTATGTGAGGGGCCAGGGTGTGGGGGGCCAGGGTGTGGGGCTAAGGTTCAGGCGCCGAGGGCGGGGCGCAGCATGCGGCGTGTTGTGTGTGGTGCCATATCACAGCTACCCGCCACCACCCACTGAGCTGGTGTGCGCGGACGTGCTTTCCCTGGTGATACCCAAGAGGCACTCCCGCCCCTGCGCCTTTACCACCACAACTGTTTCCCCACCTGGTTGGTTGCCGCTCCGTGTCCCGCCACCTCCCCCCTTGGCTCCCACGCTGGTGTGCAGGGGAGCATTGACCATCTACCTGCTTGTTGCCACCACTACCTGCACCCTCGGTTCATGAAACACCAGTGTACGTGCTCCCTTTACCCACACACCTCTTGCCCCTGGCCCCCCCTGCAGGCTGGTGTGCACGGGCGCCCTGACCAACGCGGCGCTGATGCTGTCGCTGTACCCGGAGCTGGTGGAGCAGGGGGCGGTGGAGGTGGTGCTGATGGGCGGCTGCATGGGCGTGGGCAACACAGGTGGGCGTTGGCAACGCTGGTGGGCGTGCGTGGCGAGCGGTGACGCCAGCGGGCGGGACGGGGCTCCCCTCAACCACAGCATGTGGCAACGGCACATGCCAGCTTCAGTGTCGGAGGAAACCGTATCAACACTGAGCATATGCGGATGTTGCGATACCAGCATGCCATGTGCCCGCGTGCCCGTGGCGGTACCCGTGCAGCCATGGCCTGGTAGCTGTGTGTTAAGTCGGTGGGTAGCTGTCGTCCTATCCCCTTGCCACACCCTGTCCTGCCTCTGCCCCCGATCCACTCCTTCCCTCAGGGCCTGTGATGGAATTCAACATCCAGACAGACGTGAGCCCGGGGTGGGAGGCAAGGTGGGAGGGAGGCAAGTTGAGCTAATACGGTTATAGCCCGCTGGCGCGGGGCAGCTGGGGTTGCCTTGGCGTGCTGCGGCCGCTGCACAGCCGCTGTGGAGACGTACTGCATCGGGAGGGGCCAGAGGCAGGGGCCAAAGGAGGGAGAGAAGGGCGTCAATCGAAAGGGCACTAGATACACTTAGTTATGCAAGTCACGCTGGGCCGTCAGGGCCGCCACGCTTCACTGGACGCCATGAGTGAGTGGGCTCGGGACACTTTCGGCACGCCCACCCCACCGATTGAGCCTAGCCCACTGTTCTCCGCACCAGAGCGCACCACTGGCCCGCTCCCGTACCGGCAACACCTCCTTAGATGCCCAACGCCCCTGCGTCGATACTTGATGTCCGCTATGTGCCACTGTTGCTGTCCGATGCCCTAGCGATCGACACCTCCCGCTCGCCGCCCCACCGCCCCCAGCCTGAGGCGGCAAAGCTGGTGTTCGAGTCGGGGGTAAAGCTGACCATGGTACCCTTGGAGGTGCGTCGTACAGGGGTCGTGATCGTGCTGCTGTAACAGGGCTCCTTGTCCCGTTGCGCACGTGGATATGTACAACAGCCTACCGTACATGCGCTTCATGCCCCTCAAGATACGGTACCTCAAGCAACCATTGGTTGTGTATGCCCGATGCAGGTGACGCACACCGTCCTGGCCACACCGGAGGTGCTGCAAGCCATCGGCGGCAACCAACACCACGGTGACAAGCAGCAAGAGCAGCAGCAGGATGGGCAACCACAGTCGCGGCAGCAGCAGTGCACGACAACAGCATCCGGTAGGTGCATGCAAGTGTGCCATCAGATACGGCGGGTCCCCAACTCCCCATCCGACGGCATCCTGCAAGGCGTGGATTCGTCTAGCGAGCTGCTACCGTACTAGCCGTATACGGCCACACGCCGCCTCAGGGCTGCGCGTTGCAGGTTACCGTATAGCCGCTGCACGGCATCCCGGGTCGGCACCCTTGCGCTGCCCATGACCATGGACGCTGCTGCTGCTTCTGCTTCTGCTGCTGCTGCTGCTGCCGCCGCTGCTGACGACGTGGTGCACTCCGTGGTCCGCTGCTGATCTATTTCGCCCCCTGCTGTCCCATGGCTACAGCCCCCGAGGACGGCCCGGGCCCTGGAGGCAACCCCTGCTGCTCCTCCTCCATACAGGTGAGCATCTACCGTCACCGCTCTCTCTCACCTTGCTTGTCACCCTACCGCTTTTTAACGCACAGGCATCACCGTTTCCCTGACGCGTTTCACACGTTTCTTCCGTTTGCAACTGAACACAATTCCCTCCCCCATCTCGCCCAGCCCACAGCCACCCGCTGCCCACAGCCCCCACTTTTCGCACCCGCGTCCCCCTGATGCCTGATGTTTCCTCGCAACCTTCACGCAAGATCCCCTTCTCCCGATACCCTTCCACCCACAGCCACCCAGCCCTTTCCGCCACGCGGTGCAGCAGCTGCTGCTGTTCTTCGCCGCCACCTACCGCCGGGTGTTCAAGTTCGAGCACCCCCCGCTGCACGACCCGGTGGCGGTGGCGTACGTCATCGCGCCGCAGCTGTTCGAGGTGCGTGGGGTGGGCTGTGGAGCGGGGGTGCATGTCACGTGCCACGTGCCATTCCCTGCAGCTATTGAAGGTGCCTAGTACACGCGAAAGGGGTGGTACTGTTCGTGGTGCGCGGTGGAGGGCGTTGACGTGCCATGCCAACTTGCCAAGGCGTGCAACGTGTCATTATGCCGTCCCCAACATTTGTTCAAGGTGCCTTGGGTGTGGAGTAGGACGGAGGGGCGTTGCTGGGGTGTGCGGACTTGGGGAGGGCTGGCGTGTCATGTGCCACGTGCCTTCCCCCGCACGCCCGCAGCTGTTGGAGGGTGCGTGGGACACGGGTGTATCCTGCGGCGTCAGTGACACGCACCGTGGTGCGTGGGGCATGCGTGAGGGGAGTTGCTGCGGGGCTGGGCGGGAAAGCAAGCGTGAAGTTGCAGCATCGTCGCCCAGCCACCCTATGGCCTTGGCTGCTTGCTTTTTGGCCCACTGTGGCCGGTGCTCGCAACCGCTACTTCCGTTACCAGCCCTCCTGCACGCGCATCGTCGCACACCCTCGTCACGCTACGTCGTTACCCCCCTGCCGCGTGACCCGCATGCCACGTGTCAGGACCGCCGCGTGCCACTTGCCACGTGTCCGCCCCCAGGTGCAGCCCATGCGCGTGGACGTGGAGTGCTGCTCGCCGCTGTCGGCGGGCCAGACGGTGTGCGACGTGTGGGGGCAGAGCGGCCTGCCGCCCAACTGCCACGTGGCGCTCAGGGTGGACGTGGGCGGGTTCTGGGAGCTGCTGCTGGACGCCATCGGCAGGGCGGACAAGGTGTCGCCACTGAACCGGTCCCAGTGATGGGTGGTCGTGAGCAGGCCCTGTGCTAGGTGCAGAAGTACCGGACTGTCGGGCCCGAGGACGCTTATGATCAGCGCATGTTTGTGAAGCAGGGAAGGGGCATACGTCCCCTGATGTGAAGTACGTCGTATGCCTGCGTCGTCAAGCGGTGGGCCGGATGCTGTGTGCGGTAGCGTTGCGTCATGGTGGCACGCACCAGCGAGCAGCGAAGATCCGACTGGCTTCTCGTGTTCTGTATCGACCCTACGAGATGTGGCGTTTCGTGCCACTTGATGCTCCAGTTCAGCACCAGACCCGCGGGCAGCAGCCCAAGGGGCACGTGTCCAAACGCGCTCGGTGCACAGCCGCACTTGTAACATGCTGTTATTACACAGAAGAGAAAATGGAGTAAGCCACAAGTGCAAAGTAAATGCGACGTGCGCCGGTACAAGGACACTTTAATACTCTTCATTGAGGGACAACTCTTGCACGCTGTCGCGACGACGCTGAGGGTTCATGCAGCCACATAGAATAGTTCAGTTTGCGTGGAAACGCGCGGTGTAGTGCAGAGCGGACGTTGTCCTTTGGCCGTTAGTTAGTCGTTGCCCCACCGAGTTGGCGCGAAAACGACGCCTTGGGCTTTGGGTCTACCGTGTCCATTCTATGACGTCGCTAAGCTACTAGATTTGTAACATACCTCCTGTGACATGTGGACATCAGACTCAGCGTAAAGGAGATACAAATACCAATTTGTCTGTGCGGGTTGGCCTTACAGCACCTTACAGCACCTCAGGGCACGGTGGTCGTCAATATACATGTACTAGTGTAGAACATTTAGTTGCAGTAGGTGTGAACGCCTTGGAGGCCCTCGTCGACATGGCGACCCCTGGTAAGCGCATTTGCCCCCAGAAGCGATACAAAGCGCGCAGAGAAGACAGCCAACAAGCCTCTTTGAATGATACTCATGGCATGCAGATGCTGCTAAGCGGCAGCGCGTCGACCAGGAAGGTGGGCACAGGGGACGTCGGGAGAGGGGTACCCGTCTGGTGGTATCATCCCACAGCCTTACGCATGCGGATAAGTCAGCACATCAGGTTGCGGTGCATGTAGCCCGTAACAAACCTACACGGGAACTCGTTGCAGGCTCCGCCCCCTCAGCGTCTTCTGGCATCTCCGTCCAGGAGGCTATGCCCACGTACTATGGTGAGGGGCGTGGGCACGAGGTGGAGGCGAGGGGAGTCCATATGTCCATGCCTCCCTGCTCTGTACTCCGAGCAAGGCGCATAACGCGTCTGATCCAAACTTACGAGCGAGCGAATGGGCCGAAGTGCAGCTGGGTTGAGGCACACATACCTGTCGGTTCCAGCCTGGCGGTCGCAGTCGGTGGGGCGGTGCATCCTGCCACAGCATGCAGCCCGCATCGCTGACTCACCCCAGGCTACCGGTCCACCTTCTTTCCTGCCCGCCCCCCCCCCCCCCCCCCCCAGCCAAGCTCTTCCCAACGCACCACATGTACAAGTGGCTGTCGTACGGCAATGGTGAGTCGCGAGCGCCCAGCACTGAGCTGGTGTGCGCGCAGGAGCCTTGAGCCTTCGACTTGCGGGGATTCTGCGGGGGTGCCAGCTGTAGCCGTTGTGTCCGCATGGCGCCAAAAGGAACGTGAGATTGCGCAGTGTGTCACAGCACGCCAGGACACTTCATACTACTCAGCGTATACTCCCTCTGCTGGCTGGATAGCATGCCCAGTGTTGTGGGTGCCTGATGCCACAACATGGGCGGCTAGACTGGCGGCCACGCAGCCTTGCTACGTTTCGCGCATCGGGCCGCCTGCGGCTTTCCTGCACCTTACCCACACGCGGCTGCCTGCCTGCTGCCACGCGCCTGCAGACAGCCGGCACGGGCAGGCGGACCCGCACTTCTTCACCCGGCGAGAGTTTTGCTTCACGCTTGACGGGGACATCTTCGTGCGCTACCAGGCCTTCAAGGTGCGTGGGAAGTACTGGTACCTCAAATCACTATCGGACAGGAGTTATATGCAAATCACTATCGGACAGGAGTTATATGCCATCAGGCCTCCGCATCGCACGGGAGTGCTCCCATGGCCTCGTCACTGGGCATGGCAACGGGGCAAACGGGCACGCCACCCGGCCGTCAAGAGAGTCGCTGGTACCAGGTGGCGATGGAATGTGGGAGTAAAACAGGATCCGGGAGCGCCCTGTGGAGAGGATTGGAAGCGGAAGTTGGTATTGGAATTGGGAGGATGCGCATGGTGCGCCTGGCTAATTGTGGGTTGGCTGCTTGGCCACAGTGGGTGCGGGGTCGGCGCCCTTCTGAGGCTCAAGGAGGTGGAGAGAGTGCGGCCCGTCCACCACTGATGTGGTGCTGATGTCCTCACCCGAGTTGTTGGCATTGGACGCTCCGTGGCAGCAGCAACCGCCCGCCCCCTGTGCCACCGCGCGTAGCCCTAGAACCCAAGCGCAGCATGCCGTGGTGTTGCCGCCCAGCTGTTTCCCTGACCGCATGACGGCGTGTGTGTGCAACAGGACGGCGCTGCGCTGGCGGAGGCGCTGCAGCGGCGGTGTCCCGCCAAGATCGACATAGGGCCCGTCTACTCGGCCAACCCGCAGGACAGACACAAGTTTGGAGGTGCGCGGGCTTTGGTGGGGCCAATACTGACATTCAGTTTCAAACGCGCTTGCTCGTGCATGGCAGGGGAACACCGGCCGCCACCAGGGCCCTTCGCACGCATCTGCAGTGCTGGCCCCCGTCCCACCCCAAGCGCCATGCCACGTGCTTGGCCGTGCACCCTCCTCCCCCGCCGTTCACCCGCGTGCCCCGCACCTCCCGTGCCACCTCACTACACAACCCACGCAGACTCCCCACCTCTCCACTGTAACTCACCAGCCCTGCCCCAATCGTGATGATAATACCAATACCTTACTGCTATAGATACCTGTTGACAAGTCCTCCTGTTGACAAGTCCTCATATCAAGTCCTCTTTTCGGCCTTTGTCCTCTTGTTAACCTCCCCCCCCACCACCACCTACCGCCACCCCCCCCCGCAGCCTCCTTCCAGCCTTTGGAGCGCGAGCTGGTGTTTGATATCGACTTGACAGATTACGACGATGTGCGCACGTGCGGCAAGGGCGGCCACATCTGCGCCAAGTGCTGGCCGCTCATGGCGGTTGCCGTCAAGGTGGGGGCGGGGTCCATGTGTGTAGGTGTATGTTGACAACAAAAAGGCTCGCCGAATATCGAACGGAACGTGGTCTTGGCGTAGTGGTTGACGCGTCCGGCTTCGGCTCCAGCGGCAAGCAGAGGTCGTGCGACTGCGCCCCATAGCTCACCTGAAAGTACTCACCTGGGGTATCCCATTGATGAAAGCTGAGGGCTGACTAGCCCGGCCAGGTCGGCGGCTGGATATGCTCCTAATTCGTGCCTAGCCTAATGGTGCATGTACCATACGCACGTTGGCTTGCATGGGGTGGAGTGCAAGGACGGCGGGGGTCGGGGCGGGTCAGACGGGGGTCGGCAGCGGCAACTGCGATGGTGGTCAAGGCAGGCGGGGGCAGGGGTGGAGGGAGCCTGTCTGGCAAAGGGGTGCAGTGGCAGGCATAGGAGTAGGAAACACTCTGTTGCCTGCACACGGTCAAGGTGGGGAGCAACTTAGGCTCCCGTTCCACCTGTCCCCTTTGCCTCCCAACCTCTTTGCCTTCCACAGATCATCGACGCGGGGCTGAGGCAGGAGTTTGGCTTCAAGCACATCCTGTGGGTGTACTCCGGGAGGCGTGGAGTGCACTGCTGGGTGTGCGACCCCAGGTGCGACACCGCCGCCCGCATCGCCGGGCAGCCCGGCCTCGTACCCACGGGAACGAGCACCCTGCCTGCCTGCGTCCCCTTACTGCCCGCTGTCACGCGGTCGCGCCCACCCGCCCCCATCCGCCCCAATCTACATTCTCATGCACCACGTCGCTCCCATCCAACCATATGCCCATGCACACCGTTGCCCCACTCGCTTACCCACATCTGCTTCCTCGCGCTTCACGCGGTACCCACCTCCATGCCCACGCACTGCGTCGCCCTCACCAACCCACCCCCCGCTCCCCTTACGCCTCACACCCTTCCACTACGCTCCACGCGTGACTCCACCTGCCCATGCACCGCGTTGCTCCCACCTACCCACGCGCCACGCTGCCCGTGCCCTCCCACCACTGCCCACCCGCCAACCGCCGCCTCCGCCCCGCAGCACATTGCCCCCACCCACCCGCATGCCCATGCGCCACGTACCCAAGCACCCTTTTGCCCACCCACCCGCCCCCCCTCCCCCTCCCCCTCGCAGCGCGCGGCAGCTGACGGACGAGCAGCGCTCCGCCGTGGCGTCCTGGTTCGCGGTGTACAAGGGGCACGAGGAGGGCAAGGCGCGCATCGCGCTGCTGGGCGGGGCGCAGCACCCCGCGGTGGAGCGCGCGGCGACCATCCTGCGGGACGCCTGGGTGCAGGTGCGTCGTGGGCCTGCAGACCGCTCACGCTCGCTGCTCATGCTGGCCTGACCTCGCCTCCCTACCCGTGCCCGGGGTGCTCGGGGTGCCTTCTGCCGCTCCATGCCACCATCTAGGCGCTCCTGCCGGCCCAGCGGCTGCTCTCTGTGGACTGCCAATCCCGCAGGATTGCGTTATCTCCAAAGAAACTTCCAATACATGTCTGATTTTCCTCCACAAACGTCCACATGCGCTGTTGCCCGCCCAGCGGCTGCTGCACGCCACGCCTGTGCCCCCTGGTACACCGGTATGACGACCTTTCAGAATCTAAAGCTCTTTCGCCCTTTCGCCCCCAGACGCTGCTTCCCGCCCAGCGGCTGTTGGAGGACGGGCCCACCTGCGAGGCCCTGCTGCGCTACCTGCCCGAGGACAGCAGCGGGGGCAGCGTCGCGGACGCTGTGCGGAAGCGGTGGGCGGAGGGTGAGCAGCAGGGCAGGGGGCAGGGTGGTGCAGAAGGCGTTGCGCAGCGTGTCTCCTCAAATGCCCCCTCACGCGGTGGCCTCTGGTACTGCCGTGCTTAGCTAGGTCAGAACAGGAGTCATGCAGCTGGCCTGCACAGCTGTGCTTCTACATAGCGTGCTTTTGCTTTCAGTTGCACACAGCGTATGCGCACACGGCACACCGGTAGGTACGACCACGTGTGCGGCCCGTATGGTACGCAGCTCCCTGGCCGTGCTCGCCACATACAGTGTTGCAACCATGCAAGTCCGTTTATGGTTGATCTGTACACGTGTTTTCACAACGCAACGCAACTTTTGAGCGCTCATCGTGCCGGCCGCGCGTTTCTTGCCGTGCCGTGCAGCTGCCCGCGCCGCCGCCCGCAGCGGTGCCCCGGCTGGGGACGTGAGCGCCACGCGGTGGGAGCAGCTGGCGGAGGTGGTACGGAACACGGTGGGTGGGATGGTCGCGGGAGGCGGGTATGCCGGTGCGTGGGATAGCCGACGGCTGCGCGGGGCGGTGGTTGGGACGCGGGTACGCTATGACATGGCGCCATAAGGAGACAATACTTAGCGGGAAAAGGGGCGCTGCGGGTGCAACGGGCCAACACCGCACCCGAGCGCTCATGCAAGCTGCATAGCTGCCTCAACAGGATTGCCCTGGGATGGGAGCTGTTGGAGGAGGTGGCCAGGCAGCTGGTGGGTGGGCTCTGGGCTGGTCGGGGCAGCCTTGTGTGCCGCACGAAAAGCGCGAGTTTTACGTGATGTGGCCATCAGGATGGAAACTACCGGGACGGCATTGTGGGTGCGAGGCACCCGAGCTACCATGCCGGCTGCACAGCGATCCAGGCAGCAGTGTCTTGCCACCACATGACATTCGCCAAAAGGTTGCGCTTCCATACCCTCCTATAGCACGTGAAACTCGTAGCGTGAAGGCTCGCTTCATGGGTAGCATAATCCCAACACTTCCCCCGCTTGCGCAGCTCGCGGATGAGCGCGGCCGCAACGCCAAGAACTTCAAGGTGCTGGGGCCCCTGGAGCGATGCCTGGACGAGATCATCATGGCGCACGCCTACCCCCGGCTGGACATGGAGGTGTCCAAAAAGATGAACCACTTGCTCAAGGTGCGCACTGCGCAGGCCGTGGACCCGTGGGTCGGTGTGGTGGGCTGCGTGCCCCGGCGAAGGGGGCTACGGTACGGCACGCAACGTCACGAAAAGGCATCCCGCCTCAAGAGGCGCCTGCACACCGACTCCGACACTCCCACACTTTCTGCCCCAACAGCGCGCACTCCGGCCCTTTTCAATGGGACTCTACTCCGTGCCTGCAAATAAGGCCTGAACTGTGCCCCTCCGCCGCCCGCAGGCCCCCTTCTGCGTGCACCCCAAGACCGGCAAGGTGTGCGTGCCGCTGGACCCGGCAGCTGCCGACGACTTCGACCCCGACGGCCGCGAGGTGCCCACCGTGGCGGAGCTGGTGGCGGAGCTGGCGGAAGCTGCCAAGCAGCGGCAGCAGCAGCAGCAGGCGGGCGCGGACGCGGATGGCGGGGCGGACCAGGGGCCAGGGAAGGTGCGTGGCGCTGAGGGCACCGGGCAGTGCCACCGTACACCGGTATCCGTGCCTATGCCGTGTGATCCTTACCCCACGGGCTGAGGAATGCCGCCTTACGAGCGCTGCGGTCGGCTTTCAAGGCTCCATCACCAGCTTTGACCTGTGCAATTCTGCTGCGCGTAGGCAGGTGGCTCCACGCCTCCTCCCGCTGCTGCTGGCGGCGGCGGCGGCGGCACGGAGCCGTGGCGCGGCACGCGCATGGCCGCCGCGGTGCGCACCTTCGAGCGCTGCCTGCTGGACGGCCTCACGGCCACCAACAGGGAGGAGCTGGCGGGCAAGGCGCGGGTGGCGGTGGCGGTGGGGCAGCTCAGCATGGATTTCTGAGGGGTGACGGGGTGGTGTGGCGAGGTGTGGGTGGCGAGGTGGCGGTGGAGAGCTGCACGCGCTGCTTTCTGAGTCGACATGAGGCCCAGGAACAGGCCGCGGGGCTGGTTTGGTTACTGGCTGGGCCGGTGGATTTTCAAGGGCCGGGTGGGCACGGACTTCTGAGGGTCAAGGGGCGGGTGGTGGGGTGTGCTGTAGGTGGCCGCGGGGCCGCTGTGAGCCGCCCACGCTACGGCATGGATAAGACACGAGCCCAAGGGACATGCTGCGGCAGCTCAGCATGACTTCTGCAGGGCGACGGGGCGGGTGTTGGGGGGAAGGAGGTTGGGTGGCCACCGACTGGCATAAGACCGCCCCGTACTCCATGGCACACGCCCAAAGCAAGCACAGGAGGGGCTAGGTGCTGCTGATGGCGGAGCGGTGGGTACGTGAGGGGATGGGGGAGGGGTGGGGAGGAGTGGGCGGTCTCGGGGGAGCTCAAGAGCTACCGTACCAAGGCTTGTCCATGAGTTGGCATGAGCCCCAGGGACAGACCGCGAGGGGGTGGCTAGGCCACTCGCTAGCATGGGCCGGCTCAATGGCTTTGCACAGTGCGACAGTGGGGCAGTCCAGTGAGGATGAGGTGGGCGGATGGTGGGGTGGGGTGGGTGGCAAATCTGGTGACTCAGCCGCCCAACCTGCTTAGAGGCGTGCACATGTGCACACTGCGGACAGGATGCTAGGGCTGCGCTGGTCACTCGCTGGCACGGGGTGGCTAAGTGCGACGACAAAAGACATGGTGACTGATGCTTGACACATGTTGATTGAAGCTGCGTGTGGGGAATGGCCGGGGGTGCAACGGAATGGGTTGAGCCCAGCCCCGATTTGAAAGTGTAACGGGAATCGGTTTGTGGGCCTCCCGCCCCGCCGCATCCCCTGGAACGGACTGGTGTCCATGGATAGTGTAGATGCTCAGATTTGATGGTTGAAAAGCGTTAAGGTGCCGACGGGCAGGCGTGCGCTACCACATGGGGGTGCGCGCTGCGTCACTATGGCCGGACTGGCGAGGAAGGGGTG
>VFQN01006371.1_pt1 | contig 13531 bp, 11 predicted proteins | sample 3512371 | NCBI WGS metagenome assembly VFQN01 (sample SAMN10412370, study PRJNA504923) | tailings metagenome | isolation source: Replicate 2 from Balatoc abandoned mine | place: Philippines: Itogon, Benguet | collected 2017-08-28
AGCCGGAGCGAGACCCCCTCGTTGGCGCAACGGACCCGGTCATCGAAGACCCGGGTCGTCTCCCGGTGGGCGGCCCGGAACGCCTCGAACGCGGCACTGCCGGCCCGGCGCTCCTGAGCGGTCGCCCCGGCACCGCCCTCGGCGGCCATCCGCGGGGCGGCGTACGACGTGATCCAGGCCTGCGCCACCTCCTCCTGCCCGGCGACCGCCGCCATCAGGGTCGGGTCACCGCGGGCGAACTCGCGGATCTCCCGTTCGTGCGCGGCCAGGCGGAGGATCGCCTGCTCGTAGTCGTCGGCCGCGGCCGGCAGGCCGGCGCTCGTCCAGGACTCCACGGCCGCGGACATGTCGGTGAGGTCCTGCTGCACCGCCTGGTTGGCGCTGGCGGCCGGCTCGAGCTCGTCGACCAGGTCCTGGACCGCCACGGCCGAGATCACGAGGCCGACGACGGCGACGAGCGCGGCGAGGGCTCCGAGCAGCCCGATCCGCGCCAGCACGGACGAGACGATCCGCCCCACCGGACGTCCGGTCATCTCGATCCACCCCCACGCTCACGGGGGCACGGCGACCCCGCGACGCAACACGAGCCGCCTCTCCCCTGCAGCAGGTTAACCCGGCCGATCTGCCCGATCGCGCCGAAAAACCTCAGGACTGACGCAAGAAGTAGGGCTCCCCAGGCTCAGCTGGAGCGGCTGAGCAATGCCTGCACCCGTGAGGCGAGCTCGCGCGGGCTGAAGGGCTTGGTGATGTAGTCGTCGGCTCCGGAGTCGAAGCCGGTCTCGACGTCCGACTCCTGGGCTCGCGCCGTCAGCAGGATGACCGGCAGGTCGGCGAGGGCAGGGTCGGCACGGATCGCCCGGATCGCGTCGAGGCCGGAGACGCCCGGCATCATCACATCCAGGACGGCGAGGTCGGGGCGCTCGGCCTGGCAGGCGTCGATCGCCGCCGCACCGTCGGCCACGGCCACCACGTCGTGGCCGAGCGTCGACAGCTTGAACTCGACGAGTTCGCGGATGTCGACGTCGTCGTCCGCGACCAGGATGCGAGCCACGCGGATCCCCTTCCCTCCGGCCGTCACTGTGGTGGGCAGCCTAACCGTAGGCCCCGACAGACGGCACGACTGTCCGTCACCGCCGCCGGTCCCGGACTGGACCGACGGCGGACGATGCTCACTCCTCGCGGCCGGACACCGTCGGGGTCGTCTTCTGCACCTGCATCAGGAACTCGATGTTGGTCTGCGACTTCTTCAGCCGTTCGAGCAGGAGCTCCAGCGCCTGCTGGCCCTCGAGCGAGGACAGGACACGGCGGAGCTTCCAGACGATGGCCAACTCCTCCTGGCTCATCAGCATCTCCTCGCGGCGGGTGCCGGACTGGACGGCGTCGATCGCGGGGAAGAGCCGCTTGTCGGCGAAGTCGCGACGCAGCCGGATCTCCATGTTGCCGGTGCCCTTGAACTCCTCGAAGATCACCTCGTCCATCTTCGAACCGCTCTCGATCAGGGCGGTGGCGAGGATGGTGAGCGAACCGCCGTTCTCGATGTTGCGGGCGGCGCCGAAGAACTTCTTCGGCGGGTAGAGCGCGGCCGAGTCGACACCACCGGAGAGGATCCGGCCGCTCGCCGGGGCGGCGAGGTTGTAGGCGCGGCCCAGCCGGGTGATGCCGTCGAGGAGGACGACGACGTCGTGGCCGAGCTCCACCAGCCGCTTGGCGCGCTCGATGGCGAGCTCGGCGACCGTCGTGTGGTCGCTCGGCGGACGGTCGAACGTCGAGGAGATGACCTCACCCTTGACCGAGCGCTCGAAGTCGGTGACCTCCTCCGGGCGCTCGTCGACCAGCACGACCATGAGGTGGCACTCAGGGTTGTTGGTCGTGATCGACCTCGCGATCGACTGGAGGACCATCGTCTTGCCGGCCTTGGCCGGGGAGACGATCAGGCCGCGCTGGCCCTTGCCGATCGGAGCGGCGATGTCGATGACACGGCCGATCAGGTTGTCCGGCCCGGTCTCGAGCCGCAGCCGCTCCGACGGATAGAGCGGGGTCAGCTTCGAGAACTCGACCCGGTGGCTGGCGGCCTCCGGGTCGGCGCCGTTGACGGCGTCGATGCGGACCATCGGGTTGAACTTCTCCTTGCGCTCCCCCTCCCGGGGCTGGCGCACCTGGCCGACGAGGGCGTCGCCGCGCCGCAGGCCGTACTTGCGCACCATCGAGAGCGACACGTAGACGTCGTCGGCGCTGGCGAGATAGCCGCTGGTGCGCACGAAGGCGTAGTTGTCCAGCACGTCGAGAATGCCGGCAGCCGGCACCAGAATGTCGTCCTCGAGGATCGTGGTGTCCGGCTCGTTGCGCTGACCGGTCCGCCCAGGGCGGTCACGGTCGCGTCCGCGGCGACGCCGGTTGCGGCGCCCGCCCTCGCCGCCCTCGTCGTCGCCCTGCTGGTCCTGGTCCTGCTGGCTCTGCTGGCCCCGGTCCGGCTGGCCCCGGTCCGGCTGGCCCCGGTCCGGCTGGCTCCGGTCCTGCTGGCTCCGGTCCTGCTTCACCTGCTGATGGCGGTCCTGCTTCGGCTGCTGGTCCGGCTGGGCCCGGTCCGGCTGGGCCTGGTCCTGCTGGCTCCGGTCCTGCTGGTTGCGCCCGCGGTCGCGCTGCTCCTGCTGGCGCTCCTGGCGCTCCTGCCGGGTCGGGCGGTCGGGCCGCTCTGGCCGCTCCTGGCCGCGGTCCGGCTGGGGCTGGTCCGGCTGGGGCTGGGTCTGGGGCTGGTCCGGCTCGGACTGCTTCGCCGGTCGCCGCTTCGGCTGGTCCTGCCGGGCCTCGTTCTGCCGGGGCTCGTTCTGCCGGGGCTCGTGCTGCCGGGGTTCGTGCTGCCTGCCCTGGTCGGGTCCGCCGTCGGACTGGTGGGCCTTGATCGCCTCGACGAGTTGGGCCTTCTTCATCGAGCCCGCGCCCGAGATCCCGAGGCCCGACGCCATCGACTTGAGGTCGGCGAGGAGGAGGGAGTTGAGGCCGCCGCCGCGCTTCTTGGTCGCCTTCTCGGCGGGCGCCTCGGTCGGAGCTTCGGTCGTTTCCGTCACGTGAGGTCCTTCCCACGTATCGCGCCGATCCGGCCTCTGGCCGGCGGCGGCTGGTCACTGTCCTCGTTCGCCGGGCCCGGGAAAACCGGACGACCGCGATGGCGCGACAGCCGTCGCGTGCGAACGAGAGGGAGAATGCGCCGATCGGCGCGCAGCCAAGATACACCCGCGCCCGATGCATCCGCGCCGGGCCGTACGCAGGAGCGGGTGGACAGCCGTTGCGGGATATCGACGGCGGAGGGCCCCCGTCAGTGGACGCGGGCGCCGTCGGGATCGACGGCGAGCCGGTGGGCCGCCCAGCCGGACGGGCAGCGGGCCAGCAAGGCGTCGGCGCCACCGGCGTCGGTGAAGGCGAGGACGGTGGGTCCGGCGCCCGACACGAGGGCGGGTACGCCGTCGGCGCGCAGTTCGTCCACGACGGCGAGTGACTCCGGCATCGCCGGCCGCCGGTAGTCCTGGTGGAGATAGTCGCGGGTGGCGCGGAGCAGCAGCTCCGGCTGGCCGGCCAGCGCCGCGACGAGCAGGGCGGCGCGCCCGGCGTCGGCCGCGGCGTCCGCGTGCGGCACCTCGGCGGGGAGCAGCCCTCGCGCCATCTCCGTCGACACCGGCGTCGGCGGCACGAGCACCACAGCCAGCACCCGCGGGTCGACCGGCGAGCCGACGGCATAGAACTCGCCGTCGTCGTCGCGCCCGGAGATCGTGAAGCCGCCGAACAGCGCCGGCGCGACGTTGTCGGGGTGCCCCTCGGTCCGGGCGGCGAGCCGGAACAGTGCCTGGTCGTCGGCGAGCAGCGTCCCGCCGGCGACGAGGGCCCGGGCCAGGACCACGCCCGCGACGATCGCCGCCGAGGACGAGCCGAGGCCGCGGGCGTGCGGCACGACATTGGTGCAGGACAGTCGCAGCCCGGGCGGCTGGGCGCCCATCAGGTCGAACGCCGTACGCATCGATCGAACCACCAGGTGCGACTCGTCGCGTGGTACGCCGTCGGCGCCTGCCCCCGCGACCTCGACCTCGAGGCCGGCGGCGGTGACCTCGGCGGTCAGCTCGTCGCGCAGGGAGAGCGCGAGCCCGAGCGAGTCGAACCCGGGACCCAGGTTGGCCGACGTGGCGGGCACGGAGACGCGCACCGGGCCGTCGACGAACGTGGGCACCGGCGACCTCAGCCCAGCCCGGCGGCCGCCGCGGCGGCGGCGACGTCGGCGTCGATGACGGTGTCGACGACCTGTCGGCCGCCCTCTGCCAGACCCTCGAGGGCGGTTGCGGTGTCCTTCAGCCCATGGCCGGTCACGGTGATGACGACCGTCGCGCCGCGATACGACGCACCGCCCGCCAACTCCTGGAGCAGACCGGCGACCCCGGCCGCGGAGGCCGGCTCGACGAAGACTCCGTCGTGCGACGCGAGCTCCCGCTGGGCGGCCAGGATCTGGCCGTCGCTGACGGCGGCGAACGAGCCGCCGGACTCGTCGCGGGCAGCCTCGGCGAGCTTCCACGAGGCGGGGTTGCCGATCCGGATCGCGGTGGCCCGCGTCTCCGGGTCGGGGAACGGCTCGCCGGTCACCAGCGGCGCCGCGCCCTCGGCCTGGAAGCCGTGGATGACCGGCGTCTTGGTGGCCATCCCCCAGTCGCGGTACTGCGTGTAGCCGAGCCAGTACGCCGAGATGTTGCCGGCGTTGCCGACGGGAAGCAGGTGGTAGTCAGGAGCGTCGCCCAGGAAGTCCACGATCTCGAAGGCGGCCGTCTTCTGGCCCTCGAGGCGCACCGGGTTGACCGAGTTGACGAGCGCGACGGGGTAGTCCCAGGCCAGCCCCTTGGCGAGGGCGAGGCAGTCGTCGAAGTTGCCGCGGACCATGACGACCTGCGCGCCGTGCAGCAGCGCCTGCGCCATCTTGCCGGCCGCGATCTTGCCCTCGGGCACCAGCACGAGCGGCTTGAGACCGGCCTTCGCGGCGTACGCCGCCATGGACGCCGACGTGTTGCCCGTCGACGCGCAGACGACCGCCTGGGCACCCTCGTGCTTGGCGACCGAGATCGCGGCGGTCATGCCGCGGTCCTTGAAGGAGCCGGTCGGGTTGTCGCCCTCGACCTTGAGCCACACCTCGGCACCGGTCAGCCCGGAGAGCCACTCGGAATGGACCAACGGCGTACCACCCTCGCGGAGCGTGACGGCGGCGGTGCCCTCGGGGATCTGGAGCAGGGGGCGGTACTCCTCGATGACGCCGCGCCACTGGTGGGTGCGCCGCACGCCGGCCGGGTCGATCACTCCGCCACTCCCTCGACCCGCATGACCGAGGTGACCTCGCGGACGATCTCCATGGCGCGCAGGGTCTCGACCGTGGCGGCGAGCTGCGCGTCGGTCGACTCGTGGGAGACGACGACGAGCTGCGCGTCGGCGCCGCGCCCCTCCTGACGGACGGTCTGGATCGAGACGCCGTGCTCGCTGAACGCGGTCGCGACCGCCGCGAGCACGCCCGCGCGGTCGTCGACGTCGATCGCGACGTGGTAGCGGGTGACGGTCTCTCCCATCGGCAGCACCGGCCGGTCGGCGTACGCCGACTCCCCGGCGCCACGGGCGCCCGAGAGCCGGTGGCGGGCGACGGTGACGAGGTCGCCGAGCACTGCGGACGCGGTCGGGTCGCCGCCGGCGCCCGGGCCGTAGAACATCAGCTGGCCGGCGGCCTCGGACTCCACGAAGACCGCGTTGTAGGCCTCCCGGACCGAGGCGAGCGGGTGCGACCTGGGGATCATCGCCGGGTGCACCCGCACCGCGACGGCGTCGTCTCCCCCAGCTCCGGCTCTCAGCTCGCAGATGGCCAGCAGCTTCACCACGCTGCCCATGTCGCGGGCGGAGGCGACATCGGCCGCGGTGACCTCGGCGATGCCCTCGCGGTGCACGTCGGAGGCGGTCACCCGGGAGTGGAACGCCAGCGAGGCGAGGATCGCGGCCTTGGCGGCGGCGTCGAAGCCCTCGACGTCGGCGGTCGGGTCGGCCTCGGCGTAGCCGAGCTCCTGGGCCTCCTCGAGTGCGTCGGCGAAACCGGCGCCGGAGGTGTCCATCTTGTCGAGGATGAAGTTGGTGGTGCCGTTGACGATGCCGAGCACCCGGGTGACCCGGTCTCCGGCCAGGGACTCGCGCAGCGGCCGGACGATCGGGATGGCGCCGGCGACGGCGGCCTCGTAGTAGAGGTCGCGTCCGTGCTTCTCGGCCGCCTCGAAGAGCGTCGGGCCGTCCTCGGCAAGCAGCGCCTTGTTGGCCGTGACGACCGACTTGCCGCTCTCGAGGGCGGCCAGGATCAGAGACCGGGCCGGCTCGATGCCACCGATCACCTCGACGACCAGGTCGATGTCGTCGCGCGTGACCAGGGCCGCCGCGTCGGTCGTCAGCAGTCCCTCGGGCACCTCGACCTCGCGCGGCGCCTCCAGCCGGCGTACGGCGACGCCCGCCAGCTCGACCGGCGCGCCGACGCGCGCCGCAAGGTCGCCGGACTGCTCACCGAGCAGCCGCACCACCTGGGAGCCGACGGAGCCGCAGCCCAGCACGGCCACCCTCAGTCGATCGGGCCTAGCAGGCTTGTCGCTCTCCATTACGAATCACCCATGTCCGTCGCCAACAGATCGTCCTCAGTCTCGCGGCGTACGACGACGCGCGCGACCCCGTCCCGTACTGCGACCACCGGCGGCCGCAGGGCGTGGTTGTAGTTGGAGGCCATCGAGCGGCAGTAGGCGCCCGTGCCCGGCACGGCGAGCAGGTCACCGGGGCGCACGTCGCCGGGCAGGAACTCGTCCTTGACCACGATGTCGCCCGCCTCGCAGTGCTTGCCCACCACCCGCACGAGCACCGGTGGCGCCTCGGAGGTGCGGGACGCGATCGTGCAGGAGTAGTCGGCGTCGTAGAGCGCGGTGCGGATGTTGTCGCTGATGCCGCCGTCGACGCTCACGTAGGTGCGCACCGCGCCACCGTCGAGCTGCACCGGCTTGACGGTGCCGACCGTGTAGACCGTGCACATCGACGGGCCGACGATGGCCCGGCCCGGCTCGATCGAGAGGCGGGGCTCGGGGATGCCGAGCGCGCGGCACTCGTGTTCGACGATCTTGCTCATCTCGGTCGCGAGCTGGGCGGGGTCGGACGGGTCGTCCTGGGTCGTGTACGCGATGCCGAAGCCGCCGCCGAGGTCCATCTCGGGCAGCGTCACGCCGAGCTCGTCGCTCACCCGCGCCTGGAGGGCGAGCACCCGCCGGGCCGCCACCTCGAAGCCGGACGAGTCGAAGATCTGGCTGCCGATGTGCGAGTGCAGCCCGAGCAGCTCGATACCGGGCGCGTCCAGGAGCCGGCGGACCGCCTCGAAGGCGTCGCCGGTGGTGATGGAGAAGCCGAACTTCTGGTCCTCGTGCGCGGTCGCGATGTACTCGTGTGTGTGCGCCTCGACTCCGGCAGTCACCCGCACCATGACTCGTGCCCTGCGGCCGGTCTCGGCGGCGATCGACTCGAGCCGCTCGATCTCGTGGACCGAGTCGACGATGATCCGCCCGACCCCCTCCACCACAGCGCGGCGCAGCTCCATGGGCGTCTTGTTGTTGCCGTGGTAGCCGATCCGCGCCGGGTCGAAGCCGGCCCGCAGCGCGACCGTCAGCTCGCCGTCGGAGCAGACGTCGAGGCTGAGCCCCTCCTCCTGCACCCACTGCGCGACGGCCGTGCAGAGGAACGCCTTGCCGGCGTAGAAGACGTCGTACGACGCGAATGCGGCGCGGAACGCGCGGGCCCGGGCCCGGAAGTCGGCCTCGTCGAGCACGTACGCCGGGGTGTTGACGTCGGCCACGAGCTCGGGCACCGCCAGTCCGCCGATGTGCAGCTCGCCGTCGACCTTGTGGGCCGTCTGCGACCACAGGTGGGAGACCAGCGCGTTGGGGTCGCTGGGCTGGCGCAGCCAGGACGGACCGCGCAGGGCTCCGGGCGCATGCGCCCAACCGGCCTCGTGGGTCATCGTCGGCTCACATGCGCTCGGGCGCCGAGACGCCGAGCAGGTGGAGGCCGTTGGCCAGGACGGTCCGGGTCGCGGCGACCAGCACCAGGCGGGCGCGGTGCAGGTCGCTCGGCTCCTCGTCGCCCATCGGCAGCACGCGGCAGTTGTCGTAGAAGCGGTGGTAGACGCCCGCCATGTCCTCCAGGTAGCGCGCGACCCGGTGTGGCTCGCGCAGCTCGGCGGCGCTGGCGACCACCCGCGGGAACTCCGCGAGCGCACGCAGCAGCTCGCCCTCCTTCTCGTGGCTGAGCAGCGTCGGCTCGAAGTCGGCGGTCGACCAGGAGATCCCCAGGTCACCCGCGTTGCGCAGGATGCCGGACACCCGGGCGTGGGCGTACTGGACGTAGAAGACCGGGTTGTCGTTGGACTGCTTGGCCCACAGGTCCAGGTCGAGGTCGATGTTGGAGTCCGAGCTGTACCGCGCCAGGGCGTACCGCGCCGCGTCCACCCCGATGGCACCGACCAGGTCGTCGATGGTGACGACCGTGCCGGCCCGCTTGGACATCCGCATCGGCTGCCCGTCGCTGAGCAGGTTGACCATCTGCCCGATCAGGATCTCGAGGTTCTTGCCCGGCTCGTCACCGAACGCCGCGCACATCGCGTTCATCCGGCCGACGTAGCCGTGGTGGTCGGCGCCGAGCATGATCAGGCAGCGGTCGAAGCCACGCTCACGCTTGTCGAGGTAGTAGGCGAGGTCACCGGAGATGTAGGCGCCCGTGCCGTCGGACTTGATGATCACCCGGTCCTTGTCGTCACCGAACTTCTCGGTGCGCAGCCACAGAGCGCCTTCGGACTCGTAGGTGTTGCCCATCTCGGTGAGCCGGGCGATCGCCCGCTCGACGGCCCCGCTCTTGTGGAGCTCGTCCTCGTGGAAGTAGACGTCGAAGTCGACGCCGAAGTCGTGGAGGCTCTGCTTGATCTCCGCGAACATCATCTCGACACCCTCGGACCGGAACACCTCCTGGGCGTCGTCGTCGGCGAGGCCGGCCCAGTCCGGCCGCTTCGCGACGATCGCCTCGGCGATCTCGTGGATGTAGGTGCCGCCGTACCCGTCCTCCGGGGCGGGCTCTCCCTTGGCGCTCGCGAGCAGCGACCGGCTGAACCGGTCGATCTGCGCGCCGTGGTCGTTGAAGTAGTACTCCCGCGTGACGTCGGCGCCGGCCATCTCGAAGATCCGGCCGAGCGCGTCGCCGACGGCGGCCCAGCGGACGCCGCCGATGTGGATGGGGCCGGTCGGGTTGGCCGAGACGAACTCGAGGTTGACCTTCTCCCTCGCGAACGCGTCGTTGGAGCCGTACGCCGCACCGGCGTCGACGATCTGTGCGGCGACCACACCCTGGGCCCCGGCCGCGACGGTGATGTTGAGGAAGCCGGGCCCGGCGATGTCGACGCCGGCGATCCCGTCGAGCTGCTCCAGGCGGGACTGCACGAGCCCGGCGAGGTCGCGCGGGTTGATACCGGCCTTCTTGGCGAGCTGGAGGGCCACGTTGGTCGCGTAGTCGCCGTGACCCTTCTGGCGCGGGCGCTCCACCGTCACACTCGTCGGGACGCCGTCCGGCAGGGTGATCGCACCCTCGGCGGACAGCGTCGTCAGGACGTCGACGATCGCGGTGGAGAGCTGCTCGGGAGTCACCGGCCCAGGGTATCGGCGCAGGGCCGGCGGCCCGACATCGATATCCCGGCGTGGACGGTCCACCCGATTGCACGTCGGCCGCTCGGCGCCTGTAGGGTGACGCGCAGCCGCGACGGCCCGCGCCGGGCGGCTATGCCTCCGTAGCTCAGGGGATAGAGCACTGGTTTCCGGTACCAGGAGTCGCAGGTTCGAATCCTGCCGGGGGCGCCCCTTCTCACCTCGTCAGTAGATGACCACCCCGCGCAGGTTGTGGCCGGCGTGCATGTCCTCGTAGCCCAGCGCGATCTCGTCGAGCTTGTACGTGCGGGTCACGAGCTCGTCGAGCTTCAGGTTGCCCTCGGTGTAGAGCCGCAGGAGCTTGAGGATGTCGGTCTTGGGGTTCGATGCACCGAAGAGCGACCCCTGGATCCGCTTCTGGAAGAGGGTGATGTCGGCCAGCGACACCGGCGCGCCGACCTCGGCGATGTTGCCGAGACCGGTCACGACGACCGTCCCGGCCTTCCTGATCGCCGCCATCGCCTGGCCGAGGTGCTCCCCCTTCGTGACGCCGACCGTCACGATCGCCGAGTCGGCACCCTGCCCATTCGTGAGCGACTGGGCGAGCTCGGTCGCCTCCTCCATCGTCGCGGCCGCGTGCGTCGCTCCGAGCTCCAGGGACTTCGTCCGCTTGAGCTCGACCGGGTCGACCGCGATGACCGTGGAGGCGCCCGCGTGGGCGGCGCCCTGGACGGCGTTGATGCCGATGCCACCGACCCCCATCACGATGACGACGTCCCCGGGTCGCACCTCGGCCGAGTTCACCGCCGACCCCCACCCGGTGCCGACCCCGCACCCGATCAGGCACGCCTTGTCGAGCGGGATGCCGTCAGGCACCTTCACGGCGGAGTCGACGGCCACCGTGGTGACTTCGCAGAAGGTGGAGATGCCGCACATCTGGCCGACCGGACGGCCGTCGTACGACAGCCGGAAGCTCTCGGGGTCCTCCCAGCGGGAGCCGACGAGGAGGGTCGCGCCGAGGTCGCAGAGGTTCTGCATGCCCCGCGAGCACCAGGTGCACCGGCCGCAGGAGGGCAGGAACGAGAAGACGACGTGGTCGCCCTCCTGCCAGCCCGGCGTGTGCGGGCCGACCGCGGTGACGACACCGGCGCCCTCGTGGCCGCCCGCGAACGGGTAGACCCCCACGGGGATGTCGCCGGTGGCGATGTGATCGTCGGAGTGGCACAGGCCCGACGCGACCATCTGAACCTGGAGCTCCCCCTGCCTCGGATCGTCGACCTCGAGGTCGACCACCTCGTAGGTCCCGGGTGCCTCCTTGATGATCGCGCCTCGCGTGTGCATGGTTTCCTCCCAGTTCGACCCAGATCGACGGCGTGACGGGCGTCACTCCTCGATCGTGGACCTCCCCCGTTGGCGTTCGGTTGGCCCACGCGCCCCGGGGCTTCAGCAGGCGCCGACCAGGTCGCGGAGCGCGGCGACCTCGCTGGGGTCCGCCGTGAGGTCCCAGGCCGCCTTCACGACGATCCAGCGCAGCGCGTACTCGCACTGGAAGGCCGCCCGCGGGCGCCACGCCGCCGGGTCGTCGTCGGACTTCGAGGCGTTGGTCGGCCCGTCGACGGCCAGGAGCACCGCGAGGTCGTTGGCGTACGCCGCGCGCTGCGACGCCGTCCACGAGGCTGCTCCCGATCGCCACGCCTCGGCGAGCGGCACGACGTGGTCGATCTGGATCGCCTGCGCCTGACGCGGATCCTTGAGGTCGTCGAAGGCGAGGGTCCGGCCCGTATAGGGGTCGCGCCAGGTCCCCGCCAGCACGTCGTGGTCGCAGGCGCCCTGCTCGGCGAGGACCGCGGTGCCCGGCACGGCGTCGCGGAGCAGCACGTCGTCGCGCTGGTTGCAGCCGTTGCCGTCGACGTCCGCCCACGCCGAGCCGAAGGCGTCGCGGTCGTACGCCGGTCCGCGACCGTTGCGCGGGGCGACGGCCAGGCCGTCGAGCAGCCGGGTGGCCTCGGCCACCGTCGGCAGCTCCGCCCGGACGGCCGGACCCGGATCGCCGGCGGTGTCGGCCTCCGGGAAGGCGCAGCCCGCGAGCAGCAGCAGACCGGCGGCTGCCAGGGACCTCAGCACCGCTTGATCGTGGCGTCCTGCCGGGCGTCGTTGCCGTAGCGACGCGCCTGGGCGACGTAGGGGAGCACGACGCTGGCGCCGCCGACGTTGCCGATGCTGCCCTGGACGACGCAGCTGGTGACCTTGCCCGGCTCGACCTGCGCCATCGCCTGCGCCAGCCGGAAGAGCTCCGCAGGCGACAGGTCGGTGCGCATGTTGGCCATCACCGACAACACGCCGCGCTCGATGAACCCGGGGCGGTCGGCCTGGGCGCGCACGCGGGCCTGAATGCCGCGGAGCACGATCTGCTGGTTGGCCGAGCGCTCGAAGTCACCGCGGGCGAGGGTCTTGCGGATACGCGCGAACGCCATCGCGTCGTACCCCCTCAGGAGGAGACGGCCCTTGCGGAAGCCATCGGCCTTGAGGTTCTCGTCCCTGAAGGGGCGCGGGTTGACCACGGTGATGCCGCCGATGCTGCGCACCATGTTCTCGAAGTACGGGAAGCGGGTGACGAAGACGTAGTCGGGCTGGATGCCGACCAGGTCGCCGACGGTGCGCCCGAGCAGCTGCGGACCGCCGTACACCATCGCGGCGTTGACCCGGCTCGAGCCGTAACCCGGGATCGGCACCCAGGAGTCACGCGGGATGCCGATGGCGGTCGCCGCCCCGGTGCGGGTGTTCATGCCGACGAGCTGGAGCGCGTCGCCGCGGGTGCGGGTCATCTGCTCGCCCGGACGGGCATCGGAGCCGACGGCGAGGATCCAGACGACCTCCGGAGTCACATCGACGCCCTGGACCCGCTCCATCTTGATCAGCTCGACCTCGGTCGGCTTGACCGCCGAGTCCGGCACCACGAGCGCCGCCAGGGCCAGCACCATCCCGACCGCGACCAGCCGCAGCACGCGCCGAAGCGCGACGGACCCCCTCACAGCGCGACCTTCCCGATGTCGTAGCCGAACACCTGCCACCCGTCGTCGCCCGGAGTGAGGTAGAGGCGTCCGGCGACCCGCACGTCCCGGTCGGCCTCGCCCGTCGCCGCGAAGCGCAGCACGACGTGCGCGGTCACGCCGACCGCGCGCTTGCGGACGGAGAGCACGTCGAGCCTCACCGAGCGCCGGACCGCCTCGACCGACTCGACGTCGGCACCGATGTCGCTGTTGCTCATCAGCGCAGCGTCCCGTTGCGCCTCCTTGCGGGCGCCCGCGGTGAAGTCGGTCCACGAGCCGGCGAAGTCGGTGCGCGGGTAGTCGCCGAGGTAGGCCGCGTCGATCCAGCCGTCGACCACCCGGCCGATCCGGGCGGCGAGCACGTCACGCCGGGCCGCCGGCAGCCGACCCTCAACGGCGCCGAAGGACACCTCGGTGGCGACGGGCTCGGGCGCCGCGGCGGTCGGGGACGTCTCGTCCGGCGACGGGGTCGCGCCCCCGTCGTCGCTGCTGCAGGCGCTGCCGGTGAGGGCCAGCGCGACCGCCAGGACGGCCGCCGAGGCCGCCCGGCGGATTGGCAGGCTCATACTCCGAAACTCTCCGATCCTCATGCCGATCAAGTGGCAGTCTGCATCGCCAGGTTGTGTCTCTCCGCACACCACGCCGGAACGCCCCCAGGGCAGTCGGCATTTGCTGGGGCGGGGGACTAGCCTTGACGTTTGACCCACTCACGCGCACGTTCCGGAAGAGGCGAAACACACCGTGCCGCAGTCTCCAGGTAGTCAGTCC
>VFQN01006372.1_pt1 | contig 13529 bp, 12 predicted proteins | sample 3512371 | NCBI WGS metagenome assembly VFQN01 (sample SAMN10412370, study PRJNA504923) | tailings metagenome | isolation source: Replicate 2 from Balatoc abandoned mine | place: Philippines: Itogon, Benguet | collected 2017-08-28
ATAAGTGTTGACTATTTTTCGACAGAAACTTATAAAAGTCAATTTTAGTACTCCAAACTATCTCATGTTCAAGTTCATTTCCTTTTATTACTAGCTGCGTATAATGCTTAACTATTTTTTTTAAAAGCTAGTAGCTGATAACGTGATAAGGGTTGAAAAATGCTTTTTTTTGTAATTGTCTTTAAATGAGGTGTTTGTGTTTTATTGTGATTGTTACCTCAGTGATGCAGGTTTGTAAGGGCTGCTCATCCGTCTCTAAAATTCAAGGAATTAATTCTTCTTTCAAGCTTCCTTTTTATCCTCTTTTTTTTATTAATAGTCATATAAAAGGCAATAATTGTAGCAGAGAGTGTGTAAATTTTACCTACTTTCGCCTTTTATTATTAATGATATTGTTAACAATATTATTAATACCAATCTGAAAAATAGTTACGAAAAGGTATATAAAAAAGGCCTTATTACATCATCATCATGTCCATTATTATTCCGTTTATAGAGCAAGAAATCATAGATCAATATTTGTATGACGACAACCCCCGCCCGTGGATTATTGGATTTAGCGGTGGGAAAGACTCGACTATGTTGCTGCAATTAGTATGGTATGCTCTCAAAAAAATCCCGTCTGAGCTTTTAACTCGTGAAGTTTATATTATCTGTAACGATACAATGGTTGAAAATCCGCACATCGTAGATTTTATCAATCGTACTTTAGCTAACATCAATGTCGCAGCGGCCGAACAAGCGTTACCTTTCATTGTGCGCCAAACCATGCCACGACTTGAAGAAACTTTTTGGGTCAATTTATTGGGCCGAGGCTACCCCGCGCCTAACAATTCCTTTCGGTGGTGTACCGAACGCCTCAAAATCAATCCTACTACGCAGTTTATTAAAAGTAAAATTGACGAACGCGGTGAGGTCGTTATTTTACTTGGTACACGTTCGGCGGAGAGTAGCAACCGTGCTCGTAGCATCAAAAAACATGCTGTGCGCGGACAACGCCTTCGCAAGCATATCTTGCCTAATGCCTACGTGTATGCACCCATCAAAGACATTGAAACTAACGAAGTATGGCAGTACCTTCAACAAGTACCCCCACCTTGGGGTGGTACTAATAAAGAACTTGTAACCCTCTATCGAAACGCCAACAGTGGCGACTGCCCGTTGGTCATAGACGATACTACGCCCTCTTGTGGCAATAGCCGCTTTGGATGTTGGGTGTGTACCGTCGTAAAGAAAGATAAATCCATGGAGGGATTAATTCTTAATGGTGAAGAATGGATGTACCCACTACTCGACCTCCGCGACGAACTGGCAGAGGGCCGTAATGTGCGCGAAAACCGAGAGGTTTTTAGACGACACAATCGCTTCAAATCACAAGAAGGTGAGGACGAAACTTGGGGAGCTTATACCCCCGAATATCGGGCCAAAATACTCCGCATGGTGTTGGAAGCTCAAAAAGAAATCCAAGAAACACAAGGCGAAACCTTACAACTCATCACGCATCAAGAACTCATTGCCATTCAGGTAATTTGGTACCGAGATGGTATCCTTAAATACAAAGTAGCCGATATTTACAATTCAATATTTAATGCTCACATTGATATGAGTAAGCACGAAGAAAAGTTTAGGCAGGAAGAGGAACTTCTCCGCGAAGTCTTTACTGATGAAGACGAATTTGAGTTTATCCAAAAGTCGTTAAATGTGCTCAAAACCAAATCGTTAATGCAAAAAAAACGAGGGTTATCTAATGACATCGAAAACTTAGTTGAAGAAGCAATAAATAAGAAAAAGAAATGAGAAACTCCCTTCACTTCAAAGAAGTAGATGCAGGTTTTTATCTAGGGTTTTTGGAAGTCCCCGAAAATAGCCCAGATTACACCTTTTGGGATGCCTACACTCAATATGTACCATCACAAGATGGTTCGTACGATGAACTTTGGTGTATATGTGACCCAAACGAATCATTTCGTACAATTGAATCAGGTCTTTTTGATACTTACATTCGTTTGGATAAAGAGCCTATCGAAATGAAGTTTTTAGGGTCTTTCAAAACACTTGAATTGGCGGAAGCACACCTGAATCAATTATATGAACAAGGTATTAAATTTGAAACGGCACCAGTTATTGAAAGTGAATATTACCACTCTAACTACTCTGACAAAAAGCAATCTATATTTATATAGCCGCCCTAAATGCTTCGTTTTTTGACCTCTTCGAGGCCAAAACTAAAATACTTAAGCGATGATTATTAAAAAAGTAGAATTAGACAATTTTAGAATTTATAAAGACCACAACGAAATAGAACTTTCGGTGATGGAAGGTAAAAATATTTTTATTGTAAGTGGTAAAAATGGTTTTGGTAAAACGACCTTTTTGATGTCATTAGTTTGGTGTTTGTACGGGAAGCAGATGCAAGAAGTTGATGACCTCTATAAAAAAGAAATTGGGGACCAAGGTGGCTATTCCAAATACATTGTTAATAGCCTCAATAGAAAAGCAGGAGCTGAAGGGAAAAAGTCTTTTTCAGTAAAAATTACCATTAGTGATGCTATTATTCCAGAACTTACTTGTAGAGAAATTTCTATCAAAAGAACCTACCACCTATCGGCAGGAGAAAGTATTGAAGTTTTGATTGATGGGTTTGAAAATGAGACAGTCAAAGATCTTGCTAAAGACAAACTTTTGGGCGAAGAAATATTTATTCGGGACTATATTCTCCCAATTGAAATCGCTAAGTTCTTCTTTTTTGATGCTGAAAAAATTGTAACGTTAGCAGAGGTAAATACTGTTGAACAGCGAAAAAATCTCAGTAAAGCCTATTCAGAAATTTTAGGAATAAAAAAATACGAAGACCTTAAAGATGAATATGAAGATATACAAAAACGCCTACGCCAGCAGAGTGCAAGTAGAGAAGAACAAGCCAAATTAAATAATTATGAGGCAGAGGTACGTAACAATGAATTGGCTATTTCTGAAAATGAGCAGAAAATATTCAATTTGAATGAAAAAAAAGATGGCCTAAGATACGAATCCAATCAATTACAAGAACGACTCATTCGAGTTGGTAATATGATTTCGATAGAAGATTTAGTTGCCTTAAGAGAACAAGATACTATTTTATCCAATCAATTGAAAGACATTACCAGTGAGTTACAAGAGTCCTTGGAGATAATACCGTTTGCCATAGCAGGTGATAAGCTATCAAGTGTTTTAGAACAAGTAGCAGATGAGGTTGCTTACAAGGCCAATTCTTACAAAATATCTAATATTCAAGACAAAGCAGATGAAATTATCACTGATTTAATAACTGAACAGAGAAAATTCGACGAAGTCATCACGCGAAAAGTACAAGACTTTTATTTTGATACAATTAGCAAGCTAATCAAAAAGCATTTTTATGCAGATGTCCCTGATTTACCTAAAGACTTTAAACCACTTCACGACTTTTCCGACGCTGAATATAACGAGCTTAATGCTTTTACCGTCAATATAAAAAATTCGTTTAAAAATAAGTTTACAAACTTAAATTACCGAAATAATCAAATTAAAAATGAGCATGCTCAAATAAAAAGGAAAATATCGGATGCTGAAGCCATAGCCGAGGATGCAGTGGTGAAAGCGGATCGTGAAAGACGCGAAGCGATTGAAAAAGAAATTATTAAAATCGAAAAGGAAATTAGTGATTTGTATATAGAAATTGGTAAGTGTCGGCAAGATATAGAGGTTAAAAAACGCCTTATAAAAGAAATAACAAACAAGCTTGAAGCTTCGAAAGTCAACAAAAAGAAAGATGACTTTTTAACTAATAAAATACAAAAACTTAAAAAGTATATTATTCAGTTCAAAGAACGGAAGAAAAACTCGCTTGAGAAAGAAATCCTTAATGGTTTAAAAACTTTAATGCACAAACGAGGATTTATTGAAGACGTAGAAGTTTCCATTACTGGCGAAGATATAGAAATTAATTTATTTAATGGACGGGGTGAAATGATTCGTAAAGAGGGGTTGTCAAAAGGCGAGCAGCAAATGTACGCCACAGCCCTGCTCCACGGCTTAGTGGCAGAGTCGGAAATTGAGTTTCCTGTGTTTATAGACTCGCCCATGCAGAAGTTTGACGAAGAACACGCCCTCAATATCGTCAAGTACTTCTACCCTACTATCTCCGAACAAGTAATTTTGTTTCCGTTGGTCAATAAAGAAATGAGTCAACGTGAGTTTAAAATGCTCGAGCCGCGCATGGCTAAGGCATTTTTGATTACGAATATAGAAGCCGATAAGTCCACGTTTTTGGAAACCACACCTCAAGAATTTTTTACTACTTACAACGGCTTGTATCATGCAGATTAATGTATCTACCTCCGAAGAAACCGAAGCTATTTTAGGCCGTCTGGCCAACCGATTCAGTTTGGCTTCCAAAAATATTTTAATGCGAGTCGCTTTTGCGTATTCGCTTTCTCGTGGGCAGAAATTATCGCTCAAAGACCTCTCAGATGCTAAAGGCAATCCTTACAAAGAAGTAACGGTAGTAGGTAAATACCGTAGCTACTACATCGCTTTGATTTGTCAGCACTACGGCATTTACAAGACCGATTTAGACATACCCAAGTACTTTAAGCTACACATTGACGACGGTTTACGGCTATTGGATAAACTTTTTTCGGAAAGTTCGACTTACGGTTTTTCAGACTTTTTGCTCGAATACATCGAACGTGGCATTGATGCCCTCGAACAAGTAAACGTAAACAACGAGCCGATTTTGTACGATGAGCGTATTCGTCACCTCAAAATCAATGATAAAGCCTATTTTGCTGGGGCGATGCGACTTCAACTCGGTCAAGATCCCAAAACAGGCGACCCGATTGTGGCCGTCCTCAACGACACCAACGTACACAACAACGCCCATGTGGCAGTAGCAGGAAACTCTGGTACGGGCAAAACCCAATTTGCATTGGATTTGTTAAGGCAGTTTGTGGAAGTTTCGGGTGGGGCAATCAATTTTATCTATTTGGATTTCAAGGGGTTGAAAAAAGATGATGTTGCAGGGATGAAGTCTTTTTTTGAAGGTACCCAAACCACTTTTATTGATGCTCCTCAAGTGCCATTTCCACTCAATCCGATGTCATTTATTGATACCGTGAACGAGAAAAACAAAATCATGGGTATCAATAAATTAGTGGACATCATCGCGCACTACTCCAACATCGGCAAAAACCAACAACAAACCCTCCGCGACGCCACTAAAGACGTGTTTCAGGGTTTGAAGGGTGGGGCTTATCCATCGTTTCGTGACATTTATGACCGCGTGATGAATATCGAAGGCAGCAAAGCCAGTACCCTCAAAGAAATCTTGGAAAGCCTCAGTGAGTTAGATTTGTTTGAAACAGTGGTGGATTCCAAAAAGAGCATTTTCAACCAAAACTATTACCTCAGTCTGTCGGGAGACTTGCCCAATGCGGTGCGGTTTACGGCGGTGTTTTTGATTATCAACTACATTTATAACAACTTTATGAACATGGAAAACGCCCCCGTCAACGACAAGTTGCAGGGAATGCGCTATGTGTTGTTGATAGATGAAGCCCACGTGATTTTCAAAGATCGCAAAAGCCAAGACCTTTTGGAGAAAATCCTGCGCGAAATCCGTTCCAAAGGTGTGAGTGTGGTGTTGCTATCCCAGGGCATTGAGGAGTTTAATCAACCAAGTTTTGATTTTTCGAGTATGTGCGAAACGGCCTTTTTGATGGACATCAAAGACAAAAACCTCAAAACCATGCAGCGTTTCCTCGGCCTGTCCGAGGGCGAAAGCAGAACCTTAGTCCGCAGCATGGAGGGCATCGAAAAAGGGCAAGCGGTTTCTAATTTGAAAGAGTTTAAGAAAGGGGAGTTGTTTGAGGTGGGGCAGTTTTGGAAGAATGTTTAAATGAACTCTTTTTGAATTTTCGAGCGATAATCTTCTATAAATTCTAAACTGTCCTTTATTAGCTGATTGTTTTCAGCTTCTTCAAACGTAATCGTTTTAGGCATATTCTTTAAAATATTGACTACATCTTTTAAATACCAATCTTCTTCCAATGAGCTGTTTTGGGTAAATTCGACAACAGAACTTATCTGAAAACGACCATGAGCATTTTGATAAACATAAATTCCATGGTGGAATGATTGCCATTTATATTGAATGGCTAATTTATTTATAATTGTTTTAGATATCCCTATAGAAGCTTTTACTGTATCATGGAGAGTATTGTAATTCCTAAGATTTGAATCCGATTCTACCAATATTCTGATTTCTTCATAATCAACTATATTCTTACGAAAATCTTCTTCAAAAAGAAGTGCACAATCCCCTATTTCTACTGAAGACGTTAAAAACAACAAAAATTGCTGTTTTGATCTTTGAAATTCAAATATTTTCTGGAAGCCTCTAAATAATTCAGATTGCCTTCGGTATATATTACCAAATGGATCAAAGTTAATAATATCAAAAGGGAAGTGTTCTTTTAACTGTATTGCGTTTTCCTTTAAACGAAGTTTTTCACGTATTTTTTTGCTTTTAACATCTGTATAAATGTCAACATCTTTAGTATCATTATCATCTTCAAACAGTAATAATTTTTCAATTTTTCCTTCTATAATTGCTTCTTTTAAAGGAGGTTTTACAGCTTCAAATATTGCGGGTATGCTACTTTCATTCTTTTCACAGATAATCACATCTTGTAAAAATTTATCTTTATCTCTTATCAGTATTCCTTCACTCTCTAACATAAATATATCAAGTGCCGTAACATCACAGAGTGTTAAGTACTTGATTTTTTTTATTTTATATTTTTTCTTAAAATCTTTACTTGCTGGAAGCCATCCATAAAGACGTGCAAATTGTTTTCCATAATATTTAGACCAGTCTACTAAACCTGACATTATATTGTTTCTTTAATAAAATTTTTCAAAAAATTTTCAAATAGACTTTCTCGCTCTTCTTCTGTTAACGCCATACGTTTTGCAATTTCAAAAGCCAGCATTGACAACCTAAAAGCTTCATTTCCTTTTTTTCTACTTTTTCCAATTGGAGTAGTATTCAAGTTTAAAACTACTTTCGATATGGAAGGATCTGATATTATTGTACGATCTGTATTTAAACTATCTAAAACTAAAGATAGCTTGCCTTTTGAACCAGATTCTACTAATTCAATAATTTTTTGATTCGTAGCTTCATTTTTTAAATCATGATCTACATCGTTTAATTCTATTGCAGCTTTTCTTGCCTCATCAAAAATTTCATCTAATAAATCATGCAAGTATCTTTGCATTGCCTTAAAATGTTCTTCATGTTCATTAAAGCTATCTCTGTCAATATTTAAAGCTGTTTCTAAACCTTCATCAACAAACACCTCTCCACTTACCCATTGGCTACGAATTGTTTCTATTCGTCTTGAATACCTTAAAAAAGAGGGATCGTAACCGCCAATCCCTACATTCCGAAGTCTAACTTGTAGGCCTTTTAATTCATAAGGTTTGATAGCTTTAGGTATTTGCACGAACAAATACCCTGTAAATTTCAAGCGTTTTTCAAAAATATTTTTATCAAAATTAAAAAAATAAATTCGAGGTTTAACATCTTTTTCCGTTGGAAGTTTTATACTTCTTTTTAAAGAAACTCCATCAAAAAATACTTCAAATTTATAAGACTCTAAAAGTTCATTTCTTTCCTTTAAAAATTCAAAAACTTCATCATTGTCTGATATTAAATCTGAATTTTTATGAAAATTCAGAGGAGATAAATCATTATCAGAATAAGGTAACGGGCAGAGTGATGATAACTCCCATATTGTTTCTAAATATGGCTTACAATCTCGTATTGATTTTGATTTATAAAAATAATTTTTAGCTATTTCTTCTATGTTAAATGGCAATTTTTTAAATCCATCCAATGTTAAGCTCTCTTTCATCTCCCTACGGAAAGTGCCTCGTATATCCGAAGAATATACTCTCAAGCCTTTTTTATTAGGGTCAAATTCAATCGCTTCAAATTCCCATTCCCCCACGTCAATTTCCTTTCCACTAAAATTATCTTTTCGAATTATATCTTCTTCATCTTCGATATCATCATCAGTCAAAATGACGGTTGCTCTAAATGCGGAACTAACACCATCTAAATTTTGGTAATGTGATTCTATTTTAAAACTGTGACATAATTGTCCTATGGCCATCATACCTATACCTAACCTCCCAATAATTGGCCGATTATGGATAGGCGTACAATCTGTGTTTCCTTTTCGCTTGACACTACTACCAATTCCATTTTCATCAAAATGAGTGAAAAATTTTTCTTCCGTCATGCCAACCCCGTTGTCGACACATGAAATAAAATTAAAGTGAGGATAATTGGTATCTATTCTGACAACAGTTGCATCTGCATCATAAGCATTATTAATTAATTCTTTAAAGACAGTGGCATTACTACGATATAACCCTCTGCTTAGATGTGCAAGAGTTATATCAGCGACTTTTATTTTACCTCTATTCCCCGAGTTCATAATAATGAAAAGAGTTTTGTGTACAATTATACAAAACAATTATGATCTATTCAATAATTGTGCCTTACTCAACAACGAGTTATTCTACTATTATTCTTTGAAGCTACTGAATAATCTTTAGAATTTTACCATTAAATCATTAATAATCAAATATTTATATTTTCAAGCTGGTTTGCGTTTGTCCCGAAAGCCTTCGGTGCGAACCTCTGAATTGTGCATTTTTAACGCATAACACTTTCCCAAAGACGAACTCAGACGCTTCCAGCATGACAAATTAACGTCCCTTATACCCACCCCTACGGGGCTTCATGGGTGGGGAAATTACCTTTTTTCTCTACCAATATTACGCCCCTCTGGGGCGGTTTGAGCTGGTTCGTTCTCAGCCAAAAAGTTTTTGTCACTAACCCGTGAAAGATGCGTTTTTAACTTATGACACTTTCCCCAAAATGATTTCGGACGCTTGCAGCGTGACAAATTTGGGGCTTCATGGGTGGGGAAATTACCTTTTTTCTCTACCAATATTACGCCCCTCTGGGGCGGTTTGAGCTGGTTTGTTCTCAGCCAAAAAGCCTTTGTCACTAACCCGTGAAAGATGCGTTTTTAGCGTATGACACTTTCCCGAAAATGATTTTAGACGCTTACAGCGTGACAAATTTGGAGCTTTATAGGTGGGGGAATTACCTTTTTTTCTCTACCAATATTACGCACCTCTGGGGCTGTTTGAGCTGGTTTGCTTTTATCCCCAAAACTTTGGGACCGAACCTCTGAGGTATGTATGACACTTTTCCACAAAGATTTCAGACGCTTGCAGCGTGACAAAAGAAAAAATGCTATGGCTTGGTGGAGTAATGATCTTTTTTGTAACTTCAATCTGCAAACAAAAAAACGATGACAATCATACTAAAAAAAGGGATTTCACGCGAAGAGATTGATGCTCAGCTCAAAGCGGTTCAAAGTGCAAAGCCTAAGCATGATTTTAAAAAATATGTAGGTGCATTAAAATTGAAGGAAGACCCTTTGAAAATCCAAAAACGGATGCGTGATGAATGGGATTAACCTGTTGCTCGATACCAACGTTGTTCTTTATTTACTAAACGGAGATGCCGTTTTAGAGTCTTATCTTCAAGATAAAAACTTTTATTTATCGTTTATTAGTGAACTGGAATTGCTTAGTTACAAGGAAATTACCCCAGAAGAAGAAACGGCGGTTCATTATTTTTTGAATGAATCGGCATTGATTGACATTAATACTGGAATAAAAGAGATTACCAAGCAAATTCGCCGCAATTATCGGTTAAAACTCCCTGATGCTATTGTTGCTGCTACCGCAATTTTCTTAGGCATTGCCCTCATATCTGCCGATAATCACTTCAAACAAGTCAAAGAATTGACGTTTATTTTATACCAACCTTAATCCAAGCGGGTTCAAAAACCTTCGGGCTGCATCTCTAATGTATGCGTTTGTAATGTATAATGCTTTCCCAAAATGATTTCAGACGCTTACACCCTGACAAAAGAGTTTACCTCCCACTCATCGCCCGTAATTCGCCCACGACCTTCTTTACCATTTCTACCACTTGCGGGATTTCGGCCTCAGTATTAAAACGCCCCAAGCTGAATCGAATGCAGGAAAAAGCCTCAGTTTCGGTCATGCCCAAAGCCATGAGCACGTGAGAAGGCTCAATAGAGGCTGATGTACAGGCTGAACCGTTGGAAACGGCCATGTTTTCCAAACCCATGATAAGTGCGTCGGAATCACAACCTTCAAAAAGAATGTTGGTGACATTGTAAAGGCGGTGCGTTTGGCTACCGTTGAGGCGGGTCTGTGGGATTTGTAATAGTTGTTTTTCGAGTGTATCCCGTAGCTTGCCTATGCGTTCAGCATCGGTTTTAAGGTATTTTTGTGCAAGTTCGGCAGCCTTGCCCATGCCTACGATTCCTGCTACATTGAGTGTTCCCGAACGTTTGCCTCCTTCGTGGCCGCCACCGTGCAAGAGTGCTTCGAGTTTGACGCGATTGGGGCGTCGCTGCCGCACAAAAAGAGCCCCCACGCCTTTAGGACCATAAAACTTATGTGCCGACATTGGCATGAGGTCAATGCCCAATTCATCTACATTGAGTGGCAGTTTACCTACGGCTTGCGTAGCATCGGTCATAAAAAGTGCCCCCCCTTGATGGGTTATTTCACTAATCATTTTTAAAGGCTGAATCACCCCAATTTCATTGTTCACGGCCATAATAGACACCAAAATTGTATCTTTTCGTAAAGCAGAGCGAAGTTGATCGACGCTAATAAGCCCGTCAGACTGTACGGGTAGATAGGTGATTTCAAAACCCTTGGTTTCCAAATATTGACATACATCCAACACCGCCGAGTGTTCGGTTTGTACCGTGATGATGTGTTTCCCTTTGGAACTATACTGTTCGGATACGCCTTTGATTGCTAGGTTGATAGCTTCAGTAGCGCCAGAAGTAAAAACAATTTCGTGAGGCTGCGCCTCTATCAAATCTGCCAACTGTTGACGAGCTGTTTTTACGGCATCGCTAGCACTCAGTCCAAAAGGATGCGTGCTAGCGGCATTGGCAAAATTATCAGTCAAAAACGGCATTATACTTTCCAAAACCTGCGGGTCGAGGCGAGTGGTAGAGTTGTTGTCGAGGTAAATCATTTGAATCAACACATATTAGGCTACAAAGATGGCAGTTTCTTTTGGTTTAATGTTTTTTGCTCATTACACATATTTCTGTCTTAATTGTTTAGCAAAAAACCTTTGCCTTTATCCTTGAGCCTACTACCGATAATGGTTGATGTAGATTTTACTTACTTTTCCTTCTTTAAAATGCAGTTGTATTTCGTCCATTTGCTTGGACCCCGTGGGATATGTAAAATACCATTGGGGAGAGCGAGTCATGCCAAGGTCATAGGGGGTGGCTAGGTTTTTGGTAAGGAGTGAAATACGTTCAAATTTATTAGAATAGGAGCTTAATTGTCTGATGTTTAGTAGTTTTTGGTAAAGTGAATTGACGTGGTCACCTATCCGTACCGATGAATTTTCTTTCAATTTGGTGGGCCATTGGTTGAGTTTTGTACCACTGTTGAGATAGATGGCTTTGACGGTTTGACCTTCTATCGTTATCTGTACGCCCGAATCGGTTCCTTGTTTTTGGTCTAGCAAAATGTATTGATACAAAGGAAGTCGCTCTTGAAGCTGCCCTAAATCTGAATAGCTATTACTAACGATATTTAAGAACGCCACTCCTTTGAGCGACTGAAGCGCTTGGATTTTGCTATAGGCATCAGCGGCATTTTCGTCAATATTGATTCCTAAATAGCTCCCTGTTTCGACACTGTCACGGGTGACTTGATAAGGAATAGGGTCAATGATAATTTCGGGCTGCACCGTCGAGTCCAACTTACAGCTGCTCATCACTACGCTTATCGCCACGATTCCGATAAGATTGTTTTTCATAAAAATAGAAAGGTTGATTTTAATAGACAGACGCAATTGAGGGCACAAGAGGTTGGAAGACCCCTAAAAAATATATAAAAGCCTATGAAGCTAATTGTTTTTTATTTTACTTTGTGTTTAAAAGTACTTTTTGTAAAATGAAGTTCAACAAACCTTATCTTATCGTCGCGCTTATCTTGTTGATAACCGAAATAGCGATTGCCCTCTTTGTGGACGATAGCTTCGTTCGTCCCATTGGAGGTGACTTTCTGGTCGTTATTTTACTGTATGCTACCGTTCGCGGAGTGAGTGGGCTTCATTCTTTATCTGTATTGATAGGAGTTTTATTGTTTTCATATTTAATAGAATTCTTGCAGTATCTCAATTTCGTAACAAGACTTGGGTTAGAAGACGTGAAAATCGCGCGAGTAGTGCTAGGAACCTACTTTTCTTGGATTGACGTGATTGCTTATACGGCAGGTGCTTTGTTTGTGTTGATTGTAGAAATGAAATTGAAACCTCTTGTATCAAAATGGAATACTTTGTAGCTCCTGATTCTGTTGTAAGAAAAATCTGGGGAAAATCCGATACCATTCTGTTTATTTTTGCGGGTGCTTCTGCCGAATTTGCCCTCAATAAAGCCGTCGATTGGTTGTATTTTACGGGTAAGCTACCTTCCGACCCTCTAGGACGTTTGTTTTCGACGGTGGCTTATGCCCGTCAAATTGTTTTTTCAGAATATCACCAGGCCCTTGCTGCCATTGACAAAATCGCCTCTATTCATCAGGCCGTCGAGCAAAGTCGCGCTGCTCAAATTCCCGATTGGGCTTATCGAGATGTTCTTTTTATGCTGATAGATTATTCCATCAGGTCGTATGAATTGCTAGAACGAAAACTAACTGCTCAAGAAAAAGAAGAAGTCTTTGAGGTATTTTATAGGGTAGGGGCAAGAATGGGAATCAGAGGATTGCCCGCCCATTTCCAAAGTTGGGAGGAAATGCGCGCGCAGCATCTTCAAGAAAATTTATTAGCAAGTCATTTTACTACCGACCTTTATCAGCAATATAAAAAGCATCTAGGATTGTTTCGGTTTTTGATACTTAAACAGGCTCAGATTTTGGTAGTGCCTCCCAAGGTGAATGCACTTCTAGGGCTGGGTAAGGTACCTCTGTTTGCGCCCGTTGTGAGGGGCTATCAATTTTTACGTTTGCTAAAAGCCGAAAATTATCTCAAAGACGTGATTTTGCCCGAAGCGTATAAGCCGCAAATTATGGCTTTGGATAAGGTATAACTACAGATTAATTAAGATTTCTCACGGTATTTTTGGGTAAGAAATCCACCTATTAGACTTCTTATGAGTAGTCTCAAAGGCGTATTGCCTTGGTAAGACCCCTCAAGCAGCAAACCAAATTCAATGCTAATTCGATATACTTTATGAAAATCAACTTTTTATTAGTGATTTTATCGTTTTTGGTGTCAGTGGCTCAGGCTCAGACCGAAGGCGATAATACTTTATCTAAAAAAGAAAAAGCCGAAGGATGGAAACTCCTCT
>VFQN01006373.1_pt1 | contig 13527 bp, 3 predicted proteins | sample 3512371 | NCBI WGS metagenome assembly VFQN01 (sample SAMN10412370, study PRJNA504923) | tailings metagenome | isolation source: Replicate 2 from Balatoc abandoned mine | place: Philippines: Itogon, Benguet | collected 2017-08-28
GCCGAGCTTCAACGATCCGGTGCCGGGCTCGGTGGAAACCACGGTCGACCGCAGCTACGGCATGGTGCGCACGGAAGTGCATTGCTCGCGCTGTGGCAGCCATCTCGGCCACGTGTTCGAAGACGGTCCGCCGCCGACTCACCTGCGCTACTGCATCAACGGCGTGGCGCTGAACTTCGAGCCGGCCTGACTTCATCGCAGTGCCGTCCTGCTTCAGTTTTGCCTTGACCTGGAGCAATTCCAGCACGAGTGCGAAGGGTCTAGCGTCCGGAATTGCGTGAAACAAAGAGCATTCCAGCAAAAGGCGCGCAGTGGTCTTGCGTCCGGAATTGTGTAAAAACAAAGGGTTAGACCATTTTCGCGATCCGGAAAAAAAGCGGAAATGCTCTAGCGTAAGGTGAGGCGTTCACAGCAGCGTGACTTCTGTCAATCAGAATAGGAATCTACTTCACGTTGCGGTCAGATTGGGCGAGCATTGTTGCGCAAAAGGCACAGTAGCCGCCGAGATTTCATAGTATAGCTATTCACAGGGCAGAGCAGTTGGGGCCTGGGGTTTTCTGAACCTGGAGGTCAACGTGCGTTCAAGATATCTACTATTCGCGTCGGCGCTTGCGCTTTTTGCCGCTACGGGGGCAAGGGCTGCCGACGTCGTCGTCGAAGCACCGCCGGTCGTGATCGAACCTACCTTCACATGGACCGGGCCGTATATCGGTCTCCAGGGCGGGTATTCCTGGGCCAATGCCCGGTTCTCCGACCCGTTCGTGTCCGTGAAGGACAATTTCAACGGCGGTCTGCTGGGTGGCTATGTCGGCTACCAATGGCAGTACGGTTCGTTCGTGTTCGGCGGCGAAGCCGACATCAATGCACTGTGGAACGACCAGACGTTCGACGTCGGCGGATTGTCCGTTGATGTCGGCGCGGACTGGCTGGCCTCGATCCGCGCCCGCGCGGGTTATGCCATCGATCGTGCCTTGATCTTCGGTACCGGCGGTGTCGCCTTCACCGGCGTTTCCGCCGATACCACGATAGGCAACATCGACCTCAGCTCGAGCAACACTTATACCGGTTGGACGATCGGCGGCGGTCTCGACTACGCCTTCACCGACAACTGGATCGGCCGGCTCGAATACCGCTACTACGATTTCGGCGACCAGGACGTCTTCAACAACGGCAACCTGGACGTCCAGTACAACACCGTCACGGTCGGCGTTTCGTACAAGTGGTGACATAGGCATCGAAGCCGCGGTTCTTTCAGCGGCTTCGTCTTGACGGCTCGGGGGTCGACTGCGGTCTCCGAGCCGCATACGGAATTTTCTGGAGCGGCATCTCGCGCGCGAACTGGCACGGCATCTTCGCAAGTGCGTAGCGACGGGAGGAGAGGGGACGTTTCCGCTCCAGCATTTGACTTTTTCGCACGTGACCGACGCTTTTTAGCGGCAGGTATCTCGGCATCGTCGGGGACTGCCGCGTTTTTTTGCGCGGTCATTGCCTCGAAGGCCGTCTTCGAAAGTGTGCTCTTCAACAAACTACAGCGTTGTCGCGAGGATCAACCACGCCGCCGCACCCAGTTGGGCGATCCACGCAGTCTTTGGCGTGGTCTTCTCGGCTGTGCGCCATACGGCCAGGAACAGGAACAGATTGTAGGGCAGCGCGAGCAGGTGAATGGCGAGCGCCACCGGGGTCGACACCTTCATCCCCAACGCGACCAGAGCCGCAATCGTGGTCACCACATTGACGGCGCTGCCGACCACGGCCATGTCCCACCAGAACAGCCTCGACAACTGCACCTCGCCGCGCCAGCGCGCGGCTAGGAAGCCAGCCTTGGGCGGGTTTCTTTCCGGCAGTCCCGCCGCCGCCTTTTCGTCCATGTCCGACCTTTTCCCGGTGCGCCTTCATGCGGGGCACCGGCCGAGCGGCACATTACACAATGCCTACCGCTTCACAATCGTGGTGCATGGCCATGAAAGAACGACGAGCCGGGTTTGGCCAACCCGGCTCATCGTTCCGTCTGCTTCCCGCTCAGAACCGGAGCGAGAAATTCGCCTTGGCGCTGTGGTCCTGCGCGCCGCTGCCGAACTGGCCGCTATAGGAGAGCCCGAGGCTCGCATCCCTGCCGAGGTCGAAATCCAACCCGGCATCGATGACGGCGGCATCCCTGGCGATCGGTACGCCTGATACCGATACGAATGCGCCTTGGCCGAAGGCGACGTCGAGACCGGGTGTCACGTCGCCGAAGGCATGGCGCCAGCCCAGCATGGTGCTGAACGAACCGGTCACGCTTCCGATCGTGAAACCGCTCTGCGCGCGCAGGCCGATTGTCGAGAAGGTCGTGTCCATGCGGTTGCCGGCACCGGTGAGTCCGGCGGCGCCGCCCGTCTCGGTGAAGCCGTCGGCATCGACACCGACATAGGCGAGACCGGCGAAGGGCTCGAAGGCGAAGCCGGCGGCGTTCATCCGATAGCCGATTTCACCGAAGGCCTGGGCGGTTCCTGCGCTGTAGTCCGCGCTGAGCTTGTCGGAGAATCCGGCAAACGCGACCGTCCGGCCGGTCTTGATGTCGCTCCAGCTGTAAGCCGCGCCGCCGCGCAGGCCGATCGCACCCCACTGCCCGCCGCCATAGACGCCGACATGATAGGCATTGGCGCTGCCCGAGGAGGCCCGGTCGGCGACATCGAAGGACGTGTTGCTGTAGCCGCCGAGAAGGCCGAGGCGCCACGCGTCGCCGAGGGCCGTATCGGCGCCGCCGATGAACCCGCCGATCGTGCGGTCGAATGTGGCCGCGTTGCCGTCTCCATCCATGGAGCCCCACGAGCCGAACGCCTGGCCCCAGAAGGCGAAGCGTTCCGAGGTGGCGTCGACGGCCTCCAGGCCGTTGTCGCCATAGGCCATGACCGGGACGGCGGAACGCCCCGCCTGGCCGAAGGCCGCGCGGATGCGGTCGGTCGCGGCGTCGCGCAGCAAGCGACTGTCCTCGACCAGCATGCCGGAAACCGAGGCATACATCTCGCCGGACAGCGCATCGAAGGCACGGCGTGCCGCCGGTGCGTCGAGCTTGACGATGGCGTCGTAGACCTTGTTGCCGGCTCCGAGCGGTTCGGCGATGCGGCCGATCGCGATCTGGTTGCGTGTCGTGCCGACACTTCCGAATGCGACGCTGTTGCGGTCGAGCTTCAGGCTGACCTCGGACTTACCGTAGATCAAACTCGGAGTGAGGAAGGCCAAATTGCTGGTCACCGACGAGAACCGGCCATGGATGCCGCCGGTGGCCTTCAGGATCGAATAGTTGCTCGTCAGCGAGAACTGTCCGCTTCCTGCGAGCACTTCGACCTTGCCGCCTGCGATGTTCGCCTTCCCGCTGGCCACGATCCTGTCGGCCTTGCCGGTGGTGTCGGCCTCGACCTGGTAAGTCGAGCCGCCGGCGAAGGTGACGTCGCCCTTGACCGTGAGCGTTCCGGGCGAATTGCCCGGCGTAACGGTGGTGCCCGATAGCGCGACCAGGCCGCCGATGGTGCCGTTGCCGCCGATGCTGGCGCCGTCCCGCAGGGTCACCGTGGACTTCGCCAGCGAGCCGTTCACCGAGAGCTTGCCCTCGGCGACGATGGTTTCGCCAGTCATGCCGCTGATGCCCGTGAGGTTCAGCCCGCCCTTGCCCGACTTCGTGAAAGTGCCGGTTCCGTTGATGGCGTTGGCGAAGGTCGCGTCGCCGGTCTGGTCTATGACGAGTGCCCCATTGTTCAGGATCGCGCCGCTGCCGAAGCTGGAGGCCGAGCCCGAAAGCGTTCCCGCCGAAATGGTTGTGCCGCCGCTGTAGCTGTTGGTGTCGCCGAGTGTCGTGGTTCCCGTGCCGATCTGCTTCAGCGATCCGCTGCCCGAAATGGCGCCATCGAGCGCCAGCCCGTTCGAACGGTTGATGACCAGCGTGCCGTTGTTGAGGATCGGACCGGCGATCGCGCCTGACGTGCCTCCCGAGCCGAGCTGCAGCGTGCCGTCGTCGATCCTCGTGCCCCCGCGATAGCTGTTGTTCGCGGTCATCGTCAACGTTCCGTCGCCGGTCTTCGTCAGGCCACCTTCACCCGACACGATCCCGGTCAGGGTCAGGTCGGCGTCGGTGCGCAGGACGCCTCCGCCGGCCACGAGCCTTATCGTCCGTCCGGTGGAGAAGGCGGCCGTGTTGCGCAGCGTTCCGCCCTCCAGGGTAATGCCATAGGCTGCATTGCCCAGGTTGGCGTCGGAGGAGACCGACAGCGTGCCCGATTTGATCGTGGTGCCGCCGGTATAGGTGTTGATCCCTGTCAGGGTGAGTTCGCCGGAGCCGGATTTCACCAGGCCGCCGCTGCCGGAAATGTTCCCGGAGAACACGCTCGACGTGTTGCCGCCCAGCGTCAGCGTGCCCGTGCCCATGAGTATCGTGCCGGAACCCGAAAGCGAGTCGACCACTTGGTTGAAGCCGGCGAAGTCGAGCACGGCGCCTGCTTTCACGGTGAAGGCGCTGTAGGCGGAGAAGGCGGTCGCCGAGCCGGCGCGCAGGATGCCGCCCAGGACTTCCGTCGCACCGGAGTAGCTGTTGTTCCCGGCGAGGATGACGGTGCCCGACCCATCGCCGCCACCCGTGGTGACGAATTTGCCGGTTCCGGTGATGTTGCCGCTGATCGTATAGGATCCTGTCCTGTCGATGACGAGCGAACCGTTGTTGACGACGTTGCCGGAGCCGAGCGAGCCCGAGCTTCCGCCTTCGCCGACTTGCAGCGTACCCGCCGCGATGGTCGTGCCGCCTCTATAGGTGTTGGCTCCGGTGAGCACCAGCGTGCCGTTGCCGAGCTTGTCGAGGCCTTTGCCGGAGGAGGTGATGACCGAACCGATCGTTGCGGTGACGCCGCCGTCGACATTGATGAAGCTCGCGGCCGTGTTGCCTTGCGTGTTCCCGGCCAGGAACAGTTCGCCGCCGGCCAGTTGATAGCCGTCCGCCGAGAACTGCAGGCCCTGGAGCGCCATGGAGCCGGCCACCGTGACCGTGCCTGCCGTTCCGCCGAAGATGCCGACTTCGCCGCGCCAGACGTCGTTGACGCCGGCTGCGCCGGGCTCGGCGGTCCAGTTGCCGGCAGCCGCGCTCCAGGTTCCGGAGCCGCCGTCCACCGAGGCGTTGCCGGTCAGATCGGCTCCGTCCCAGAACTGCACGAGCTGGCCGTTGTTGCGCAGCAGCATGTTGACCTGGTTGGGAATGCCGGTCGAGACCGTGGCGCCGGTGGGCACGCCCGAGAAACTGCCTGTGGTCGTGCCGGTGACGTTGAACAGGCGATAATAACCCGACACCGCGCCCGGCGTCTGAAGCGTGCCGCCGAGCGTCAGATTGCCGTTGACGGTTACGACGTCGTTGTCGGGGCTCGTCGTTGAGCCGCGGGTGCCGAGGTCGAACACGCTGGTCGCGCTGGCGCCGAGTGTCAGATTGCCGTCGACGGTGAGCTTGCCCGGGCTGTTGCCGGCCGAAAGCGTGCCGTTCACGACCGTCGAGGCGATCGTGCCGCTGCCGCCGATCGTGGCGCCGACATCGACGGTCACGCCGGAAGACGTCGCGATGGAGCCGTTGGCGATGAGGGTCCCGCGGGAAACGCGCGTCGCGCCGGTGTAGCTGTGGGTGCCCGTCAGGATGGTTTTGCCGTTGCCGGCCTGTTCGAGGCTGCCCGAACCGGAGACCACGCCGCCGTAGGTGAGCGTATCGCTGCGATCGAAGGCGAGCGTGCCGTCATTGGCGACGTCGCCCGTGATGGAGCCGGTGCTGCCGCCATTGCCGATCCGGAGCGTGCCGCTGCTGATCGTGGTGCCGCCGGTGTAGCTGTTGGTTCCGGTCAGGACGGTCGTGCCGCTGCCATTCTGCTCGACGGATCCCGTTCCCGAGATCGTGCCGCCGACCGTCAGTTCGTTCGACCGGTTGAACGCCAGCGCCGCATTGTTGGTGATGTCGCCCGCTATCGAGCCGGTGGTGCCTCCATTGCCGATCTGCAGCGTGCCTGATGTGATCGTCGTGCCGCCGGAATGGGTGCTCGCTTCGGTCAGGATCGTGGTGCCCGTTCCGTTCTGCGCCAGCGAACCGGAGCCGGAGACGGCGCCGCCGAAGGTCAGTTCATCCGATCGATCGAAGGCCAGAGTTCCGTCGTTGACGACGTTGCCCACTATCGAGCCGGTGGTGCCGCCATTGCCGATCTGCAGAGTGCCGGCTGAGATGGTCGTGCCGCCGGCATAGGCCATGGTGGTGTCGAACACGGTCTTGCCGGAGCCAGCTTGAGTGAACGCGCCCCCACCCGAGATCGCGCTGGTGAGAACATAGGTGTCCGAGCGGTTGACGGTCAGTTTGCCGCCGCTGTCGATGGTGATGCTTCCCGCAATCGAGCCGGAGGTTCCGCCATTGCCGATCTGCAGGGTGCCCGAGGTGATCGTCGTGCCGCCGGTATGAGTGCTCGTGCCTGTCAGGATCGTCTTGCCCGAACCGTCCTGGCGGAGCGAACCCGCGCCGGAAATCGCCCCGCCGAAGGTCAGCGCATCGGAGCGGTTGAATACCAGGATACCGTCATTGTCGACGGCGCCGGTAATCGAGCCGGAGGTTCCGCCATTGCCGATCTGGAGGGTGCCCGAGGTGATCGTCGTACCGCCGGAATAGCTGTTCGCGCCGGTGAGAACGGTCTTGCCCGTGCCTTCCTGGCTGACCGACCCCGAGCCGGAAATGATGCCGGCGACGGTCAGTTCGCCCGACCGGTCGAAGGCCAGCGCCGCATCGTTGGTGATGTTGCCCGATATCGAGCCGGTGGTGCCACCGTTGCCGATCTGCAGCGTGCCGGCCGAGATCGTCGTGCCGCCCGAATGGGTGGCGCCGCCGGCGAGTATCGTCGTACCCGTCCCTTTTTGCAGCAGCGAGCCCGTTCCCGATATGGCGCCTGTCATCGTCAGCTCGTTCGAGCGGTTGAATTCGAGCGCGGCATCGTTGACGATCGAGCCGGCGACCGATCCGGTCGTGCCGCCATTGCCGAGTTGCAGCGTGCCGGCTGAGATGGTCGTGGTTCCGGTATAGCTGTTGGTGCCGGTCAGCACGAGTGTACCCGCACCGAGCTTGTCCAGGCCCTTTCCGCTGCCGGTCATTTCCGAGGAGATCGTCGCGCTGACGTTGCTGTCGACATTCACGAAGCTCGCGGCGGCATTGTCTTCCGGATTTCCTGAAAGGGTAAGCGTGCCACCGCTGACCTGATAGCCGGTGGTGGAGAACTGCAAGCCTTGGAAAGCCAGGTTGCCGGTGACGCTCACCGTGCCGGCGGTCCCGGTAAAGACGCCGACCTCGCCTCGCCAGATGTCGTTGATGCCGGTCGCGTCGGCCGTCGTCCAGTTGCCGTTGGTGGCGTTCCAGCTTCCCGAACCGCCGTTGATCGCGCCGTTACCGACGAGGTCGTTGCTGTCCCAGATCTGCACGAGCTGGTCGCCATTGCGCAGCAGCATGTTGACCTGGTTCGGGATGTCGGCGGTGATGGTCGAACCGGTGGGTTTCGTCGCGAAGGATCCGGTGACCGTGCCGGAAACGTGGAAGAGCCGGTAGTAGCCCGAGACCGCTCCCGGGGTCTCCAAGGTGCCGCCCAATGTAAGGTTTCCGTCGACCTCGACGAGATCGTTGTTGGCCCCCCCGGCAATGCCCTGCGCGCCGAGTTCGAAGACGCTCCTCGAGCCGGAACCAAGCGTAAGATTGCCGTCGACGGTCAGTGTGCCCGGGCTGTTGCCTGCGGCAAGCGTGCCATAGACTGTCGTGGAGGCGATCGTACCGGAGCCGCCGATCGTGGCGCCTGCCTCGACCGTCACGCCGGATGACGAAGCGATCGATCCGTTCACGATCAGCGTGCCGTCGGCAACCGTGGTTGCCCCGGTATAGCTGCTGGTGCCGGTCAGGATGGTCTTGCCCGAGCCGATCTGCCTGAGGGCGCCGGATCCGGAGATCGTATTATCGTAGGTTGTCGTGTCGGCGCGGTTGAAGGCCAGGGTCGCGTTGTTGGTAATGTCGCCGCTGCCGAGCTTGCCGGTCGTTGTGCCGTCGCCGATCTGCAGCGTGCCTGAACTCACGAGGGTTTCGCCGGAATAGTCGTTCGCTCCGGTGAGGATCAGCGTACCGGTACCGAGCTTTTCGAGGCTGCCGGTGCCGGAGATCGCCCCGCCATATCCTACGCTGTCGGTGCGGTCGAAAGCCAACGTGCCGTCATTGAGGAAGTCGCCGTTTCCGAGCGTGCCGCCGCCGATCACGACCGTACCGGCTTCGATCTCGGTCTCGCCGGAAAGCGTGTAGCCGCTATCGAAGGTGACCTTGCCCGTCCCTTGCTTCGTGATGCTGCCGCTGCCGGAGACCGCGCCCGCGACGGTCGTGTTGCCGGTGGGCAGCGCGAACACGAGTTCGCTGTTGTTGATGACGGCGCCCGAGCCGAGCGAGGCGTTCCCGCCATTGCCGACGATCAGCCGGCCGGCCGAGATCGTGGTGGTGCCGCTGTAGCTGTTCACACTGCCGAGATAGAGGTCGCCGCTCGACGTCTTGGTGAGGCTGCCGGCCCCGGAAATGACGCCGTTCAGATAAAGTTCGTCGTCGGTTTCGAAGGTGGCAGCCCCGGTCAACGAGATCGTCTGGCTGATCGTGGCCGAGCTGGCGGCAAAGGTCGCGCCGCCGATCGTGAGGCCGCCGGTGCCGAGCGAACCATGGCCGGCGATCACCAGCTTACCGGCCGTGACCGTGGTGCCGCCGCTGTAGCTGCTCGTGCCCGTGAGTTCGAGCGTTCCGGAACCATCCTTGTAGAGTGTGGTGCCGGATCCGCTGACGCCGTCGATCAGAACGCTGCCCGCGCCTCCGACCGTCAGGTCGAACCCATTGCTCGCGACGCCTCCGTCCAGGGACAGCTTGCCGCTGTCGGAGTTGATACGTGCGGTGCTCCCGAGCGTGGCCTGTGCGGAGAAGGAATTGTCGCCCGATATGTTGCGCAAGGCGCCGCGGCTACTCACGCCCGTGCCGTTCAACGTGAGCACATGGGTCGCGAAGACAGCTCCGTCGGTTTCGGTTTCCAATGCTGCGCCGGCGGCGACCGACACCGAATTCCCTGACCCCAGGGCGGCGCCGCTCCTGATGTTGAGGACGCCCGCCGCGATCTCAACTGCGCCCGAGAAGCTGTTGGTCCCGTCGAGGACCGTCTTTCCGGAGCCGATCTGGCTGATGCCGCCGGTTCCGGAGATCGCGCCGGAGACGGTCATCGAATTCGAGCGGTTGAACGACAGGGTGCCATTGTTGGCGATGGCGCCGACGACGGAACCGGAGGTGCCGCCGTTGCCGAGTTGGAGGGTGCCGGCTGAGATGGATGTCCCGCCGGAATAGCTGTGGTCGGCGGTCAGCACCAGCGTGCCGCTGCCGGCCTGTTTGACGGAGCCCGACCCGGAGATCACGCCACCGACGGTAAGACTGTTGTTGCGGTTGAACTCGACGGCCGCATTGTTGACGATCGCACCGCCGAGCGAGCCGGTGCCGCCGCCATTGCCGATCCGCAGTGTGCCGCCGCTTACCGTCGTGCCGCCGCTATGGGTGTTGTCGCCTACAAGGGTCAGCGTACCCGATCCGGTCTTGGTCAGCGAACCGCCGCCGCTGATCGCGCCGCCGAACGTCGAGGAAACGTCACCGCTGCCGAGGGTCAGTGCTCCGCCGGTGCCGAGCGTCACCTCGCCTTCGCCACTGAGCGCGCCGAGGTTCTGGGTCTGCCCGGCAAGATCGAGAGCCGCGCCCGCCACGACCGATACGTCGCTGCCGGCCAGCAGGCTCGCACCGGTTCCCAGCCGCAACGTTCCCGCGCTCACCGTCGTGCCGCCTGCGTAGCTCTGGTCGGCAGTGAATGTCGTCGTCCCACTGCCGGCCTGTTCGAAAGAGCCCGATCCCGAAATGACTCCGGCGAAGGAATAGGAATTCGACCGGTTCACGACGACAGCGCCGTCATTGACGATATCGCCGGTGACGGAGCCCGACGTTCCCCCGGCGCCCAGTTGCAATGTTCCGCCGCTGACGAGGGTCCCGCCTGAAAAACTGTTGTCGGCAGTGAGGATGGTGGTGCCAGTTCCCCGCTGTTCGAAGTCTCCGCTGCCGGAAATCACGCCGGCGAGCGTTACGGTCCCGGTGTTGTCGATCACCAGGGAGCCATCGTTGACTATAGCGCCGGACAGGGAACCGCCATTGCCGATCTCCAGCGTTCCGCCGGAGATGGTGGTGCCGCCGGTGTGGCTAGCCGCGCCCGCCAGAAGCAGCGAGCCCGAGCCCTGGACTGTCAACCGGCCCACCCCGGTGATCGTTGCCGAAGTCGTGAGCGTGTACCCGTCGAGTTCGAACGTGCCGCCTCCGGCCTCGATCACCGAATTGCGTGCGGTGGCGAAGGACGCGCCAACCGACAACGTGCCGCCGTCGAAGGTCAGTCCGCCGGCTGCATCGCCCAGATTGTCGTCTGCGGTGACTTCAAGGGCCCCGCCGGCGAGCGTGGTTCCGCCTTGATAGGTGTTTGTCCCAGACAGGCGGAGCGTGCCATCGCCCGAAACGATGAGGCCGCCGGCGCCGCTGATCGCGCCGTCATAGGACAGCGTCATGCCGTCCGCCGCTCCGATCGTGCCGTCTCCCACCAGCGTCGCGTCGCGTGTTGTTGCGAAGGATGTGGTCGCGAGGAGCGTGCCGCCGTCGAATGTGAGCCCGCCGACACCGAGGACCTCATCGCCCGCGACTGCCAGGGTGCCGCCGTAGAGCTTCGTCCCACCGCTATAGCTGTTCGCGGTGTTGGTCAGCGTCAATGTCCCGGCACCATCGACGATGAGCGCGCCGGTGCCCGAGAACAGGCCGGAATGGGTGAGGGTAGTGCCGGATGCCGGGGCGAACGTCCCTCCGCTCCCGGCGAGCACCACGCTGCGCGACGTGGTCGATGAACTCAGGGTTTCAAGTGTGCCGCCGTTCAGTGTGAGCGCGCCCGACGCGGCGCCGAGGCTGGCGTCGCTCTCGACCGACAGGATGCCGCCGAGGAGCGTGGTGCCGCCGAGATAGGTGTTAGTGGCGCCGAGCGAGACCTTGCCGCCGCCAGATATGGTGAGACCGCCCGCACCGTCGATTACGCCGTTGTGAGTGAGGGTGGTTCCGGCCGATGTCGACAGCGTGCCGCCACCGGCCAGCAGCGTCGTGCCGCGCGTGGTCGAAAAGCTCGTCGTCGCCGCAAGCGTGCCGCCGTCGAAGGTCAGCGTTCCGGCCGAATGGCCGAGATTGGCGTCGGAGGAAACGGAGAGTATCCCGGCATTGATCGTGGTGCCGCCGGAATAGGTGTTCGATCCGGTGAGCGTCGCGGTCCCCGTGCCCGATTTCGTCAGGCCGGCCGCGCCTGCCAAAACGGTCGAGTAGGAGCCGGCGCCGAGATTGATCGCCGTCGATGCAGTGATCGTACCGGTGCCGGTCGCACTGCCCCCCGCCGTCGAGGTGAATGTGGCGACCGAGAGCGTGTGCCCGGCGTCGACCTGGACGGTTCCGGTTGCAGTATTGGTCAGCGTGCCTATCCCGGAGACGTCGCCGCCGGTCAGCTTCAGCGTTTTCTCGTTGTTGAAGTTATTGCCGGTAACGGAGACGTCGCCGCCCAGCACGTTGAACTCGCCTCGGTTGAGGATCTCCGCTGAACCGGCGTTGGCTGTGAGGCTTCCTGTCCCGTTGAAGTTGAGGATCGAGCCGGCGAGATTGAGGAAGCCGCCCTCCGTGTCGATCGAGCCGCCGTCGGCGACGTTGATCGTGCTGTTGTTCAACAACTGACTCGAGGTGACCCTTACCGTGGCATCGGCACCCACTTCGAGCAGGTTATAGTTCGTAATCGTCTGGGCGCCGAGGGTGCGGCCATCCCCGATCGAGATGATGCCGTAGTTGATGATGCCTCCAAAGCCTGTCGCGTCGTTAGCCGCGCTGGCCCCGACCACGGACATCTCTATGCCCCCGTTCACCTGAATCGAGGTCGCGGAGGTGAATGTGCCTGAGATCGTCGTGTCGCCGCCCAGCACGATGGTGCCGGTGATCGTGCCTCCGTTGTGGATGCTGTTGGTGCCGCCTGTGATGACGATCGCTTCGCTCCGGCGAGGGCCTGCTGCGATCGTGGCGCCGCTGTTGTTCGTGATGGTGAGGTTCTGCCCCAGGATGGCGACGCCGCCTGCCTGGGCCGCGCCCCAGCCACGCCGGGCAAAGCCGCCTTCCCCGCCCCGGATGGTGCCGTTGTTGGTGATCGTGGCGCCGGCCGCGTTGGTGACGGTTATGCCGTTGCCGCCGAACCCTCCATGGCCGTCGTAACCGGTCCCGCTGCCGTAGCCGCCGTCGCCGCCCTGGCCCCCGGTGATGGTGCTGTTGTTGATCAGCCCGGTGCCGCTGAGGATGATGCCGCTGCCGCCACCCCCCCCGCCGCCGCCGCCGCCACGCTGCCAGTTCGGGGCGTACCAGGCGGTGCCATCGCCTCCATAGCCACCTTTGCCACCTGTTGTCGCCGTGTCGACGGTCTCGGTGCCGGTCACGGTCATGCCCGCGCCGCCGCCGCCGCCACCACCACCACCGCCGCCACCGTAGCCGTAACCGCCGCCGCCGCCGCCACCGCTGTCCGAACCGCCACCGCCGCCGCCCCAGCCGCCGCCGCCGCCGGGGTTCGGCCCGCTTCCCCCCGCGCCGGCGGTGTTGCCGGAGGCGCCGGCTCCGCCGCCATGCGGCTGACCGCCGCCACCGCCACCGCCAACGCCTCCGTAGGAGGAATTGATGGAGCCGTAGCCGCCATTTCCGCCATTGGCGCCGGTTTGTTGCGCATAGGCCTGTCCGGTCGGGAGCAGAGGCAGCACGAGCGCCGTGCATCCCAGCAACACGGTACGATAACGCATGATCGCGCGGGCTGTGCGATGCCTGCGTGTCTCCGCGGTCGAAGCGCCGTTGTCCTCGGTCCGCTTCGAACCGTTCCTGCTTGCCTGTCGTCTACTCACGCAGCGCCCACCTTGCGAGACAGGCGATTACCGTAAGGCAGGCAAAGCTCCGCCACGGCGAGCAAAGAAGCTCCGCCGGCATCAATCGCGCTGTCGTTTCAATCTCAGGTAGGCCGACCCCGCCAACCCGCGCGAAAACTACTGTTGCTGGTGGACCCGGTCAATTCGCGGCACGGCGTCGGAACTGACTTTAATTGGGAGGAGTTTTGAGACCCCAGCCTTAATTCGGCAGGAATGCCCTTGGCCGTACGCGATGTCGAAGTCGGAACATGACGTGGTGACGCTGGCGGCGAAGGGTACGCCGCGTTTCCACGCCGGCAACGCCGCCGCAGAACTCCACCGCGGAAAAAACCGAAATCCTGCTGGTGGATCAGCGCGGCAGCGCGATGGGGCGGCCGCTGATCGGGTGAGGAAGAACATGCATGTCCACGCCATAGATGCTCCGCAGCACGCCGGCTTCCATGATTTCGTCCGGGCGGCCCTGCGCGATCAGCCGTCCCGAATGCAGCGCGA
>VFQN01006374.1_pt1 | contig 13525 bp, 11 predicted proteins | sample 3512371 | NCBI WGS metagenome assembly VFQN01 (sample SAMN10412370, study PRJNA504923) | tailings metagenome | isolation source: Replicate 2 from Balatoc abandoned mine | place: Philippines: Itogon, Benguet | collected 2017-08-28
GAGCCTGAACGAGCTGGTGCCGCTGGAACTGAAGGCCCGTTTCACCCCGACCGCGAAGCAGCCATGACGCCGCTCCCCGCCGCCCGCGCCCTCGACCAGTTCTTCCTCGACGCCCGCTCGCGGGTGCTCGACCTCGCCGCCACGCTCGACCGGATCGGCCGCGGCGCTGATGCGGCGGTCGCGGGGACCGACCCGCGGGAGAAGTTGTTGCGGCAGGCACTGGAAGTGCTGTTGAGTGACGAGCCGGGGCGTGCCGAACGGGTGCAGCAGATCTTCTCGCTAGCCTACGACCCGAGCTGGGAGCGGCCGAAGCCGCGATTCTGAAACCTTTTATGGCGAACCGCCGGCGTGAGCCGGCTGGTCGTTGGTCCGGGTGGGTGAACCGAACGCCGGGAACGCACGAGCCGCGACTTCGTGGTCGCGGCTCGTGCGGTGATAGCAAGTCTGCGAAGGCACTCGTACCAACGACCAGCCGGCTCACGCCGGCCGTTCGCCGACGAAGACCGGCAATCAACTCACGGCCGCATGACGCCGGGCAGGTTGGCGGCGTCGAGCCGGTACTGGAGCCGGTCGCTGGTCAGCTCCGACTCGACCCGGCCGATCTTGTCCTTCACCTGCACGCGGACGCTGCCGGACATCGCCACCTCGCCGGTGCCGGCCAGGAACGACAGGCTCTCGCACGACCCCTCGGCGCCGAACCCGACGAACCGCACCTTGCCGGTGGCGATCACCGACGACGGGCCGGTGCCCTTGTCGGGGCTCTTGATGTCCACCTTCTCGCACACGACCCGCATGACCAGGTCGTCGCCGCTCTTCACCTCGAACATCGGCTCGCCTTCACCGACCCGCAGCAGGATGCGGAACCGGTTCGCGGCGGGCACGGCCTGCACCGCCTGCGCGGGGGCCGGGCGGGTGGCGGGAGCCGGGTCGATGACCGACGTCGGCGGCACTGCGGCGGGCGGGGTCGCAACGGGCGAGGTCGCGGCAGGGGCCGGGATCAGCGTGGCCGGCGCGGTGGCCGGGGAAGCGCTGATCGGCTCGATCGTCGGGGCGCTGGGGACGACCGCGGTCGGGGCGGTCTTCGGCACCGGCGGCGTGGCCGGGGCGAGCGTCGGTGCCTTCTCCGGCACGGCAACGGCCGGCAGCGCCGGCGGAACCTCGGGCAGCGTGTTGCCGGAGGCCGGGATCACGACCGGAGTCGGGATCGCCGGGGTCTTCGGCGCCTCGGCCTTCACCGGCGTGACGGGGGGCAGTTCCGGGAGCTTCGACGGGGTGCTCGCCGGCACGGCCGGGAGCGACGGCACCGGCAGAGCCGGCAGGTCCACACCCACGGGACTCGCCGGCGTCGCGGCCGGCGGGGGCAGGTCAATCGACGGGACGGCCGGCAGCATGGACGGCTTCGAGCCGGCGTTCGGCACCTTCGGGTCGCCCGGGGGGGCGTCGCTGCGGTGCGTGGTGGGGCGCGGGCACTGGCCGGCGACGGCGGCCAGCCCGCCGATCGACACGCCCAGGATGCCGGCCATGATCTTGTAGCGCGAAATGGTCATCGCCTCGTCTCCTGCGCGGGCGGGTCGGACGGGGGAACCCGCGGCGTTCCGGTGCCGCGGGGGCCGACCTGCCCGGGTCAACGCGGCGGGACGATAGCACCCCCCTCTTCCCGTGTCTGCGCCATTTGTCCAGAGGGTAGAGGCGCCAGAGGACAGAGAACAGAAGGCAGAGGGTCGACCGACAATCTCGGGGTTTGAGCCCCGAAGGGGCGGCCGTGAATAGCCCGGGGTTGCCACCCCGGGCTATTCACGGCCGCCCCTTCGGGGCTCAAAACCTCTGCCGTCTGGCCTCTGCCTTCTGGCCTCTGCCCTCTACTTCTTCATGTAGGCGTCGTGGAACGCGACGGTGGCGGCGGCGAGATCCTTCGCCGTCTTTGGCAGGGTCTCGGCGGAGCGGAGCTTGGTGCCCACCACCAGCTGCATGGCGTCGATGCCGTAGGTGGTGTGGCTGCCGTACTGCGAGACGGTGTAGCCGCCCGAGTACCCGGTCTCCTCCTTCGCCTTCTCGCCGGCGGCGGCGGTCGGGAAGACCTTGTTCCCGGCGGCCTCGAACCGGCCGAGGATGCTGTTCTTGCCGGCCACCGCCGCGTACCCGTGGCGCTGCCGGAGCAGCACCACCGACTTCCCGTTCTGGGTGCCGCGCAGGATCGCGTCCGGGTACTTGCTCTGCCCGTGGATGTCGAGCAGGATGCCGTACCCGAACTTCTCCTTGACCGCCTTCAGCGCCTTCACGAGCGGGTCGTGGTAGGCGTCGTAGTACGGCTTCGCCGCCTTGTCCTCGTAGGCCTGGTCGGCCGCCCGGTTGGCGTCGATGTACTTCCGGTCGAACTTGGCGATGACCACCCACGGCTTCTTCCCGAGCTGCTTCTCGAGTTCGGCCGCGAACTCCTTCGCCAGCTTGTCGGTCCCGTTGTCCCGGAGGGTGGCGAAGTTTTTCACGCCGGTGCCCATCCGCTCGGGCACGCCGGGAACCTTTTCCGAGCCGCCCTGCGGGGCAGCGATGATGATCGGCAGGGTGCCGGTCTGGACCTCGACGAGCGCGGCCGCCTTCGGGTCGTCCTCGCCGCGTGCGGCGGGGAGCGCGAGGGGTACAGCACACAGGAGTAGCGCGAACCGACGACGGGCGGACAGCATGGAACCCCCGGGGACGGACGGCGGGGGCGCGGCCAGGAACGGCCCACCCCCGCGACCGTAATGTACCCGCCCGAGTGTCCGAGGGGAAGCGGCCGGTTCAGTCGATCACCGGGACCGTCCCCAGCCGAACCGTGAACTGGTTCAGCAGGAACGGGATGTCGATCGGGGGCACCGGCCCGGCGCCCCAGGCGGTGGCCGTTGCGGGCGCGGGGGATGGAGCCGTCACAGCGCCCCCAGCGACCAGAGTGCCGACCAGCGCGAGCCACGAGAGGCAGGTCATACATCGTCCCCCGACCCGGGCGGCGCACGGTCCCCCACGCCGACCCCGGAGGGCGGACCATACCGACCTGCCCGCCGCCCGCAAGGGAAATCCCCGACTACTGGTCCCGTCTAGCGATCGGTGTCGGGTTGACCCGAGCGGGCATCTCCCGGGTCAACCCGGAGTCCGCGCGGGCAGGCAAACCGGCCGGTACACTTCGGTCAGGTGTCGGGTGTGGCTCCGCCGACTCGGACCGCGGCAGCGACCTTCGGACTCGGCGCGCACACCCGGACCGTGACGTTCCTCCAGTCCGTGAGCCGCGGGATGCGCTGTCATGGTGCGTTCGCGCGGGCGGTCGTCCGGGCGACCGCGCGGGGGCACCCCTGCGACCCCCACGGCACGAGCGGCCGACTGGAGTATTGCGCCGAAACCCGACACCCGCCACCGGCGACCGCCGGTCCGTGCAGCGATGCGCGACCGACGGCCGCCGCGTGGCGCGTTTCACACCGCGTCTAGCGGATGTGAGCCCCGAACCACACCAAGTAGCACCAAACCGCCCCAAGTTGCACCAAGAAAATGCCAACAATCTTCCATGACCCGCCTCGAAAAGCCTTGAAAAGGCCACCACCGCACTCCCCCGGGCCGGGTGCGAACCCCAAACCGCCCCAAGTAGCACCAAAAAGGCCGCTCCGTACCCGGCCCCAGGGACTCCAGGGACTATCGGCTGGTCGCCCGGTCCTTCGCCCGCACGTCCACTTTCAGGCGGCCGTCGGCGTCGCGCTTCACGTCCACGTCGGCACCCGGCGTGCGAACCTGAACGTCGCGCTGCTTCTCGGTCGGCTGAGTCGCCGACCGGTCGGACTCGGTCGAGCGGGTCGGCGGCGTGGCGGTGCCGGCGTTCGGGCCGCAGCCCATGACCGCACCGAATGTCAGGGAGGGTACGGACGCGAACGCGACGAAGCGGGAACTCATCGGGGAATCTCCACGGTGTCGGAAACGATCGCCCGTGGGGATGCAACCAAGGTGCCGGTCGGGGTGACCCGGCGGGGGTATAATCGGGGCATGGACACCGCCCCCGTGCCCGACCTGCCGGCCCTCGTCCGCTGCGGCCAGACCTACGCCCGCCGCGGCGAGTACGACCGCGCCGCCGAGGTGTTCGCCGGGGCGATCGACCTCGACCCGGCCGACCCGGAGCTGTACTTCCTCCGCGGGAACGCCCACGCCGCCGCCGGCGCCCACGCCGCCGCCGTCGCCGACTTCACCCGCGCCGCCGAGCTGCGCCCCGACTACGCGGCGGCGTACCACAACCGCGCCACCGCCCGCGCCGAGGCCGGGGAGCTGGAAGCGGCTATCGCCGATTACGACCGCTCCGCCGAACTCGCCCCCGACGACCCCGACCCGCTCAACGGCCGCGGCGCCGCCCGCAGCCGGCTCCGCGAGTACGAGGCCGCGCTCGCCGACTTCGCCGCCGCGCTCGCCCTGTCGCCGGACCTGTTCCGGGCGCTGTTCAACCGGGCCAACGCCCTGTCGTCCCTCGGCCGCCACGCCGAGGCGGTGACCGATTACGACGCCGCGCTCCGCCTCAACGCCCGGCACGCGCGAGCCTACATGTACCGGGCGTTGTCGCTGGAGGAGCTCGGCCGCGGCGACGAGGCGATGGCCGACCTGGCGACCGCCCTGCGGCTGAACCCGACCGGCCCCGACGCCTTCTGGCACCGCGGCCGCCTGTGGGCGGGGCGCGACGAGCCCGGGAAGGCGATCGCCGACTTCACCTGGGTCGTCCGCCTCGACCCGACGAACGCGGCGGCGTTCAACCTCCGCGGGGTGGCGCACGCCGACCTCGGCGACCACGCCGCGGCCGCCGCGGACTTCTCAGAGGCGGCGAAGCTCGACCCGACCGACGTGGCGCCGGTATTCAACCGCGGCATGTCGAAGGCCCGGCTGCGCGACCCGGAGGGCGCCGTCGCGGACTTCACCCGCGCCGCCGAGCTCGCACCCGACGACCCGGCGGCGTTCGTGCAGCGCGGCTACGTGTTCCACGAACTCGGCGACCACGCGAAGGCGGAGGCGGACTTCGGCGAGGCGGTTCGGCTAAATCCCGACAGCCCGCGACCCTACGTCGCCCGCGCCATCACGCGCCGGCGGTCCGGCGACCTGACCGGCGCGCTCGCCGACGCCACCGCCGCGGCCGAGCGCGACCCGGCGGCAGTCGGGCCGCTGAACCTCCGCGGCGCGATCCGTGCGCAGCTCGGCGACCACGCCGGCGCCCTGGCCGACCACTTGGCGGCGCGCGACCGCAACCCCGACGACGCGGCGACGCTGAACGTGCTGGCGTGGCTGCGGGCGACGTGCCCGGCGGACGCGGTGCGGGACGGCGCCGCCGCCGTGGCCGACGCGACCCGGGCGTGCGAACTCACCGGCTACCGCGTCGCGTCGTACCTCGACACGCTGGCCGCGGCGCTGGCGGAGTCGGGTGACTTCGAGGCGGCGGTGAAGCATCAGGAGCAGGCGATGGAACTGGCGCCGACCGACCAGCAGCCCGACTACGCGACCCGCCGCGACGCCTACGCCGCCGGCCGCCCCCACCGCGACACCGAGGGCGAACCCGTTGCGGGCGGGTGAGTGGCGGGGCTATTCGCTCGGGTCGCCGTAGGCGTCGCGCCACATCTCCGTGGCTGCGCCGAAGTGGGCTGCCAGGTTGTGGTACAACGCGACGATCGAGAAGTACGCGGAGACGACCCCTGCGATCACAGCCGTCGCGGTAAGCGCCGTTGCCGCCCGGTGGGTTCGACCAGCTTCGGCCAGCAGGTCGAGATCGGGTCGTAGTGCCGACGCGGGTGGGGGCAACTCTTGGGCGACTTTCCAAAGGAGTTCGTACGCGGTCCCGCGGAACGGTTGGCGACCGGTCAGCATCTCGTACAGGATGACCCCGAGGGTGTACACGTCCGAGTGCGGTCCGACCTCGTCGTTGCGCCCGGCGGCCTGCTCGGGGGACATGTACGCGAGCGTGCCGAACACCTGCCGCTCGGGCGTGACCACCGCGTCGCCGGTGACGCGTGCCAGGCCGAAGTCGGTGATGAGCACCTGTCGCCGGACATCGTCCCAGAAGACGTTCTGGGGCTTCAGGTCGCGGTGGACGACGCCGACCTGGTGTGCCGCCGTCACGCCGAGCGCCAGCTTGCGGGCGATGGCGGCGTGGTGTTGTGGGAGCAGGGCGTTCCGCCGCGCGAGCAGCCCGGCGAGAGTGCCACCGGCGACGAAATGCATCACGATGAACGGCAGTTCGCCGTCGGTCCCGACATCATGGATCGGGCAGACGTTCGGGTGGTGGATGGTCGCGGCGGCTCGCGCCTCGCGCAGGAACCGCTCGCGGACATCCGGCGAGAGGCCAGCGCGGAGTGGAACCTTGATCGCCACCTCGCGCGTGAGTACCGGGTCGTACCCGCGGTACACGCGGCCGAACCCACCTTCGCCGAGTAATCCGGTCACGCGATACCGGGCCAATGACTTCCGGGACGCCGCCGGCCGAGTACGGCCGATCCCACGCGCCCGGCTCTCGCCCGGCCGCCGGCTTGTCGACCGAGCGCGATGGCGCGGCTCGGGTGAGGTCGGGGTCGGGCATTGGCTCGCCGCGTCCAGGGTCGTACGGGCTCAGCCCCCGTCGCCCGCGGCCTGACGGCCGGCGGCAGATGAGGCGCGGCCGGTCAGCCACAGGGCGGACAGATACCAGAACGGCAGGAACGCCGCGGCCACACCCCCGGAGATGAGCAGACCGGCATACACGGCGCCCCCGCGTACCTCGTCGCGGTCGGCGACGGTCAGCCCGGCGAGGACGACGCACACCACCGCCGGCACCACCGCGAGGAGGAGCAACACGCGGGTCGTCGCGGCGTGGAGGTAGGGGAAGTCGGTCACGCGGCGGGCGAGGCCGATCAGCTGGCGGTGGTGGAACCACTCGGCGAGGACCAGCCACCCCAGCCCGAGCGCACACCCCACCTGGCCCACCGTCGCTACCGGGTCGCCCGGGAGTACGCCGCCGTCGTGCCACGCCACCCGCGTGAGGACCGTGTAGCCGCCGGTCAAGCCCGCCGTGCCGATCAGCGTGGCCGTCGCGGCGAGTCGGCCCGCCACGCCGCCGCGCGTTCCCGCCGGCACCACCGCCGCCCGCCACCGCCCGACACCGATCATCACCAGCCCACCGGCCGCGCCGAGCCCGATGCCCAGTTGGGCGAGCCAGTAGAGCAGTTGGTTGGGGTGCGGGATGCCGTCGGCCGGGCGGCGCTGGTCCGCCGTGAGCAGCGCGAAGGCGGCGGCGAGACCCGCGAACAGTGCGGCGAGAATCGCCCCGACCCACGCGACCGTGAGCCCGCCCGCGACCGGGCGCCACTCCGGCTGCGGGCCGCCATCGACGTGATCGTCGTCGAGTTCGGCCAGCGGAAGGGCATCGCGGACCTTCGAGCCGTCGGGCCGGTTCGGCCCTGCCGCCCGCGCCGCCGCCTGCCGCCCGGCCGCGACCGAGAACAGGCAGTCGCACATCGGGCACGGCACCGGCTTCGTGCGCGTCGAGCCGATCCGCATCCGCGCCCGACACCGCGGACATATCACCACCCCGGACGATCCGGACCCGCCCGGCCTCGGAGGCGGCGGCGCGGCCCGTGGGGGCGTCCGCGGGGTGGGGTCGTCGGTCCGGCTCCGGGTCTGGACGGCGGGCGGACGGTCCGGCACCCACTTCGGCGGCGCGACCGGCACGGCGGCGCGCGCCGGGCGCGGCGGCGGCGGGTCGGCGACGACCTCGCCGACCGGGAGTTCCTCGTCCCCGTCCATCCCCTTGAGGAACGCCCCGAGGGCGTCGGCAAACGCCTTCGCCGATGGGTAGCGGTTGCCCGGGGTCACGGCCATCGCCTTGAGGCACAGCGCGTCGAGCGCCGGCTCGAGGTCCGGCCGCAGCGCCGAAGGCGGGCGCGGCTTCCCCTCCACCGCCTGCACCATGATCTCGTATACGGTCCCCTGGTACGGCGGCTCGCCGGTGAGCAGCCGGTAGAGGATGACCCCGAGGCTGTACACGTCGGACAACGGGCCGACCGCGGTGGTGTCGCCGCGGGCCTGCTCCGGAGCCATGTAACTCGGCGTCCCGAGCACGTCGCCCTGCCCCGTCAGCACCGCCTCCCCGCCGACCCGGGCGAGCCCGAAGTCGGTGATGACGACCTGCCGGCGACTCTCGTCCCAGAGGGCGTTCTGCGGCTTCAGGTCGCGGTGGATGACGCCCTCGGCGTGTGCAGCGGCGACGCCCAGCGCGAGCTGCCGGGCCGTCGCCACGGCGAACTTCGGCGGCGGCGCCTGGCGCCGGCTGGCGAGGAGTTCGGCGAGCGTGCCGCCGGGGATGAACCGCATGACGATGAACGGCAGGTCGCCGTCGGTGCCCACGTCGAAGATCGGGCAGACGTTCGGGTGGTGGAGGTGCGCCGCCGCCCGGGCCTCGCGCAGGAACCGCTCGCGGACCGCGGGCGTCAGCCCTTGCGGGTGCGGCACCTTGATCGCCACCTCGCGGCCGAGTTCGGCGTCGAACGCCCGGTAGACGCGGCCGAACGCCCCCTCGCCCAGCACCGCCCGCACCTCGTACCGGCCGACGCGCGGCGGGCAGTGGCCCGCCCCCTTCAGGTTCCACGCGGCGGTCGGGTCGGTCCCCGACGGCCCCGATGCCGGCTCGGTCCAGGACGGCGGCACCGGCTGGGCCTTCTGCGTGTAATCGGACTCGGGCTCGGGCATGGGTGCGTCGCGGGGAGGAGTCCGTCGGGCCGGAACACTGGAGCCATTGTCCCAACCCACCGACGGGGTGCCAAGAGTTCTACCGGCCGTTCGTCCGGACCGGCCCTAGAATGGCCCCCGAACCGCTCCCCACCCCCCGTTCCCACAAGGCTCCCCATGGCCACCCCCACCGCCGACATCGGCCTGATCGGCCTCGCCGTGATGGGCGAGAATCTCGTGCTCAACATGGAGTCCCGCGGGTACACGGTCGCGGTGTACAACCGCACCACCGCCAAGGTGGACGAGTTCGTCAACGGCCGCGGCAAGGGGAAGAAGTTCGTCGGCGGCAAGTCGCCGGAGGAGTTCGTCGCCAGCATCAAGCGGCCGCGCAAGATCGTCATGCTGGTCAAGGCCGGGCAAGCGGTAGACGACTCGATCGCGTCCGTCCTCCCGTTCCTGGAGAAGGGCGACATCCTCATCGACGGCGGCAACACCCACTTCCCCGACACGACGCGGCGGATGCGGGAGCTCGCGGCGAAGGGCATCCGCTACGTCGGCAGCGGGGTGAGCGGCGGCGAGGAGGGCGCGCTCAAGGGGCCGAGCATCATGCCCGGCGGCGACGAGACCGCGTGGCCGGAGATCAAGCCGATCTTCCAGGCCATTTCGGCGAAGGTGAAGGACACCGACGGGTCCGAGGCGGCGTGCTGCGACTGGGTCGGGGCGGAGGGGTCGGGGCACTTCGTCAAGATGGTGCACAACGGCATCGAGTACGGCGACATGCAGATGATCTGCGAGAGCTACCAACTCCTCCGCGACATCGGCGGGCTGTCGAACGCCGAGATGCAGCAGGTGTTCGCCAAGTGGAACAAGGGCGTGCTCGACAGCTACCTGGTCGAGATCACCGCCGAAATCCTCGGGTACAAGGACCCGGAGACCGGCAAGGACATGGTCGACCTGATCCTCGACAAGGCCGGGCAGAAGGGGACGGGCAAGTGGACGGTGGACGCCGCCACCGAGCACGGCGTGCCGCTGACGCTGATCGCCGAGGCCGTCTTCGCCCGCTGCCTGTCGGCCCAGAAGGACGAGCGCGTCGCCGCCGCCCCGCTGCTCGCCGGGCCGAAGCTGGCAAAGGTCGCCGACAAGGAGCAGTTCGTCGCCGACGTGGAGATGGCGCTGTACGCGAGCAAGGTGGTGAGCTACGCCCAGGGCTACGCGCTAATGGCGGCCCAGTCGAAGGCGAGCGGGTGGACGCTGAACAACGGCGGGATCGCCCTGATGTGGCGCGGCGGGTGCATCATCCGCAGCGCCTTCCTCGGGAAGATCAAGGAGGCGTTCGACAAGAACAAGGGGCTGGTGAACCTCCTCGTCGACCCGTACTTCGCCGGCGAACTCGGCCGCGCCCAGCACGGCTGGCGGCGGGCGATTGCCGCGGGTGTGACCGGCGGCGTCCCGCTCCCGGCGCTGGGCAGCGCGCTGGCGTACTACGACGGCTACCGCACCGCGAGCCTGCCGGCGAACCTGCTCCAGGCGCAGCGCGACTTCTTCGGCGCCCACACCTACGAGCGGGTGGACAAGCCGCGCGGCCAGTTCTTCCACACCAACTGGACCGGCCGCGGCGGCAACACGACGAGCAACGCGTACAACGTGTAATCCGTACTTCGGCGAGCGGCGGGCGTGAGCCCGCCGCTCGCCGAAGCACCTCACTCCGCCGCCAGACGCCGCACCGTTTCCTTCAGCTTCGCCAGGTTGTCGGCGAACGCCTCCTTGCCGTCCGGGCGCAGCTCGTTCCGCATCCCCTCGAACGTCGCCCGGATCACGCCCTTCTTGTCCACGACCGTCAGCCTGGTGCTGTGGTCGTACTCGTCGCCTTCCTTCGCGTCCTCCTTGCGACCGACCGCGAGCTTGAAACGGTCACGCATCAGCGCGTGAACCTCGGCCTCCGGGCCGGTGAGGAACAGCCAGCGGTCGGGGTCGGCGCCGTACTTCGCCGCGTATTTCTGGAGCTCGCCGGGGTTGTCGCGGGACGGATCGACGGTGAACGTGACGAGCCGCACGTCCGGTGCGTCCTTGAGGTCGGTGGCGAGTTCTTTCACCGTGCCGGTGACCGCCGGGCACGGCCCGAGGCAGCGCGTGAACACGAACGACGCCACCCACACCTTCCCGGCTAGGTCTTTCTCGGTGACAGTCTTCCCGGATCGCTCCGTGAGCGAAAACGACCCGACCGGGAAGTTGAGGTCCGTACTCGTGGCCTTGGTGGGCGGAGCGGGCCGCGGGCCGCAGCCGGCGAGGGCCGCGAGCGGGAGCAGGAGCAGTGTGGTTCGCATCCCGCTGTTTTATCCCCCGACCGCACTGCTTCCCATCTTCACCGAATTCCCCCGGCAGCGCCGGCCGATACAACCCGCGTGATTCGCCCCGAAGCGCGGAGACGACCTATGGCCGGCGGCCTCACCCGACGGGGCATCCTGCAGGGCGCGGCGGCGGTCGGCGGCGTGCTGGCGGCGTCGGCGACCTCGGCAAACCCGATCACCCGCGTCCAGGCCGCCCGACACCCGGGTTGGGTGTTCGGCCGCATGACCGGCGCCGCCGCGCTCACCGAGGCGCTGCTCCTCGAAGGCACCGGCTGCGTGTACGGCATCCCCGGCGCGCAGGGGAACGAGCTCTGGGACACGTTCAAGCAGAAGCACCTGCCCTACCTGCTCGTGACGCACGAGTTCAGCGCCGCCGTGATGGCCGACGCCTACGGCCGGGTGACCGGCCGCCCCGGCGTGCTGTGCGTCGTCCCCGGGCCGGGCGTGACCAACTGCCTCACCGGGCTCGGCGAGGCGCTGCTCGACTCGTCGCCCGTTGTGGCGATCGTCGGCGACGTGGCGAACGGCGAGCACTTCAAGCCGTTCCAGGTCCATGCCCTGCCGAACGCCGACATCCTCCGCCCGGTGTGCAAGGCGGTCTACCCCGTCGCCACCGTCGAGCAACTGCCGGCGCTCGTGCGACAGGCCTTTGTCACCGCCACGTGCGGCGAGCCCGGTCCGGTCGCGGTCGTGGTGCCGTACAACTTGCTCATCGAGGCCGCCGACTTCCGCGTGCCCCCGCCCGCGGCCCCCGCCCTGCCCTTCGACGACGCGGCGTTCGCCCGCGCCCATGCCATCCTCGCGGACCGTCACCAGCGCGTCGGCATCTACGCCGGCGCCGGGTGCATGAGCTATCCCGGCGAGCTCGCCGCGGTCGCTGAGCTGCTGCAAGCGCCGGTGGCGACGAGCGTGTCCGGGAAGGGCGTGATGAACGAGTCGCACCCGCTCGCGGTCGGCTGGGGCTACGGCCCGCACGCCTCGGCCGTCGCGGAAGCGGCGTTCGAGGGCGAGCGTGCCCATCCGCTGCGCACCGGCGTGACAACGGTCCTCGCCGTCGGGGTGAAGTACTCGGAGGTCTCGACCGGGTACTACGGGAACCCGCAGCCGCGGCACCTCATCCACGTCGACGCGAACCCGCACAACCTCGGCCGCGCGGTGCGGGCGGACGTGTGTGTCCACGCCGACGCCGGCGTCTTCCTCGGCCGCCTGCTCGCGTGCGGCGATGCGCTCCGCCGCGCCCCGGACCAGCGCCTCACCGACCGCATCCGCCGCCTCAAGGCCGACACCGACCGCACCCTCTGCTCCGTCCCGCCGGCGCGCTGCGGGTCCGACCCGCTCGCCGTCGTCGCCGCACTCCGCCGCGTGCTGCCGGACGACGCGCTCTTGTTCACCGACGTGACGGTGACCGAGCACCTGGCGGCCGAGTTCTACCGCGTGTGCCGGCCGCGGACGTACTTCAACCCGGTGGACAACCAGGCGATGGGCTGGAGCATCCCGGCGGCGATCGGCGCCGCGAAGGTGTGCCACGGCCGCCGGGTGGCGACGCTGACCGGCGACGGCTGCCTGCTGATGACCGCCGTCGAGATGAGCACCGCCGCCCGCGAGGGGCTGCCGGTGACGTTCGTGGTGCTCGACGACCACGCGTACCACTACATGCAGATGCTGCAACTCCCCGCCTACCGCCGTACGACCGCGACGCAGCTCGCCGCGATCGACTACCGGGCGCTGGCCCAGGCGTTCGGTCTGGGCTACGTCGAGGTGATCGCGCAGGCCGAGCTCGAGCCGAAACTGCGGGCGGCGGTGTGCGAGAACCGGCCGGTGCTGGTGCGGGTGGCGACCGACTACGGCGAGCGGAAGGTACGCTGGGTGGAGGCGGTCCGCGAGCGGTACACGAACGACCTGAGTGCCGCGCAGAAGACCCGCTTCCTCGCCCGCATCAGCGCCCGCACCCTCAACCTGCGACCGGAAGTGAACGATTGACCGTGGCCGGCGTAGTGGTCCGTCGATCGCCCGGTGCCGGATCGACCCGGGCGCCGGGCGGATCGGTCGCCGCGGGCCTTCGCCGGTGTCACGCGCGGACGTCGGGTCTTCCGTGACCATACGTGACCGGATTTCGGCGAACCGCATCACGCCGGGCGCCCCCGGAAGCCGCTCCGACACCGGACGACCGCTCGACCCATCATCATTGGGAGTCATCGTTTCCGTCCGATTCGATCCGGGTTCGTCCGCGCGATCGACGTCTTGGTAGTCATTTTGAGTCATCTTTTTCGACCGGTTCGTCCGCGGCCGGTTTCCTGGCGCCCGCGTGCCCGGACTATCCCGGCATACCACAGGTTAGAGCCGGCGGTTGCCTGCATACGACGGACCGGCCCCTCGATCGGCCCCGGATCGGGTTCTCACAGGCCACGTGACTGCCGGTTCGACGGAGCCTACGGACCACTGCTGCGCACATCTCACGACAGCTGGGACGGCGGGGAGCCTGGTCTTCGCTC
>VFQN01006375.1_pt1 | contig 13517 bp, 15 predicted proteins | sample 3512371 | NCBI WGS metagenome assembly VFQN01 (sample SAMN10412370, study PRJNA504923) | tailings metagenome | isolation source: Replicate 2 from Balatoc abandoned mine | place: Philippines: Itogon, Benguet | collected 2017-08-28
CCCGTGTGATATGGAACATACAGAGGCCCGAAAAGGGCCCACCAGTTAAATATGTGCATGTACGGTACGGCACGTGTACGACACGGGGTACGGGATTGTGCACGTGTGAGTCCAGCCACATGCTGGCCACCTTCCCGCAGCTGCAGGAAGTGAGTACGGTTGCGTGTCGATTTTGCAAGATAGACTGAGCTGATGGCAAAGTGAGCAGTGCGTTTTGTGTCTACTTCCCGCATCGACACGATGTGGGTCAAGGATTCGTTGCAGCTGGTTGGGAGCGATGAGGGCGAGGCTTGCCACCTTCCCGCAGCTGCAGGGTGTGGATCAGGCGTTGTTTCGGGGCTGCGCTGTGTGTGGAGGTGGTCGTCGCCATCGTCAGCGGGCATACCGTTAGTCTTTTTCTTTGTTTTCATGACGACACCTCGCTCGTATCACGCTGCTTCACTCGCTTCCTCCCCCTTTTTCTCTCCTTCCCCCAGCACCCCATCTCTCGGCTGCGCTGCGTCGCCGTGTCCGCCACAATCCCCAACGTGGGGGACATCGCGGGCTGGCTGAGGGTGCCGGCCCGGGGGCTCAAGCAGTACGGTAAGTGCATTTACTTGTATGCATGAGCGTGCACGTTGTAAACATCGTGTTAGAAGTGGTAGGTTGTGTTGAAGGAGGTCACGCCTTGGCACGGGTTACAGTGGGGTCTTTGTTAGGGGTACTGTAGTACAGGTGGGTGATATCGCGGGGTGGCTAAGGGTGCCGGCCCGGGGGCTCAAGCAGTACGATGGATCCGGAATCCACCCAAGCCTGCGCGCATGCCTTGCCGCATAGCCAGCCCCTGCTCGCTGACGCACGAGCACAGGGTGTGCATAAACCGCACGTGTACTGACTTCATGTGTTGGCATGTGGGCAGGTGAGGAGATGTGGCCGGTCACGTTGTGCACGGTGGTCAAGACGTACGTAGCCTGCAAGATCACATTGCCTGTATGTGGCGGGTCTCAAAGCACAACATATGAGTTAACGCTGTCCATCATACCTGCACGTTGGTACGTATGCAGGTGAGGAGATGCGCCCCGTCAAGCTGCGCACGGTGGTCAAGACGTACGCGGCCTGCAAGAACGACTTTCTGTTTGAGCGGCGGCTGGACACCTTCCTGCCCGCCGTGGTGGCGGAGCACAGCAGCGGCAAGCCCACGCTCATATTCTGCAGGTGAGCAAGGGTTGTGGTGGCGATAGGGCGTCACTTAATACACCGTGCCATGGACGCCGTCCTTCACGTCGTACCGTGGGGGCAGAGGACAGCAGCGGCAAGCCCACTCTCATATTCTGCAGGTGCAGTACCGGTAACTGTTGCAGTCCTGGAGTAACAGTGTGAGTAGGAGTATATCCTTAGCATCGCACCGGGCCCTGGCGGCGGCATGCATGCGTACAAGGTGCACCGGGTTACTGCAGCACCTACCGATGTGGCCCTTGGCAGCGGGGGCCTGGGGCTCCCGTTCCTCAGGGGCACGGTCTCCCGCGACATGGGGCCGGGCTTGCTGCCAGGCAGATGATCATCCGGCACCGGCCGCTTAGCGGACTGCCCACACCCGGCCGCTTAGCGGACTGCCCACACCCGGCCGCACCACCGGTTGCTGGAGGGTGCAGGCAGTCCACTAGGGGGCCGTTGGCAATTGAAGAGCTGTCTGACGGCATACCCGGCCCTATGTCGGTGGAGTCTGTACCCCCAGGACACAAGGACCCTAGGCTCCCGCTGCCAAGGGTGACACCGGAAGGTGTTGCGGTAGCCCGGTCACCAGTGGACCTTGTACCGGTATGCCGCCGCCAGGGCCCGGACCCCTGCCCCTGTGCTCCGATACCTCAAAGTTCTCGCAACACGGTTCGGTCCGGCTCCTACCTGACCTCTACGTACGTTTCCTGTCCCCGCCCTGCCCTACCAATGCCCCTCCCCAGCTCCCGCAAGGGCACCGTCGAGTCTGCGACCTTCCTGGCGAACGCCGCTCGCACCGCCCCCCGCCGCCCCGGCGCCGCCGCCCTGCCGTCGTCGTACTGCCGCGACGCGCAGCACGCCGAGCGGCTGGCGGCGGCGGCGCAGCGGGCCAGCAGCAAGCAGCTGCAGGTGGGTTAACAGGGGGGACCAGGAGGGACCGCTATTACACATGTGCGGTAAGGCGCAGCACGCTGAGCAGCTGGGGTTTGCAGCACAGGAAGCCAGCAGCAAGCAGCTGTAGGCGGGTTAAGGGTGTACCAGGGGGGACCGATGCGTACAACGCAAAGGGTCACTGTCTGCCCCTGACAAGCGCCCCGTTCGGCCCAACCCCCGTCCTGCCTGTCCGCAAGCGTGGGCTTCACCCCTTGCACTCACAACACCATCTACCTACATCGACTCCGTCAATTACGTGTCTTTGTCATGCCCTTCCCCCCAGTCCTGCCTGTCTGCGGGCGTGGGCTTCCACAGCGCCGCCATCGAGGCGGCCGACCGCACCCTGGTGGAGCAGCTGTTCCTGGCGGGGGACCTGCCGGTGGGTGCGTGGTGTATGTGTGTTAACTACCTGTGTACGTACTAGTTGTTGTGGAACCCTTTTCTGTCCGCGCCCTGGAGTAGCAGCTGTTCCTGGCGGGGGACCTGCCGGTGGGTGCGGGGCATGTAGCATAACTGTGTGTGTATTAGCTTCTGTGGGACCTGGTGCTGCTTGGTTCGCGCCTTGGTGGAGCAGCTGTTCCTGGCGGGGGACGTGCCGGTGAGTGCGTGGTGTATGTGTATAAGCTGCCTGTGTGTATCAGCTTTTGGGACCTGCGAAACCTAACGCCTCTGGGATTGCGCCCTGGTGGAGCAGCGCTTCCTGGCGGGGGAACTGCCGGTGGGTGTGCGGCATGTGTGAGCCAGTGTTACTCTATGGGCAGAATCCGGGGGTCCATAACCGTGTATTAACCGTGCGTGGGTCGTGACTCGTGTGGGATCTGGTGCTTCCTGGCACCCTGGGGCAGCAGCTACCGTATCCCTGGCGGGGGACCTGCCGTTGGGACCATCAGTTCCCTCCACCCTACTTGGCGTCCTCCTTTTTCCCCGCCCCGTGCCCAGGTGCTGTGCTCCACCTCCACCCTGGCGCTGGGTGTCAACCTGCCCGCACACCTGGTGGTCATACCCCATGCCCTCCCCTTTTGCTTACGCCTAGCCCCTGCTCTGCCCAAAGGCGCCGCGTTCCATGCCGTCCAACCCATGCCCACACGAGAGCCAGCGCCGCGGCAGTCTGTCGTACCTGGCCCGACCTCCTTTCCCGTCCCCACCTGCTGCCCAACCCTCTACCCCTCCCCAGGTGCTGTGTTCCACGTCAACCCTGGCGCTCGGTGTCAACCTGCCCGCACACCTGGTGGTGATCCGAGGCACCAGGAGGTACTGCGGGGCGGACGGCGGCGGCAGTACGGGCGGTACGGCGGGCGAGGGCACGGGCACGGGCTACCGCGAGTACGACAGGAGCGTGTGCCTGCAGGTGCGTGGGCGGGCCAAGGGTGAAGGTGCACCCGGGTCAATAAACGTAACCTTATGTAACTAATATTGACTTGGCGTTGCGTGCACGGTACGTAGTGTACGGTAGTGTATGGCATGTATCAGTTGCGCTGTGCCTCTTGCGGATGGTGGAGCGCGAGCTGTCTCATCATCACCACCACCACCACCACTGTTTTGAGATTCGGTCCCTCTGCTCCCGCTACAGATGGTGGGGCGCGCGCTATCTCATCATCATTATAGCTGTATGTCATTCGTCGTTTCGTCCTCGGCTCCCTGCTGTGCAGATGGTGGGGCGCGCGGGCCGCCCGCAGTTCGACACGGAGGGGGTCGCGGTCATCATGACGCAGAAAGAGGTGCGTAGAGGAAACTGTGGCCCACAGGTTTACTGATGCCGTACGCCGTACGCCGTACGGGTCATTTGTGCCGTGCACGTGTGCACAGAGGGCGTGGCGGTTATCATGACGCAGAAGGAGGTGGGTAGTGAAGCGCGTTTTTGTACGGCTGCCGTACGCGTGTGCACTGTGCCGAGCGACCGAGCTCTGTGACGAACGTACACGTGTGCTCAGAGGGCGTGGCGGTTATCATGACGCATGGGGTGGGCGTTCACGTGTGCGCCCACATGTGCGCCGCTCTTTTGTGCGAAGCGGTCCTTGTCCGTGGGGCGGGTTATACTTTTACATGTGTAATGCATCCCTTCGGTTGCCACCCCCCGTCAGACCTATGCCCGTTATGCGGGGCTGCTGTCCGGCGCCGAGCCGGTCGCCTGCCCGGTGGCGCGAGGCGCTGTCACACTGCCACAGATACCATTTGCTATTGGCCCTCCCTGTTTCAGACCTACGCACGCTACGCCGGCCTGCTGTCCGGCGCTGAACCCGTGGAGTCGTGCCTGGGCGAGTGCTTCCCGGAGCACCTCAACGCCGAGGTGGCTCTTCACACGGTGCGGGACATGGACACGGCGACAGCGTGGCTGCGGACCACCTTCCTGTACATACGGGTGAGAGAATCGCCGATATGGATGCAGGGTAGCACTGTCGGTTAGTCGGTTGACCTAGGCTGGCACACAGTGCGAGACATGGGCACGGCCACCGCCTGGCTGCGGACCACCTTCCTGTACATACGGGTGAGCGAGCAGTTGGTTAGCGTTTAATCGGCTATGCTACACTGCACAGTGCATCAGTGCAAAGCTGCACACGGTGCGAGACATGGGCACGGCAACAGCATGTCTGCGGACCAGCTCCATGTACATTCGGGTGAGCAGTGGGCCCGCACACCGCGCCAAAACACCATACGGCACGGGTCACTGCTGTTGCCCATGCACATAACCGGTACCGGTATTGCACTGATCCAACTGCCAGCGCCGCCCCCTTTTACCAATCACCGCAGGCCCGCAGGGAACCCCGGGCATACCATCTCGAGCCCCCGCCCGAGGCGATGGCGGACGCAGCCGCCTTCGACCGCTGGCTGGCGGAGTGGCTGGTGGGGCGGGCGGTGAAGGAGCTGACGGCCGTAGGCCTGGTGAGCACCAGCTGTAGCCTTACTTGTACACATGTTCGAAAGGCATGCGTTGGTGTCAGTGGCTGAAGGGTGTCCCGTACCTTACCGGTATGGCCGAAGTGGCTGGTGGGCCGGGCCGTGAGAGAGCTGGCGGCCGTGGGCCTGGTGGGTACCGCCTGCTGATAGCTCGCATTCGAAATACATTTTCAAGCCTTGTAGTGCTTAGGTATGCGGGCCCCGGCGGCGAGCTGCTGTCCACCGAATCCATATGCCAATACCGCACAGACCGGACACACACGGACACACACGGACACACGGACTGACTACTGTGTATCGCCCTACAACGACTGTGTATTACCCTACCACAGGTGACTCAGGGCCCCGGAGGTGAGCTGCAGTCCACGGAGCCCGGCCGCATCATGGCGCACAGCTACATCCGCCTCAACACCATGCGGGCCATCACGCAGGTATGTGTCATTGGGGCCGGTGTGGGTGCGGGCCAGGGGATGCGGGAGCGGGTGCATATGCGGCACAGCAATGCGCTGGGGCCCAGGGTCATTTGGCATTTACGCGTCGGTAAGTATTGCAGGTTGGGGAGTGGGGGCATGGTGCAGGCATGCGTCACGCAAAGCTACAGTCGCCGTGAAGGCCATCACGCAGGTGCGGGGGGCGGGGGCGGGGGCCTGGGGCCGGGGTGTGGGTCTGGTGTGCGGGTGCGGGGCCCGGGGCGCAGTTGTAGGTGCGGGTATGGGCAACGGTAGGCGCAGGATCAAGGACAGCAAGCAACCGCAGGGATTACTGAGGTGCTGGGGCTCAGGGCCATTCCGTATGTACAAGGCTAGAAGCGAGCGGTGTGCAACTTTTACGTGTAGTACCTAATAAGCTTTTAAGCTGTGCGCTGGGGCCTGAAGGCGGCGGGCGCACCCGGGCAGAGCTACGGGCAGCCATCTACATGGTATACGACATAACCCACGCGCATCACGTTCCGTTGCCACCTAACTTCTACCTGCCTCGCCCCGCCAGGTTGGCCCCAACGCGGGGATGATGTCGCTGCTACGTGTGCTGGCGGTGGCGGAAGAGAACGCAAACATCCGCATCCGCAGGTGGGACAGACTTGCTCTTTGCATTTTGATTGCTTTCCAGGTGGTGGGACACTGGGCGTAGGACATTTCGAGCAAGCGTGTCGTAACGCAGTGGTCGACTAGCACCTACCAATTGTCAATTCAAGTAGGCTGAAGCCTGAACCCTCCGTACCCTCTTGCTGTACAAGGGGCGAGAAGCGCATTCTGAACGAGATCAACAAGCGCGTGGAGGGCGCGGCCGCCATCAAGTACCCTGTGCCAGGGGAGGGTCGCCCCGGGCCCGGCGGCGCGCCCAAGCCCAAGGACCGCATTACCAAGGTCACGGAGAAGATCTTCATCATGGTACGTGTACAGGAACACTTATGCACGTGCCAACAGCTGGGCCTAACCCCCTTACCTGCACGTCTCCGCCGCTCTTGACGCCGACTAGTTGCCCCTTCCCTTGCCCCCAAAGACCAATAAGGCACTGTCGGACAAGTGACAACCAACGACGGGGCTCTGGACTTAGCATGCCGCACCAGTTGAGCCTTGGCACCTGCATACCGTGTCACTGTTGCTGATATGCTTGAACGGTTGCCTCCTCCCTCCCCCACGAAAGGTGAACGAGGCCCTGTCTGACAGCAACGGCGAGGCGCTGGACTTCAGCATGCGGCAGGAGCTGGAGCAAGTGCTGCGGGGCGGGCAGCGCATCGCTGGTGCCATGGCAAGGTGGGTCCCCCGTGCTCCTGTGTGGCATGGTGGGGCTAGCAGGTCGTAGTAAGGAGTAAGAGGAGTGCGGGGCGGGCAGCGCATCGCAGGGGTTGGGGCAAAGCGGGTACGAGTAGAACCGCGTGCAATACTTTGTGGCTTTGACGCTTTGGGGCCGCGGCCAAGCGTGTGGCGACGCAGTTGCGGGACCCGTGGCGAAACGGTTGGGCTACCGGTGCTAAGCGGCACACTGCCGAGAACCTGGCCACCTGGCACCGATAGACTAATGCGGTACTGATTGCTGAGGCTAGGGAGTAGGGACTGCAGCCATGTGGCTAATTCAACAGCTGCCAGGTACGCCTGCAGTGCGGGGTTCATGGACAGTTGATTGGACTGTTGGGCGGCAGGGATTAGGTGCTATGCTCCTAATGGTCCCACACCCCGTACCTTGCTTCCATCCGTCCTTAGGTTCTTCGAGCACCGTCGGGCGCTGGCCGCCACCGCCAACGCGCTGTGCCTGACCAAGAACCTCAAGCAGCGCATGTGGGACGACACGGCGCAGGTGGGTTAGGGAGCGCTTGTGTATTAGCTGGGGAGCTGTGTGTGTTCAGGCACAGAGCGGATGGTGCAGGGTGGTTGACCTGCAGCGCATGTGGGACGACACGGCGCAGGTGTACCCCGTATGTAGCGGTGTGCAGTGTTTGCAGAGTAAATACTGTCATGTCGCGATTTTTGCTTTCTCCCCCTGCCCAACCACCGCAGGCCGCCCGGCAGATGCCGGACGTGGGCAAGCAGTCGGGGCAGCGGCTGGCTGCGGCAGGGCTGGGCGGCCTGCGAGCCTTGTGGGCCACCGACCCTCGGCGCATCGAGGCGGTCGCACAGCGGCCCTACCCCTTCGGTAAGCGGTTTGATTGGCATTCACCGTCCCGCATTTGGCATAGGGCCCGTGTTCCTTCCCCGGTTTGGGGCGGGCCTGGGCCACAGACCCTCGGCGCACCAAGGCCGCCGCGCAGTGGCCCTACCCCTTCCGTGCGCTCCACGGGATTTCGCGTGCAGCTTGTAGCACCGGCTCGGTCCCGGCCCGGGTGGTGCCCCAATAGGTGCACGTTGACGCACGTTGTGCTGCGCCCCTTGCATGCGGGCAACATGGTGTGTGCGAACCCATGTGGCCAGGGTGCTGGCCCCATAGGGCGGTGCCTCTGCCCCTTCCTATATCGCCCCCCCCCCCGAAGGTTACCACCACGCAGCAGGCAGCACGCTCCGCGCCCATGTGGCCCGGTTGCTCCCTGCCTCCCTCCATCGCTTGTCCTTGTCTACCCCCCTCCCTCCCTCCTAGGCAACATGCCGCGTGGCCAGGTTTCTACCCCCTGAGGTGACCCCGCAGCTGGCGCTTACCGAACCTCTCCCCGATCTCACTCCAAATGGCAACATGGTCCGGGCCCATGTTGCCATGTTGCTGCCGCCCAAGGTGTCTATGGACGCACAACGGACCGCGGGAGCGCGACTCCTGCCCAACCTCGTTCGCTGTACGACACCGTCCCGCCACCTTGTTCCAACCCTTGCCCCCTAACCCCCTGTAGGCAACACGCTGCGCTCCCACGTTTCTCGGGTGCAGCTGCCCGAGATGTCTCTAATCTCATGTCGCTACGCGCTTTTTGCAAGCAGGCAACACGCTGCGCTCCCACGTGGCCCGGGTGCTGCCCCCCGAGGTGTCGCTGCGCCTGGCGCTGACGGCGCGGGGCAGGGCCGAGCTCAGCCTGGAGCTGGAGCTGACCAGGTGAGGGAGGTTGGTACATGTTACAGCCACTACACGGTCTCCAAGCGCTTTGTTAATCATCCCCACCCTTGGAAGCCCCAGAGTGAGTCGGCTCTGCATTGAGCGTGTGGAAGCCTCAGTTCAACGGCACAGGAAATCACCGCCTTTTGCACTGACGGCACGTGTGCCCACCCTTCACCCCACCCCTCCACTATCTTTTCCCACACAGGCTGGAGCCCCAGGGCGCGGAGGCGGCTGCCCTGGCTGCCGCGCGCGGCTCCACCACCCCCCGCTCCCCTGCCGTACTAGTGCTGGGGAGCTGCCACGACGACAGGCTGCTGCGCCGCGAGGGCCTGATTCTGGAGACATTCACCTCGCCGTACAAGGTGCGTGGTGCTCGTACGGCATCGGGCATATGGTGTACGGTAATGGCAACAACGTACAACGAGGTGTATAATGCTTATCAAGACGCTTGTTATACACCGTGGCACTACGCTTGCACCCGATCGTGATATGAATGTGCACGGCAGGGGGTCCCCTGGTGTGCGGTAAACCGGCTCATGGTGTCCCTTGGCCCCCCAGGTGCACGTGTCCGTGTCTCCGCCCTCCCGCCCCGACCAGCCGCTGCACCTGGTGGCATGTGTATTATTGGAGCGATACTGTGGCTTAGACACCACCGCCCACCTGCGGCTGCAGCCGCAGCAGTTATTCCAGCTCATGTCAGGGGCAGGGGCCCAGGGGGCCGCCCACCACGGCGGCGGTACGACAGTACGACAGGTGGTGGTGGGCTGCAGCGGCGAGGGCGGGGGTGAGGGCGAGGGTGAGGCGGGGGCAGGTGGCGGCGTGGAACGCGCGGGGGACGAGTTTGCGCTCGGTGGCGCGGCGGAGAGCGAGGAGGACGGGGCGGAAGGAGAAGGGGATGGAACTGGGGTTGGGGAGGGCGATACGGCGGGAGGCAAGGGCGGCAAGAGGCGTCGGGCGGCGGCGGGGGAGGCAAGTGAGCTCCAGCCGTCGCCGTTCCCTGCGGCCGCCGGGGCTGCTGGAGCGGCGGACCAGCTCAGCCCGATGCCGGGCGGTGGCCTGGTAGGTGGCCCTGGCAGGCTGCAGCAGCAGGGGATGTCCCAATCCGGACGGAGCCAAGGCCGTGGGGGCGGCGCCGCCGCCGCCGCCGCCGCTGGCGGCGCGGCGGCGCACAGGCCGCAGGTGCTCATAGCAGCACCCGCGCTGGCTGCCCCCTCGTTTGTGCTTGACTTCCTGGACATGCCAGGGGCAGCACCCGCAGCGGCCTCTGTCGGCGGACGAACCCCGCCGCCGCCTCCGCCGGCAGCCCCACCGGGCGCTGACCTCAACGGTGACGGTTATGGCGACGGTTACGGCCCTGGGGGCACCCCTGGGGACGCGTCCGCTGCTGCAGGGCTGACCCCCGCGCAGGGCACGGCAACCTCGGGCCCCGGGGGCCCTGCAAGCGTTGCGGGCAGTGTACCAGCGACAGCGACGGGTAAGGCAGCGGCGGCGGCGGTGGCGGCATCCCGCGTGCGGGTTGGCGGGCCTGCTGGCGGCGGCGGCGGCGCGAAGCAGCAGCCCGCGCGCCCGGCGCGGATGACGGCGGCGGGGCTGGCTGGCGCCCGCCATTCGCCCGCCTTTGCGAAGCTGCTGGCGGGCGGCGGCAGCGGCGAGCGGCACGGGGACCAGCAGGCGGAGGGAGACGAGGGCGATGGTGCGGGTGAAGGCGGGGAGGGCGGAGACGACGCGTGGGCGATGCAGCAGCAGTACGGACAACAGTACGGACTGGGAGCTGTGGACGGCGGGGAGAATGATGGCGGAGGCAAAGGCGGAGGCGCGGGGCCCGACTGGTGGGGCGCTGAGTATGCTCCGTACGGGCAGGACGGCAGCGGTGCGGAGTACGGCGTCGGGCCTGGCAGTGCCGCCGGCCGTCAGGCACAAGCGCACGTGTGGCAGGATGGGGCCAGGGATCCAGGGGGGGCCGGAAGTGGCAATCAGGCCGGGGCCAGCACGGACCCAGCACCGCGCGTGCCGCGCACGGCTGCTGCCATGCTGAGGGTCGCCGCCCTGTCGTCAAGGACGATGTCCGCAACGCCTCAGCAACCCCAGCCGCAACTCCAACAGGAGCAGCAGCAGCCATCGCAGGGTGGTGGGCTAGGGGCTGGCGGCACAGGGACGGCCTCCCGGGTGCGCCTGACTGAGGCCGCACGGCGCATGCTGCCACGTGGGACGGTGGGTGCGTTGGAGATGCTGCAGGCCAAGCAGGCCCGGGCATCGGCCCTGGGGGCGGCTGGGGCGTCCTTGCTGTACGGCAGTGGCGGTACGGCTGGGCAGGTGCCGGCGGGCAGCAGCGGCGGCGGAGCGAGGAGCAGCAGCAGCGGGGGTGTGGGAGGCGGCGGTGGCGGCCCTGGTTTGAGTGGAGGACGCGACATGGCATGTAACCAGCAGCAGCACGGGGATCACCCTCGTGGCATGCCGGCAGGGCTGGAGGAGGAGCAGGAGGAGGCGTGGCATGGCGAGGGCACAGCCGGTGCGTTTGACTACTGGGCGCCCAGGGGCGAGCAGCTTGGGCTCGGCCCGGGCTCGGCGGCCCGTAGCACAGCCCCTGGCGGCGGTGGCAGCGCACAGCCTGGGTCTGCCACGCCCGCCCCCGCCAGTGCCCGGCCTCGGAGCGGTGCAGAGGCGGCCGGTTGGGGTGACTTTATGGAACCCGCGGAGCCGGCAGCGTCGGCGAGGCGGCCGTTGCAGCAGCTGCAGCTGCAGCAGCAAAACGCGGGGAGTAGGACCTTCGAGGCCAGCTCGGGCGGGGGCATGGGTGCGGCTGCGTGGAGGAACCGCAAGGTGCTGCACGGCGCGGGTGCTGGGGGCTACAGTGGTGCTGCTGCAGGTACTTCAGCGAGAGACAGCCCGCAGGTGGTCCAGGGGGTTACCCCACGCTCAGCGGGCGCTTCAGTGTCCAGGGCAAGGGATGGGGGCCCCTATGGACAGCATGGCAGGACTGCATTCGACGCTGCGGTCCCGAGCCTGGCGTCTGCGTATGCCGGGGCGTGTGCATGGCCAAGTGGGGGAGCCGGAACCGGAGGCGGAGCTGAAGCAGGGTGGGAGCAGCAGCAGCAGCAGCAGCAGGAGGGCGGTGGGCAGAGCAAGGCAGCGCGCAAGGGCGCTAGCGTGGGGTTCGCTGGAGGCGGCGTGGGAGGTGCGTTGGGGACGAACGAGGCTGGGGGCTTCAGGCCGCAGGGGAACCCAGCAGCGGGTGGGAAGGACTTTGCAGGCGCGGGCACAGGTGTGCAAGCAGGGGCAGCAGCAGCAGCAGCAGCAGCAGCAGCAGCGGGAGCCACGGGGCCGACCAAGTATTCGCAGCTGGCACGTGCCACACAGAGCCTGGGCAAGCGCAAGGCTGCAGAGGCGGGTCAGGACGGGGGGCTGTCCATGCTACCTGTACACAAGGAGGCGGGGCTGACGGGCGGTGGGCTTGGGTTCCTGGGCCAGGAGGGCCTCGAGGCAGCTGCAGCAGGTGGCTCATTGACCGGTGGGCGTACGACGAGTGGTGGCGTAAATGGTGCACTGCAGCCTATGCAGCAGCAGGAGGGTGGGGTGGTAGGAGAAGTGGCGGACGTGGGGCACGGCCAACAGGATGGGGAGACATGGGGCAGTGGCGGTGGCGCGGGGGACGAGGGCGGATTCGGCGCGGGGATGTGGTCGGGGATGTGGGGCGGGGGCGGCGGCGGGGCCGGGGTGGAGGGAGCTGAGGGGGCTGAGCAGGGTGACCCCATGGACGATTTCCTGGCGTCCTTACGGTACTAAGCGGGATGGTGGCGTTACGGGAAGTGTACGGTTTCGGTGATGTACGTACATGGTGGGCGTTACAAGGAGCTGCGTTTCCGGTGGCCGCCGGTGGTATTTTGTGGTACCGTATGTAGTTGTGCAGTAACACGATGATAGAAGGTGGCTGAAGCGCGACGTACATACGGCGTCATGTCTACATTGTGCGATTGTGGGTGTGCTGACGTCTTGCCCGTTTGGGCTGATGTGGAGCGGCTTGTGTAGACGTGTGTAGAGCTATGGGCACACTGTAGACAGGCCCGAGCTGTGGGCATGACCTGTTACGCATATTCACACAGGAACCGACGCGTCCGGCTTAGAGTTATGCAGTACCGTCGTGCATCACAGTGCAACTTGCAACTAGCTAGGGAAGGTCCCCGAGGACTGGAGCACATACTGTACACTGGAGCACACAGTCGCGTTTTTTTGGACGCTCCCGTACAGGGGTAACATAGTGCTGCCATGTCCTTGACGAAACTGAGTCCCTAGCGCCTACCGTAGGCAAGCCCTACGCAAATTAGCACGCCTGATCATCTCCCATGCGCCGAATGGAAGAACCATGGCCGGGCATTGGCCTGCCCTACCAGGGCTGCAGCTCGATACAGTCGCTTACAGTCGATACAGAGTTACTTCGCTCATCCAGACAGAATACTGCAGGTAAAGGAGCTCGTAGAACAGGTGTTGTTCTGGAGGATGCTTTGTCAATGCGTACGGTGCCTTCACTTACTGCTCTTCACCTGTAAACCTATCCACAGGAAAAAATCTGCCTTCCTGGGGGCCATGCGGCCAGCCCACCCGCACGGTAGGCAACTCGGGCCCCACACGCCCCCTGCGCAACCAACTGCGCAAGCGTCGTGTTGAAACCGTACCAACCCTTCTGCCTTCACTTCTAAAAACAGCTAGGCTACATGCGTGCATGGCGATCGGCGCGCCAAGGCCCAGCCCAACAGCATGGCCACAAACGCGTCCGGCTTAGGGTTGTGCAGTACCATCATGCAGTACAGTGCATATGCCAACATGTAAGCTGGGGAGGGTCCCCGCCACGCGGGTACCACTTCAGCCAGCCCCCTGTGTCCCCTGAGGCCCCACCTGCCATGGCCCGGTAACCTATTAGGAGGGTCAGGACCCAAGGTCGCCACGCACACCATCGGATTCGTCTTCGAGAGTACTAGGTGTTTGAC
>VFQN01006376.1_pt1 | contig 13517 bp, 5 predicted proteins | sample 3512371 | NCBI WGS metagenome assembly VFQN01 (sample SAMN10412370, study PRJNA504923) | tailings metagenome | isolation source: Replicate 2 from Balatoc abandoned mine | place: Philippines: Itogon, Benguet | collected 2017-08-28
GTAGAGCGATGTCATCCGCTGCTGGCCGTCGAGCAGCAACTTGACCACGCCGGCGGCGAGCGGCCCGTCGCCCCGGTGCGCGGCGGTCTTCGACTCGGTCGCCCAGACCAGCAGGCCGCCGACCGGGTGCCGGCGGTAGAGGGAGTCGAACAGCCCGCGGACCTGGTCGCGGTTCCACACGTACCCACGCTGGAACTCGGGCAACGCCATGTGGCCGCTGTCGATGTGGTCGAGGACGGTCGAGATCTTCATCACGCACCTTCAGAACGTGCTCTGGCGGCCGTGCCGCGAAACTCGGTGTGACGCCGGTGAGCTGGAACATGCCTCGCCCCGCCGCAGGCGTCAGCCCATCGGGTCGTCGGCCGGGCCGAGGCCGATCGCCCGGTAGTCGGCGTCCGCCAGCGGCTCGCCGCGAACCGCCTCCAGCCACGCCGTCAGGTACGGGTCGCCCCACGTCAGCAGCCGCACGCCTTCCTTGCCCGGGTGCTCCACCCCGGCCGAGTCCGAGGTCGGCCCGGTCGGCGGGTGCCGGTCGGCGACCTCGCCGCTGAACGTCACCGGCACTTCGTCCGTTCCGGCGATGCCCAACGCCGGCGGGGCGTATGGCCAGGTGATCGCAAGGCACCCGACCGTGCCGTCGTGCGGGGCCGCGGTCGAGCCCGGCTCCGGCACGCTCCTGATCTGCATCCCGCTCGCCTGGTGGGCCAGGCACCAGCCCGCCAGTTCGGCCTGCGAAACGGTGGTGCCGGTGGCCGCCGCGTCACCGCCCCCGGCGTCGCCGGTCAGCCCTTCGATCGCCGCCGCGATCGCGGGGGCCTGTCGCTGGCGGGCCTGCTCGATCTGGCGGCGGGCCTCGTCGCGCTCGATCTCGCCCTGGGCCAGCTTGCGGAAGATCCGCGGCATCTCCGCGAGGATCGGCTGGAGCGGGCCGACCACGTTCTCGAACACGCCGATCCGGTCCTTCAGCGTCCAGTACGCGTCCTCCTCGATCGTCCCGGTCAGGTACAGGTTGGAGACCACCACCTCCGGGGCCGGCTGGCCGATGCGGTCGATGCGCCCGATCCGCTGCTCCACCCGCATCGGGTTCCACGGCAGGTCGTAGTTGAACAGGGCGGAGAAGTCCTGGAGGTTCAGCCCCTCGGACGCCGCGTCCGTGCCGAGCAGGATGTCGACGGGCCGGGCGTGCGTCGCCTTGCACCGGGCCTTCACCTCGGCCTTGTCCACCACCCGCCACCCGTTCCGGCCGGCGTCCCACACCTCGCCGCCCCGCCCGGAGTAGCACGCCAGGCGGTCGCCGTACCGGGCGACCAGCTGGTCGCGGATGAAGTCCAGCGTGTCCAGGTACTGGGTGAACACGATCACCCGCCGCCCGCCGGCGAGCACGTCGGCGAGCCGGTCCGCGAACTCGCAGAACTTGCTGTCCGCGTCGATCGCCCCGAGGTCGGTGATGTAGTCCTGGAGGTACTGCCGCTCGGCTTCGAGCCGCGGCCGGCGGTCCGGGTCCGCCCACAGCCGCAGCAGCCGCTCGCGCTCGGCCTGCACCGCGGCCGGCACGCTGGCCTCCTCGTCCTCGTCCTCGCCCTCGGCGAGCGTCTGCCGCAGCCGCTCGGCCTCGTCCATGGCCGCCAGCTCGTGCTGGACGGCGGCGATCAGGTCGCGGCGGCGTTCCAGGCTCTGGCGGAAGGCGGCGAACGAGCTGGCCAGCCGCTTGCGGAACACCGCCATCAGGAACCCGACGCCGCTCCGCTCGTGCGGCTCCACGTCGGCCATCCGGTAGAACTGGGCGCACAGCTCGTCGATGCGGTTGTAGAGTGCCCGCTCGATTTCGGACCGGAACGCGACCGGCACGTCCTCCGGCCGGCGTTCGGCCAGACCGGCCCTCAATTTCCCTTCCCGCTTCAGCACGCGGAGCGTTTCGCGGGTGTGCCGGAACATGTGGACGCCCAGCGGCGTCTGCCGGGCCAGGTGCGCGGCCAGCCGGTCGGCCAGGTTCGGGAGCAGCCCCTGGAGGGTCAACGCCAGCCCCGGCCCGTTGGTGCGGATCTTGCGCACCAGGTCCTGCCACTGGAACGCAGACCAGCCCGGCGGCACCTCGGCGGGCGAGAGGTCTTGTGCGCCCATCTCGACCGCGCGGCGGGTCATCTCGACCACCCCCGCCCGCTCGGGTTTCGCCGCCGCGAACGCCCGCAGCCGCTCGAAGAACCGCTCGAAGTCCCTCACCTTCGACCACGCCCCCCACTGCGGGTCGTCCACCCCGGCCAGGAGCAGCAGGTCGTGGACCTCGTGGGCGGCGAGCTGCATCGGCGTGGCGGTGAGCAGCCACAGGCAGCGGAACAGCCGCCGGTCCTTCAACGCCTGGAGGAGCTGGAGCAACTGGTTCGGCTCGTCCTGGTCGAACACCTTCCGCCGGGCGGCGTGGGCCTCGTCCACGACCACCGCGTCCCACGGCTCGGCCGCGAGCACCCCGGCCATCCGCTCCTGGCGGGCGACCAGGTGCCGGCTGACAATGACGATCCCGTCCTCGGCCCAGGGGTCGGTCGTCGGCCGCACCCGGCCGCCGACATCGTGCAGCATCCGCCCGTCGTAGAACCACGCGGTCAGCGCGAACTTCTCCCGCAGCTCCTCCATCCACTGGCGGATCAGGTTCCGCGGGGCGACGAGCAGGACGCGCTTCAGCTCGCCCTTCAGTAGGAGCGACCGGAGCACCAGCCCGGCCTCGATGGTCTTGCCCAGCCCGACCTCGTCGCAGAACAGGTACGACCGCGGGAACGTCGCCACCGCCTTCCGGTGGATCGTGCTCTGGTGCGGGAACGGCTCGAACCGCCGCCCGTCCACCCAGATCGGGTCGAGTACGAGGGCCTCGCCGCCCGGCCGCCGCGGGGCGTCGAGCAGCCACTGGGCCTGGACGCGGACCCGGAGGTCGATCGGCTCGGGCCACGCCGATTTCTGCATCGGGTCGCGGCGGGGCGGGCCGTCGTGCCGCTCGAACGCCTTCAGGTGCTCCCGCACCGCCTTCGGTAGGGGGAGCACGAGCAGCCCGTCGTCCCGGCCCTTCCAGATCTTCTCGAACTCGTCCACCTCGGCCTGGATGTCCTCGCGGTCCAGGTCGCTGAACCAGCTCCGCTTCACCTCGAACTTCTCGCGGTTGCGGACCCACGCCGCCCCGGTCTCGTTCACCGAGCCCTGGAACGAGACGCGGTCGCCGGCCGCGTCGTAGACGATCCCGGTCTTCGGGTGGAACAGCCCGCCGCCCTGGCCGGGGTACAGCGGCTGCCGGTTGTGGTCGAGCGGCAGCGCGATCCTCACGTCGAGCAGCCCGGCCGACACCATCCACGCGAGCGTGCCGAGCCGGTCGCGGGCGATCTGGTCCTCGGTCGGCTTCCAGCCGAGCGGCAGCCCCAGCCGGTGGCACTCGGCGTCGGTCGGCTCCAGCCGCTGGACGGCGGTACGCTCCAGCGAGCCGGCCAGCGACTCGACGCCGAGGCGGTACGCCTCGATGTCCTCCGGCCGCCAGGTGGTGCCGGTGATGAGTCGCATCGGCGGGCGGCCGGATGGCGGAGTGCTGCGGACGTTCTCGATGAACGCCGCCAGCCCGGCGGCGATCTGGACCAGGGTCACGGAGTCGAAGTAGCCCGCCTGCCGGTCGTAGGCGTGACCGACGCTGAGCACCGGGATGTAGAAGTCGTTGACGAGCTTCCCGGCCTCGCCGGCGTAGCGGCGCAGCAGCGTGAGGGTGCGGAGCGGCACGGGTCACCCCTTGTAGTTGCGGATGACCAGCTCCCACGCCCGCCGGGCTTCGACCGTCGCCTTCCGCCACGGGTCGTCGTCCTTCCGCCGGCCGAACGCCCGTTCGAGCAGGTGCAGGGTGACGGCGAACGCGCCGCGGAATTCGGGCGAGCCGCCGTACCCGCTGCCGCGGAGCCACTTCCTGAGCGGCTCGACGCCCGTGTGCAACTCGTCGCCGCCGGCCATGATCGAGACCGCGTTCCAGACTGCCGCCCCGAGGAAGTTCGTGAACGTCCGCTCCTCCCACACGTCGGCCTCGCGGGAGGCACGGCCGCCCGCGATCCTCTCCCCGGCGAGTTGACGGCTGAGCAGCATCAGGTCCACGCTCTGCGGCGGCTGGAGGTAGAACGTCTCCGAGTCGACCGAGATCAGCCGCAGCTTCTTGAAAGCCTCCGGCTCGATGTCGAGCGACTTCGACAGCTTGCGCACGTCGTCGCTGTCGGCAGCATCGCCCTGGAACGTGTCGAGCCAGAGCCACAGGGCTTGGGTGTTTTTGTCGGCGGTGTCGGCGGCGAAGTTCTCGACGGCGTCCGCCGCCTTCTGGCCGAGTTCGGCCAGGATCTGCTCCAACCGGAACCTACCGACCGCCGCGTAGGCCGCTTGCAGCGCGACTTCCAGGTCGATCGGCTTGCCGTTGTGCCCGGTGATCGGCCAGTTCCGCCCGACTTCGCCGAGCGTGGGGCCGAGGGCGGAAAGGTACAGGTCGGTGCCGGTGATGCCATCACGTTGGAACTTCTCGGCCGCCTTCCGCGCGACCCCCTCCACGCGGTTCTGCACCCGCTCCCAGTTGCCGACGACGCCGTCAGTTTCGTTCCGCGGGACGCAGAGGAGCAGTACGGTGCTGCGAGCCGCGTCCATCCCGCGGATGTTCAAACTGCTCTCGGCCTCGGTGTGGATCGGGATGGACGTGCGGATCTCGAACCCCGCCTCGATGAGGGCCTTGCCGAGGGCACGCCACGCCTTCGTCATCTTGTGATTGAACATCACCACCATGCGGCCGGCGGGGTGCAGGAGGTGCTTCGCCCGGCGGAAGATGGAGGCCATCTTGCCTTCGTAGAACTGCTCGGAACGCTGCGACGCGGTGAGCGGCTCGGGGCCGGCGGCGGCGAGAGCCCGGCGGCGGCGTTCCGCTGCGGGCAGCTTACGGTTGTTCTCGCCTCGCGTGTCCTTGAGGGACTCGAACGCTTCGTCGTACTTCGACTGCCAGGCGGATTGTTCCTTCTCGGCTTCGCCTTTCCAACGGATAGCGTTGGCAACCGCCTCGCGGTTCGTCTCGGCGAGTTCTTCCTGGAAAAGGTGTTCGAGGCCCGGCCAATCGCCCAGCGTACGTTTGAGCCAGACGTAGAAGAAGTTAGAGAGTTCGCTGTACTGGATGTTGTTGTAATACGGCGGGTCGACGCAGATGAGGTGAACGGTCCCCGGGGCCGGTGTTTCCAAGGCCGCGGCGTCGTTGTTCGTTATCGTCGGAACAATCACCTCGGAGCGGAGGTGGGCATCGCTACTGTTCGACGCCAAAACCACCGCGTCAGGTGTATTCTCGGTGTCAGGCTCCCCTGCCGCCATCTCGTCCGTTTCATCGTCGCCTTCGTCCTCGTCGTCCCCACCTTCGAGCGACACGGCCTCACCATGGATCAACCCGGCCAGTTGGGTGTAGGCGTTGATGACCTGGGACGCCCCCCACGTGACTGTCTCGCGGGCACCCTCGAATTCACAGAATGCAGGGCGATAACTGAAGTCGTGCCGTGAGAAGGTCTGGGTTACAGTCTTGCGCTCTTGGTGCCAGTAAGTATTTACACTGTTGTAGTTTATCACCTTACTCAGGATGAATGCGAGGTATACGGCGACGGCCTCGGCCAAGTCGGCACTCAGCTCGGAGCGAGCCTTGTGCGCTGCCTTACGCACCTCGTCCAGGATTACTACTATGGTGAGCAACTGCCGCGGTTGGAACATGTCCCGCCAGCGACCGAGACCATAGTAGTGCGGCTTCATGGTTTGCTCGCCGAACGGCACGCCTTAGGTCGGGATGAGCGGTGCCCACCGAGCCTCGTTCGTGGCCAACTCTTGTTCAGCGGCTTTGACGGCGTCCAAATCAGGCTTGGTAGGAGCACGGAACCGCCACATGTAGCGGATGGCGATCGAGCCGTTCTTGTAAGACAGCTTGACCGGCACCTGCGAGCAAACGGCGTACATCTGGCAGGGTAGACCGCCCCGCCGTTGTGGTTCTTGGGCAGTCTTCTTGACCACGTCTTCCGTAATGATGTGCTCGCCGTCCTTGCAACGCGGACAGAGGGCAGCACCGTCCGAATAAGTCGGCGTTTCCCGTGGATGCCAGGGCTTGGTTCCGAGACGAGGCCAGTGGCACTTATCCCACTCAGAGGCTCTTACGATACGGAAGGTGCACGCATTCCCCTTGCCAGCTTCAGGAACCTCGGGGAAGGCCGCAATTGATGCTTCCGGCTTACCTTTCTTCGTGACGATCTGGAAGTTAGTGGACAGCGGGATGTTCAGTGAACACCGCGGGCACGTGATCGTCCGGCACCAGAGGTAACAGTTTTTGGTCGAGTCACGATCCGCCGGCCCACGATCAATAATCTCCTTCGATTTGTATTCGCCCTTGGCTCGTTCCTTCTCGGCTTCCCACCATACCTCTCCGGGTTCTGTGTAGAAGAACGGCAGGAGTCGCTTCCGCACCGCCTTGCCGACTTCGTTCGCATACTTCTGAATGGTAGGAACGAGGGTGCGGCCGAACTTGGCTGGATACTCCAAGGTCGCCTTCTGGACGAGCGATGCGACTGGGTTGAGGTCGTTTGAGAAGACCTTCATACCGTGCCGAACCCCTTCGAGGGGGATTGCCCCCCCGCCGCCCATGAAGTCGAGCATCACGACGGGGTCGCCCGAGCCGACGCCAAGGAAGCCTCTCATCTCGCTAAGGAGATCCTTGAGAAGATCCTCGTTCGGTGTGACTGCAAAAGCTGGGGGGTGTCGGTAGGTCCAGTTCATCGGCAGGAGGATGGGTTTGTTCCCGACGAGGTAGTCCAGCCGTGCAGCCATCCTGCGGTAAGCGCGATCCGGGTCGCCGGTCACACCCATCGCACGAAGGAGAGCTTGGTGAGATTCCGACAACTGCGTGGGACCGACTTCCGCGTGCAACCGCTCAAAGAACTCTCTATGTGCTTGGTACTTCCCAGGCAGTTCGTTGATGTCCTCAGTCGATGGCTGGAAACTACACCCGGCAGATGACTTACGTTGAACCTGATGTCGTGCGGGAGCAGGGCGGAAAGGATGCCGACACGGCAGATCGTCGGCGGGCGTCTGGCCCACCAGATGTGCAGACGGTTCTGTGGTGGGCGGATGCGGGCGTTGTTGTCCCGCTGGCACTCGGCGGACAGCGACGAGCACGGCAAGCCCGCCTCCATGAGAGACGGCTTAGTCTTGATGAACGCCTGGGGCATGGTGGGCTACTCGTGGTGGTCGGCGCAGTTTGTCGTGGTCAGCCGGCCTTTGCCCGCGGCTTGCGCTTCGCAGGGGCTGCGGCGTCGCCCGCGTCGCCGGGCTCGTCGCCGTCGAACAGCGACGCGCTGTTGGGCTTCGCCCGCGACTTCCGCTTCTTCGGGGCTGCCTTCGGCTGCTCAGTATCGGTTCCGGTCGCCGGGGCCGATTCCGACTGCTCGTAGGTGAAAAGTGTGCGGAGGGCCGCCCGCCCGGCCTGCTGCCGGTAGCCGTAGAAGCAGAGGGTGAACCAGTACAGGACCACCTCGGCCGGCAGGTCGAGCACGCCGTTGCGGAACTGCGTCCGCTGGGCCGCCTTCGTCAGGTAGCGGGCCGACGCGAACGCCAGGGCCAGCCGCATCCCGTCGGCGTGCTGGAGCCACCGGGCCGGAACCCCGGGCCGGAAGTCGGCCGCCTCGATCGGCTCCTCCGCGTTCTGGAGGAACGGGGCGGACAGCTCCCGCAGCCACTGGATCGTCTCCGGCGAGGCCGACGAGCCGATGACCGTGGCGTCGGCCTCCTTGGGCGTGCGGTTGGGCATGTTCGGGAACATGTGTAGCTCCCAAATCTGCCCCCGGCGGGCCTGCTCTTTCACGCGCAATCGGAAGCGTTCCATCAGGCACCCCCCGTCCCCGTCTTCTTGGGCCGCACCGGCACCAGCCGGACCTCGACGCGGCCCTGGTTGGCGTTCGTGAGGGCCGTGCGGAACCCCACAAGGTCTTTGTCGTCCAGGGCCGGCGGTTCGGCGAACTTCAGCGACACGGCGATCGACACGTTCAGCTCGCCCCCGCCGCTCTTGAACGGCCACACCGGGGCGAGGAACCCCTGGAGCGACTCGAACCGCCCCTCGTACGTCACGCCCACCGTCTCCGTCTTGCCGTCCTGCACCCGCTGCCCGTTGGCGGTCAGCGAAGCGTGCACCTGCGCCGCCTTCGGCCGGTCCGCCCACACCACCCGCAGCGTGTTGTCGAAGCTCTCCCGGTCTTCGACGGCGAGGTACAGCTCCGCGACGCGGAGGTTCCGCCCGCCGGCCAGCGCGTCCCAGACCGCGGTGAGGGCCTCCCGGGGCGTGCCGACCTGGGTGACCGGCTGCGGCCCGCGGCCCGGCCGCAGGTCGTCCAGTTCCTTCGTCAGTTCGCTCGCGGGGTCGACGAGCGACCACAACGGCCCGACCGTGACCGCCGGCCCCGGCGTGTCGTCGCGGGTGTAGAACGTCTCGTCGTCGCCCTGCCGCCGGGCGGCCCAGGTGCCGTCCCGCACGCCCTCCCGAAGGACCGTCTCCAGCCGCGGGCGGGTGAGGTCGGCCCACACGTTCCGGGCGAATCGCTCGATGTCGTCGGTCGGCACCTCGGTGGCGTCCGCGGGCCAGCACCGCGACTTCAGGTTCGCCGCGGTGAGCGGCAGCGTCGCCACCTTCCCGCCGTCGCCCCCGCCGGGCTTCTTGCGCGGGTAGATGCCGCGGTCGAGGGCGGCCTGGTACGTCCAGAACTCGACGCTGTCCTCGAACCGGGGCGTGCCCGGCCACTCGTTCATCTCCTGCGCGCCGACCGCCACGTTCGGGCCGCGGTGGTACAGCACCCAGCGGTTCTCGCGGGTGCCCTCCTGGAGGGCCTGCCAGAGGACCGCGCGGTCCGGGAGGACCGGGTAGTGTGCGCTGGCCCTGGCGGCCTCGATGAACCGCGTCGCCGGCACCGACTCCGCGGCGGCGGTGCCCTCCTTCGGCCACAGGTGGTCCCAGAGTTCCTGCGGGCGGACCTCTTTCACCGGCAGAATGCGGTCGGCGGCGGCGTCGGCCGGGGCATACAGCAAGTGCTGATTGTTTACCACCGCAGATAGGTCGGTCGCGTTCGCGCGGGTGTACACCCGCTTGGCGGCCCGGTCGTAGTAAACCCACAGGGCGTCCGGGTTTTGGGTCAGCCCGGCCCGCAGCGTCGGGAGCAGGTCCGTCTGCTTAAGCAGCATGGGCACCTCGGGCTCGCGGCGGACGCGGTCCCAGAGGTCCTCGGTCGAGACCGACCGCTCGTCCTCGGCCCACAGGGGCGGGCGGCGCACGATGTCTGGGGCGAGCACCACTGGGTCGGCCGCCGTCGGCTCCGCGACCAGCTTGTTGTTCTTCCGCAGGCACTGGAGCAGCGGGGACTCGGCCACCGCCCGCCGCTCGGACTTCGGCCCCTTCTTCTCCGGGGTCTCCCCGAACTCGACGCGGAAGCATTCGAGGAGCGAGCCGGAGGTTTCGTCGCCGAACAGGTCGCTCGCGTCTTTGGTGCCGCCCCGCGGGAAGGCGAGCACGCGGTACGCCTCCAGCAGCCGGGTGCGGACGTTCACCTCCTGCGAGCCGAGGGACTCGCGGACCTTGGTCCAGTCGTCCTGGAGGGCCATGAACTCGGCCGGCACGCCCGCCGACCCGGCGTCGGCCTTGCGCTTCATCTCGGCGAGGCTGATCCCGCCCTCGGTCGCCAGCCGCGCCTGCTCGGCCTCGATGTCCTTCTGGACCCGCTCCCACGCCAGCAGCGACCGGACCGCATCCTTCAGCCCCTGAACGCGGCTCCCCTCGGCGAGGAGGAATACGATGTTGTTGCGGTACGTCCGCGGGGCCTTCTCGACCCCCTTGTGCAGGAACAGCTCCTTGGTGAAGCTCAGCCGCTCGCCCGCCCCCGGCCCGACGTACCCGCTCTCCTTGTCGTAGTGCACGACGGCCAGCCGGACGCGGTCCGGGTTGTCCGGGATCGCCGTCTGGTCGGGCGGGAACGGGACCACCTGGAACGCCGTGAACCCGGAGTACACCTCCTTGACCCAGTCGTCGAGGACGCGCTTGATCTCGCCGGGCTGCTGCTGGAGGGCGGTGAGCCGCTCCTGGAACCGCTTGTTGATCGACGCCCGCGTGCGGAACAGGAAGTGGTCGCCCTCCCGCCGCATGTACCAGGCGTGCCGCTCGGTCTCTTCGAGGGCCTTCGGGACGTATGCGAGGTCGACGCCCGGCCGCCCCAGGGCGAGGGCCACCTCCGCCGCGGTCACGCCCTTGGACCCCTCGGGCAGGCTGTGCAGGAACGCGACCGTCGCCGCCTCCGTCGCCGCCCGCCACTTCCAGCCCTCCTCGACGTGGCTCGCGTGGGTGCCGCCCTCCGGCCTCGCCACGTCGGCGTCGAGGCCGCGGGCGAAGGCCGTCCGGTTCAGCCGGCCGAGCAGCTCGTCCCGCATCTCCGCGCGGGCGAGGTCGAGGTGGCAAGGCTGGAGCAGGAGGGTGGCACCCAGGTCGGCCTTGCGCTCCCACGCGGCCCGGATGGTGCGGGCGACGAGCCGCAGGGCACCGCGGGTCGCCTGGAAGTCCGGGATGTCGGCGAGCCGCTCGGCGAATAGTCGGATCAGCTCCGGGTGGAACGGGTAGCCCTTCTTGATCTGCTCGGCGTAGTCGGCCTCGAACGCCCGCCCGTCGACGCCGACCCCGGCCTTCCGCTGGTCCTCGTAGTAGGCGACGAAGGCGGCGGCGACCTCGCCCGCCTTGTCGGCCTTCACCCGCTCGAAGAGCCGCCGGCCGAGGACCGCGGCCCGCTCGTGCGACTGCGTGGGGGTCACGTTCTTGGCCTGCCGGCCGGCGGTGCTGGCGACCTCGCCGACCGTCTCCAGCACGGCCGGGATGTGCTCCTTGAGCTGCCCGGTCAGCTTGCGGTTGGCGTCCTGCTCGGACGGGAGCGTGAGGATCACCACCGTGCGGGGCCGCCCGGTGGCCAGTTTGAAGAGCGTCTGGAGGAACGTCGCCCACTGGCTGTTCACCCGGGACCGCGGCTGGTCCTCCTTGAGGGCGAACGCGCGGGCCATGTACAGCACCAGCTCGTCGATCACGATGAGCGCGGGGGCGTCGCCGAGGGCGGCCTCCAGGGCCTCGCGGGCCGGGGCGACGCCCTGCTCGTCGTTGGCCCGCACGCACTCGTACCCGCGGACCCCGCCGGCCAGGGCCGCGATCTGCCCCCAGGGCGTGTACGTGCGGATCTTGGCCCCGCCGACGGTGTGCTCGTTGCCGCTGAGCGGGTCGGACTCCTCGCCGACGAACGCGCACACGCTGACGGAATCGGGGGCCGGGAACTTGGAGACGCCGTAGTCGGAGAGGCGGTCGGCCAGCCGCTCGCCTTCGCGGGCGGCGTGGGTGCAGGCGATGAGGGCGTGCGTCTTGCCGCCGCCGAACCCGGTCTCCAGCCGGTACACGGGCGTGTGCCCCTCGACCCCGGCGAGCCGTTCGGTCACGTCCTTGACGAGTTGCTTGAGGCTGTCCGTCGGGTGCGTCGCGGCGTAGAACCGGGCCGGGTCGAGGTAGTCGGGGTGCGTGCCCTTCTTCCGCCGGACCACGTCCCAGAGGTCGGCGGCGAAGATGGCGTCGGGCAGCTCGCCGGCGAGCACCTCCGGGCGGGGGGTGCACTGCTGGAAGACGGTCGGCAGGGCGGGCATGCGGAAGCTCCGGTCGGCAATCCTTGGGCGGCGGGCGGGGCCGGGAACACGTCCAGCGTTCGGGGGCGAGCACGCCCCATTGCGATCATTCTATTAATGGTGAAAACAATCACCGTTCTTGCTGGTTTGTCTTTGGTGACGGTACACTACCAACGCCTCGCGTGTGATTCACTCATAATTCGGCCGCACTGCAATGTGCGTTGTGCGGCGGCGGGAGATTGTGCGGCGTGTGCCGGCTCGTTCCCGTGTGCCCGCCGCGGCACCCGTGAGCGTCGAAACGGCGACGCGGCAGACCTCCGCCTCCGTTGGAGCCGTGCCGATCGAGCACCGGCCGCGGCCCCGCACCCGGAACGGAATGGACACGGGCGGCGGGCTCCTCCCGCGGCCCTTTTGGCCCGCGCACTCAATGCCGTTCAGGTATCCTATGCCGCCTTCGGTCGCTCTCCCCGTGCTGCCCGCCGGCGGCTCGCTTCGCCTCACGCCCACGGACGTGACGCGCTTCGTCCGGCTGGAGCAGTGCGAACGGTTCCTCCGGTTCCGCCTCGCCGAGCGGTCCAACCAGAAGTTCATGGACCAGTACGGGGTGGGCGTGCAGCGGCTCGCCCCGCTGCTCTCGCTCTCCGGCAGCACGTTCGAGCAGGATGTCGAGGCCAACCTCACGAAGACCGGCCGGTGCGTCAACTACGTCGCCGTCCACGGCAAGTCACAGAGCCGCCCGGCCAACAACGACGAGGTCGCCGCCGAGGCCGTCTCACTGAAACCCGGCGACGCGGTGACCCTGTTGCAGGTGCGGCTCGACGCCGTCCTCGACGGCTGGCAACTCCGCGGCGACGTGGACCTCGTGCGACTGTCGCGCACCGCCGCCGGTCTGCTCCAGATCCTGATCACGGACATGAAATCGACGGTCGAGGCGAAGGTCGAGCACCGCCTCCAGGTCGCCTTCTATGGCCTCATGCTGGAACAGCTCCTGAAGGACGCCGGAGTCGCGCACGAGCCGATCCAGACCGCCGTCCTGTTCCGCCCGCCGCCCGACCCGGCCCCGGAAGACGAGGAGGCCGTCAAGCCGCTGCGCGAGGCCGCGAAGGCCGTGTTCGGCCTCGACGGCTACTTGCTCGAAGTGGTCGCCGACCCCGACGCGTACGCACGCTCGGCCCGCGACCTCGTACTCGGCGACGGCTCGACCGCCCGCCGGGTCGCGGCGACCCCGTTCGAGGACGTGCCGTACGCGCTCGGCTTCAAGTGCGACGACTGCCTGTACAACGAGTTCTGCATGAAGTGGAGTGCGGAGGTCGAAGACCTGTCGCTCCTCCCGTACGCCACCGGCACCGACAAGGACGCCCTGCGGCGGGCCGGCGTCACGACGATCCAGTCCCTCGCCACGCTCAAGGACTTCGCCCCGCCCGTGGGCGACGAGCCGTCGAACGAACTCGTCCCCTCCCCCGGCCGCGAGGCGCAGGTCAAGCAGATCGCGGCGGCGTGGTCGGTCGGCCAGCGGCTCGACGAGTTGGTCCACCGGGCCAAGAGCTTCCGCAAGTCGGTCCGCGGGGATGGCACCCGTGCGCTGTCGTACGTCCCCGGCAAGGGGAACAGCACGCTCCCGGTGTCGAAGCCCGACCTGAACCCCAACCTCGTGTGGGTGTACCTCGACGCCCAGGTCGACCACCTCGAAGGTCGGGCGTACCTGCTCGGTGCGCTCGTCGTCGCGTGCAAGGACGGCAAGCCGGTGGCCCGCGAGTCGGTGGTCAGGATCACCGACGGGCCGCCGGACACCGCCGCGAAGGAGCGGGAGTTGTTCGTCGGCT
>VFQN01006377.1_pt1 | contig 13515 bp, 12 predicted proteins | sample 3512371 | NCBI WGS metagenome assembly VFQN01 (sample SAMN10412370, study PRJNA504923) | tailings metagenome | isolation source: Replicate 2 from Balatoc abandoned mine | place: Philippines: Itogon, Benguet | collected 2017-08-28
CTCACCCTCTCCCCTCTGAGGGAGAGGGTCGCCGCGCTTCGCGGCGGGGTGAGGGGGAGCCACCCGACGCGACCAACCGGGGGCGCACACGCCACGGACCACCCCAGACCTGCCCGCCGCGCCGTTGGAAACCACGCCCCGCGCGGGTATTATGGAGCGACCCCGGCGCGGCGCATCCGGCAAAACCCCCGCGGCCGACCGACCTCCCGCGGGTTCTCTTCGGTCGGCGCTTGTCCCGGTGTCCGGCGTCCGTCACAATCACGGGGTAGCGACCCCCGCACCGGGGGGAGCGGCCGCCCGTCCACCGAGCCAGCCCGTCATGAGCATCCTGGGCAAGGTTCTGCTGGTCTTCAACCTCCTCCTCGGGGGCGGGTTCGCGTACCTCGCCGTCCAGGACTGGCAGGGGCGGCAGACCATCACCGCCGCCGGCCTCCGCCACGTCATCCTCCTCGACGGCCTCCCGCTCGGCGGCGTCGCCGCCGACTCGAAGACCGGGCGCCCGGCCGACCCCGAGGCCATGCCGACCGACCCCGAGGCCGAGGTCGTGTTCGTCGTCGAGGGGCCGGGCGGCAAGCCGACCGAGACCGTCGGCCCGGCGCTGCTCAAGGCGTACTTCGCCGCCGCCGGCGGGGCGGCCGACGCCACCGGCCTGGCGCTCGCCGGCACGGAACCGGTGCCGACGCAGCTCGCCGAGGTCAAGCGGGTGTACAACCTCGTCAAGACGTTCATCGAGGGCCAGGCCGACGGCCCCGCCCGGGCGAAGGCGGCGCACCGGCTCCTCGAACTCCAGGCCGAGACGCTCGACGAGCGGCAGGCCGACCAGCAGCTCGCCGCCGCCAACAAGGCCGACGAACTCGTGGCCCGGCTCTACGCCCGGTTCGACCGGGTGCTCAAGGCGCCGGAGAAGACCGACACGTCGGCCATCGACGCCCCGGCCGACGACGAGGACCCGGCGAAGACGAAGGAACGGCTGGCGAAGGCCGACGAGATCCGCTCCGCGGCGACGAAGGACGAGCCGGAACGGCGGGCGCGGCTGGCGCACCTGCTCGTTCACCTGGACCAGTCGGCGGCGTGGCAGAAGCGGGTGCTGATGGTGGTCGGGGCGAAGCGGTACGCCCGCACGGTGGCGATCCAGGCGATCCGGTTCAGCGAGATGACCGCCCGCGTCCGCCGCGGGGTCGAGGACGACCAGAGCCGGTTCGCCGCCGAGTACGCCCAGCTCCGCGAGATCGCCACCCGCCGCACCCAGATCCTCCGCGACCGCACCGACCTGGAGGTCCGGCTGGCCGACCAGGAGCGGCGCGACGCGGACGCGGTGAAGGCGCTGGAGACGCAGCTCGACGACCCGACGACCGGGCTGAAGTCGCAGCTCGCCCGGGTCAAGGCCGACGTGGACCAGCTCCTCGCCAGGCAGACGCTGACCGAGCAGCAGTTGTTCGAGATCCAGCGCGAGGTCGGGATCACGCTGGCCCGCATCTACCAGCTCGAGGCGGACCTGCGGCGGACCGAATTCGAGCGGTACGGGAAGAAGCAGTAAGTTCGAAATCCAAGGCTCGGATTTCGAATAGTTGACGGGGCGGGTTGGGGCGGACAATCGCGGAAGTTCGGCGTTCGAGTTTCGTGCTTCGGAGTTCGAATTCCCGGCTTCCGGTTCGGGGCACCACGATGACGGCGATCGCCAAGACCCTGGTGTTCCTCACCCTCGTCCTCGGGATGGGGGCGGCAATACTGTCCACCGCCGTGTACACCCAGCGGCCGACGTGGTTCCTCGACCAGCCCGAGGCGGCGCCGAAGGGGCACGTCGTCCTCACGTTCAAGGGGCTGGCGAAGGACATCGACGCCCAGGGGAAGGCGGCCGCCGCCGCGTCCGCCCTGTGGGGCAAGCAGTACCGGGAACTCAAGGCCGCCGAGGCCGACCGCGCCGCCCGCGCGGCCGCCCAGGCCGACCTGCTCACGAAGGCCCGCACCGGGGCGACCGGGTTCTACGACATCGGGGAAGACCCCGTGACCGGCCGGCTGGACCTGGTCGAGCAGACCGGTGCCGAGTTCACCGCCAAGGCCCAGACGAAGGCGGTGAAGGGGCCGGACGGGAAGGTTCTGGCCGGGGCCGAGACGCTGCTGGCGCTGATCGCCGCGGCGTCCGACCGGATCACCAACGACATCACCCCGAAGATCTCCAAGCACCGGGCCGACCAGAAGCGGCTCAGCGACGAGGTGGACGTCTTCGGCGCGAAGGTGGTCCGCCAGCGCACCATCCGCGAGGACTTGCAGAACGAGGCGGCGTACCTGGCCGCCGCCGAGGTGAACGTGGCCGAGCAGCGGGTGACAGCGATCCGCCGCCTCCGCCAGCTCGAAGCCCGTCGTAAGGAGTTTGGTCCGAAGGATTAGCGCCGCGGGCGGCCCGGAGACGTGAGTTTCCGGGTATGGCGAAACCATGACGCTTTATGACTCTGACGGGCGAGACGAACGCCCCGCGGGCCACCGGCCCGGTACCAGGGAACCACTTCAGCACGACGACCGGGGGGGCGGGCGATGAGCTGGATCGGCAAGATTCTCGCCGTGATGGGCATGCTGCTCGCGCTGGCCGCGATGTGGTTCATCGCGTCGGCGTACGCCGTCCGCACTAACTGGAAGGTGCAGTCGGACGCGTACAAGAAGGGGTTCGACGAGGCGAAGGCCGCCCGCGAGGCCGAGTACCGCACGTACCTCGCCGAGAAGGACGCGCTGGCCCGCCAGGTCAAGACCGAGCTGTCCCGCGCCGACAGCCTCGTCGTCCAGCTGGACAAGGCCAAGGACGACGTGCGCAAGAGCACCGACGCCCTGACGAAGCAGACCGAGGCGTTCAACGTCGTGAACATCAAGGCGTCGGAGCTCCAGGCGAACGCCGCCGCCCAGCAGGCCCGGGCCGACAAGCTCGGCCAGCGGGTCGGCGAGCTCGAGGACGAGAAGATCAAGCTCACCGTCTCGGAGCAGAAGGCGATCAAGGAGAAGCAGGCGGCCGAGACGCAGACCCGGCAGGCCCTGTCGGACAAGGCGAACGCCGAGAAGAAGGCGGACGAGCTCGCCGCCCAACTGGCCGACGCCAAGACCGGCGGCGCGAGCGGCGGCAGCGCCCTGTACGCCCCGCGCCCGGTCCCGATCCGCGAGGGGACGCGCGGCACCGTCCAGGTGTACCGCAACGGGATGTTGGAGATCAACATCGGCATCGACCACGGGGTGACGAAGGGCGCCACGCTCGACGTGTTCCGCACCGACGGCGCCGGCCGCTTCCTGGGGACGATGGTGATCGAGCGGGCGTACCCGCAGGCGGCTGTCGGCACGTTCCGCCCGGCCGACCCGCGGCGCGGCCTCGGCTCGCTCCGCCCAGAGGAGTTGCCGAAGGCCGGCGACCGGGTCGGCCAGATCGGCAGCATCTCGACCGCCCCGTAACCGCACCGCACACGCCACGAGGGTTTCGCGATGGCCAAGAAGAAGGGGGCGAAGGCGCCCGAACGGTCGTCGTCCGCGGCCCGGCGGACGGAGCCGGTGTACACGGTGATCACGTTCGTCACGTTCGTGGCGATGGCGGTCGGGTGCGCGCTGCTGTACCTCGACTGGGACGAGTACGGCAAGCAGAGCCCGGGAAAGGAGAGCGTCCCGGCGTTGCCGAAGCTCGGCGACGACACGAAGGCGGGCACGACGCCCCCCCCGAAGGGCGGCGACGCACCCGCGCAATGACTGCCTGACCACTCGCTCGCGGCTTCGCACCCTGGGGCGCGAAGCCGCGAGCGGCGAAGGCCCATTTCAGCAGCTCGAACTCTCCATCCGCGACCGGCCCGTCCAGCAAGGTGTTCGAGTACGTCTCGGTCACCACCACCGTCTTCCCCGCCTCCTTCAGCGTGAGCACCCGCTTCACCGGCAGGTGCGTCTTCGCGTCCGCCCACGTCACCACGTCGAACGCCGCCTTCGACCCGCGCGGCGAAACCGTGCTCTCAGCACTACCACCCGTGCCGGTCGCGCACCCACCGCACCTGGGCGGTGTGGTGGCGGCCGTGCCAGGCGTACAGCGCCAGCGCGGCGTCGAGGCGGACCGTCTTCCCCGTCTCGGGGTGGACGAACGCCCGCGCGAAGTCGGCGTCGGTCATCGTCCCCATCAGTTGAAGCCAGCGGGCGTGGGCGGCCTCCATCAGCGCCAGCGGGGGCGCGACGTCGCCGGTGCGGGCGTCCGGCAGCGCGGACCAGCGCGTCTCGTCGTAGGCCTTGATCGTGGGCACGTCCTCGGTCAGCGCCCACTTGAACCGGACGTAGCTTTGGAGGTGGCTGTCGGCGACGTGGTGGACGATCTGCCGTACCGTCCAGTTGCGGTACGGGGTGTCGAGCTGTGAGTCGGAAAGCCCCGCCGCCGCGGCGCGCAGGGCTGCCGGGGCGGCGACAATGACGGCGATGAGCGCGGCTCGCTCACCAGGCGGAACCGGCCCGTCCGGTGGGACGAACGGACCGGCGGGCCATTGTGGGGCGTCGGACATGGTGTTTGGTGTCTGGTGTTTCGTGTTTCGTGTTTCGTGATCCGACCAAGCTCAAGACACGCAGACCAAACACCAAACACCAAACACCAAACACCAAACACCAAACACGACGATCAGTCCTTCTTCGGCCGGGCGAAGGGCGTCATCCGCGGCAGCAGTTCGGGCAGGTTGGCGACGCGCGTCGCGGTCACGGCGAGCACCTGCGCGCCCTGGACGAGGTTCGGCCCCTTGGCGTGGTCGAACGTGTCCGACTGGGTGTGGTGGGTGAACCGGTACTCGTCGATGTCCTGGCGGCACGCCAGGCCCGGGACGCCGGCCGGGTGGAACGCCTGGTGGTCGCTCCCCTGCACCCCGCCCAGGTCGATCCCCTTCCACCCCGCGTCCGCCGCCAGCGACGTCAGCTCGGTGTCGAGGACCGCCTTCGCCTTCGCGTTGCCGTGGACGCCGAACCCGTACACCTTGCCGGTGCCGGTGTCGTGGACCAGGGCGAGCGAGGTCTTCGGCATCTCGTCCTTGTGGCTCTCGACGTACTTCTTCGACCCGTGCAGCCCCTGCTCCTCGCCGGTGAACAGGACGAACCGGACCGTCCGCTTCGGGCGGTAGCCCTGCTTGGCGGCGGCGGCCATCGCGCGGGCGGTCTCCAGCACCGTGCAGCTGCCGGTGCCGTTGTCCATCGTCCCGGTCGCCAGGTCCCACGAGTCGAGGTGGGCGCCGACGACGACGAACTCGTCCGGCTTCTCGCTCCCGCGGACCTCGCCGACCGTGTTGAAGCACACGACCGGCCCGGGGACGAACGTGTTGGTGATCTCGACCTCGGCCCGGGTGACGGCCGGCTCCGGGCGGCTCGCCAGGCGCCACAGCATGGCGTAGAACTCGTGGGCCACGGTCAGCCGCGGCATCACGTTCTCCGGCGGCACCCGGTCCTTGCCCCGCCAGCTGCCGGACACGGCGAGGAGCCCGTGCGGCTTGCCCGAGTCGCCCAGCCGGCACGCGGCGCCCTCGGCTAGCAGGAACGCCTCGACCTCGGGGCTGGCGAGGAACCCGCCGAACCCGCCGAACCCGCCGCCCTTCTTCTTCGGCTGCTCGTCCTTCTTCGGCTGCTCGGCGTCCTTCTTCGGCTCCTGGCAGTAGTCGGTGTCGACGTCCGTCTCCTGCTTCTTGGCCTCGTCCGCCTTCGGCTCGGCCTTCTTCGCCGGCGGGGGGAGCGGGCCGTAGGACGTGTCGGTGACCGGGGCGACGTTCGACGGCGGGGTGGTCATGATGATAGCGTTCTTCAGCTTCCCCTTGTAGGCGTTGAGATCCTCGACCTTGGCCGCCTTGAGGATCACGACCGGGCCGGTGAGCTTCCCCTTCGTGCCCGGGGTCCAGCCCCAGGCGGCGACGACGCAGTTCACCCGGGTGTCGGGCTCGACGACCTTGAGGCTGGCGGTGCCGCGCTCCCACCCGTAGGGGATCTCCCACGGCTCGAGGCGGACGTTCTCCAGCCCGTACTTCTTCATCACCTCGGCCGTCCAGTTGCTCGCCCGCTCCAGTTGCTTCGAGCCGGTGAGCCGGGGGCCGATCACGTCGGACAGGTGCTGGAGGTTCTTGAGGATCTCGTTGTTGGCCTTCACTTCGGCCATGAGCTTCTGGTCGAGCTCGGGCGCGGCGATCGTCTTGGTCTCGGCGCCGCCGGCGGGGCGGGGCGCCGCGGCGAGCGCGACGGTGAACAGGGCGGATGCGGCGAGTACGGACCGCGCCCGTGCGAGTCGGGACATGGGCAGACTCCGGATGAAGGGACGGAGAGGGGTCCGAGTATTCTGGCCGGGCGGCGGACGGACGGCAATGAATTTACACCGGGTTCTCATTCCGCACTGCCGCCCGGAGCCGGGCGACGAACGCCTCCACCGCGGCGCGGTCGAAACTGATCGGGAGCGTGATGGTCCGGGTCCGGTGCCTCGTCGTGTACCACTCGACCTCGGGGCGGTAGACGGGGTCGGCGTCCCCGACCTCGCCGACCCGCACGTCCGTGACCGCCTCAAACGGCAGATGGAGCGGCGCGGCCCACCGACCGCCGGAGTGCCACCGCAGCTCCCGCTTCGTGGTGTCCACCTCCAGCCACTCGACTGACCCGATCGCCCGGAAGGCGTAGACCAGGAGCCCGGCGGTGGCGACGGCCCCGGCTGTCATCCCGACCGCCTCCCACACGGACGGCAGGAACTTCAGGCCGAGGAGGTTCACGACGTACCACCCCGCCAGCGACACGACCAGCGCGAGCAGGTATCCGTCCCACCGGTCGTGGTCGGCCGGGTCGAACCGCCACCCCCACGGCTGCTCCCGCACCTGCCGGGCCGGGTCGTAGTCGTCCAGAATGGAGCCGGCGCGGGGGCGGAACATGAAGGCGAAGTAGTTGAGCGGCAGCAGGTACCAGAGCGAGAGCACGTCCAGCCCTTGGAGACCGGGGAGGAGGACGGCGGCGGTGGGATCGGCGGGGTCGTACCAGACCGTGACGTGCGAGCCCGGGGGGAACCGGGCGGCGACCAGCTCGTCGTGGGCGTACGACGGCCGCGGCCCGTCGTACCAGACGCGGTCCGCGGTGCGCCGGGTGCCGCCGGCGTCGTACTCATACACCACCCGCAACCGCCGGTTCTTCGACTCGACCGGCACGGCGCGGTGTTCCCGCACCACCCCCTCGGTTGTGGTGAACCCGGTCGCCCGGATCTGGCGGTACCACGTCCGGGCGACCTCGAAGTCCTGGTGCGCCGCAAACCCGCCGACGAGGGCGATGGCGAACCACCGGCCCCACCGGTCGGATCGGGACGGCGGTTTGTCTTTACCAAGCATCGACTGTCCTGCCGGCGGGCAACCCGTCCAGACTAGCACACGGGCCGCCCGCAGGTCCGGCCGTCGTGCCCGAGCCCGTGGCGACTCACGTCGCCCGCCCCGCCCGCGGATCAAGCCGGCTGCGGCGGGGTGACCCGGACGACCTCGACCGGCGTCGCCCGCGCCACCCGGTCGGCCAGGCCGAACCCGAGGTCCGGGATCAGCCCCGGCCGCGCCCCGCCGGCCACGATCAGGTCCACGTCGGTCTCGGCGGCGTACCGGGCGACCTCTGCCGTCACATCGCCGCGGCGCACCTCCAGGCGGAGTTCGGTCGGCCCCGCCGCGGCAGCGGGGATCTCGGCCCGCAGCCGGTCGAGACAGCGGGCCTCGGCGGCGGAGAGCTCCCCGGCCGGGAGGAGGCCGTCGGAGCCGACCCGCTCGGCGGCCCGGTGGAGTAAGCGGATGGCGTCGAGCCCGTGGTAGTCGTCCCCGGTCGGCCCGGGGATGACGTGGAGCAGCGACACCGCCGCCCCGGAGCCGCGGGCGGCCGCGAGCGCGACCCGGTACGCGGCCCGGCAGCCCGGGCCGAAGTCGGTCGGGACCAGCACGTGGGAGTATAGACGATCGGTCATGGGTAACTCCGGAAAAAGAACGCCCGGCCGTGCGGCCGGGCGGGTGGGGGAAGCGTCAGCCGAGGTGAACGGCCTCGGGGTCGTGGGCCGGCGCCGGGTCGGGCCGGCGGCGGACGAGCGGGTACGCGACGGCGTACAGCACGAGCGCGGCGAGCACCCCGGTGAGGAAGTCGGTGAGCGGCACCATGACGGCGGTGAACAGCATCAGCCCGGCCGGGAACCAGCCCTCGCGCCACACCTCGCGCACCTCGGCCGGCTTGATCATGTTGCCCGCCACCCACAGGAGGATGCCGGCGATGCACGCCATCGGCACCGCCTCCAGGTGCGACGCCAGGAAGAACGCGAGGGCGAGCTTGAGCACGCCCTTGAAGTACCCGGCCAGCGGGGTGACCGCCCCGGCCTTGATGCTCGTCGCCGTGCGGGCCAGCGCCCCGGTGCACGGGAACCCGTTCAGCAGCGGCGTGATGACCTGGACGAGCCCCTGGCCCCACAACTCCTTGTCCGGGTGGAACGGCGTCTTCCGGTTGCCGGCGAGCCGGTCGGCCATCGACGAGCAGAGCAGGCTCTCGACCGCGGACACGAACACGACCGCCGCCGCGAAGTACGCCAGGTCGAGCCACACGTCCGCGCCCCACCCCGGCATGACCGGGGCGGTAATCACGAAGAAGTCGGTCGGGATCGAGCCGAAGCGGTCGCCGACGGTGGTGATCCCGGCGCCGGCGAGCACGGTCGTCGACAGCAGCGTCGCCAGGCCCATCGCGATCAGCGGGGCCGGGATGAACACGGAGACGCGGAGCAGCGCCTTGGTGACGGCGAACGTGAACACCGCCACCCCGAACGCGTACCAGTTCGCCGCGCCGATCTGCCCGGCCACGGCCGACACCTTCGTCACCAGTCCGCCCTTGAGCGGCAGCACCAGCCCGAACGCCTCGCCGGCGTTCGCCAGCGCGATCACCACCGCGATCCCGACGGTGAACCCGACGACGATCGAGTTCGGGACGAGCTTCGCGTACCGGCCGAGGCCGAGCAGGCCCATGAGCATCAGCACGGCCCCGGCGACGAGGCACACCAGCACCAGGAACCCGTGCCCCTGGGCGAACGTGCCGCCGCCGGCCTCGCCGTACTTCGCCATCAGCCCGGCGATGACCGGGATGAACGCCGCCGTCGGGCCGTAGACCTGGTACTTCGACCCGCCAAACGTCCGCCCGACGAGGCAGGCCACCGCCCCGGCGACGATCCCCTGTTCGGGCCGCAGGCCCATCGCAATGGCAAACCCCATCGCCATCGGGATGGCGGTGAGGGCGACGATCAGCCCGGCGCTGAAGTCGCGGTACACAATGGCCCGCCAGCCAGTGCGGGTCAGGTCCTCGAACCGGCTGTCGAACACGCGGAAGAAGAGACGCAGTCGCGCGGTCATTCACGCCCTCGCGGGTCGGTCGGAATGGGAACGAGAGGCCGCACCTGCGGCGGCGCCCGGACCGGACGGGTCCGGGCGCGCCGGCCGGCGGCACGCGGTTACGGGGTGTGGGAGGTGCGCAACGGCATCGCCCGGCGCCGCTCGGCGGCGCGGGTCACGGCGCGGCGCGCGACGGGGCCGCTAACAGCGCAGGGGAGCCCGGAGGCCGTTCGGAAGGGAGTGACCGGCGTGCGCGACGGGGGCGACCGGTCGGGCGTGCGCCCGGGGCTCGGTCGGCCGCTCGCGGGCGGTGGCGGCGTCGTGCCCGGCCGACAGGCGGGGCTGCGGCGACGTGAGGTCTTCCTCGGCCCACTCGACGACGCCCTTGGCCGACTCGACGAGGACGAGCCCGCCGTCGAGACCGCTGCCGATCAGCGCGAGGACGAGCGCGAACTTGTAGGCGAGGACGTGGACGTACGCCAGCGACCGACCGAATGCGCCGGGGGTGGTTCGGTAAGCGTGGCGGCGGGACCGGATGTTCAGAATCCTTACGACTGGCGGCCGATTGAACAGTCAGGCGGGAGAGGGGGCGGCACCGGCGGCGCCGCGTACCATTGATAGCAACGCCCCCCGGTCGGCGTCAACACCCGGCGCCCGAATTCGACGCGGGTGTTCGGTACTTGTGACGCAAAGACCGGGCCGTAACGCCCCGCCCGGTCCCTTGCCCGCCGTCTCCGGCGCCCGGTACACTGTCGGCGGGTCGGGGCCGCCCGGCCACACCGCACGAGGGAGTCCGATGCACACGATCCGCCGGTTCCGCCGGTCCGGGGCGGTCTTCGCCCTGGGGGCCGGGCTGCTCGTCCTCGCCCCCCACGCCGGCGGCCAGCCGCCCGCCAAGGAACCCAAGGCGGCGACCGCCGCCGGCCAGGTCAAGGCCGGCATCCACCGGTTCAAGATGGAGACCGGCAAGCTGTACCTGGTGAAGGTCGAGGCGAACGGGTTCACCCCGAACGTCGGCCTCCGCCCGGCCGGGTTCATCAGCACCGGCGAGAACTTCGTCAACGGCGACACGTTCCAGGCCTACGTCCTGCCGCGCGAGACCCGCGACCAGCGCCTCACCGTCCTGCCCAACACCGACGACGACGAGCTCGCCACCGAGTTGTTCGACTACTCGGTAGCGGTCACCCCGATCGCGATGGCGAAGCAGCCGCTGGTGGACGAGAAGTCGAAGCTGGCGGCGAGCGACCCGCCGTACAAGAACCCGAACGGGAACGGCGACCGCGGGCCGCACAAGGCGTTCACCGTGAACTTCAAGGCCGGGCAGGTGTACATCATCACGGTGAACGCGGACAACACCCGCGAGCTCGACCCGTACTTGCAGGTCGAGGGGGCGGGCGGGAAGATCGTGGCGCAGGACGACGACGGCGGCGGCGACCTGAACAGCCGGCTGTTCTTCAAGCCGAAGCGCGGCGGCGAGCACCGGCTGATCGTGACCGCGGTGGGGAAGGGGGCGGGCGGCTTCAACGTGAAAGTCCTCACCACCGTGGCCGGCGCCGCCGGCGCCGCGCCGGCGGACGAGCCGGAGAAGAAGTAGCGGAGTGGGCGGAAGCAGGGCGTCTGGCAGTTACCTCGGTCCTCCGCAGAGCGGGGGACCGAGGTAACTGCCCACCCTCTCGCACTTCCCCTTGAGCCGCCGCCGCCCGCGTGCTACAAGCGGGTGCCGGACCCCGCCCGAGCCGGGAAGGAACCCCGCCCCGTGTACAAGCTGCTCCTCTGCGTCCGCTACCTCCAGACCCGCTACCTGGCGTTCGTCTGCATCGTCAGCGTGATGCTCGGCGTGGCCACGCTCATCGTCGTCAACGCGGTCATGAGCGGGTTCAGCACCAAGCTCAAGGACCGCCTCCACGGCGTCCTCTCGGACGTGGTCGTGGACACCGACCGCGCCGACGGGTTCCCGTACAGCCCGGACGAGATCCGCCGGGTCATCGCCCACAACGAGGTTCTCAAAGACAAGGTCGCGGCGGTCAGCCCGACGATCGAAGTCTTCGCCATCCTTCAGTTCACCTACCCGAACGGCGCCCCGGTGATGAAGCCGGTCCGCCTCATCGGCATCGACCCGGCCGACCGCGCCGCCGTCGGCGGGTTCGCCGAGTACCTCGTCCGCCAGAAGGACCAGACCGCCCCGTCGCTCGCCCCGACGCCCGACGCGCTCCGCCGCCACGAGCTGAACCGTGAGCACGCCGCCCGCCTGGAAGCGCTCCAGCAGGAGCGCCTCAAGGCGCTCGAAGTCCCCAAGGCCCGGCCGCTCGTCGCGGACCCGGCGGCGCTGCCCGAGCCCGACCTGTTCCAGGGGAAGGCCCCGCCCGCCGCGCAGCTGCACGGCGCCGTGCTCGGGTACAGCATCGCCCACGTCCGGTACACGAAGGACGGCGGCGTGGAGGAGGACGAGATCCTCCGGCCCGGCGACGCGGTGACGCTGACGACCGCGGGCGGCGCCGAACTGAAGCCGGTGTGGGGCACGTTCCTCGTGACCGACTACCTCAAGACCGAGATGAGCGAGTACGACCAGAGCTTCGTGTACGTCTCGCTCGAACAGCTCCAGCGCATCCGCGGCATGGGCGACCGCTGCACCGCCCTCCAGATCAAGCTGAAGAACTACGACCGCGACAAGGTCGCCGTCGCCGCCGAGCTGGAGAAGCTGTTCCCGCCGCGCGACGGCAACCGGGTCGCCACCTGGGAGCAGCACCAGGGGCCGCTCCTGGCGGCGATCGACGTGGAGCGCGGCATCCTGAACCTGCTCCTGTTCATGATCGTCGGCGTGGCGGGGTTCAGCATCCTGGCGATCTTCACGATGATCGTGGCCGAGAAGTACCGCGACATCGGCGTGCTGAAGTCGCTCGGCGCGAGCAGCGGCGGGGTGCTGACGATCTTCCTCGGCTACGGCCTCTTGCTCGGCGGCGTCGGCGCCGCGCTGGGGACGGCGACGGGGCTGTGGATCACCCGGAACATCAACGAGATCGAGGCCGGGCTGACCCGCCTGACCGGCTCGGCGGTGTTCCCGCGGGACATCTACTACTTCAAGGAAATCCCGACGAACGTGGACCCGGTGGTGGTGGGGGTCGTGAACGCCGGGGCGGTCATCACCGCGGTGGTGTTCAGCCTCCTGCCGGCGTGGCGCGCCGCCCGCCTCCACCCCGTCCGCGCCCTGCGGTTCGAATAGTCGTCAAGTCCTCAAGTCACAAGTCGTCAGGCCGGGCACCGCGGCCAGCCGCCGTTCGCCGCCCGACGACTTGAGGGCTCGGAGACGTGAGGACTCGACGACTTGAAGACTTGAAGACGGGAGCGCAGCGACGATGCTAAGGGCCGAGAACCTGACCAAGACCTACCGCCGGCACGCGGTCGCGGTGCGGGTGCTGACCGGGCTCGACCTGGAGGTCCACACCGGCGAGTTCCTCAGCATCGTCGGCGCGTCCGGGTCGGGGAAGAGCACGCTGCTCCACCTGCTCGGTACCCTCGACGCCCCGGACAGCGGGGCCGTGTACCTCGACGGCAAGCGGATCGACAACCTACCGGCGCGCGGCCGCGACGAGTTGCGGAACAAGACGTTCGGCTACATCTTCCAGTTCTACCACCTGCTCCCCGAGCTCACGACGCTCGACAACGTGCTGATGCCGGCGTACATCCAGCACTCGGTTATGGGCTGGTGGGGCGCCCGCCGCGAGTGGCGGAAGCGCGCCACCGAGTTGCTGGAGAAGGTGGGGCTCGGCCACCGGCTGAAGCACCGGCCGCGGGAACTGTCGGGCGGGGAGATGCAGCGGGCGGCGGTGGCGCGGGCGCTGCTGACGAAGCCGCGCGTGCTGCTCGCCGACGAGCCGACGGGGAACCTCGACGCCGACACCGGGGCGGAGATCGTGAAGCTGCTGCGCGGGTTGAACCGGGACGAGGGCGTGACGATCGTGATGGTGACGCACAACCTGGACATTGTGGTGGCAACGGACCGGGTGGTGCGGATGGCCGGCGGGGTGCTGACCGACGACACCCGCTCGTTTCGCCCGCACGCCCCCCGCCCCCACCTCGCCGCCGCCGTGTGAGTAGCGAGGTCGCAAGTCGTTTGACGCGTTCCCGCCGGGTTTCGCGGGTTTTCAGCCCGAAGGGCTGGGAGCCCTCAGCCCAGGGCAAG
>VFQN01006378.1_pt1 | contig 13515 bp, 13 predicted proteins | sample 3512371 | NCBI WGS metagenome assembly VFQN01 (sample SAMN10412370, study PRJNA504923) | tailings metagenome | isolation source: Replicate 2 from Balatoc abandoned mine | place: Philippines: Itogon, Benguet | collected 2017-08-28
TAACGAACCTCCTTTTCACGAAGGAACAACCCCAATTTATACTCCCAATAATTGTGGCGCGAAAGCGTGTAACCGTTTTCGTTACCTCGCTGGTATTTAGGAACATTCATCTTTTCATAGAAGCTCATCTCTCGTGTGATTCTAAGCCCATATTAGAAACACGAGAAACTGAGTCAACGAAATCTACAATAATAGGAAAATTTCTAAACATCCTAATCCCAGATGTGTTATGAATAGGCGCTGAACAAGGAGAATATTAAACTAAAAGATAGTCTCTTTATGCAAGAATACGATCCCATCTCAAATATAAATTAAAGCAAAGAATTGATGGAATAAAAATAAAAAGGAATAAAAAGGAAGCTTATAACAACCCGTTTAGTACCATCATTCCTCTATCTCTTCCCCGATATGATATGATAATAATACAAAAACATAAACAAACAAAAAAAAAGACAAAGTAAAATCAATGCCAAAATACAACAAGATTCTGTGATGAATCAATAAAATTATCATTACACATCGCATCATACAAATAACGATTTAAATTGAGGTCGCGACACTATTTAGACTTCCTCCTTTCACATATAAAGTAATGAGAGTACTGTAGAAGGAGATAGCAGCAGTTAATATTGACATCGTCAGAGCACTCTGAGCATTAAATCCTAATATCTGCACTGGTTTTAACTCATTATTAATAGACATTGCCTCCATCGCGACGGAGATATTCTCCAACACCTCAGACAACTGATCGATCTCCTTTGACTTGGACTCAGGGTGATAGAGCTTCATACATTGAATCTTTGACCGAATCTTCACTGCTCGCGTCATCATCGTCTTCCTATAAGATTAGAGGGAATGAGTCATTGGTGATATGGAGATGATGATAGTTATTACCTGTGTAGATCAAGCTCAGCATTCACAGCAGCACCAAGAGAGAAGATAAGAAGAAGATAAAACAATAATAACGTCACTGCTAAGAAGGATTGAATGAAAAACACTGACATAAATGCTTCTTGACGATTAGCCGCGGAGAAAACACTAATTAATGCAAATAACATCAGAAATAATGTCAATAACAACGAGACGCCTATTGAATAACAATGATAAAGATGTGAGATTAGTGAGAGAGGTGAAATCCACTTACCGACATAGAGATCAATACGAGCTCTAAAGCGATCTCCGAAGTGTTGGATGGTCAAACGAGTATATAACCAACCGATTACATTCTCAGCATAACGGAAGGTAACACGTGGTGTGAGAGCAAAGGCTGCTTCTCTTGCGATATTCTCTCCTAAGACCACTGACATTCGATCAGTGACTTCTTCACCATCTCCTTCGTCATTCAATAATTCGAATTCGTTCTGAGCTAAACTACGTCTTTTAGGGGTAAATTCCTTCGTTTCTTCATCAATACGACCTGAATGCCCAACGACAGCGATATCTTCCACCTCTTCATCATCCTCTTCTTCTTCGTCGCCTTCTTTGATCTTAGACAGCACAGTACCTGCAGGCGAGGAACCCACGTATTCATGCTCATCTGTAATAGAAAGAATCGCATTTAAACGAGCATCAGAGACTTGTCGACAATAATCAGAGACAATTAGGTGAGGTGGAAGGACGGAAAGATCATTCTGCATCATTAAATCAGTGGAACGAATCATACAATGCAACATCTCAACCATCCTCTTCTGACGCTTTATATCAATAATAGCGAGGTATAGAAGACTAAAGAAGACATATCCGAACTGTGCATTAATAATCACAGAGGTAATTTGGAAGATCACAGCAATGGCTTTAGAGTTAATGGAACTCCAATTACTCACAAGAGGAACGAAGGAGATGGCAATAATCAATCCAACGATCGCTGTAAGAAAGAAATTAATATAGAAAGGATGTGAATCTTTTGCTGCAGCTCGAAGGATGAGTGCCATACAGATGTTATAGACACTGACGCCTACACGACCACTAGGGAGGGTTTTGATCTCTGGTGCTGGTTTACTGTCCCAATCTATCGTATCATGGCCGCGGAGGAAAGCATTCCAGTAGCGAAATTGACTTTCTGCTGAGATGGAACTCTCCGTACTGTCACAGATGTAGAGGTAAAGCTCATTAATCTTAATACCGATTCTTGCGGAGGCTGCTCCTAACTCAAAGTAAAGAACTGCAGGGTCGAGCGTCATCCAACCCATAAGATGAATTTGAACCATATACATATTGATTGTATATTTATCTTTGCAATTCACGAAGCGTTCATACTCAGTACCTGAAAGAGAAGCATATTTCACTGAAAGAATACAACGATGAACAACATAAAACATCAAAGGAATGAAGATTGATTGACCTAAATACTCTTGATCACTCTTAGAACATGCAAAATAAGTACCAATCATAATATAAATAATAATAGGACAAGCAATATTCCACCAAATGTGAAAGAAATGCATGCGAACACCTTGACCATATTTATTCTTTACAGTAAATATTAAAGGGAAAAAAAGATGAATAAAGAGTTGATAAAAGAAAACACCGGCATGGAACTGTATACCAATTGCATCAAAGACAATGGTATCACGTAACGATCTGTCAAATCTTGATTTTCTCCGGACAGCATAAGACTTCCCATCAGCACCTTGTAATACACATGGATCTTCAGCAGTTTTAGGACGACTTCTCTGATGTAAATAATTCAATGTATCAGTAGAAGTCGTTGAAGACATCTCTACATCACGGAGAAAGACAATTGGACTTGATTTTGTCTTATTAAGTTTAATCTCTTCGCTCATCCTTTTGTGAGACTTTTATGCACTAGGTTGCACCCGAATTTATAAATTCATGCAATTTGTACTTTTGTTTTTACTTTTAACTTTTACATCACTACTCCCTTTCCGCGTTTCGGATTCGAATTCAACTTCTCTGAGTTACCAGACGCTTTATACTGTGTGATCTTTGAGAAACGTTGAGCTTCATTTTTATCAACAGACCCTGAAAAAGAACAGAAACTGGATGAAAGGAATAGCCGTTGGGAAGCCTCATTGATCTTCAAATCAACAGGAAGAGCGAAATACTATAAACCATTGATTATTGGAATCTGGAGTTTAGGGATCAATTTAGTCAACCTCTTATGGAAATGATCTCGAAAGTCATGTAAAGTCAGTTGGTCTAATAATCTTTTTGATGATCGTCTTTTGGAATTCACCATCAAGAATGTTACAACTTCTTTACCAAACAGACGAAGCTCTCTTCCTTCAAAGAGTTACAGAGAAACATAGAAGGTCAACTTAAAGATAGATCGACTATCCATTGCATAATAAAAAAAAGTCGAGTAAAAATATCAAAAGAAGTACGCCAGCCGGGAATCGAACCCGGATCAAGAGAATGGGAATCTCTCATTTTACCACTAAACTACTAGCGTCGCTTGTTTACGCAGGAAAATTAGCTCTATAGAAAGAAAGAGAATCCATCATGATGATAAGAAAGAAATGGAGTGAAAACCATCACAACTTTATCACTCGATTTTGATGAATATTTCACTATTTAAGACATCTAGAGGACTTTTCTCACTGATTTGAAGTAGGGGATATGCTAGGACTTTTGTTTTTGCTACTGATCTTCTTGCCTCATGGTGAACTCTTCATTGTGAGGCAGACACCTCGAACTAACCTCGTAGAATCTCGTCTCTGTCTGCAATCGTCGAAAAGAAGTTCTTTCCAGTTGAGAGAGTGGTATGAATTGGATGATTGTTTGGTTTTGTTCCCAGAAGAAAGGATTCCTTTGTCGATAATTCACTTTGTTGGGGGGTTTATCGCTGGCTCAAATGTTAAAATTGCTTATCCTGGGATGCTACAACGTCTTGCGAACGAGGGACATCTAGTTGTTGCTACTGAGATTCCAACATTGTCATTGGACCATCAGAAAGTTGCAGAATCCTTGTATGAATCGTTCACCGCCTGCTATGACAACCACCTAAGAAGAATGCTTGGGAGCTCTTCTTCGATGGTGCCAATCCTCGGATTATCACATTCCTTAGGTGGAAAGCTTACAATTCTGTCCAATTCTCTTAGTTTAGCCGAGAAAGATGAAATTTCCAAGAGACGAGTAATCACTCCTCGTCGTTATGGGAATATCTTCCTCTCCTTCAATAACTTCGGATTAGCAGACAGTTTACAGATATCAGAACAAGATGAAAAGATTAGCTCCTCTCTTTCATTGCCATCCTCTGCAACATTCCGGCGAATGAGGCGTGAGGAGGCGTTGAAGGGAGAAGGAAGTGAGAGCGATCCGATGGAGTTCATGTCAGCTATTAGCGACACTTTCTCCGATCTATTAGGAGAGAAATTTGTTCGATTGATCAAAAATAAAGTTACTGATACCATTAAAGATGTTGATTTTAATCCATCTCCGCAAGCGACGTGGGAACTCTTCCTTAACCGCTACACAATTCCGAATAACTTCCTACTCAAGTTTCGCGATGATTCCATTGATCAAAGTCAAATCTTCTATCGTTACTTAATACAAAAGCGACTTGCAGCAAATGTTATTGAACTTCCAGGAAATCATTTAACACCTAATCTTTACATTGAAGACGAGGAAGAGACCTTCCTCACCAAACGAGCAAGACGAAGAGCATCATCATCAGAGGACTCACAGCAATATAAATTAGAAAATCAAGAATTTATGAAGCAATTATTACATACAATTGATACATTACTCTACAGATATCATAATGATTTAGAGTTTAATGTCTTTGCTAGCCCTGGCTTGCCTGGTGGAGGACAGTCAAGTCGTGGCAGTAGCGGTAAAGGCGGGGGAGGTGGAAGTAGCGGTGGGCCAAAACAAAAATGGGACTCCGATAACTATTAGATCACGATAAGATGAATAATAACAACTAATATCGATATAGCTTGTTTGTTTCTGCTTGTTAGTGTCATGACTTCATACATGTATCTCACGATAAGATATATTTAAATATTGTTAAGATTAATACATCCTTAGCTGCATGCTTGGTCTCTGTGTATCTTGTCGGCAGCAATGAGGGCGATGATCATAACAGTTTTAGCGATTGGAAAGGAAGGGATGTGAGGGATGACAGAAGCATCGGCGATGCGAAGATTCTTGATTGTTTTCAAGCGAAGGCTTGAGTCAACAACACCCAACACTTCCTCTCCTCTTTCATTGTAATGGTCCATAGAACATGTTCCCGCAGGATGGAAGTAGGTTAACAAGAAGCTCTTGAGATAAGTTCGGTAGGTATTTCTCGTTGAAGCATAGAGAAATAATGGACCAGGAAGAACTTCGAAGACCAAATTACCAAAACTCTTTTGCTTGGAGGCATTCATAATCGCTTTAGCTGTGGTTAAACCATTTCTTAGGACGAATTGATCTTCCTCGCTTGATGCTAGTTGACAATCAACATCTAAGAAGAAAAAATTAAAAAAATAATTAAATCAAAGAATCTTACTAATCTTCCCATCAGTATCTATAATCACTCGTCCTCGAGAGGTTGGTTGAAGACAGGCGACATTTACACAACAAACATGCCCAAAGAACCACTGAAACAACGACAATTGCAGAAGAAACTATTCATTGAATCAGAAGATCAATCGATTAAAACTGCCACGAAATAAATCGAATACCTCAAGCAGTGAAACAATAATCGGTCTTAGGTAGATGTTATAATAGGTGATCTTCGGGAAGTTAGGTACTATGATATCAACTAGACCACCTGCAAGTCGTCCATCCATAAACAATAACTGACACCTCGGCACTGTTGTTGAAGAAGCTTTAGGATCTAAGAAATCTCCTTTCTCGTTGAGATAGACTGCACCATGAACACAGTTAGGGGGAAGAGGTTCGGCGGAAGGCCATCGCCTCTGCCAATAGAAGAAAGTCCCTAAGATCGGATGATCTTGCAGGTTCTCACCTATATCAACAACTTTAATTGTGTTGTTATTATTATTTTTACTCTGGTGAACGGATCGAATTCCACTGCGAAAGAGGATTTGTGGTGTTGCGAAGGTTCCAGCACATAATATAATCTCACCGCCATTACTAGGACAAACCTCTTCATGATTTGATAATATCACAGAGAATGCAACATTATCCTCAATATGAATATGCTTAACTTCACTTTGAATTATTGTTAATCTACCCTGAGTTACCCATTCTTCCTTTAGCAGGGATCTGTGAGTCCATCGTCCTTCACTACGATCGAATAATTGATGAGGAGGAAGGTTAGGTACGGCTTCAATCATCTCTTTAAACCCACCAAAAGTTTCGATTTTACTGCATGGAACTATTTCGTCGAGGATTTGCTCATAGTGGAGGATAGTGTCGCTGTTCCAGTCTTTCGCCCAATAGCGATCAAACACATCTCTATGCCCAATATCATGCAACATGGCGTTAATATTCGATGTTCCACCCAATCCTATTCCTACTGGGTACTTAATAGATCGATTGTAGAGCTGTGACTGCGCTGTAGAATGAATTGCTTGGGCTTTGTCTTCATCATTGCAAAGATAAGTCCAAAAGTTTGGTTTACTTTTTGCCTTAAGATCAATATTTCCTCTCTCAATCAAGATAACTCTACATCCCTTCATAATCAGCTGATAGGTAAGAAGAATACCTGCCGTTCCTCCACCAATGACCACATGTCGAAGAGAAGAAGACTCATCCATACTTCCAAAATATTGGTAACCACCATATGCACAATATATTGTTAAGTTATGGGAGTTTCCCACAAATCCGGTCATCCGGATTCTTGTCCGAGATGCCGGGAGAAGACGTTTCATATTCAAATTTTTTTTCTGTCAAGAATAATCGAAAGAATATAGACAGGCAATATGTCATTAGAATTCGATCATTTTATTGGTATCAATCCACTTTTTCAAGGTGCTTTATTTCACCCTAATGGTAGTAAATTTATTTTTTCAAGTGGTGCAAGTGTTGTGGTAGGAGATTTGATTGATCCTCATCAACAAGACTTTCTTAGAGGTCATGATGATGTTGTTACAAGCATTGCACTCTCCTCACAAGGCCGATTAATAGCTTCAGGACAGAAAGGAGAGCGTTCAGATGTTGTAGTGTGGGATTATGACTCTAGATCGCTGCTCTATCGCTTCGAAGAGCATGATGGCGCTATCCAAGCTCTAGCCTTCTCTGACGACGAACGCATCCTTGCAACAGTAGGAACAGATAATAACATGATCCTATGGGACATGTCTAATGGTTGTATTATAATCTCGACGAATAAACTTCCTCCTGGTACTGTCACAGTTGCTTTTGCAGGATTCATTAGAGACATTAAGCGACGAGACACCTCACACTACCAGATCTGTACCGCTGGTGCAGATGGAGTCACAATCTGGGATTTAGATCCTTATCAAGGGGATCTGATTCCTTTCAAACTCGTTGGCGATGCTCGTGCTACTATCATTCGTCAGATTACCGCTCTCTCCTTCTCCAACGACAAAGAATTCCTCTTTGGCGCAACAACTTCAGGTGATTATATCATCGCATCTTTTAAGACTCAGAGAATCCTCAAAGCAGTACAAGCGACAAAGATGGCTTTGCATACAATCATGGCGCATCAAGATCGTGTCATCATTGGATGTGGTGATCGCACTATCAAGGTCTATGGGCCGAATGGAGAATTTATCAATGAAGTGAGATTAGACGGTGCAGTTGTTGGCCTGTCGATGAGTCCTGATAAATTAGAGGTAAGTCAAGCACCTTCCATACACTGTTGACGTTATAACGTCGATTTGTACAGGCATTAGCGACCACTTCATTCGGTTCGATAGCTCGTGTCAACCTCAGTACCTTACAATATATGCTCATCTCAGAAAGTCATGTTAATACTATCTTAAAGGTTGCTTTCGATCAAGGACAGTTAGAACGCTTCGCTACCATCTCGACTGACGGAATGATCAAAGTTTGGGACTTAGAGGAATATGCCGTCATCTCCACCTCCTATGCAAGGAAAGAACAAGAGAGAGGCGCTTACCCGATGTGTCTTGCATTTGCAAACATTCTCTTTTCTGGATGGTCAGATGGGAAGGTTTTAGCTCATTCTGCAGAGACGGGTGAGAATCTTTGGTCACTTGATGATGTTCATGCAGGAGGTGTTACATCATTGGTACTGAGCTATAATCGACGCTTTATTCTCACTGGAGGACCTCAGGGAGAGGTGCGACTATGGGAATTACGTACAAGAGATCTGATTTCCCATTTAAAAGAACATAAACAGAAGATTACTGCCATCAGACTATTTAAAGACGACACACTAGCTATCTCAGGTAGTAGAGATAGATGTATGTTACGATGGGATCTAAGGAACGAGGTATGTCTGATTGGGTGATTATTCTCTGCCATTTTTGACGATATTTCCTTTAGAAACGAGTTCATTGTCACATGCAACGAATGGGAGGAATTAATGACTTCGTTTTATCGAGTGATGATCGTTATCTTATCTCAGTTGGTCAGGATCGTAAGATCGTTGTATGGGATAACAATCTTAACGATCATGTCAATCATACCTGGATTGATGGAGAGAACGATGAAGGGCTCGCTATCGCCATGTAAGTGTCGTTATCGCTATTGGTAGATCGTTTTGATAATTGGTTGTTAGATCACATGATGGTCGTTATATCGCGACAGGAGGAAGTGCTGGTATCCTTCGTCTATGGGAACTAAACCTGCCTCATGAGATTCGCTTCATCACAGAGGTTATAGGTCATTCGAAAGCAATTAATTCAGTCGCATTTAGTAACAAAGATAAGCAAGTAGTATCAGTAGGAGATGATGGTAGTATATTCATTTGGAGCTTTTTCGCCAACTAAAGGCCTTCTTATTCCTCCATATTTCTGTTTTAAGTCTTTTTGTCAATAAAATGAAGCTAAAATCTCTCCACTTAGTTTGTCAATGTTATTTGTTGCACAAATAATATCAACCTTTTTCATTCAGACAGTGGATCAAAACCACTCCAGTTTGCAATATATGCATATGTATATGCATATAGTGGGGAGGGAAAATTTGTTTTCCAAAAGAATTGATTGAATTTCCAATACATTTAACCTCTCTCATTCTTGATGATAGATGCAGCAGATTCTTCTGCAAAGGCACAATATATTGTGTTCTATATTACAGCAGGTCTATCTCTACTTGGGAATCTTCTAGTATTAATTTCTCTCTGGCAAATTAAGAAATCAAAAACATGTTTTACACGATTACTTTATTTCTTACATGGATCAACTGCTATGATATCACTAATATCATTTCCATTCCTTTATAAATTTAATAGTAACTTTTGTATTGCCATGCAAAGCTTTGAATGTTACTTCTCCCTCATGAATTTATTTACCATCGCTTTCTTATTGGAAGCACACAGATCAACAATCATTGAGAACACAATAGATATAAAGCGTATGATTTACGACTATGGACCATATTTTCTATTCTTGTTCCCTTTAATTGCCTTTTTTGGATTCCCTGGTCATGCCTATCGAGAGAGTAGTGATGCTTTCTGTCTTATTCCAACTGATTTTAATAGAATTTCTTTTTTTTCTTTATATTTTATTTGGATTTGGTCAATTCAAATTTTTTGTACTTATCGTATTTTAAATACATTAAAAAATATATATAAATATGATAAAAGACTTGCTAAAAGATTTTTTTCAAGAATAGGTCTTTATATTATCATATCTATTATTAGTTGGTTACCAAGAGCATCAATACGATTTATTGAACATCGTGAAAATAATCAAGGTGATGATAATAATCAATATGAAGATAATATTATATTGATTGCTTTATTTCCTATACAGTTAGCTGGGATTATATATGCTTTGATTTATTATCGAGAAAAGAATTCTATTCGACAGTTTGAAGGTGCGATGTCAACAGAGAGAAATACACAAGAAGAAATCTTTTCTTGGGATGAAGTAATTGTTAATGAGAGTCTTATTCGATTAACGAATATGACTATTAGTGTTGATGTGAAAGGAGCACTATCATGGGCTTTTGTTAGGATTAGTGGTCAATCAAGAACTTCTAATCGAACTTCAAACAGTGAAAGAAGTTCAATACAAATTAATCCGATTACAAGAGAGAGTGGTATTCATTCTGATGGTAGAGAATATGACCAAGAATAGTCTCGATTCTTTTTTGTCCGAGTAATGATTGTGGTGCCTTTGCTTTTGCTTTGTTTTATTTTATTCGTGTATTCCTTCTCCCCTTCATGAAGCGCAAGCAGATTCATAGAAAACAAAGAAAGGGGATTATCAAGTTCAATTTATGTGTTTTCGAGTCAACCTATTGTCAAGAAAAAAGGATGAATCGTGATGATTGCCTCACTCCTTGAGATATTGAAATTCGAATATTTCAATTTATTCCGGCCGTACATCTTTCTATGTAAAATAATTAAGGTGTTTGTAAAAACTTTTGACGTTTTTCTTCTTGTCCGTATGTTCAGAAATGCTCTCATTTATGAAAAATCTCACACTGAGAAGACATCCAGGGTTATGAGTGAGACAGTCTCAGAACCAAATGCTTCCCGCTACGATAGAAGTGGAGGGGACGATTGTTAAGTATATTATTGCTACTTATTATATTATTTAATACTTTGAAATATTTCACGTTCCGTTACATTTTCAGGAATTGTTTCACTAATTGACAGTTGAATACATCGTGTTACAGCATGTAGTACTTGTTGAATCCAGTACAGTTTTCCTTTGTAAATGTAATTGCTTCTTGAATCACTCTCGCCTAAGGTCCCTTGTCTTCTTTTTTTTTCCTCGACCCGCTGGCTTTCTGTGGGGTATTTAGACAAACACACGGACATTTTTGAGGTATTCATCACTTTCATTTCATCACTTTTGCTTTGAAATGAGCCAATCACATTTAGAAACAGAATCTTGGAAGCTTGGAATTAAACTTCAATTTCTTATTTCCTGGAGTAAGCAACAAGGCTTTACTCATACGCTCACCACATCAGAGGTTTGTGAGAACTTTATCAAGCCCGCAACTCAAGAGTCACAGCTCTCTTTTTGTGAGCAGTTATTGCTGTCAGAAGACACAGCAGTGGTCGTGGGAACTCCTAGTGCCTTTATTTCGCATGCTTGGCGCTATTGCTTCCTGGAGGTGTTGGAAGCATTGACCTCTTACTTCGCTTCTGAGGAAGATGTGGTGATATGGTTCGACTTATTTTGCAACAATCAGCACAAAGCACCTTCCTTTGAATTTCAGTGGTGGTGTAACACGTTTAAGAATGCTATCCAATCGTTTGGTCGCACTGTTATGGTATTAGCTCCTTGGAATGACCCGCTTCCTCTGCAGAGAGGCTGGTGTATCTGGGAGTTGTATTGTACGATCGAAGGGAAGAGTAAGTTTGATGTAGCGATGAGTCCAGCTAGCACTGAGCAGTTCATAGCAGATGTTGATGCAGATCCGGTACGTGTAATCGACAAGATGTTAGCAACAATAAATACATCAAGAAGTGAATGTTTTAAGGCAGAGGACAGGGAGAGAATTCATGATGCGATTCGAAGGACAGTAGGATTCGATGAACTTAACAGACAGATCTTCGAGATAATGAGAGGATGGGTGATATCTAAGTATGAAGAAAGATACAAAGCTTTAGAAGGATATTGTATTCCAATGAACAATTTAGCGCTTTTGTACAAAAATCAAGGGGATTATGAGAAGGCGTTGCCTCTATTTGAAGAGTGTTTGAAGATTAGGAAAGATGTGCTGGGAGAGAATCATTGCGATACATTAAGCTCTATGAACAATTTGGCTAGTTTATATGATCTGCAGGGAGAGTATAAGAAAGCGTTACCGCTCTCTGAAGAGTCTCTAAGGATGACAAAGGCTCAATTAGGAGAGAACCACCTTTCTACATTCAAATGCATGAATAATTTAGCTGATTTGTATGTGAAACAAGGAGAGTATTTGAAAGCTTTGCCGCAATTCATCGAGTGTTTGAGAATCGGTAGAGTTGTACGAGGAGAGAACAACCCAGACACATTAGTCGCTATGAACAATTTAGCTTCTTTGTATGAGAATCTAGGAGAGTATGGGAAAGCCCTGCCCCTCCACGAACAATGTTTGAGACTGAGAAAAGACGTATTAGGATACAACCATCCTCACACTCTAAGCTCTATGAACGGTTTGGCGAATGTTTATCTAAACCAGGGAGAGTACGGAAAGGCCTTGCCGTTGTATGAAGAGTGTTTGAGGTTGAGGGAAGTTATTTCGGGAAAGTTCCATCCTGTTACATTAACGTGCTTGTGCAATTAGGCAAATTTACATGATAAACGAGGGGATTATGTGACGGCATTGCCGCTTTTTGAAGAGTGTTTGATGCGAAGGAAGGCAGTATTGGGAGAAAACCATCCTGACACATTAACCTCTATGAACGGTTTAGCCACTTTGTACGTGAAGAGAGGAGAGTATGGGAAGGCTTTGCCTCTCTTTACACAGTCTTTGAAGCAATGGAAAGTATTAGGTGAGAAGCATCCTGATACTTTAATCTGTATGTTCAATTTGGCCATGCTATTGAATCATCAAGGAGAGTATGAGAAGGCCTTACCACTCTATCGAGAGTGTTTGAAGCAAAGGAAAGTTGTGTTAGGAGAGAACCACCCAGACACATTACACTCGATGGACGGTTTAGCTTTTTTATTTACGCGTCGAGGAGAGTATGGAAAGGCCTTGTCACTCTTTGAAGAGTGTTTGGGAAAGAGGAAAGCAGTATTAGGAGAAAACCACCCTGATACATTAACCTCAATGAGTAATTTAGCTAATTTGTATATGAAACAAAAGCAGTATAGTAAGGCCTTGTCACTTTTCGAAGACTGTGTAAAGACGGAAAAAGTTGTATTAGGAGAGAACCACCCTAGCACACTAACCTCTATAAGCGATCTAGCTAACGTGTATCTTGAGCAAGGAGATTATGGCTGCGCGTTGCCACTGTATGACAAATCCTTGAGGGTGAGTTCAGCTGTATTAGGAGACAACCATCCTAATACATTACAGCTAATGAACAATTTAGCTCTCGTGTATTATTATCAAGGAGAGTACGAGAAGGCGTTGCCATTGTATGAAGAGTGTTTGAAGAAAAGGATAGTTGTATTAGGAGAGAATCATCCTGATACCTTACTGACGATGAGTAATTTAGGTTGTTGGTATGATAATCAAGGAGACTACAGAAATGCACGATCATTGCATGAAGCGTGTTGGACGAAGAGGAAAGTTATCTTAGGAGAGAATCATCCTGATACATTACGCTCTCTAAACAACTTAATGAACATGTTGAACAGATAATTAGCATAATCTCCTACTTATCAATGCTGTAGTTTCTTCCTCTTTTTAATTTGTTAGATCGCTGTCAATGCTGAGACAACTTTTTACCGTTTCCGTTTCCGTTTCCGTAAGATCTCGAATCAAAAGAGATGAGTTTGATTCTTCCAGATGATCTGTACTTTGTCATCTTTTCTTTTCTCAATTTGCGTGATACAG
>VFQN01006380.1_pt1 | contig 13513 bp, 15 predicted proteins | sample 3512371 | NCBI WGS metagenome assembly VFQN01 (sample SAMN10412370, study PRJNA504923) | tailings metagenome | isolation source: Replicate 2 from Balatoc abandoned mine | place: Philippines: Itogon, Benguet | collected 2017-08-28
CACTGGGTGGCGGCATTGGCGAAGCGGACGAGGAACATGTCGGCGCCTTCCTGGCTGCCCGCAAATTCGAAGGTCTGGATCGCGCCGAGGCTCTGGATGATCGGTGTCACCTGCGCGGCCTGCGGACGGATCCGTTCGGCCAGGCTGTCGGTCATGATGGAGTAGTCCATCGTGCCGGCCTGGGCGTCGGCGATGATCTTGCGAACCGTCGCTTCGGACTGCGGATTGGCCGGGGTCGCCGCCACGACGGGCGCCGCCGGCTGGAGGGCCTGCGCCGGCGCGCCGCGGGCGGGGCCGTCGAAGGTGTTGGGCATGGTCGCTGCAGCCACCTGGGCGTGAGCGGCGGCCGGGGCGGCCAGCAGGGCCAAGGCGATTAGGGCGGACTTCATACAGGTAGTCTCCAGCGTGAGGCTCAGACGATGGCGGGCCAAAGCGACAGAACAAGGGCGGCGAGCGATGCGCAGACCGCAACGGTGACGCCGACGACGACCCACACAGGCGTGCGGGGTTCGGTGACGAGAATGGTCGAGGCCGTCGGCGGGTTCTGCGCCAGCTTCGACAGCGCCTTCAGCGTCACGCGCAGCTCGTCGACGGCGTCGCGGATCTGGGCCTGCGGACCCAGTTCGCGCCGAATCCAGCGCTCGACCACCGGCTGGGCCGCGGCCCACAGGTCGTGATCGGGATTCAGGCGACGGGCGACGCCCTCGACCGAGACCATCGTCTTCTGCAGCAGGATCAGTTCGGGCCGCAGATGCATGTCGAACAGGTCGGTGATCTCGAACAGCTGACCCAGCAGGCGGCCCATGGACACCTGCGAGGCCTGCTTGCCGATGACCGGTTCCCCGACGGCGCGCAGGGCCTGGGCGAAGGCCTCGACCGAATGCTCCTTCGGCACATAGCCGGCCTCGAAATGGACCATGGCGATGCGGTCGTAGTCGCGACTGATGAAACCCCACAGGATCTCGGCGAGGTAGCGGCGCTCGGCGGGGCCGAGGCGGCCCACGATGCCGAAGTCGATCGCCGTCAGCTCGGCCGGGGCGTGGCAGAAGAGATTGCCTTCGTGCAGATCGGCATGGAAGGCGCCGTGATCCAGCGCCTGGCTCAGGAAGGCGCGTACGACGTTGTCCGCGAGGGCGTTGACGTCCAGTCCCGGCTGGGCGATCGCGGCAGGGTCGGTCATCGGCAGGCCGGGCGCCCACTCGACGGTCAGCACCCGCTTGCCCACGCCGTCCCAGATGACGGCCGGAGCGGTCATGTGGCCGCCGAGATCGCCGGCGCCCTTGCGCATGATCTCGCCGAGCTCCGAGCAGGCGGCGGCCTCCAGACGCATGTCCAGTTCCAGCTGCAGCGCCCGGGCGATCGTCTCGACGAAGGCCAGAGGCTCGAGGCGGCGCGCCAGCGGCACGAACTTCACCGCCAGCCGGGCGGCGAGGCGCATCGAGTCCAGACCGAGCGCCACCCGACGTTCGACGCCGGGGCGCAGGACCTTGACCGCCACCTTGCGACCATCGGCCAGATACGCCGGATGGGCCTGCGCCAGGGAGGCGGCGGCGACCGGCGGGCCGAAATCGGTAAACAGGGCCTCGACCGGACGGCCCAGCGAACGCTCGACCTCGCGTCGGGCCTGTTCAACCGGGAAGGCCGGCAGGGCGTCTTTCAGCCGGCCAAGGTCGCGGGCGAACTCGACGCCGAATATGTCGGCGCGGGTGGCGAGAACCTGGCCCAGCTTGATGGCGACGGGACCCAGATGCTCGAAGGCCTTGCCCAGTCGCTGACCGGGACGGCCGGCGCGACCCTCGCGGCCGGCGAACAGGTGCAGCAGGCGGGCGAGCCAGCGCGCCCACATCGGCAGAAAGGGCGTGATCTCACGCGGGATCAGGGCGTCATGACGAACCAGCACGCCAAGCCATCCCAGCAGTCGCAGGGATGCGCCGACCGGACTGTTGACCGGAACGGTCGCCGGAGGCGGCGGGGGTGTCGCGGGATCGATCCGTCGGGTCAGATCGCCCACCCGTGGTGGATGGCGGCCACGCCGCCCGACAGGTTGCTGACCGTGACGCGGCTGAAGCCGGCGGCCTCGATCATCCCCTTGAATGTCGGCTGATCCGGGAAGCGGCGAATGCTCTCGACGAGGTACTGATAGCTGTCGCGGTCCTTCGCCACCCACTCGCCGATGCGCGGGATGGCGTGGAAGGACCAGGCGTCATAGGCGGCGCGGATCGGGCCGGCGATCGGACGCGAGAACTCCAGGCAAAGGAACCGTCCGCCGGGCTTGAGCACGCGGCGGGCCTCGCTCAGGGCGCCGGCTACGTCCGAGACGTTGCGGATGCCGAAGCTGATCGAATAGGCGTCGACCGAGGCGTCGGGCAACGGCAGGTTCATCGCGTCGCCCACGGTCCAGCTCATCTCGGGCTCGCCGCCCTTGTGAACGCCGGCCATGATCATCTCGGCATTGTAGTCCAGCACGATGACCGAAGCGTCGTCTCCGCCGCGCCGTTGCTGCGCCGCACGCGCCATCTTCGAGTAGCGACGCGCCATGTCTCCGGTGCCGCCGGCCACGTCGAGAATGGTTTCGCCCGGACGCGGGTTCAGCTTCGCCGCGGACGCGTCCTTCCAGAGCCGGTGCACGCCCGCGCTCATAAGATCGTTCATCAGGTCGTAGTTCGACGCAACACTGTCGAACACGCTGCGCACCATGCGAACCTTCTCCTTCGCGTCGACATCGCGAAAGCCGAAGGGCGAGGTTTTGCCGGAAGGGGAGGCGGCGTCTGTCATGACGGCGGTCTAGCGCGTCGCCGAGCCGGCGTCATCCATCCGTGAAGCCGCACGATGACGATCTCAATGGCCCGGCCGCGGACGGGGCAGGCCCAGATCCTTCATGACGTTACGCATCAGGCCGTAACAGCCGCAGGCCGCGTCCTCCAGGCCCGGACGGTCCAGCACCTCGACCCAGCCCCGACCGCGGCGGATCAGCGCCTGGGTTTCCAGCACCGAACCGACCTCGGACACGGTCGCACGACGGACGCCCAGCATTCCGGCAATGCCCGCCTGGGTCAGTTTGAACCGGTCATCGCCGGCACGGTCGTGCAGGGTCAGCAGCCAGCGAGCGAGCCGCTCGTCCAGCCGGTGCTGGGCGTTGCAGGCTGCGGTCTGCTGGACCTGGGCGAACAGACCCTCGGTAAAGCGCGACAGGGCGTTGCGCATCGCCGGACTGCGCCCGAGGGCGTCGGAGAAGACATCGGCCGGGCAGCAGGCGGCGGCGCCCTCGATCTGCGCGATGGCGCGGCTGGAGGCGCGGGCGTTCATCGGACCGCAGGTGACCCCGACCAGCCCCTCGCGACCGATGGCTGCGGTCTCGATCATCCGGTCTTCAGGCAGGACGGTCATCAACGACACCACGCCGTTCAGCGGAAACCAGACAACGTCTACTTCCTCGCCGGCGTCATACAGCATCTGACCCTGGGCAAAGGGGCGTTCGATCAGATGCGGCTCGATCCGCTTGCGATCCCCTGCTTCGAGGGACTCAATCCAGAGATTGTTCACGGCCTCTCTCCCTGAGGAATGGCGACGCTTGTCAACGCGCGGAGCTTTGCCGTTGTTCCGGCGCCGCTCGCCGTCTTGTGAAGGGACGCGGTGCGCGATACCCGGGAAGCAGGAGGACGCCCTGATGCAGACGATTGACGTAGCGGAAGCCCTGAAGTCCCTGCCGAACTGGCGCGATCCGGGTGGTGACAGGCCGGCGATCCGGCGCGACCTGAAGTTCGCCGACTTCAACGCCGCCTTCGGGTTCATGACCCGCGTCGCCCTGCTGGCGGACAAGGTCGATCACCATCCGGAATGGTCGAACGTCTATGATCGCGTCGAGGTGCTGCTGACCACCCATGACGCCGGTGGCGTGACGCAGCGTGACCTCGACCTGGCCCGCTTCATTGATGACGCCGCTGCGGCGATGGGGGGGCAGTGATGGCCGGACGTCTGGCGAACAAACAGGCCCTGATCACAGGCGCGGCCGGCGGCCTGGGCGCGGCCATGGCGCGCATCATGGCGGCCGAGGGCTGCAAACTGGCCCTGACCGACGTCAACGCCGACGCCGTCGAGGCGCTTGCGGACGAGATCAACACAAGCCGGCCCGGCGCCGCCCTCGCCTACGCCCACGATGTCACGTCGGAAGAGCAGTGGATCGACGTGACCCGCCGCGCCAGCGCGGATATGGGGGGCCTGTCCGTGCTGGTGAACAACGCCGGCATCGGCGGCCCGCTGATGTTCGTCGAGGCCGACACGGCCGAGAACTGGCAGCGCCAGTACGAGATCAATCTCCGCTCGATCATGTTCGGCTGCAAGCACGCCATGCCGCACCTGCGCGCCTCGGCGCCGGGATCGATCATCAACATCTCGTCGGTGGCGGGCCTGGCCGCCGCGCCGGGCATGGGCGCCTACAACGCCACCAAGGCCGGGGTCTGGATGTACTCCAAGACGATCGCCCTCGAAGCTGCGAAGATGGAGTGGAACGTCCGCTCCAACTCGGTGCACCCCGTCTTTATCAAGACGCCGATCCTCGATCCCTTCGTCGCCATGGCGGGCGGAGACGAGGGCAAGGCCCACGAGCGCCTGTCGCGCGGCATCCCGCTGAAACGCATCGGCGAGCCGGACGACGTGGCCTGGTGCGTGGTCTATCTGGCTTCGGACGAGAGCAAATTCATCACCGGTTCCGAGTTCGTCATCGACGGCGGCATGCTGGCGCAGTGACCGCCTTCGGCGCTCACTGCACCTTTTTGCCCTAACGCTCGCCGCGCGGCGGCTCGCTGCTTGAGGGCGATTGTCGCCTACTGCAGATCCGTCGGCAGGATCTGGCTGCTCAGCAGCGTCTCCATACCGTCCCAGTGATTTCCGCCGCGGCGTTCGACCCAGGCCTGCACCACGTCGCGGCCCAGGCCGTAGTTGATGATGTAGCTGCGATAGGTATCGATGAAGCGCAGGCGCTGGGTGGCCTTGGCGCGGTCGGCCAGCGAATATTTCATCAGTTGCTCGATGGCGACGTCGCGGTTGATGCGGCCCGCGAGATAGGCGTCGGCGATGGTGTACTCGGCTCGCGCCAGCTGACGGGTCAGGGCGCCCAGCTGCGCCTTCCTCTCGGCCGTCGCGGGGTCGAGGCCGGCCAGCGGAAACAGGACCTCGCGCTCGAACCGCGTGCCTTCGTCGCCCGGGAAGGCCAGGTCGATGCCGTAATTGGCGCTGCCCTCGGCGACGAAGCTCATCGGGCTGAACAGCGGATAAACACTCATCTCCATCCAGCCGCGCTCGCGCACGAAGGTGCGCTCCAGCAAGGCGTTGTAGACGTGGTGGCCGGGATAGCCCTCGTGGCAGCCCAGATCGATCGCCCGCTCGGTGTAGATTGGGAAGTCCGCGTTGATTTCGATCTTAGACGCTGAATTCCCTTGGTAATAATTATAGCCCGACCACGGCTTGTCGCCGACGAAGGCGAGGGTGAAGCTCTCGTTCGAGGGCAGGGGAATGTGCACGAGCGTGCGGCGGCGGCACTCGGCGATGGCGGCGTCCATCACGGACTGAAGGCGATCGCGCGGGATCACATAGTGCGAACGGAACTCGATCACGCGGTCCGTCAGCGAGCCCTCGCCGGGCACCAGGGCGTCGATCTGCTCCAGCACCGGATCGAACGACGACAGGGGGCGCAGCTCCGGCCGGATGCCGAACAGCGCTTCGGCCTCGTCTGAAAAGCTCAGCCGCTCGCCCGACAGCATCCGCACCCGCGCCCCGGCGGCCGAGACATGGGCCAGCAGGTATTTCCGACGCTGGATTATGGCGGCGTCCTGACCGTCGGTGGAGATGGCGTTCAGGCGTGCGGTCAGACCGGTCGCTTCCTCCGCCAGCTGTGGCAGGGTACGCAGGTTCGCCTTCGCCGCCTCGCGCCATTCAGGCGGGCCGTAGTAGGCGTCGACGTAACCGTCCTCGTGCTCGCCGATCTCAAGGATCAGGCCGACATAGTCGCGGGCGATGCCATCCAGGGCGTCGCGGCGAGGACCCGTGTGGGTCCCTTCGGACGGCGGGGCCGCGCAGGCGGCGACCAGCAGGGCCAAGGCGGGGGCGAGCACGCGCATCGGGACACTCCTTCGACGGACGCTCCCCGCGCCCGGACGGCCGAAGTCTTCGACCAAAACCCCGCGCCCGTCCAGAACGGCGCGTCAGAGGTTGCGACGGGCGTCGCGCATTCGGGATTGAGGGCGGGCCTGTCCTGCTGTAGAGGCCTTCGTCCCGGCGTCCTCGCCGACAGACGCACCCGTAGCTCAGCTGGATAGAGCGTTGCCCTCCGAAGGCAAAGGTCACACGTTCGAATCGTGTCGGGTGCGCCACTTCTCCTGATCGCAGGCTTGACGACCGCTCTCGCGGCCCGCTTCGGCGTGCCCCTCGACTCGCCCCTGGGTTGCGATGTAATGTTCGCGTAACCGATGGGGGATCAGATGACATTGCAGCCGATGGCGGTGTTTGCGCTCATTGCGGCGCCTGCGCTGGCGACCCTTGTCTTCATGGGCTGGATGGCCGCGCGGCGGAAGTGACCGGGGTGGCAGGCGACGCGCGGAAGGGCTAGGCAGCGGGCCTGTGCCCATCGAAAGCCGCGTCATGACCCATACCGACCTGCCCGCCCATCCGACCGGTCAGCCCGTGGGGCGCGTGATCGCCATGCCGGCGGACACCAATCCCGAGGGCGACATCTTCGGCGGCTGGTTGCTGGCCCAGATGGACCTGGCCGGGGCGACGCCCGCCTTCGAGTATGCGCAGGGCCGCTGCGCAACGGTTGCGCTGGACGCCATGGTCTTCCATCAGCCCGTTTCGGTCGGCGATGAAGTGTCGATCTATGCGAAGGTCATCAAGACCGGCCGCACCTCGATCCGCGTTCATGTCGAGGCGTGGAAACGCCCCCGCCGGGACGCCCAGGCGGAGTCCGTACGGGTGACCGAGGGCGTCTTCACCTATGTGGCCATCGACGAGAACCGCAAGCCGCGAGTGCTGCCGGGCGTCGAGGGCTGATCGTCGCAATAACCCTTCGGAACAGTCGGAAATCTTGACCTTTCGGCCTGCCGGGACTACCTCGCGGGCATGGCCATCCGTCGCATCCTCACCATCGACAACGCCGCCGATCTGGCGATCCTGAAGCAGGTCTCGACCCCGGTCGAAGGCCCGGTCACCGACGAGCTGCGCACGCTCATGGATGACATGCTCGAGACCATGTACGCCGCCCCGGGCATCGGTCTGGCCGCCGTACAGATCGGCGACACCCGCCGGGTCATCGTCATGGACCTGGGCGACAAGGGCGGCGACGTCGACGACGTCGACCCATCGACCTTGTCGAAGGAGGAGCGCGAGAAACGGGACGCCGAGCGTCGCAACCCGCGCTACTTCGTCAATCCCGAGATCCTGTGGACCTCCGACGACACCTGCCCCTACGAGGAAGGCTGCCTGTCGATCCCGGAGTATTTCGACTCCGTCGAACGTCCCGCCCGCTGCCGGATCAAATATCTGGGCTACAACGGCGAGACGATCGAGGAAGAGGCCGACGGCCTCTACGCCGTCTGCATCCAGCACGAGATGGACCACCTTAACGGCGTCCTGTTCATCGACCACCTGTCGCGCCTGCGCCGCGAGCGCGCTGTGGCCAAGGTGAAGAAGGCCGCGAGGATGGCCGCCTGATGGCCCGTCTCAAGCGCAATCGCGACCGCATCATCGACCCGCAGGGCCGCCGTCGCCTGACCCGCAACGAGAAGGTCGGCGTCGCCTCCGTCGCCACCATCGTCGGCGTGGCCGCCATCGGCGTGATCGCCGGCGTCCTGCTGGACCGCCTGCTCGACTTCGACGACGCGCTCGACGCCGGCGGCGAATGGGATGAGGGCGGCGGAGTGTTCACGCGCTGGGATTAAAGCGCTAGGAGGCGCTGATGCGCCTCGCCTTCATGGGTACCCCCGACTTCGCCGTGCCGTCGCTGGCCGAACTGATCGCCAGCGGGCACGAGGTCGTGGCCGTCTGGTCGCACCCGCCGCGGCCCAAGGGGCGGGGGCAGAAGCTGACGCCCTCGCCGGTTCACGCCTTCGCCGAGGCCATGGGTCTGCCGGTGTTCACGCCGGAATCGATGAAGTCGGCCGAGGCGATCGAAACATTCCGGTCGCTCGACGCCGATGCCGCCTGCGTGGTCGCCTATGGGCAGATCCTGAAGACCGAGGTGCTCGAGGCGCCGCGTCTGGGCTGTTTCAACCTGCATGGCTCCCTGCTGCCGCGCTGGCGCGGGGCCGCCCCCATCCAGCGGGCCATCATGGCGGGCGACAAACAGACTGGCGTGCAGATCATGCGCATGTCCGAGGGTCTCGACGAGGGCGCGATCCTGCTGTCCGAGGTGATGGACATTCGCCCCGACGACACCGCCGCCACCCTGTCCGAGCGCATGTCGCATGTCGGCGCCACGCTGTGGTCGCGGGCTCTGGCGGCCATCGAGCGCGGCGGCGCCGAGGGCACGGACCAGGCTGGTGAGCCGACCTATGCCAAAAAGATCACCCCGGCCGAGGCGCGCATCGACTGGAGCCGTCCGGCGGCCGAGGTCGACGCCCGTATTCGCGGCCTGTCGCCCTTCCCGGGAGCCTGGTTCGAGGTCGCTTCGGTGGAAGGTCCGGTTCGGGTCAAGGCGCTGATGTCGCGCGTGGCCGAGGGCGCGGGCCCGGCGGGTCAGGTTCTCGATGGCGCCCTGCGCATCGCCTGCGGTGAAGGCGCGATCCAGCTGCTGCGCGTCCAGCGCGCGGGCAAGGCGGCGCAGACTCCGGAGGAGATGCTGCGCGGCTTCCCCCTGCCGGCCGGAACCGTGCTGGCCTGATGCCCCGCTATCGGCTCACGATCGAGTACGACGGCTCGGGCTACAACGGCTTCCAGGCCCAGGCCGGCCAGCCGACGGTGCAGGGGGCCATCGAGACTGCGCTGACGGCCTTCTGCGGCGAGACCATCCGCATCGCCGCCGCCGGACGCACCGATACCGGCGTGCACGCCACCGGTCAGGTGGTCAGCTTCGATCTGGAGAAGGCCTGGCCGTCGCGAACGGTGATGAACGCCCTGAACGCCCATCTGATCGAGGAGGAGGTTTCGGTGCTGGACTGCACCGAGGTCGATGCCGAATGGCACGCGCGTTTCTCGGCGACCGGACGCAAATACCTGTACCGCATCCTGAACCGGCCCGGCCGCCCGGCGCTGGATCTGGGCCGCGTCTGGCACATGAAGAAGGCCCTGAATGCCGACGCCATGCACGAGGCCGCGCAACGCCTGGTCGGCCTGCATGACTTCACCACCTTCCGGGACGTGAACTGCCAGTCGAAGTCGCCGGAGAAGACCCTCGACGTCGCCCGGGTGACCCGGGTCGGCGAGGAGGTGCATCTGGTGTTCGAGGCGCGCAGCTTCCTCCACAGGCAGGTCCGCTCCATGACCGGTTCGCTGGTCGAGGTCGGGCTGGGCCGGTGGTCAGCGGACGATCTCGCGGCCGCGCTGGATGCGAAGGATCGCTCGGCCTGTGGCCCGGTGGCGCCGTCGGACGGGCTGTACCTGACCGGGGTGACCTACTGACGCGAAAAAGCCCGCCGGCGGGACCGGCGGGCCTTCAGTCGATCGATCCCGACCTTAGCGGCGGGCTTCGTTCGATGCGCCGGTGACGGCGTCGCCAGCGGCCGAGACGTCGCGGCCGACGCCGGCGACGGTGTTGCAGGCCGACACGGTCAGGGCGGCGGCGACGAGCGTCAGAGCGATGATCTTCTTCATTGGGCTATCCCCGTTTTGCAGTGAACCTTCGCGGTAAACGCAAGCGTGGCCGTGCGGTTGCATGGCCAAGATGCGGTCGGTTCTGCTAGGTCGCTGGCATGACCCAGCCCGCGAACACCGCCGCCCGTCGTCTCGTAGAAACCCTCGTCATGAACGGGGTCGATCGCGTCTTCTGCGTTCCGGGCGAAAGCTATCTGGCCGTGCTGGACGCCCTTGCCGATGTGCGCGACCGGATACAGGTCATCGCCTGCCGTCACGAGGCGGGCGCCGCCAACATGGCCGAAGCCTACGGCAAGCTGACGGGCAAGCCGGGCGTCTGCATGGTGACGCGCGGCCCTGGCGCGACCCACGCCTCGATCGGCGTGCACACCGCCCATCAGGACTCCACGCCGATGATCCTGTTTGTCGGTCAGATCGCCCTGACCGACCGCGGCCGCGGCGCCTTCCAGGAGGTCGACTACCGTGAGGTGTTCGGCGGCCTGGCCAAATGGTCGACCGAACTGGAGAGCCCGTCGCGCACAGTCGAGGTGGTCGAGCGCGCCTTCGCCACGGCGCTGCAGGGTCGTATGGGTCCAGTGGTCGTGGCGCTGCCGGAAGACATCCTTCACGATGACGGCGGCCCGGCGCCCGTGCGCCCGGTGGTTCCGGCGAAAGCCGCGCTGGACGCCGCCTTCGTCGAACAGGTGCGTGAGCGCCTGTCGAGGGCCGAGCGCCCGCTGCTGGTGCTGGGCGGTTCGGGCTGGACCGACGAGGCCGCCGGCGCGATCGGCGACTGGGCCGAGCGGATCGGTTTGCCGGTGTCCCTGTCGTTCCGCCGCAAGGACATCCTGTCGAACGACCGTCCGAACTATGCCGGTGATCTGGGCCTCGGCTGCAATCCGAAGCTGACTGCGCGGGCCAGGGCGGCGGACCTGATCATCGCCATCGGCGCTCGTCTGGGTGAGAATCCGACGCAGGGCTACACCCTTCTGGACCGCACCAGGACGGCCGAAACTCTGGTTCACATCCATCCGGGTGCGGAGGAACTCGGCCGTGTCTGGGCGCCGCTGCTCAGCGCGACGGCCGACAACTCGCTGGCCGCCCTTGCCCTGGCTTCGATCGATCCGGGCCGCAACTGGAAGGCCGAGGCCGATCAGGCTCATGCCGACTATCAGGCCTTCTCGACGCCTGTGTCGGTGACCGGCGCGGTCAACATGAGCGAGTGCATGGCGCACCTCGGCGAAATCCTGCCGCCGACCGCCATCGTCACCAACGGCGCCGGGAACTTCGCGGCCTGGCTGCACCGCTTCTACCGCCACCGCGCCTGCCGCACGCAGCTGGCGCCGACGTCGGGCGCCATGGGCTACGGCTATCCGGCGGCTCTGGCGGCCAAGAGCGTTCATCCGGACGCGGACGTGATCTGCATCGCTGGCGATGGCGACTACCTGATGACCGGGCAGGAGATCGCCACGGCGGTCCAGTATGGCATCAACGCTGTCGTCGTGATCGTTGACAACGGCACCTACGGCACGATCCGGATGCATCAGGAAACGCACTACCCCGGCGCCCAGCGGGTCATCGCCACGGACCTGAAGAACCCCGACTTCGTGAAATACGCCGAGGCCTTCGGCGCCTTCGGCATTCGCTGCGAGCGGACCGAGGACTTCCCGGCCGCGCTCGCCGCCGCCCGGAACGCCGGACGGCCCGCGGTCGTTCACCTGATCACCTCGGCCGAGGATATCGCGCCCCTGCGAACCATCACCGGCCTGCGCTCGTAACAGGATACCCGCATGCGCGCCGTCGCCCTCGCCTGCTCCGCCCTTGTCCTGACCGCCTGCGCCAGCACGCCGGAGCCGGGTCCAGGCAGCGGCGGGCAGGCGACGAACCAGAACGACTGCGCCGTGATCGCGGCGGTAGCGAAAGGCCATTACGAGTTCGACCGGGCGAACAATGTCCCGCCGCCGCTATGGCTTTTCAGCGAGGCTGGCGACTGGTCTCCGCGCTGCGACTGGAGCCGCTACGGCCTGGACTTCCCCACCACCTACGATGCCGACCGCCAGCATCAACCGGGCGAACGGATCCAGTGGGTACAGTTCCGCAAGCCGGTCTACGACGGCAATGGCGCGACCATCGAGGCCGGCATCCTGCATGGGCCGCTGGCCGGCATGGGCGTGGAGTGCCGCGTGGTCTCCGGGATCGCCGGCTGGACCCTCGCAGGGCAATGCCGGAATACCTGGATTTCCTGAGGGCTATTCCCGCGGCGGCGGGGTTTCCATCCAGCAGGGCAACAGGCTGGTCAGGACGTCGTCGAACACGGGCGCGATCGGAGAGCCCGAGTTCGCGGTGATGTCGATCCCGTCGCTGTACCTCGCTCCCTCGAACAGGGCGCGCATCCGCAGACGATAGGTGTTGTCGTGCAGATAGCCGCCACCGAAGTCGACCTCCGACGCCGGTCCTGACGGATCCGGGAGCGCGGGGACGCGAGGTGTCAGCATGGGCAGGGTCGCGATGCGGTCCAGAGCCTGCTGTACGGCCGGGCATTCCCGCGAGTCGGCGAAGCGCTCGATAGTCCCGCGATTGTGGCGGGCGCGTAGACGCGCGAACCAGACGGGGCGTCGGGACCGGTCGCCCCTGATCCACGTCCAGCCGAAGGCGACCGACACCGATGTCCAGCGCATGTCGGCCCTGGCCGCCAGCGAGACGACGGGCGAGGTCCAGCCCAGATCGTCCGTTGCGCCGCGATCAACGAACTCGACGGCGTTCTCCCGATGGGTCTCCGTCATCGGCGGAACGAGACCGTCCAGTCGGAGCAGGGGATGGGGTTCTGCGGCCTGCGGATCGGCCGACAGGGCCAGGGAAACGACGAGGGCGCTCAGCATGATGTTCTCCTGTCGCGAAGCGTTGGCGGGAGCAGCGAGGATCGTCAACGCCTCTGGTGACGCGGTCACCCACGCCGCCTATGTTCGCCGGATGACCGACGCAACGCCCGAGACCGACGACCGCCCGCTCACCCAGGACGGCCCCGCCATGCGGCTCTGGATGATCGACGCCTCGGCCTACATCTTCCGGGCCTACCATGCCCTCCCGCCCCTGACGCGCAAGTCGGACGGACTGCCGGTGGGGGCGGTGCAGGGCTATTGCAACATGTTGTGGAAGCTGTTGCGCGACATGAAAGGGGCGGACGGGCCGACCCATCTGGTGGCCATCTTCGACCACTCCGACAAGACCTTTCGGAACGACCTCTACGACCAGTACAAGGCCAACCGCTCTGCGCCGCCCGAGGACCTGATCCCTCAGTTCCCGCTCGTCCGCGAGGCGACGGCGGCGTTCGGCGTGCACTGCGTCGAGCTGCCGGATTATGAGGCCGACGACCTGATCGCGACCTATGCCTGCCGTGCGCGGGATGCAGGGGGCGAGGCTGTGATCGTCTCCAGCGACAAGGACCTGATGCAGCTGATCGGGCCCTCGGTGGTGATGTGGGACCCGATGAAGGACCGCCGCCTGGCCGAGCCCGAGGTCTTCGAGAAGTTCGGCGTCGGGCCGGAGAAGATGATCGACCTGCAGGCGCTGATCGGCGACAGCGTCGACAACGTCCCCGGCGCGCCCGGCATCGGCCCCAAGACGGCGGCCCAGCTGCTGGACGAGTACGGCGATCTGGACACGCTCTTGGAGCGGGCCGGCGAGATCAAACAGCCCAAGCGGCGCGAGACACTGATCAATTTCGCCGACCAGA
>VFQN01006381.1_pt1 | contig 13511 bp, 13 predicted proteins | sample 3512371 | NCBI WGS metagenome assembly VFQN01 (sample SAMN10412370, study PRJNA504923) | tailings metagenome | isolation source: Replicate 2 from Balatoc abandoned mine | place: Philippines: Itogon, Benguet | collected 2017-08-28
ACGGCACCGTCGGATGGGCGAAGGCGCCCGGCGACTTGCCCGGCCGCGCCGGCGCGTCGATCCAGCCCGTGCCGAAGAATTTCTGTCCCACGTCGGCCAGCTCGGGCGAGAAGGCGCGATAGGCGTCGAGCACGATCTTCTCGGCCTCCGGCCACGGGATCGTGCGGTCGTCGTGCTCGGGCAGCGGCGCGTTGCGGTCCCAATAGGGCATGGTCTCGACGCCGAACCACTTGGCCTTGAGCTTGTAGTAGCGGTGCGCGAGCTTCGGGTAGGCGGCCTTCACCGACTTGGCGAGCGCGTCGACCACCTCGTCCTCGACGACGTTGGCGAGGTTCATCGCCGACTGCGGCCGCGCATACTTGCGCCAGCGGTCGTCGATCTCCTTGTCCTTGGCCAGCGTGTTCGTCACCAGGGAGAAGATCGCGATATTGTCGCCCTGCACCTTGCCGAACGACTTGGCGGCATCCTTGCGGACCTCGGGGTCCTTGCTCGACAGCTTGTCGAGGATCTGCGGCTCGCTCAGCACCTCGTTGCGAAAGGGATAGCGCAGCCGCGCAATGGTCTCGTCGAACAGGCGCGACCAGGCGGCGCGGCCGACGACGTACTTCTCGTGCAGCGCCTTTTCGAGTTCGTCGGAGAGCTGGTGCGGGCGATAGACGCGCAGGTCGCGCAGCCACGGCGCATACTTGGCAAGTTCCGGCGCCTTCATCTTGGCCGCGAGGTCGGCGTCTTCGAGCTTGTTGATCTCCAGCCGGAAGAAGACGAGCTGCGCGCCGATGTCGGTCAGCTTCTCCGAGACGTTCTGCGAGAAGCGGCCGCGCTCGGCATCGGCCATGTTCTGGGCATAGTAGAGCGAGGCATAGGAGCCGATGCGGCCCATCAGGTCGGACAGACGCTCGTAGCGCGCGATGGCCCCGCCCAGCCCCTTGCCGTCGAGCGCCGCAATCTTGCCTTCATAATCCTTGGCGAAGGCCGCCGCCTCTTCGGCCGCCCGCTTCAGATCGGCGTCGAGATCGGTCCCGGTCGGGCTCGAATAGAGATCGGCGAGGTTCCAGGTCGGCAGATCGCCCAGCACAGCGTTCATTCGGCAAGACTCCTTGATCCCCTCCGATATCGGGGTGCAATGCGGCAACGTCAAGGAACGGGCGCGGTATGACCCCTCCGTCGCCGTATGACGACGACACCTCCCCATCTGAATGGGGAGGCGAAGGCTCCCCTTCCTCCCCATTCAGATGGGGAGGTGTCCGCGCAGCGGACGGAGGGGTCAGGCCTGAAGGCGATTGTAGCTCTTGAACCAATCCACGAAGAGCGGGATGCCCTCTTCCACCGTCACCTTGGGCGACCAGCCGAGGTCGCGGGTGGTGGCGGCGATGTCGGCCGCCGTCTCGCGCATGTCGCCGGCCTCGCCGGGCTTGAGTTCGATATTGGCGGTCTTGCCCAGCGCCTGCTCGAACAGGGAAACGACATAGCGGATGTCCACGCTGCGCGTGGCGCCGAGATTGTAGAGGCGATGCGCGCCGCCCTGCACGCCACCGCCGGGCACATGGTCCAATGCCGCAATCGTGCCGTCGGCGATCTCGTCGATATAGGTGAAGTCGCGCTTGATCCTGCCCATGTGATAGAGCGGGATCGTCTTTCCCTCGTGGATCGCGCGGGCAAAGATGTAAGGCGACATGTCGGGTCGGCCCCACGGCCCGTAGACCGTGAAGTAGCGCAGGCCGGTCGCGCGCAGGCCGTATTGATGCGCGTAGGCCTCGACCATCAGCTCGTCGGCCCGCTTGGTGGCGGCATAGAGCGATTCGGGATGGTTCACCGGATCCTCGACCGAGAACGGCAGCTTGGAATTGCCGCCATAGACCGAGGAGGACGAAGCATAGACGAAGTGCTTCAGCCGCCCGCCCATCTCGCGCGCCAGCTCCAGCATCACGAGATGACCCATGACGTTGGTCTGCACGTAGACGTAGGGTTCGACCTTGGAATGCCGCACGCCGGGCTGGGCCGCGAGATGCACGATGCGGTCGAAATCGGGATGCGCCGTCGCCAGCGCCGCCAGGGCGTCGCGGTCGGCCACGTCGGTTTCCAGAAAGGTGAAGCCCTCGGTCTCGCGCAGCGGCTTCAGCCGCGCGAACTTCAGCACCGGATCGTAGTAGGGGCTGAAATTGTCGATGCCCACGACTTCCTCGCCGCGCGCCAGAAGACGCCGCGCGACCTGCGAGCCGATGAAGCCCGCGACACCTGTAACGAGGACGGACATGAGTGAGGCGTTGGTAAGCGAAAGAGGTTGAGGAAAGCGGCGGCGGCGGCACGCTTACAACATTTCGCCGCAAGTCGACACCGTGAAACGCCTCGCCGCGAAAGGAGGGAGCGAACAGCGGAAAACGTCTTTATTATCGGCCGCCTGCGATGCTGCTTGGCAGTGACAAGTAACTTTCGTTACCGTTCGCCGACAAGAAGTCCGAGACCAAGAATTCAGGGAGGTTGCCATGCCCCAAGCGGTGACCCTGGACGACAAGTACGTTCTCGAAAGCGGCCGCGTTTATCTCACCGGCACGCAGGCGCTCGTGCGCCTGCCGATGATGCAGCGACAGCGCGACCTCGCCGCCGGGCTCAACACGGCAGGCTACATCTCCGGCTATCGCGGCTCGCCGCTCGGCGCCTTCGACCAGGCGCTGTGGCAGGCCAAGAAGTTCATCAAGAAACACCACATCGAATTCCAGCCCGGCACCAACGAGGATCTGGCCGCGACGGCGCTGTGGGGCACGCAGCAGATCCATCTCTTTCCCGGCGCGCGCTACGACGGCGTGTTCGGCATCTGGTACGGCAAGGGCCCCGGCGTCGACCGCTCCGGCGACGCGCTGAAGCACGCCAACTATGCCGGCACCTCCAAGCATGGCGGCGTGGTGGCGCTGGCGGGCGACGACCATATCGCCAAATCCTCGACGACGGCGCACCAGAGCGAGCCGGCGCTGATCGCGGCCGGCATTCCGGTGCTGCATGCAGCGTCGGTGCAGGAGTATCTCGACTTCGGCCTGCATGCCTTCGCCATGTCGCGCTACTCCGGCCTCTGGATCGGCTTCAAGGTGCTGAACGAGACGGTCGACTCCTCGGCCTCGGTGCATGTCGATCCGCACCGAATCGTGACGCAGATCCCGACCGACTTCGCGGCTCCGCCCGACGGCCTGCATATCCGCTGGCCCGACGACTGGGCCGGCCAGGAGCGTCGCGTCGTCAACCTCCGCCAGCCGGCGGCGCTGGCCTACTGGCGCGCCAACAAGCTCGACCGGCTGATGATGGGCCGCCCCGATGCGCGCTTCGGCATCGTGACGGTCGGCAAGTCCTATCTCGACGTCCGCCAGGCGCTCGACGAGCTGGGCATCGACGAGGCCGAGGCCGAGCGCATCGGGCTCGCCGTCTACAAGGTCGGCATGGTCTGGCCGCTGGAGACCGAGGGCGCGATGGCCTTCGCCGCGGGCAAGCGCGAGATCCTCGTCGTCGAGGAAAAGCAGCCGGTCATCGAGCAGCAGCTCAAGAACGCGCTGTTCAACGCCCCGGCCGACCGCCGCCCCGTCGTCGTCGGCAAGGTCGACGAGCGCGGCCAGAAGCTCCTGAAGATCGAAGGCGAGCTGACGCCGGCCGAGATCGCCGCCGTCCTCGTGGCGCGCTTCGGCCTCGACGCTTTCGGCGACGCCACGAAGCAACGCGTCGAGCAGTTGAAGCGCCGCGCCGCCCGCCAGGTGCGCAACGAGGCGGGGCTGGCGCGCGTCCCCTACTTCTGCTCCGGCTGCCCGCACAACAGCTCGACCAAGCTGCCCGACGGCTCGATGGGCATGGCGGGCATCGGCTGCCATACGCTGGCCATCGGCATGGAGCGCAACACCAAGACCTTCACCCACATGGGCGCCGAAGGCGCGTCGTGGGTCGGCGCCAGCCACTTCACCGACATGCCGCACGTCTTCCAGAACCTGGGCGACGGCACCTATTTCCATTCCGGCTATCTCGCGATCCGTCACGCCATCGCGACCAACACCAACATCACCTACAAGATCCTCTACAACGACGCCGTCGCCATGACCGGCGGCCAGCCGCACGACGGCGACGTGCATCCCTGGACGATCAGCCAGCAGGTCCATGCCGAGGGCGTGCGCCGCATCGCGCTGGTGAGCGACGAGCCCGACAAGTATCCGCTGGGCACCCATTGGGCGCCGGGAGTGAGCTTCCATCACCGCGACCAGCTCGACGAAGTGCAGCGCGAGTTGCGCGAGTGGAAGGGTGTCTCGGTCCTGATCTACGACCAGACCTGTGCCGCCGAGAAGCGTCGCCGCCGCAAGCGCGGCACCTTCCCCGACCCCAACCGCCGCGTCTTCATCAACGAGGCGGTGTGCGAGGGCTGCGGCGACTGCTCGACGCAATCGAACTGCCTTTCCGTGGTGCCGCAGGAAACCGAGTTCGGCCGCAAGCGCGCCATCGACCAGTCGTCCTGCAACAAGGACTTCTCCTGCCTGAAGGGCTTCTGCCCGTCGTTCGTGACGGTCGAGGGCGGCAGCCTGCGCAAGGGCAAGGTGGCGACGAAGAAGAGCGCCGAGCCGGCACAGGAACCGGCGCTGCCGCCCGCCCCGCCGCTGCCGTCGGTCGAGGCGAAACCCTATGGCGTGCTGATCACCGGCATCGGCGGCACGGGCGTCGTCACCATCGGCGCCATCATGGGCATGGCCGCGCATATCGAAGGCAAGGGTGCGACGGTGCTCGACCAGCTCGGCATGGCGCAGAAAGGCGGCGCGGTGATCAGCCATGTCCGCATCGGCGCCACGCCCGAAGTGCTGCATGCGATGCGGCTCGGCGCCGGCGGCGCTAACCTGCTGCTGGGCTGCGACCTCGTCGTGAGTGCGAGCGCCGACGCGCTGGCGCGGCTGGAGCCCGGCCTGTCGAAGGCCGTGGTCAACACGCACGAGACCATCACCGGCGAATTCACGCGCCGTCCCGACCTCGCCTTCCCGGCCAATACGCTGAAGCTCTCGGTCGAAGCCGCAGCCGGCGCCGATGCCGTGGACTTCCTCGACGCCACCGGCATCGCCACCGGCCTGATGGGCGACTCGATCGCCACCAACATGTTCGTGCTGGGCTATGCCTACCAGAAGGGCCTGGTGCCGCTCGGCCATGCCGCGATCGAGCAGGCCATCGAGCTGAACGGCGCCGCGGTGCCGATGAACCTCGCCGCCTTCCGCTGGGGCCGCCGCGCCGCCGCCGACCGTGCTGCGGTCGAGCTGCTAGTCGCGCCCAAGGACAAGGACAATGTCGTGCGCCTCGCGCCGCGCCTCTCCACGACGCTGGAAGAGATCGTGGCGGCGCGGACGAAGCACCTCACCGGCTACCAGAACGCAGCCCTTGCCCAACGCTACGCCGCGCTGGTCGAGAAGGTACGCGTCGCCGAGCAGCTCAAGGGCGGCGGCAAGACCGGCCTCGCCGAAGCCGTGGCGCGCTACTATGCCAAGCTGCTCTCCTACAAGGACGAGTACGAAGTCGCGCGGCTCTACAGCGAAGCCGCGTTCCAGGCGAAGCTCGGCCGGCAGTTCGAGGGCGACTACAAGCTCAAGTTCCACCTCGCGCCGCCGCTGTTCGCGCAGCGCGATCCGCAGACCGGCCACCTGATCAAGCAGGAGTTCGGAAGCTGGATGCTGCCGGCCTTCCGCCTGCTGGCGAAGCTCAAGGGCCTGCGCGGCACCGCCTTCGATCCGTTCGGCCGCACCGAGGAGCGCAAGACCGAACGCCGCCTGATCGCCGACTACGAGACGCTGATTGACGAACTGATCGCCGGCCTCACGCCGCAGAACCACGCGCTCGCGATCAAGCTCGCCGCGATCCCCGACGAGATCCGCGGCTACGGCCATATCAAGGACGCCCACCTCGCCAAAGCCAAGCGCAAGGAAGCCGAGCTGCTGGCCCAGTGGCGCAATCCCGAGGCGATGAAGACCGCGGCGGAGTAAGTGCCGGCAGCATGCGAAGGCGGCTGGAAGATCGACAGCAAGGTCCTCTTTGCCCACAGCCGGGCCTGAAAAAGGCGAGAAGTCACGACATCGCTGCCGTGTTGCCTCGAAAGCGCCGCGCCGATTTGGTGTTGGATTGATGGACTTACTTGCTGTAGGCCCTTCCGACCTCAGCTTTTCGCCAGAAGGACTTTCGATGGCATCGGTTCGGTACTCGGTCTTGGCGGCTGGCCTGCTCACCCTCGGCCTGTCGGCCTGCGCTGGTTACGAGTTCGCACCTTTCGGGATCGAGAACCCGACCAACCAGGCGATCAACAGGGCCTACAAGGACCGCGATGCCTGCCTGGCCGCCCAGGTGAACAGCAACGGCGCCGACGCGCAGACCGCCGCGACCGCCTGCCAGACGCAGACCAAGAAGCTCGACAGCGTGACCAACCCCCATCGCGATGCGACGGTGACGGCGGCGATCCATCAGGATTCCGCCTTCAGGGCGACCCGCTATGCCGGCCTCGCCCGCCCCGCCGCCGCCGCCAGCCCCACGGCCGTGGCGCAGCCCGCCGTGCAGGCCCCCGTCCCGCTGACGGCCGACGCGCCGGTGCCCTACATGCAATCGATTGCGTCGCCGCAGTAGCGGTCGGCCCATGACGACATCCCCGGCCTCGCGGCGCAAGAGCTTCGTCTACGACGGCCGCGCGCTCGAAATCCGGCTCGTGTTCAGCGAGGAGAACTGGACCACCTGGGTCTATGAAGACGGCCACCACCTCGCCGCGGTCGACTCGATCGAACACGGCACCGTCGACGACGGCGTGGCCGAGGGCGCCGACGTCATCGGCGAGCTGCTCGAAGCATCGGTGGCGGAAGTGCTGGCCGGCGACATCGAACTGCCGCGGCGGCCAGCTCGCTGACCGTCCGGACTCGCCGCGCGGAACCATTGGGCGCTTAGCGCTTCTCGGACGCTCTGCTCGCCGAGCCTGCCTTCATCCGCCGGGGCAAGTGGACCCAGCCGACGACGAGCACGCCGACGGCGGTCAACAGGCCGCCGATTGCCAGCCCCGCCGGAACGTCGCCCTTCGTGCCCGAGAGGTGCAGCCACAGGCCGGCTGCCGCCGCGATCAGGGAAGCGGCAAGGAGCCCCCAGAATATCCGCCACGCGAGCAGCGGCGAACGCCGCGCCAGATCTCCGGCGTCTTCGACACCGGCAACGGCGCGCTGGTAGTGGCGCAGCGCCCGGTCGCCCGCCTCCATGGCCGAGGCGGGAACCGGCAGCAGCAGGCGCGACCGTTTGGTGCTGTAGCTGCCGGTGCTCGCGACCCGGCTGACGACGCCGATGGTGACGACGATGCAGGCGGGACTCGTCCTCGCGCCCCATTCGGCATTCAGCATGCCGGTTCTCTTCCCCGGATCGAGGCGAAAGTAGCAGTCGTCGATCAGCACGCTCCGCTTGCCGGCGACGACCTCGACGCCGGTCGCGTCGTCTCGGCGGCGCGGCTTGAAACGGGACCATCTCGGGATACTCGCGCAGTAACGTTCCCAGTCGGCGGCGCCCACGGACCAGCGGGCGACGACATCCGTGCCCGACAGCAAACGCGCCCGGCCCCGCGCCGCCAGCAGCGACACCGGAACGAAGTACGCGGACGCCAGAAGCAGGGTGAAGCCGATCACGCCGGCGGCCATCGTAAGCGCGGACTCCTCCGGCCCCAGCCGCTCGGAGATCGCAATCCAGAACAGCAATGCGCCCGTGCCGAGAGCGATCAGCGCATAGCCGAGTTTGCGCGCCGGATTACGCATGGGTCATTTCTTCGTCACGCGACGTTGGCTCTCTTTTCCTTCCCTCCACCGCAACAGGAACGTCATTCCGCCAACCAAGGCGGAGGGAATGGCGACGACGGAGCCGCCCAGCGTCAGAAAGCCCGCGATCATGCCGGCATGTTCGCCCTGGCCACGAGCGATTCCCATCATGACCGCGCCCGCGACGACGGCGACAAGGCCGAGCCCGAAGAGAGCCGCCGTGATCCGATAAGTGCGGCGCGGGTTGCGCAGCGCGATGGCGGTCCTGCCGCGCCTCTTTTCAAGCGCCGGCGCGAAGTGGCGATAGGCCGACAAGCCCTGTGTACGCGCAGCCTCGGGCACCGGCACGCGCAGGCAGGTATAGCGGACGCCGCCGTAGCGGCCCGCCGGATAGGCGAGCAGGAATTCGAGGCAGTCCGGCGGCCGGCCGGGCCGGGCTGCATTGTCGAGCCAGCCGATGCTGCGCAGCTCGGGGATGCCGTTCAGGCGCAGCGAGTGATAGGAACCATCGACGATCAATGCCTTCTCGCCGACGATGATCTCCACGCCCTCGGGGGGCGTCTGCCTGCGAATCCACAGATCGTTGGCAAGGAACATCGGGTCAGCCCCTGCCCGCTCGGCATCGAGCGCGCGGAACCTGTCCCAGTCGGCCGCGCTTGTCCGCCATCGCGCGATCCGGCCGACTCCGGCCAGAAGACGCGCCCTGCCGATGGCTGTGGGCAGCACATTCAACAACAGGAACAGGGTGGAGCAGACAAGCGTCACGAACCCGAGCGCCGTCATGACGCCCGAGATGCCGTCGCGCCCCAGGGCGCTTTCCCGCCACACGCCGAGCCAGAGCAGCGCGGCGCCCGACAGGGCCAGAGCGGCAAAGAGGATGGCTTTACGGCGTGGGTTGCGCATGAACCCTCCGGCTACGCGGCCCTTCGTCGAGAGACGTGCCGTCCGCTTCGTGCCCCCGGCGCCGCCCCCCGATACCGGCGGCGGCGACAGGAGCACCGACCGGAACCGGCGATCCGGTCTGCCGGCATGCTCCATCGGGAACCGACGATTGCGTCACGATCGGGCTTCGGTCGACGGGCCAGCTATCGCTTTGCGGCAACGCAGGACTTCTCGACAAGCTCGATTGCATTGGCGGCGGCGGCCCTGTCTGCGGGCGTCGGCACCGAAACCGTCCACGTCTTGTAGCAGGTCGATTGGAACGCCGGCTTGGCCGTCTCGAGTTGGACACCGTCGCGGCACAGCCAGGGCGTTTCCGCATCGATGGCGACAGTCCGCACTTCGGGGGCATCCTTCGGCCGGGACGATGCAGAGGCACGATCGTCCGTGCCCGACAGCCAGCGCACCTGCTTGATCTTCGTGAAATCGAACGAAAGCGTGGTGGATTCCGCCCACTCTTTCGGCAGTTGCCTGAGACTGTGGAAGCGAACGATGCACAGGCCGGGCCCGGGCGCGAATATGCCGACGAACGACAGTCTGTCCGATCGATTTTCAACAACCAGGCTGCCGTCGACGATACTGCCGGGCAGCGGCCGAGAAGGTGGAACCGCCGAAATCAAGGAAGCCATGGCCCGAAGAACCTTCTCGTCTGCCCTTGCGTGGCCGGCCCCGCCGACGACCGAAATCGCAACAAGGGCGCCAAGGGCAGAGCGCACAAACATCCCACACTCCATCGGACCGACCCCAGGCCTGGATTCAATCGGGATATTTGTTCACGCACCCTTCCGACTTGCAACCCCGTGCCCGTCGGCCGTCGCGCCCTGTCCCGCGATCAGTGCCTCGGCCTAGTCGACGTGAACGTTGCCCGCAGCGTCGACCGTCACGCCGACTTCGGTCTGTCCACGACGCGCACGGCCGCGCCACGACCCATCGGCGCTCTTGCTGACGACCTTCACGCTCTTGTAGCCGTCGCGCTCGATCGCCGACTTGGCGAGGCGCGCGCCCTCGTCGTCCTCGGGCGTCGGCGCGGTGGTGGCTGCCGTATCGACGTGCTTGTCAATCTTGTCATCGCCTGGTTTTCCGACAATGTCTTCCTTGATCGGCACCGGCGGTCGCGGCGCGTGCCGCAACGGTACAGGCGAACGCTGCAGCTCTGGCTGCGTCGTGGCGGCGATCTTCGTCACGGCGACCGGCGCCGTTGTCTTGGCGATCACCGGCGGCGGCGGCTGCGACGAATGCGGCTGCACGGCCGTCACATGCGTCGACGGTTCGGAGGTGGACGAAAAGACATGCGCGCTCGCCACGCCGGCCACTACCAGCGCCGCGCCCATCGCTGCAAGCATTGTCCGAGTCATGGCACCCTCGCCCTCAAAGGCTGCTGAGGTCGGCGATGGCACCTGCAATCATGCGCGTGCCGATGGCCATCAGCAGAATGTCGTTGGCAACACGAACGTATTGGTAACCCGAGGGGGCGGGGCTGAGCTGAGCCAGCAACACACCGGGAAGCGGGTAGTAGACGACGGCCGCCGGCAGCGGCTGACCCATCACCCACATCTTCTTCGCCTGACCCGGCGGTAGGCAACCATTGTTTTTCTTGGCGAGCCCCGGCGGGCAGCCGGCCGTCGCATACTCTGTGCGGTAGTAGGAATAGACGGCGCTGCGGTCGCGGTCGTGGATGACAATGTTGGCAGGCGCAACATTGCCTTGCGGCACGCCGACGGACGGATTGCCCGGCCCCCGCCCCATGTCGCCTCGCCCCATGTCGCGGTTGCCCTTGCCCTGCCCCTGACCTTGCCCCTGGCCCTGACCTTGCCCCTGGCCCTGACCTTGCCCCTGCGCCTGGCCTTGACCCTGGTTCTTTTGGCCCTGGCCCTGACCCTGACCTTGGTTTTGCCCCGGGCCGCGGCCATTGTCCTTGTCCGCCCAGGCGGGCGTCGCGAGCAGAACGCAGACCGAAACCGCCAGAGCAACCTTCGTCATCTTCATTTCCATCCTCCACCGCATTCGAGATTCAACGCGGGAAATAGGGCAAAGGGCAGGCTCCGGAGCGACATTTCGACAATAGCTTTTCCCTGTGTCCGGCAGGTCACAGATAGATCACTGCCCTTGTGGGAAATGAAATCGGGCCGGCGCTGCGAACGAGAATCGCTGCCATCGCTGAAATCATTGCAGTTCAAGCTTTTGCCGCCTAGTTCGTCAACGAACGAAGGGGTTCCTAACCGCATCGGCCGTGCTGGCTGTTTATCTTGCTGCCCCGGTCGAAAGGTGGAGAAGTGGCGGTGGGGAGGATGAATGCCACGTAGTCTCGATGCTCCGCTCAGTCCGAACGAGGAAATCACCCTGCGCCGGGTTGCCCTCGGCATCTCGTGCGCCCGGGAACTTTCGCAGCGCGACCTCGTGCGGCTGAAGACGCTGGCGCTGGTCGAGATGACGGATGATCGGCTGCATCTCACGGCCGATGGCCAGCAGCGTTACAATATGCTTCCCCGCGCCACATCGCTTGCGGCCGCGCCGACCTACGAAGAGCTGATGAGCACGCTGGCGGAGCGTCTGCGCAAGGAACGCGGCCAGAGCGAAACCGAGCGCTGACGCCCGGGCCAGCGGATCAGGGCGAGACCTTGGCGCAGCCCGCGCCCTGCCAGCGATAGCCCTGCGCCGCCCCGCCGACCATCGTCCATTCGACGATGCACCCCTGGCGGACCAGCGTGGGCGGAAATCCGCCCATCGGCATCCACATCCCGCCACCCCAGCCCCGCCCCCAGCCGCCGAAGCGGCCGTAGTAGAGCGGCGGCATGCCGGGATCGATGTAGGACGTATCCCAGCGCCACTGCAGGACCTTGCTGCCGTCTTCGAGCTGGTAGCTGTTGTCGGGGATGCGGCCCATGCCGTTCAACAGCGCGGCCTCGGGCGTGCCTGCCATCTCGCGCAGGCGATTGTCGAATACGGCCTCGCGCTCTTCCTTGGTCGCGCATCCTGCCTGCGAGAGCAGGAGAAGAACCATGGCCGTCCAGATCCTGCGAGGCATGTCGACCTCCAAAAGAATCACGGCACGAAATGGCCGGAGCCTAGGCTCGGCCAGCGCGCCGCTCCAGCCTAGCGCGGCAAGGAGTCGAAATAGTCCTTACACGCCTGCGTGATCTGGTTGGTGCGCTGCATCTCGCACGGGCGCTGGCGTTCGAGCAGGACCATGCCGGCATAGAAGATCATCACGCCCAGGATCCAGCCGGTCATCGACCAGGACAGCGCCTTGTCGAGCCGCTCGGCCCAGGACGGGCCGGTGAAGAACTTGAGCACCATGATGGAGATCGGAATCGTCGCCATGCCGCAGGCGACGAACAGCAGGACATAGTCCAGCAGCCCCAGCCCTTCCGGCCCCAGCCCCTCCGGCACGATGCTACCAGCTCAGCTTGGGCATCTGGATCGGGCCGGTCTTCTTCGGCGTCCAGCCGCGCGCTTCCATGCAGCGCGCCACCAGCCGGTCGAAGTTGTTCTGATAGCCCTGGTTGTCCATCGTCCGGTAGAGGTCCTGCTGACCGAAGCGGTCGCGCTCGCCGGAGAACACGGCGCGACGCTGGTCCTCGATGTTGCGCTCGTTGCCCGCAACGTTCTTCGCCTGCGCGCGGCACTGCCCTTCGTCGCGCGCGTACTGCTCGGCCATGGTGGCGTCCTGCTTGCCTTCCTTCGTGAAGGTCTTGGGCGCGCAGCCGACCACCAGCAGGCCCGCGGCGAGAAGGACAAGCGCGCGCTTCACTTGACCCCCGCCAGGGCCGCTTCGATGGCCTTCAGCGCATCGGGCGCCTTCGCGGCATCGGGGCCGCCGCCCTGCGCCATGTCGGGACGGCCGCCGCCGCCCTTGCCGCCCAGTGCGGCGACACCGGCCTTCACCAGCTCGACCGCGCTGTAGTTCTTCGACAGGTCGTCGGTCACGCCGACCACGGCCGAAGCCTTGCCGTCCTCGACGCCGATCAGCGCCACGACGCCCGAGCCCAGCTTCTTCTTGAACTCGTCGGCCATGCCCTTCAGGTCCTTGCCCGGCACGCCGTTCAGCACGCGGCCGATCAACTTGACGCCGCCAACATCGCGCACCTCGTCGGCCGCAGCGCCGCCGCCCGAACCGCCGCCGCCGGCCAAGGCCAATGCCTTGCGCGCCTCGGCCAGCTCGCGCTCGATCTTGCGCTGGCCATCGACCAGCGCCGCCAGGCGCGCCGGCAGGTCCTCGGCCCGCACCTTCAGGGTCGCCGCTGCCTCGGCCAGCAGCTCGGCCTGATGGCGCACATGCGCCTCGGCCGCGTGGCCGGCCAGCGCCTCGATGCGCCGGACGCCGGCCGAGACCGCACCCTCGCCCACGATCTTGAACAGGCCGATATCGCCGGTGCGCCGTGCATGGGTGCCGCCGCAAAGTTCGACCGAGTACTTGTCGCCGCCCTCGTCGCTGCCCATCGAGAGGACTCGCACTTCCTCGCCGTACTTCTCGCCGAACAGCGCCATGGCGCCGGCGGCAATCGCCTCCTCCGGCGTCATCAGCCGCGTCAGGACCGCCGAGTTGTGGCGGATGCGGTCGTTGACCTCGTCCTCGATGCGCTTCAGCTCCTCGGCCGAGATCGCCTTGGTGTGGCTGATGTCGAAGCGCAGCCGGTCGGGCGCGACCAGCGAGCCCTTCTGCGTCACATGCTCGCCGAGGTGACGGCGCAGCGCCTCGTGCAGCAGATGCGTCGCCGAATGATGCGCGCGCAGCTGGGCGCGGCGGATCGGATCGACGGTCATCACGAGATCGTCGCCGACCTTCAGTGGGCCCTTGGCGAC
>VFQN01006382.1_pt1 | contig 13508 bp, 12 predicted proteins | sample 3512371 | NCBI WGS metagenome assembly VFQN01 (sample SAMN10412370, study PRJNA504923) | tailings metagenome | isolation source: Replicate 2 from Balatoc abandoned mine | place: Philippines: Itogon, Benguet | collected 2017-08-28
CGTGCGCCCGTGGTTTGGATCTATGCTGAAAATGACACGTATTTCAGTCCGCGACTGGGCCGCAACATCGCGACGGCCTATGCGAGGGGAGGCGCCCCGATGACATTTCTCGTCGCCCCGTCGGGGAGCGAGGACGGGCATTTCTTGATCCACGAAAAACGCGCTATCTCTGTCGCATCGTCGGCCCTCGCGCGGACCGTTAAAGGAGCTCAGAACTGACAGGCAATGCACTGTCTGCGCTTCCTTGACTCGCGAGGGGGAGTGACCTTTGCTTGAGATCGTGAGTGAGTGACGGGCCTGATGATGTGGTTTATAGCTGCCGGATTGACCATATCGGTTCTGGGTTGGGCCTACTTGCTGTTTGGCGTGTCGGTCGAAGCGACGGGCTCGCTGTTTGCGCGCCCGGATGTGACCGCCCATACGCTCTCGATCATCACCAGCGTCATCAATTTCGGCTATGCATTATGTATCTTCGGCGCAGTCTGGCCCGAAGTCAGGATGCGCTTCAAGGCGGCATCGGAAGCGTCGCCAGAGCCAGCCGTCGCAACCAAGGCCGTTGCTACAAAATCGTCGGCAACTCCAGACACAAGGGCGTCCGCACAGACGCAGCAAGCTGCTCCGCATCAGCAGCAAGACTATGGCGGGTCGGATGGTGTCGACTGGTCTCGCGTGGAGCAGGAATTCCTCAAGACGTTCGGTGTTCAGGCAAGGATAACCAACGGCCGCGTAATACTCCAGAAAGGGCGCAGGCGTCTGGAGTTTGAAACCGTCGACGTTGCATGGGAATATTGTCTAACTCATCTCTACGATCCAAAGCAGAGATGAGGTGAGAACGCGACAGCTTCCGAGGCGAACTGTCGTTTGATCGAACCGCCGTATGTCGGGAGAACACGGCGCCTGTCCAACTGAAAACGCCTAATGAAAAGGACAAATCTCGCATGACCGAAACGTCAAAGGACACCACTCAGTCTCTGGTGTTTCCTGTCCACGACAAGCCTCACGCTCCTTTCGTGTTCTTTGAATCCGCTCCGGCGGCAGGGTTCACAAATGGTGTGATCAATGTGACTCTGGCCGCAAATCGCACGTGGATCGATGATGGCAAGGCTGTCAACGAGCAGGTTGTCGTCGCATATCTGCGCGGCAATATTCAGGCGGCGTTGAGCCTTCGGCAGGCAATTGACAATGCTCTGATCCTTGCATCAAAGCAGCAATCCGAGGTCAAAAGTTGATTGATCGGCTACCAACGATCTGGGAATAGCGAAGCACACTCGGCCCAGCCTGTCCGCGCTGGGATTTGGCGTCGAGTGAATAGGCGAGGGATTCAGCAATCCTGGCCAGAATCCATCGGTCCGGGCGTGTTTTGCCCGCCACGATGAAACTTGGTGCCGTTTGAAGGCAAAAACCGACCTCGGCTTCTTGTCGAGGTCGGTTTTTCTATGTGTTTTGTCGCTGCGTCCGCTCGAACATTTTTACTTGCGATCGCTCCTGCTCCGAAAGCTCGGCTCGCGGCCGCTCAAGCGAGCGATTGCGATTGGCGGTCGCGCGTCTTAGGGGAAACGAAAAGAGCTTAAGCGGTCTATCGACGCCGCGATCGCGATCGATCGGCTGATCCGCAAGTGTCGGGAAACACGCACGGTCCGGACGAATAACACTGCTTCGGAATGAACTTACTGCCCGCAGGGCGGAAGGTGGCGGGAGCGACGGGACTCGAACCCGCGGCCTCCGGCGTGACAGGCCGGCGCTCTAACCAACTGAGCTACGCCCCCCGCATCGGCAGTGTGGCGGACTTAAATCTCAGTACTCGCCAAGTCAAGTCCGGTAACGCGCCTACAGCCTATCCTCACGGAAAAACACGGTTTTGGCGTCGCTAGATCGCGCTGAGACGGTAAGCGCTCCCGTACCGGCCAAAATCATGGCTGGTCACGCCGTTCCGGACGCATCCTCGGTATTGGGCGAGGGGACCGACCAGGGTCACCTTGACCACCGCGGTGGCGCCGGGCTTGACCAGACCGGCATGGACCACCGCAACAGCGAGCGCGGAATCGGCGGTGTACACATCGGTGCCCCAGAGCGGACCTTCAGTTTCGCCACGCACCCGGAAGTAATAGCTCGTCCCGATGGTTCCGGCGAGCTCGAGCATGTGCTGCGGAGCGTCGGCGGCAAGATAGCCCCTGTCGAGCAACTGGCGCAGCTGCCTTTTCGGTAATTGTCCCCGCCGATCGAAATAGGCGACGAGTTCCTGGACGACCTTCATGAGGCGCTCCCATCCATTGCAATAACCCGGCCGTAGGGTGGCCTGAATGATGCGGCGCGCGGCAGCACCCAAAGAATGTCGTAGGGCATCGCTTCGGCCGGAAAGGCGATGTCGCCATCGGTAATAACGACGACCGTCCGCACCAGCGGATCGTCTGCCAGCGCCAGCATCGCAGGCGACAGGTCGCTGCCGCCAAAGCCGCGGACGGCGTAGGTGCCGATTTCGTCAGGGGCCACAGTGTCGTCTGCGGTCACGGTCGTGTCGCACTGAATCACGCGCACCTGATCGACACCCGCGCCATCGCAGAAGTCGGCGATCGCGCCCAGCGCGAGGGGGATATCGTCGGCCATCGAGCCAGAGGTATCGAGCACGACATTGAGTATCCACGACGTGCGAATGCGGCCGGGCATCACGGCATCCGCGTGGATCGCTCCCCGGCGCGAAAGGCGCGCAAAGGTCCGCTCGCCGGCCGCAGACGATTCGAGCCACCGCTGCAGGGCGTGCTGCCAGGCGGGCCTTAAGCGGCCGCGCAAAGCGGTGACGGATGTGCTCACCGCACCTGCCGCAATGCCGCGTGCCTTCTGGTTGGCGACGGCGGCAGCGATGGCCTGACCGCGGGCTATCACGTCCTCGATGGCGGCCTTTTGCTGTGCCTGACTTTCTGCGTCGGCGGGAAACATCTCGCGCTCGGTCTTGTCGCCCAGCACATCGCCCGCATCGGCAGCGCTGTTTCCGTCCTCGTGTCCGTTGCCTTGCCCCTGTCCCAGAACCTGCCGTATCGATGCGTCTCGTCCCTCCCAGACCTGCGAGCGCGAGCGCATGAGGTCGGCATTGCGACGCATTTCCAGCACGATGTCCTCGGCCGAACGCGCGCGTGCCCCCGGCATGTCCAGGCCTCCGGCGGGGATGCTCGGAAACCCGAGCTCGCTCCGCAGGATATCGTTAATGATGTAGTCGTGCGCATAATTGAACTCGAGACGGCCCGACCCGCGTGCGCGGTCATGCGTCCGAAGTGCTAGGTGGAGCAGTTCATGCGCCAGCACGAACACCAGCTCATTGTCCTTGAGCCGTGCGGTGAATCCGGGATTTGCGACAAGACGGCCGGAGGCGAAGATGCCCATCGTGGGAACGCGCCAGTCGAGACTGACCCGCACCGCCGCAGCCAGCCCCGCGAGGTGCGGCAGCGGTACGGTGACCATCCGAAGACCGTTCTCAATTCGCTTCAACGTCGCGCGATCGGCGTCGGGACCTGGCGCGGCCGAACAGGCGACGTTCATTGCCGGGTCACCGTGCGCAGCAGAGTGAGCATCGCCTTGTCCGCACCCAGCGCACCCCATTGCTCGACGAGATCGGTGAGCAGCGTAAGTTGAGCTTCGCTTGGAAGGCTGCGCAGGAAGCGGGTCACCGCGCGCTGCTTCACTTTGCCGAGCCGTCCCGTGGCGACGTTCTGCCGGATTGCGTTGAGGATGAACCAGCGCGCGGTTTCGCCCGTCGGCAATATCTCAGGCCGCTCGATATAATGTTCGACCGGTGCCAGCGCCCCGACGGTCTCCTCGGCCAACGCACAGAACACCGCCGCATCCTCCGCCGACAGCCGCCCGAAGGCGAGGGCGCGGCGGGTCTCGCGATTCAGAATGCCCGAGCTTTCTGCCATATCCATCGCCTGCGACAACAGCGACCAGGCGCGCGGCGTTGAGAAGGGCTGCGGCTCGTGGGGGACGTCGCGCATCAGCGCGTCCGGCATGAAGGCGATGTAGTTGCGGATATCGCTGCGGATCCCCGCACGGCTGGCCCAATCCTGCCATTCCGTGACATCGACCCGCAGGTTGAGGATGGTGACGCGATTGATGAGCGCCGAACTCATGGCGCGAACTAGTGCGCGGTCCTGCTGGCGGTTGCCGGCTGCGACCACCCAGGTCCCGGCGGGCAAGGCATGTTCGCCAAGGCGCCGTTCCAGCAGCAGAGAGTAGAACGCTTTCTGCACGTCCGGGGCGCAAGCCGGCAATTCGTCCAGAAACAGGCAGAAGCTCTGGGCGGCTTCAGGCAGCAGGACCCGAGGCGGGCAGAACACCGAACGCTCGCCGACGATTTTAGGCACGCCGCTGACGTCTTCCGGGGCGATCTGGGTCCCGAGAAGCGAGCGGCAGGGCAGCCCGGCTTCGGCAGCTGCCTGAAACACCATCTCGGACTTGCCGACACCAGGCGGCGACAGCAGCAGAAAGCTCTGGTCGTGCGCCATGCACTGAACGAGCTTTTTGGCCTGCCTGAGGGTGATGGTCTGCTGAAGAGCGCTCTGGCTCGCGTCCATCGGACGTCTCCTGGTGAAGAGCAACGGGCGTTCCCTCACCAGGAACAGCAGTTAACTTAGGGGCTGACCGCGTGGCGCACCAGCGGGCCGCCCGAAAAAAAATCATTTGGGTCAGCCTGCGGCGGCAGGGACTCTTGTCATGACGATTTGATTACAGAATTATGACAGCTTGTTGCGGCGCCAGTGCGCGGCGCGGGTTTGAAGCGGTCATGGCGATCCCGGATATCCTGTCACGTCACCGCGGCTTTACCGCTCTCGGAAGCCGTTTTCGCGGGGCCTGGCCGAGCGTCGTCCTGACGGCCGCCATCAATATCTGGGCATTGGCCAGGATAGCGCAAACCGAGTTCGGGCCGTTTGGCCAGGGCGTCGCGTTCCTTACCTGGATACTTCTGAATTGCGTCCTGCTGTTGCTGTTCCGGCGCGCGGCTCTGGCCGCCGCGCTTTCGGTCGGCGTCATCGAGCTCGTGATCCTGGTTTCGCAATTTAAGTTCAAGATCACATGGATGACGGCGAACTTTCTCGACGTCATGCTGATCGATCCGGACAGCATCGCTTTTCTTCTGTCGGTGATGCCGGGTTTGCGCCTCGCAACCGCTGCTGCGGTGATTGGCGGCTTTGTTCTCATCCTCCTGCTGTGGCGGTTTGACCGGACCAGAATTCCGCGACTGGCGTCAGCCGCGGTTGGCTGCATTTGCCTTGCAGCCGTCGTCGGACTCGCGACGCGGGTTCCGGAAGAGCCGCATGAGCCCTTCCAGGGCGTCAACCACGTCTCCAACTTCACGCGCTCGATGGTCGTCTCGTTGTCGGAGTTATCCGGCAGCGGCTGGCTCGATTTCGACCGCGCGGTCGCAAGCCGCCTTCTGCCACTGCCGGCGGACGACGATTGCAAGCCCGAAGGCAAGCGCCCACACATCATCATGGTGCTGGACGAGTCGAGCTTCGATATCCGGAGCGCGCCGGACGTGAAGGTGCCGCACGGCTATGGCCGACACTTCACGTCGGCTGACGGCAAGTCACGCAGTCTCATCACCGAAGCCGCCGGGGGTCCTACCTGGTACACCGAATACAACGTGCTGACCGGGCTTTCGACTCGCTCGTTCGGCCGCATGAGTTTCTACGTTACCCGGCTCGCCGCCGGTCGCATCAAGCGCGGCTTGCCGCAGGCGTTGCGCCGTTGCGGCTACAAGACCTTCACGCTCTATCCCGCCTATGGCGCGTTCCTCAGCGCGCGCCGCTTCCAGAAGAGCGCCGGCATCGACCGCATGATCGACGCCCACGAGATGGGGGCAGGCGATGTCGAGCCGGACAGTTTCTATTACGAGAAGGCGCTGCGTCTGTTCGCCAAGGAGCGCGGCGACAATCCGCTGTTCATGTTCGTCTACACGGCTGCGAACCATTTTCCGTGGAATACCCGCTACCGACCCGACCTGACGCCGGGCTGGACGCCGCTGAATGCCGATGCTGAGACGGATGAGTATGTGCGCCGTCAAAGCATCAGCGCGCGCGATTACAGCGCGTTCCTCGCGGATCTGAAGCGCAAATACCCGGAGGAATCCTTCCTGATCGTGCGGTTCGGCGATCATCCGCCAGCCATCGCGCCGCGCCTGCTCGAACCAAAGATGTCCGACGCCGAAATCGCGCAGCATATCATGGAACGCGACCCGCGTTTCTTCACCGCATATTACGCGATCGACAGCATCAATTTCTCACCGGTCGATCTCTCGTCGGCGCGCGATGCGCTCGATGCGCCTTATCTGCCGCTGATGGTGCAGGAGGCGGCAGGACTGCCGCTTGACTCCACCTTCGCGGAACAGAAGCGGATCCTGGAACGCTGCGGAGGTCTGTTCTATCATTGCAAGGACGGCGCGGAAGCGCGCAGGTTCAATCGGCTTCTGATAGATTCAGGTGTCATCCAGGGCTTCTAATCTACGACGCGCGTCTGCCCTTCGTTAGGCGAGGCGATGGGCGATGCTGCCGTAAAAGTTGCATCGATCAGGATCGTTTAGTGCGCTCGGGGCCTGATGGCGACGTTGGGCTTGATTAAGCCATTTTTCTGATGCCCGAAGCATGCGGGGACAAGGTTGGCCGTTCGTCTGCGATTCGAAGCATGATGAAATCCGGCCTCGTCAGGAATGATCCATGAACGTCGGATTGGCTCGCGAGTGCGTCCCGGCAGTCGCCTTGCGGCCTCGTCTTTCTCCGGAAAGCATTGCGCCGAAGCGGCGCGCGCATGTCGGTGATGCGATTGGGGCTATGTGGCGACGGTTTCTCGTCGCGTTGCTCGCCCTGCTGATGACCGGCACGGTACGTGTCGATCACGTCCAGGCGCGGTCCGACGCGCAATCGCATGCCTCGTCTTTTCGTGTTGTGGACTTCGAGTGGATCGATTCCGGGCGAGCGCGCCCGGTTCCGGTGCGTCTGTACTGGCCCGGCGATCATGTTCGTGCCGCGCGCGTGCCGCTCATCGTTTTTTCGCACGGGATGGGCGGATCACGCCGGGGATACAGTTACCTCGCTCGGCACTGGGCGGCACGTGGAATTGCCAGTCTGCATGTCCAGCATGTCGGCAGCGACTCGTCGCTGTGGGCCGGCAATCCACTGACGCTCGTCAGCCGGCTGCAATCGGCGGCACAGGAGAGCGAAGCGCTTGCCCGAGGCCTCGATGTGCGGTTTGCACTTGACCGCCTGCTGTCGGCGGAGTCCGGCGCTTATGATGCCCGCATCGACCGCAAGCGGATCGTTGCGGCCGGACATTCGTATGGTGCGAACACCGCGCTCGTGGCCGTGGGCGCCGCGGTGACGCGCAATGGACAGCGGATGGAGGCGCACGACGCGCGCTTTTCGGCCGCGATACTGATTTCCTCGCCGCCCTTTTACGGGGAGCGAGACGTTGCTTCGGTGCTCAACAAAGTCACGGTGCCCACGCTGCATGTGACAGCCACCGACGACGTCATCAGGATTCCCGGCTACTATTCTGCTGTGAACGACAGACTTGCGATCTACAACGCGATTGCTACTCCGCGAAAATCGCTTGTCGTATTCGAGGGCGGATCGCACAGCATGTTCACCGATCGCGGGCTGACTGGCGGGCGCGAGCTTAATCCGAAGGTGAAGGCCGCAACGGCAGAGTTGACGCTGGCATTTCTCGACCTGATCTTCCACGACAATCGGACCGACATGATGCAGTGGAATTTGAAGTGGAAACCGATCCTGGCGCTGTCGCCCGGTGTGTTTCCGGTTTCGGGTCCAATGGCGCAGTCGCGGAAAGAGCGGGCTACGACGGCCAACCCGCATATATCGCGATAAGCGGACGGATAATACCCGCTATCAGCGGCAATGATCGAAGGTAGCCTATTTCGCTTCCGCCTTTTCTGCGGTTTTTACGACGCCGCCTGCAACCTCGGTGAGCGTCGGACGCGGCAGAACCGCGAAGGGCAGCGGCCGCGTCACCTCGATCGCGGCGATGCCGAGGCGTGCGGTGAGGATGCCGTTCAGCACGCCCTCGCCGAGACGGGCCGATAGCTTGGCCGCGAGCCCGTGCCCGATCACCTGCTGGATCAGACTGTCGCCCGCGGCCATGCCGCCAGTGATTGTAAGGTGGGCGATCACATGCCGCATCAGCCGAAGCAGGCCGAGCGTGCCCGGCCGTCCCCCATAGAGCAGGGCGAGCTTGCGCGCGAGGCCGAGCGCTGTGATCAAGACGAAGAAGATATCGATCATGGCGCGCGGCGAAACCGCCGTCACGATCGAAACGCGCTTGGCCGCGTTGCTGACCAGTTGCCGCGCCTCGCGGTCGAGCGGGGCCATCAGTTCGCGTTCCGCGAGGCGGATCAGGTCAGCGCCGTCGATGATCTCGGAGAAATGCGCCTGAAGCTTTGCGCGGCTTCGCGCCAGATGCGGCACCTGATTTTCGATCGCGAGCAGATCGCGGACAATGGCTTGTCCTTCGGCGCGATCGTCAGTGGCCAGCGTCTCGGTGGCGCGTTCACGCAACCTGTCGATTTTGGCGAGGCGCGAAAGGCCAGCGAGTTCACGCCCTATGATGACAAGAATCGCGAGCGCGGCCAGCCCTGCGAGCCCGAGCGCCAGCCAGCCCAGCGCTTCGAAGCGTACAAACAGATCCTCGATCAGCCGCGTGACCGCGAGGCCGATCGCGAGCGAAATGAGCCCTCCGGCTGCGCCGAACAGGATCTTGCGCCAGGGAAACCAGCGCCGATCCTTCGTTGCTGAGGCCACGGCCGGGAGCTGCGCAGCATCGGCCTGCGCGAGCAGGTCGATCAGCGGTTCCTCCTTGGCGATCGTGACGATCACGTTCGGATCGTCCGGGGAAAAGATCGCGGGCTTGCGCGGACGAGCGGTCATCGCAGGCGGTCTCCGATCAGAAATTCGAGCGCGCGATCGAGACGGATATGGGGCAGGGCAGGCACGCCTGTATCGGTCTGCTCGAGTTCAGGAGGGCGGAAGCGCAGGAAGCGATAATCCGTATCGTCCAACGCGCCCGATGACAGCCCGCGAAACGGGCTATCTCCAGACGCGAATATCGCATCGGGCTTGATCGGCAGATCGCCGGGATAGATGACGATCGACGATTCGCCGTCGAAGGTTCTCCCACTGGCGCGTTCGCCGGCGATGGGGACGCCCATGATCGCGTGCAGCGTACCGGTCGGGCCTCCGACATGCGCTTCCGTGGTGGCACGAACCGACGCCATCGCGATGGCGTCGATGCGCGCGCCGGAATAATCCGCGCGCTTTGCCGCTTCGGCGACCAGCCGCTCGAGAATGCGCTCCAGCCGGTCGTGCGAAGTGTGATGCAGCAGGTCGGCTTTTGTGGCCGCGAACAGGATGCGATCGATGCGCGGCGCGAATAGTGCCGACAGGATCGAGTTGCGTCCGATGTTGAAGCTGTCGAGGATCGCGGCGAGCGCGCGCTCCAGGTCGCGGATCGCGTCCGGACCCGCATTCAGCGCAGTGAGCGTATCGACCAGCACGATCTGACGGTCAAGCCGCGCAATGTGGTCGCGATAGAACGGACGCACGATCGCATCCTTGTAGGATTCGTAGCGTCGCCGCATCATGGCCCAAAGCGAACCGGACGGTGCCGATCCATCGAGGCGGTCGAGCGGCGCGAAGGTGAGGGCCGGGGAATCCGCGAGATCACCCGGCATCAGGAAGCGGCCAGGTGGCAACAGACTCAGCGCGAAGCGTTCATCGCGGCAGTTGCGAAGATAATCGGTGAAGTGCCTGGCGACCGTTTGCGCAAGCGCTTCGTCCGCCGGTGCGTTCGGGTCGAGTGCGGCGATCTCGAAATGCCAGGCGCCGGCGAGATGCGCGCGGTCGCCCTCACGGGACAACCGGATGGTTTCGGCCGACCATTCCTCGTAGCTCTGGTGCAGCAGGGGCAGATCGAGCAGCCACTCGCCGGGATAGTCGACGATATCGAGCGTCAGCTCGCGCATCGCTCCGTTTTGCGACTGATACTCGATAACGAGACGCAATTCGCTGATTTGTTTGGTCGATTCCGGCCATTGCCGCTCACCGAGCAACTGCGCGAGATGCGCCTCGTAGGCGAAACGCGGCACCGTGTCGTCAGGCTGCGGCGCAAGCCGCGCGCGCGCGATGCGTCCCGAAGCCATCGCCTCAAAGACGGGAAAGCGGCCGCCGCGCAGCAAGCCGTGAACCAGCGCGGTGATGAAGACGGTCTTGCCGGCACGCGACAAGCCGGTCACGCCAAGCCGAACGGTCGGTTCGAACAGCCCGTGTCCGAATTCCAGCAGCGCCTGAGAGGTGAGGCGAGCCTGTTCGACGATATTGGAGAAGACGTTGGCCATCCTTCGCGCGACAATGTTGCGCCGCGCAACGGCGCGCGGTCACGGCTCGCTACAGATAGGGTGGCCGTGCCGCGATACTAGCTGCCCCGGCGCTCCGCCTGCCAAACTCCAGAGCATTCGCCTTTAGCGGACTTCCAGCGCCCGGCACCGGAATCCCGACCCAGTCGGCCGCTGCCGGCGGCACTCTGATTGCCGCGAGCGACATTGACGCGGGTCGCGCCGCCGCCAGCCACACTCCCGGAAATCCGGAAGCTCGAATTGGCCGGATCCGCATGCCCGACGCGTCCGCCCTTGATGCGCACGGCATAGCGATAGCCTCGATCGCAGGTCCCTTGCTCGGTGATAATGAGCACGCTCCAGAGGCCATCATAGGCGCCGGTGCCAGATTGCTTTTTCGCGGCGGCAGCCGGGGCGTAAGGCGCTGCAGCCAGGATCAGAGATCCCGCAAGCGCCAATCGTGCGATAATCATGTCTCTTCCCTTTGGGGGCCCGCTAGCGGGCCACTTTCCTCGACTGACTGGAATAGTCTGCAGGTTCACGCAAGAACGGGTTCGGCCCGGCTCCCTTGGCAAAGCCGACTTCGTACAGCGCTTTCATATAGTCCGGATCGAACGCGCCGCGCGCTGGAGCGCTGAATCCCTGATCGACGTAGGCTACGTGAAAAGCGATACCACTGCGCTTTGCTGTCGCATATGCGCGGTCGATCGCGTTCCGCGTCACGAACTTGATCGCAGTGCTCACAGTGCGCCCGAGGATGCTGAGTGTCGTGCGTTCGGTGAGCTGGAAGTCCGGACCGAGCTTCATATTGGCGATGATGTAGAAATCGGTGGCGGGCAGCGTCGACGTCGCGGTGCTCGCCAGCATGCTGTCGGGCGCGACATAGAATTGATCGGCGAGCCCGCCATCGACATGCATTTCGGAGAATGTGCGGCCATTGCCTTCGACCTCGATGAAGGTCGGAGGGAACGCGCCCGGAATGCTGATCGCAGCGACCATGACCTTGCGCACCAGATCGAGGGCCGCCTTGTCACCGCGAGTGGCGATGGCTCCGATATCCCAGGCCACCGGCCGGCCGGCGTCGAGATTGGTGGTGAGAATGAACAGGCGGCGGCCCCGCGCATGTTCCGCGGCAATGGCTTTGAGCAGGTCCGGCGTCACCCGTTTTGCAATCAGGCTGTGCAGGGGCCATGTGTCGAGAAAGCTCTCGCCCTTGCCGCCGACCTCGAAGATATCGACAGCGCTGATCGTTGTGTAGGAGTCGCGCAGCTGCTCGTCGTATTTCGATCCGAGGAATGCGAAGGGCGCGATGAGTGCGCCGGTGCTCACGCCGGTCACCAGCGAGAATTCGGGGCGGGTTCCGGCTTTGGACCAGCCGCCGAGCAGACCCGCGCCGAATGCTCCGTCCTCGCCGCCGGTCGACAAAATCAGCCACGGTCCTGGCTTGGGCGGCAGCGCGCGGAGATACTCGACCTCGGAATCGGCCCAGAAACGCGCGTCCGGCATGTTCGCGATGGCCGCGGCCTGTTGATCCGCCGCCGTGAAAGGCGTGCGCGGCAACGGGCCATCGGACCCGGCGGCCGGCTTCGCGGATTGTCCGCTCTTGGTGTCGCCCTTCGTGCTGCCCTTCTTGGCGGGCTTCTTCTTAGATTGGGCGGAGACTGCAGGGCTTTCGCTCCACGCTGCCTCGCCGGACCGCGCCCTCGCATCACATGCGAGGACACTCAATACGAGCGCTGAGGAGAGGACAATCGCTGCCGCGAATCGAATCTGCTTTTGTGCTGTCACACGCATCTGCCAATTTTGTCGCAAGCCTCCCGCGGAGGCAATTCGCCCGCGGCCATACCTCACCTGATTACGACGATAAGCGAGTCGTCGTGACGAAAGTTTCGCGCGGCACACAACGTGTCTGCCTGCGCCTATCCTGTCGCAAAAGAAGTTGTGAGGATGTGACCGAACTGTGATTTTTTGCCGGATACCGTGAGCCGCGACGCCCTCAGAGCCGAATCGGGCATCGAGTTGCGCGCCATTGGCTCCTCGGGGTTGCTGATCTGGCCGGGAACTTGCCTGCCAACGGGTCGCGGCGTCAGGCAATGCTGGCGCGGGTCTCGCCACCGTTTCGGTGCAGCAGACGGATCAGCCCCAATCTCCAACCTCCGGCTGCGGTTTCGAGAGGTGTCGATGGCCGGTGGAGATTGTTTATTTGAGACTTTTCGGGCGCTTGCGGGCGCAAAAGGCCTGCGCTAAGGCTGCGCCGACTTCTTCTTGGAACGAATCCGAGCTGGGACTCTGGAGGGGGCGTCTGGCGGCTGTGCTGCCGGATTCGCCCTGTATTGGGGTTGGTGAGTTTTACCGCTCTACCGACCCTGCGAGGACACACATGAGCGAGCTTCTTCAGGACTATCTTCCGCTCGTGGTATTCATTGCGGTCGCGCTGGTGATCGGGGTCGTGCTCCTCATTGTGCCGTTTATCGTCGCCTACCGGGATCCCGATCCGGAGAAGCTGTCGGCCTACGAATGCGGCTTCAACGCATTCGACGATGCCCGCATGAAATTCGACGTGCGGTTTTATCTGGTTGCCATCCTTTTCATCATATTCGACCTCGAGGTCGCATTCCTGTTTCCCTGGGCGGTCGCGTTCGGGGAACTCGGCGCCTTCGGCTTCTGGTCGATGATGGTTTTTCTTGGCGTCCTGACCATCGGGTTTATCTACGAGTGGAAGAAGGGGGCGTTGGAATGGGATTGAGCGTAGCATGACCCCCGTCACCGCACCCGCCGCAAAGGGCATTCTCGATCCGCGCACCGGCAAGCCGGTGGGCGCGGATGACCGGTTTTTTACCGGCCTCAATGCCGAACTGGCCGACAAGGGCTTTCTCGTCACCACCGCGGACGATCTGATCACGTGGGCCCGCACGGGCTCGCTGATGTGGATGACCTTTGGACTCGCCTGCTGCGCGGTCGAGATGATGCAGATGTCGATGCCGCGCTACGACGCCGAACGTTTCGGCTTCGCGCCGCGCGCGTCTCCGCGCCAGTCCGACGTTATGATTGTTGCGGGTACGCTGACCAACAAGATGGCCCCCGCGCTCCGCAAGGTCTACGACCAGATGCCGGAGCCGCG
>VFQN01006383.1_pt1 | contig 13501 bp, 12 predicted proteins | sample 3512371 | NCBI WGS metagenome assembly VFQN01 (sample SAMN10412370, study PRJNA504923) | tailings metagenome | isolation source: Replicate 2 from Balatoc abandoned mine | place: Philippines: Itogon, Benguet | collected 2017-08-28
TGATGGTGCGCGCCGGTCTTGGCGTTGGCATGGATGGTCACTGTGCCGGCCCAGATCTTTTCCGCGCCGGCGCGCGCCGCGTTGATAGCGGTGGCGCGGTTCATGCCCGGCGTCTGCGCCGTATTGGGATCGAGGGAATTTCCGGGGATGACCTTGACACCGTTCTCGCGCCAGTCGACGGGCGCGTGCTGGTGGTCGTGATGATCGTGTTCGTGCGACAAGGCAGCGCTCCGCTTTCGATCGTGGTCGAGCTTCGGCAGCGCATAAGATATCACGCATGGCCGCCAAGATGTCGAGAATTCGGATCAGCCGGGGCGGGATGGCGCCGCACGTCCTTCGCGCACGAGCAACAGCCGATACCCAGCATTCGCCCATCCAGGTCGACGACCGCTCGCGCAGTTTCGCCCAAACATGGCGCATCGGCGGACAGGTTTCGACAACGATCGAGCACCAAATTCCCTCTCTTCATATGGCGAAAGCAGCGGGCACGCGGCCACACAGAGGTCACCTAACGCTATCAGAGTTATGTGACCGCCGGTGAGGACGACACTGGGAACCATTACGGGGCAGTTTCCGTTGTAGTTGCCTGTATTAGGATCCAGGGCTGCGCAGCGGCGGGGTATCACGCTGACCAAACAGCAAAGGTACCGAGATGCGTATGCAGTCGCGCAAGCCTAATTGGTCGTCCGCACCTCCTCTTCGTGACCTTCCCAAAGCTGGCGTCTCGCGAAGTAAATTGGCGCTGGGTCTGATCGCATTGCTTTTCGTGTATTTTGTTGGCGCTATGAGCGGGCGGCACGATATCTTCCCATGGCCTCAGCTTGCAGCGCTGAAAAAGCAACTCGTAGGAGTAAAGGCCACCGAGGAAAGCCGTTACATGTTTGACGGCAATGGCCGCCTGAGTGCCGACGAAACGAAAACCGCCGTCACCTGCCCAAAACAGACCGATCGCACGGCCGTCTTATTGGTTCTCGGCCAGTCCAACGCTTCGAACCACGCGGGCCAGCGGTACCGCTCGGAACACGGCGCGCAAGTCGTCAATTTCTTCGACAAGCGATGTTTCATCGCGGCCTCACCGCTTCTCGGATCGACGGATACCAGAGGCGAGTATTGGACGCTGCTGGGAAACTTGCTGATTGCTTCAGGAAAGTTCGACAATGTCGTCATCGCGCCCCTGGCGTTTTCCGGTTCGGAGGTTGCGCGATGGATGCGAGGCGGCGACATCAACGAGCTTCTGGTCGAGACCGCGAGACAGCTCCAAGACGCAGGGTATCGCGTAACGGACGTCCTATGGACCCAGGGCGAGATAGACTACGTCAAGGGCACGAGCACCGAGACCTACAGCGAGCGATTCCTGTCCATGGTCGATACGCTGCGTCGGCAGGGCATCAACGCCCCTGTCTATGTTTCGATCACGTCGAAATGCCTCGAGCCCAGCAATGAAGGCTTCAAGGTCGATGCGCCGGACAATGCGATCGTGCGCGCCCAACTGGCCTTGCCCAAGAGCGGAAACGGCATCAGGCAAGGCGTGAACATAGACGCGCTTCTCGACGACGTCGATCGCTACGACGACTGCCACATCGGCGCCACGGGCGAAGAAAAAGTATCGCGGACATGGGCCAACCTTCTGCTCGCCGGTCGCCAGACAGCGAGCACGCAATGACCCCCGCAAAGGGATCAAGTACCTGCCGCGTGTCGCGTTGATCGCTCCGCATGCGACCACGAGAGGTCATCCGCCGACGGCCGCCAGCGCCTCGTAGGACAGGCCGAACTGCCCTGCCTCGATGGCTTTCACCGTGGCGAGCAGCCGCTCCAGATGCGGCACCGCGATGCCGTGGCTCCGGGCCATTTCGATGACCGGGGTCACCTGATAGTCTATCTCGGTCGGGCGGTGATGGACCGCGAGGTCCCGCCAGACGCCGGTGCGTCCGTTGTCGTGCGCCCCCCAGTAACGGCGCTGGGCGTCCCAGGATGCGGCGCGGGCCACCGGGTCGTCGACACCTTGCCGGAAGGCCTGGGGATCGAAGCCGTCGCTGGTCTCGATGCGCACGCCCATCGCGTCCGCCACGGCCACGACTTCGCCGCAGACCTTGCCGAGCACCGCCCGGGCGTCGTCGCGGTCATAGATATCCACTACGTCGGCATCGACGATTGCGGTGCCGAAATAGACGGCGCCCAGCGCCATCTTCGCCCAGAGATAACCGAAGATGTTGTCGGTCACGTCCACCGGCTGCAGCGCCGACAGCATGCCCGCCAGCGCATCGACACGGGGGCTCAGCGAGCCGTCGATCTCGCCGATCTTGAAGCTGCCGTTGCCGCCATGCTTGACGACACCGGGCTCGACATAGAAGCCGCCGAAGGTGAGATAGGCCCCGATAGTACGAGTCGCCTCCACCGCCTCGGCGATCTTGTATTCCTCCAGCCCGTTCTGCAGCGACACCACGCAGCCGTCGGATGCGAGTGCCGCGGCGACCGTCGGCAGGGCGTCGCGCGTATGGCGAGCCTTTACCGCCAAAAGCACCACCGGATACCGGCCGGTCACCTCTTGCGGGCTCATGATCGTGGCGGGGAAGGTCTCCTCCGCCACCCCGACCAGCCGCAACCCTCGGGCCCTTACGGCTGCCACGTGATCGGCATTGGTCTCGGCGAAATGCACTGTATGGCCGGCCTTGATCAGATGCGCGCCGACGATGGCGCCTATCGCACCGGCGCCGACGATGAGGATGGGGGCGGTCTGCATCAGCGAAGTTGCCTCGTGAACGGCATATGGGTCCGGCCGGTATGCGTGCCGCCGGTGACTTCCAGTATCGCGCCGGTGGTCCAGGACGATCGCTCCGAGGCCAGGAAGGCTGCGGCCTCGGCGACGTCGATCGGTGCGCCGGTGCGGCCGATCGGCGTGCCCTTCAAGGTGAGGTTCACATAGGGATGCGCATCCTCGCTCTCCTCGTGCATGACGTTGTCGAGGATCAGGCCCGGCGCGATGGCGTTGACGCGGATGCCATATTGGCCGAGCTCGATGGCGAAGATGTGCGTGAGCAGTTCCACCGCTGCCTTGGAGCCACTGTAGTGGGCGCCGCCCGGGCGGCCCGAGCGCGCCGCGCCGGAGGAGATGTTGATGATGGCGCCCTTCACATGCTCGGCGATCCAGCGATGGGCGATCGCCTGGCAGGTCAGCATCGTGCCGCGCGTGTTTACGTTGAAGACGCTGTCCCATTCCTCGACCGTCACGTCCAGCATCGAACAGTTGGGGAAGATGCCGTGGGCGTTGGCGAGGATATCGGGCAGGCCGAGCGCTTCTTCCGCCACAGCGACGAAGCGAACGGCATCCTCCTTGGTCGACTGGTCTCCAGCCACCGAAGCGACCCGGCCCGGATGCCGCGCGCCCAGTTCGTTCGCCAAGGCGGTCAACCGCGTGGCGTCGATGTCCGCCAGCATGACCCTGGCGCCTTCGCGCAGATAGACCTCGGCGATGGCCTTGCCCAGGCGCCCGGCGGCGCCGGTGACGAGTGCGGTTCTGTTTTCGAGCAGCATATCGTTTCAGCCGTTGTCGTTTTGCAGGGAGGCGATCGCCCGGTCGAGGATGCCGATCGCTTCGCGCAGGCCGAAAGCGATGCGATTGCGGGCGCGCGAAGCCCCGACGAGCAGGAAGTTGAGCCGGTCGCCCGGCTCGATACCGGCCATGTCCCTGACGGGGCGCAGCGACGGATAGGGCGGCGCTGCGATCGCCGGGTCCTGCTCGAAGCGGTCGCATTCAGTGTAGTCGAGCGGGACCAGCGCTCGCGAAACGGCGATGAGCGCATCGTTGACGATGCCGGCATAGCGGTCGGAGTCCGAGCCGGCCAGTTGGTTCAGCCTCGCAGCGCGCTCCCGCAGCTCCGTGGCCCGCGACAGCAGCACCGACAGGTCGAAGCGCTCGCCGACGGCCTTCTGCAGGTCTTCCAGCTCTTCAATGAGGTAGTCGGCATGCTCGGCCCAGTCCAGCGGCAGCACCGGGTCTGCGAGCAGCCGCCAGACGGTGTGGAGATAGATCCTGGTGTCGCGCACCAGGATGGGCTCCTCGATCTTGTCGAGCAGATCGTCGGGCGTATGCCACCACCAGCCGGTTCCGTGGCCGAGCCTGTTGCCTCCGCCGAACACGGCTGCCGAGGCGTTGGCCGCGCCGCCGGCGGGCTGCTCGCTCATATTGCCGAATATGGCGGAGACACCGATGCCCCAGAAGGACTGGTCGCCGGCTCGGCTCATGCGCCGGTTGGTGAACTCCTGTCCGCCCTGCTCGCGGATCGCCTCGCGCGCCAGGTTGCGCAGTTCGGCCGCGGCCGTGGTGTCGGCGACGACGGTATTGCCCTTGCCGCCGGTAGAATCGACATTGACGTGAACCAAGGCCCGTTTCTCGAGCTCTTCCCAGTTCTGCTCGGCATACCAGGTCGAGCCCGAATAGCGGCCTTGCGAATGGCCGGACCAGAAGACGATGCGCAGGCCGCGCTTCCATTCTGACCGGCGCCCGGCGCAGATACGGCCGACCTCGATCATGGTGGCGTTGGCGCCGCCATTGTCCATCACGCCGTAGTACCAGGTGTCGTGATGACCGGTGAAGAAGATGAAGGGTTCTTCGGCGCCACCCTGCGGGCCGGCCATGTCACAGACCAGGATGGGCGTCTTGCGCCAGCGCGTATCAACCTCGGCCTCGATGGTGACGCTGAGCGCGGATCCTCCGGCGAGTTCCGCGCGCAAGGCCTCGCCCGCATCCTTCGGCACGGTGACGACGACGGTCGACGGCAGCTTGTCGACGGTGTCAGCCGTAGGGCTGCCCCACACCGGCGAAATGCACATCTCATGGAGATGCTCGTGAGGGCTGACATGGAGCTGGCCGGCGGCGCCCGCCAGCGAGGCGCGGCGCGACATGACCGGGTTGGCGATGCCGTCGACGAGCACGATCTTGCCGCGCACGTCCTGCCTGGCGAAGTCGGTCGGCGTGCCGGAGCCCAGGTCGATCACTTCGGCGGTCAGGCCGCCGGCGGGTGCCGAGCGCGAGAAGGAGTGGGTGATGCAGCGCATGGCGCCTCGCGGCCCGGTGACCGACGCCCTGCCGGGCAGGCTGACATAGGCGTCATGCAGGATGAGTTGGGTCGCGAAGCCGTATTCCTTCATCCGAGCCTCGACATAGGCGAGGCTCTTCAGTTCCTCGGGCACGCCCGTTTCCTTGCGCCATTTAGCGAACTCGGCCATGTGCTCCATCATCAGCGGTCCGTTGACGGCGCCGATCAGCTGTTCGGAGGGACGGGATTTCATTGCGAGGACTCCTTGTCCTGCCGAAGCACGGCGAGCGGCAGGCTTCTGTTGCGCATGGCCAGGCTCAGGCCGGCGACGATCAGCAGGGCAAAGACGATGAGGACCGTCGACAGGGCGGCGATGGTCGGGTCCTGCCACTTCTGAAGGTAGAGGAACATCTCGATCGGTAGCGTGTTGTCGCCGGCCCGCACGAGGAACAGCGTGGTCTCCACCTGGTCGAAGGAGGTGACGAAGGCGAACACCGCCGAGATGATCATGCTGATCGAGATCTGCGGCATCGTCACTTTCAGGAAGGTGCGCACCGGGCCGGCGCCGAGATCCATCGCCGCCTCCTGGAGCGTCCAGTCGTAGTTGGCGAGCGCAGCCGTCAGCACCGCGACGACGAAGGGCAGCACCACGACCACATGCGTGACGAGCAGGCTGAAATAGGTGCCGTACATGCCGGTGCGGATGAAGAACATGAACACGGCGACGCCGAGCACGATATGCGGCAACACGATCGGCGACAGCAGGAATCCCTTGATGAGATCGGCCCAGCGCGGCTTGTAACGGACGATGGAATAGGCCGCCATCGTCCCCGCCACCATCGCCACCGCGGTAGCGCAGAGCGCGAGCACGACGCTGCGCACGGCCGCCAGGTAGAAGCTCTGCTGGCCGAACAGATTGACGTACCAGCGGAGCGAATAGCCTTCCGGCGGAAAGACGTTGTAGGCGACGCTGGAAAAGGAGTTGAGGACGACGATGGCGAGCGGCGCGACGACGTAGAGCACGCCGAGCACACCGAAGGCGCCGAGGAACCAGTAACGATAATGCGGGAGGCTTCGGGTGGCCGACGTCATCTCAGACCTCGCTGTAGCGCAGCAGGCGATTGGAGACGACCACGGTGATCATCGCCAGCACGAGCAGTGCGATGCCGCCCACGGCAGCCAGTGGCCAGTTGATGTCGCTGGTGGCGGTAAAGACCTGCAGCGGCAGCACCAGCACGCGGCCGCCGCCCAGCAACTGCGGCGTCACGAAGGCGCCGAGCGCCAGGGTGAAGGCGATCTGCGCACCGGCGAGCAGGCCCGGCAGCGTCAACGGGAAAGTCACCCGGCGAAAGGTCGTCCACCACCCGGCGCCGAGATCCATGGCAGCCTCGCGCAGCGTCGGGTCGAGGCGCGTCATGGTCGAGAAGATCGGAAAGACGACGAATGGTAGGAACACATGGGTCAGGCTGATCACGACGCCGGTAAGATTGAACACGAGCCTGACCGGCTCGGGAAAATGCAGCACGGTCTGCAGGAACCAGTTGACCGGCCCCTGGTCGGCCAGGAGCACGGTCCAGCCATAGCTGCGCACGACCACGCTGACGAGGATCGGCGAGAAGATGATCAGGCCGAACAAGCGCTGCAATCCCGGCCGGCTGAGCCGCCACAGCCCATAGGCCAGGGGATAGCCGACGATCACCGAGCAGACCGTCGTCACCGCCGCCATCCAGAGGGTGTCGAGGACGATGGTGTGGAAATAGGGATCGGTCAGGAACTCGACATAGGTGGCGAAGCTGAAGTCCTCGATGAGCTTGCCGTATTCGAAACGGAAGAAGCTGTATTGGAAGAACACCAGCAGCGGCAGGACAAAGGCGTAGACCATCACCGCGAAAATCGGCAGCAGGAGCAGCCAGGGCGCGGCCCGCTCCCGAAGCGGCTTGCGGGCGGGGCGAATGGCTGGACGGTGCGCCACGGCGGCGGCTGTGGTGATGTCAGTCATTGTCGAACAGGGTGGTGGCGCCACCGTCCCAGCCGATATCGACCTCGCTGCCCGTCGCGATCGGCGCCGATGTGCCGTCATAGGGAGCCTCGACCGTGAGCTCGACCGGCGAGCCGGCGAGCGCGGCGACATAGAGGACAGATGAACCGGAGAAGATCGTCTCCTTGACGACAGCGCGACCGCGCGTGTCGCGCGCTCCCGCATCGGGGCCCAGCCGGATGCGCTCGAAACGGATCGACACGGTGCCTTTCGCGCCGGAGCCGAACCGGCCCTTGCGCGGCGAGAACTCCATCCCGGCAAGGCGCACGCGCGCCTGCCCGCCGGAGACACCGAGCACCTCGACGGGGACGAGGTTGGTGTTGCCGATGAACGACGCGACGAAGCGCGTCGCCGGCCGGTCGTAGATCGCCTGAGGCGTGTCGAGTTGGTCGATCTTGCCCTTGTTCATGACCGCGATCTGGTCAGACATGGTCATCGCCTCGCCCTGGTCGTGCGTGACGTACATGAAGGTCGTGCCCACCTCGCGCTGGATCCGCTTCAGCTCAAGCTGCATCTGGATGCGCAGTTTGAGGTCGAGCGCGCCGAGCGGCTCGTCGAGCAGCAGCACCTTGGGTTGCTTGACCAGGGCGCGGGCGAGCGCCACACGCTGCATCTGGCCGCCGGAGAGCTGCCGCGGCTTGCGTTCGGCGAGGGCCAGGAGGTCGACGAGCTCCAGCGCCTCGCCGACACGCTTGCGGATCTCCTCGCGCGGACGGCCTTCGACCTCGAGGCCGAAGGCGACGTTCTGCGCGACCGTCATGTGCGGAAACAGCGCCCAGCGCTGGAACACCATGTTGGTCGGCCGGCTGTAGGCGGCGACATTGCGCATGTCGGCACCAGCGATGCGGATGTCCCCGGCGTCGGGCCATTCGAAGCCGCTGGTCATGCGCAGCGTCGTCGTCTTGCCGCAGCCGGACGGACCGAGCAGCGAGAAGAAGCTGCCTTTCGACACCGAGAACGAAATGTCGTCGACCGCCAGATAGGAGCCGAAGACCTTGCTTACCTTGTTGAATTCGATGTCGGAAGGCATCTGCCAGCGCACCAGTCCATTGAGGCGGACGCGCTCTCGCATCCGCGTGCCGACCCTGGCGGTGCCGGCATGCCGACACCGCCGTCCTTCTGCTCAGCGCAGCTTGAACTTGACCTCGCGGTCCCAGCGTTGGCGCCATTCAGGCGTCATCTTGCCGATATGGCCGTAGTCGAGCAGGATCGACTTTTCGGCCATGTCGAGGTTAAGCGCTGGATTGCTCTTCTGCTCTTCGGTCATCTCGACGCCCTTCACCACGGGGATAGACGAGGTGAGTTGCCCGTATTTTCCGGCATTCGCCGGCTCGAGAAGCGTGTTGAGCAGATCCGAACAGACCTTCTTCTCGGCGTCCGTCGCGCCGTTGACGATGGTCAGATAGACCGGGAAGGCGATTGCCCCTTCCTCAGGCACGGCGAAGGCGAGAGGCGCACCTTCCTTGATCCACACATTGGAGAGCGACGAGAACCAGGGCGCATACCAGGCGTCGCCGCTGACCAGGAGGTTCTTCACCCCATCGTTGGAATCGACCAGCGCTCGGAAATTCTCAGCATTGTCAGCCCAGGTCTTGAAGCCCGGATCGATGTTGTGCTCGTCGCCGCCGTTGAGCCGGGCCGCGATCGCCAGCATGCGCGTGTCGTAGTCGAACATCGTCACGCGGCCTTTGTTGGCCGGATCCCACATGACGCTCCACGACTTCGGAGGCTCCTTCACATGATCCTTGTTGTAGAGGATGCCGATCCCCGACATCTGGTAGCCTACCCCCTTGTCGCCGGAGCGACGGAAGTTTTCGAGCACGTTGCCGATGTTGGGAACGAGCGCGGAGTCGATCGGCGCCCACATGTCGTCGACATCGCCCTTGGTAAGCGCGTCCGCATTAAAGAAGCCGCAATGGACGAGCGGATCATCCGGCGTCGTGCGCTTGGCCGCGACCATCTTCGGATAGGTGATGGCATTGTTCGATTCCAGGATATTGATCGTGACCCCAGGATGATCCTTCTTGTAGGCCTCGATCACCTCCATCGGCACGACGCCCTGATTGGAACCGGCCCAGATGAAGAAGGTGATTTCCACGGCCTCCTGGGACTTCGCCGGCACCGTTGCAGCACCGACCGACCCCAGCAGAGCGAGGGCAATTGCAGCTAAGCGTTTCATGTTGTCTCCGATCTCGCTCCGATTGCCGGACGGGAACCTCCTCGCCCGAACGCGCCTTCCCACTGGGTCGCGGCGCAGTCTCCTCAGCTTGCGTCGCCGGCCCCAACCAAGCTACGCATACCGCATATCATTCAACATATTTCTACGCATAGTCAAGTTTGTGTTGAAGATTCCTGCGCATTTCCCTAAAATCGTCAAAGCTGGAGGATCGGATGCAGAAAGCGACATTGGACAAGCTGGACAGGGACATCATCGCGGCACTCGCCCGTGACGGACGCATCTCGTTCCGGGAGGTGGCACGTTCGCTCGACGTTTCGGAAGGAACGGTGCGGATGCGCATCACGCGCCTCCAGGAGGAGGACCTGATCCGGGTCACATTGGTCGGCAGCCCGCTCGCGCTCGGCGTCGGCATGAGCGTGATGATCATGCTGCGCGTGAAGCCGGGCCATGTCCGCGAGACCGCGGAGGCCCTGTCGAAATTCCCTAATGTCCGCTTCGTCGCCTTCTCTTTCGGACCGGCTGATGTGTTCATCCAGTCTCTGCACAAGGATGTTGCAGACCTGCACCATTTCGTCAGCGAGGAGATCCCCAGGGTCGCCCCAGCGGTGACGAGCACACAGACTTTCCCGCTCGCCGAGATCCTCAAGAGTTCATGGACCTGGGGAGACTGGTTCGAATATCTCGACGGCGGCGAACCGGCCCAGCCTTCCGCCGCGATGCCTCCCGAGCCGACGGCAGGCGAGCGGAAGCCCAAGGCCTAGCGCGGCCGAGCCTGCACAGAACAAGGAGCATGCCCATGACCGGTTCCCGGCCATCGACCTTCGTCACGCGTCCGCAGATCGAGGGCACGTTCGGCGCGGTCGCCTCGACGCACTGGGTCGCGAGCGCGGTGGCGATGGGCGTCCTGGAACGTGGCGGCAACGCCTTTGATGCAGCAGTGGCGGCAGGCTTCACCCTGCAAATGGTCGAGCCGCATCTCAACGGCCCCGCCGGTGAGGTGCCGATCATGCTCTACGACAGCCGGACCAGGCGACCCGAAGTTATTTGCGGGCAGGGCGTCGCTCCCGCCGCCGCGACGATCGAACGCTACAAGGCACTCGGGCTCGACCTGGTGCCGGGCACGGGATTGCTGTCGGCCTGTGTGCCGGGCTCCTTCGACGCCTGGATGCTGCTGCTGCGCGACTACGGCACGATCTCGCTGCGCGATGCGCTGGAGCCGGCGATCCACTATGCGCGCCGCGGCGTCCCCGTCGTACCGCGCATCGAATCTGCGGTGACAAGCGTACGCTCCCTCTTCGAGCGCTTCTGGCCGGCCTCGGCGGCTATCTACCTCAAGGATGGCAAGGCCCCCAGGCGCGGCGGCCTCCACACCAACCCCGGCGTCGGCGACACCTACGCCCGTATTCTCGAAGAAGCCGAAAGCGCAGGAGGCGGCCGCGAGCGTCAGATCGAGGCAGCCCGCAAGGCTTGGCGCAGCGGCTTCGTCGCCGAAGCCATCGACCGCTTCTGCGCCGCCGGCGACGTTCTCGGCGCCGACGGGCTCCCGCATCGCGGCCTGCTCACCGGCGACGACATGGGGCTCTGGCAGGCGACCATCGAGCGCCCGGTCTCGACCGGGTTCCGCTCGTACGAAATCTTCAAGCCGGGCTTCTGGAGCCAAGGCCCCGTGATGCTGCAGCAACTCGCGCTGCTCAAGGGTTTTCCGCTCGATGAGCTCGATCCCAGTGGCCCCGAATTCGTCCACCTCGTGGTCGAATGCTCCAAGCTCGCCTTCGCCGATCGCGAGGCTTTCTACGGCGACCCCGACTTCGTCGATGTGCCGGCGGATCGGCTGCTTTCAGACGACTATGCCGCCGAGCGGCGACGATTGATCGGCGAGGTCGCGTCCGGGCAGTTGCTTTCGGGCAAGACCGACGATGTCGCGTGGCAGCGACATCTCGAGGCGATAGGACAACGCAAGTCGGCCGAGGCCGCGGGGGCCGGCGAACCGACGGTCGCTGCTGTCGGCGAGCCGACGGTCGCCGATGTCGTCGCCGAGCGCGGCGACACGGTGCATATCGATGTGGTCGACAAGCACGGAAACATGGTCGCGGCCACGCCGAGCGGTGGCTGGCTCCAGAGTTCGCCCGTCATCCCGGAACTCGGTTTTCCGCTGGGCACGCGGGCGCAGATGTTCTGGCTGGAGCATGGTCTCCCTAGCTCGCTTGAACCGCGCAAGCGCCCGCGCACGACACTTTCCGCCTCGATCGCCTTCCGCGACGGCGAGCCCTACATGGCCTGGGGAACGCCGGGCGGCGACCAGCAGGACCAATGGAGCCTTCAGCTCTTCCTCCGGCATGTCGCGTCTGGCCTAGACCTGCAACAGTCGATCGAGCAGCCGGGCTGGCACAGCGAGCACTTTCCCGCATCGTTCTGGCCCCGCGCCGCACGCCCGCGGGCGCTCGTCGTCGAAGGCAGGATGCCCGAACGGACCGTCGACGACCTCAGGCGCCGCGGCCATGAGGTCGAGATCGGTCCGGACTGGTCGGAAGGACGCCTCTGCGCCGCCGTCCGAGACGGCGAGATGGTCAAGGCCGCGGCCGATCCTCGCTCGACGCAGGGTTATGCGACCGGCCGTTGATGCGGCACGGCGGGATGAACATGGAGATCCGATGATGACGACGATACTTGCCGCCACCTACGACCGCAATGGCCCGGCACGGGACGTCTTGGCATTCACGGATGTACCGAAGCCTCGGCCGGCTCCGGGCGAGGTGCTGGTGCGCATCGCGGCCTCCGGCGTCAACCCTTCGGACGTGAAGAAGCGTGGCGGCTGGCGCGCTACCGCCCCACTGGCGCATCGCATCACCCCGCACAGCGACGGCGCCGGCACGATCGAGGCGGTGGGCGACGGCGTCGCTCCCGCCTGGGTGGGCCAGCGCGTCTGGATCTACAACGCCCAGGGCGGGGCCAGCTACGGCGCCGACAGTCCCGAATGCGGAACGGCGGCCGAATACGCCGCCCTGCCTCTGCCCTTCGTGGTCCCGCTCCCCGACAATGTCTCCTTCGAGACGGGCGCCTGCCTGGGCGTCCCGGCCTGCACGGCGCACTACGCAGTGTTCTCGGATGGGGACGTGGATGGCAAGACCGTCCTGGTGCAGGGCGGCGCGGGAGCAGTCGGCGAGCTGGCGGTGCAGTTCGCCGCGGCGGTGGGCGCCACGGTCATTGCCACGGTCAGCAGTCCGGCCAAGGCGGAGATCGCCAGACGCGCGGGCGCCGAATACGTCATCGACCGGCATGCGGTCGATGTCGCCGAAGCGGTGCGCGACGTCGCCCCGGGAGGCGTCGACCGTATCGTCGAGGTCGACTTCGGCGCCAACGCCGCGATCGACGCGGCCGTGCTGCGGCGCGGCGGCACGATCGCCAGCTACTCGTCGCCCTCCGCCCCCACGCCCGCCATCCCCTATTACCCGCTTCAATTCACGGCCGGAACGCTGCGTTTCGTCCCGATCTTCCTGATCGACAGGAAACACCGCGAGCGGGGCCTCGCCGACATCAACATGGCTCTCTCGCGAAATATCCTGCGTCCGACCGTCGCCTCGGTGCTGCCCTTCAACCAGATCGCAACAGCGCACGAAATGGTCGAAAGCGGCAAGACGATCGGCAACGTCGTTCTCCGTCTGGGCTGACCCAGCCGGGCAGCCCTTCGTCGGTCAGTCCGGATCCTTCTCGAACGCCACCGTTCCCGGCGGCAGACGACCCCAGGGGTGCCTGCGGCTGTCATAGACGGAGACTTCCGGCCACGGAAATTCCGGATCGGCGAATGCGCCGACCGCCACGCTCACCGTCTCGTCGTTTCCTTCCTCGGTGTGGAAGACCGTCGTCCCGCAGACCGGACAGAACCGGAAGACGAACCGGGCGCCCATGTCTCCGGTGCGGACATATTCCGTGGCCACACCGAAAGTCTTGAAGGGAGCCGAGAAGCTGGCAAGGGCGGCGGACACGCTGCCCGTCCGCCCCTGGCAGGCCAGGCAATGACAGACGCCGACGCCCAGCGGCTCGCCTTCGACCTGGACGGACAGGCCTCCGCAGGAACACGAAGCGGTCCTGAATGGCATCGGCATACCTCGATCTGCGGCAACGCGCCTCCTGATAACATGCCGACGGCCGTCGAGACAGAAGGCGTGGACGTCTCTGGCCCGGCCGGCAGATTTATGCGATTTGCGCTGCTTGACAATTTCCACAAACTCCACAAAACTCCACATGACA
>VFQN01006384.1_pt1 | contig 13499 bp, 12 predicted proteins | sample 3512371 | NCBI WGS metagenome assembly VFQN01 (sample SAMN10412370, study PRJNA504923) | tailings metagenome | isolation source: Replicate 2 from Balatoc abandoned mine | place: Philippines: Itogon, Benguet | collected 2017-08-28
TAGAAAGCAATTGATCACATATTTTCTCATTTCTTTCAAGATAAAGATCTTCATAGTGGGATTCGTATACTTTGGGAGGTAAAGTTCCTGATGCGGGGTGCACACTGGTGGTGGTTTGGGAAGGGGTTTGCTGCTTTAATCGTTTATAGCAAGGAGCTAAAATATTGAAGGAGACAAGCTTCAAAGGCACTGATAGCTTGTCAATAGGGAATTCATGCTGTACAAATTCCTTAGGTGTCAGTACATCCACTGTAGAGGTTCCACTTCCTCCCAGATGAGTAGGAACAACCCGCACCGTATCATATCCAAGATCATTTCTCTTGAATCCTGTGCTCAATCGAGGTAATCGTTGCCATAGCTGATGAAAGCTATGAATTCGAAGGAAAAGTACTATTCCTAATACACTTAAGATTGATCTCACTGAACGAATAACCTTCATTGTTTAATGGTATTAAGTTGTGAGATATGACACGTCAACGTTATGTCTATGCTAACGTAAATTTCCGAAATCAAAATCTGAGCTGGCTTTTAAAAATAGTAAAAAATGATTTATAAATCATATATTTAGAGTTTTGGAAAAGTTGATTAAAGGCCTTCGTTTTGAAAACAATTTTAACAAAGAATCAAAGAGAAGGAAGACAACGGTTGTTGTTCTTAGTTTGATTTTAACGCTCTCTTATCTGTGAAATCTCTTTGTGGCATTGATTTTATATCTTCTTTACTCAAGGAAAGTTTTGAGAATTTCAAGGGGAAACTGTTTCTTCTTCTCCTATCTATCCTTAATAAACATTATCAGTTTATCGGATTTCTTTTTCATCATCTTGGAGATTGAAAAAAAATGAGTGAATTAAAAGTTGGTAAAAAATTTCGTTTAGGAAATAAAATTGGTAGTGGTTCATTTGGTGAGATTTATCATGGTACCAATGTTACAACAGGTGAAGAAGTCGCAATCAAACTTGAACCAGTAACAACAAAACATCCTCAATTATTGCGGGAAACCAAAATTTACCGCTCTCTAAATGGTGTCGGTAAGTAAAATTTCGTTTTTTCCCCCCGTTATTCGTATGATAATGACGTTTTGCCCTCTTAGTTGGAGTTCCTAATGTTCGGTGGTTTGGTACAGAAGGTGATTATAATGTCATGGTAATTGATCTATTAGGTAAATCATTGGAAGATTTATTTAATGATTGTAGTCGTAAATTATCATTAAAGACAGTATTAATGTTAGCAGAACAAATGTTATGTCGATTAGAAATAATTCACACAAAATGTTATATACATCGTGATATTAAACCTGATAATTTTTTAATGGGACGTACAAGTCGTAAATATATGTTATATATGATAGATTTTGGTTTAGCGAAACTTTATCGTGATCCTAGAACACATCGACATATACCATATAGAGAAGGAAAGAACCTTACCGGAACTGCGCGATATGCTTCGATTAATACTCACATGGGTGTTGGTAAGTTTTTTTTATGATCTCTTCTCTTCTTTATTTCCTTTATCATGTATTCTATAGAACAATCACGAAGGGATGATTTAGAGTCATTAGGATATGTTATGATGTATTTTTTACGTGGATCATTACCATGGCAAGGGTTAAAAGGTGCAACTAAAAAACAAAAATATGAAAAAATTTTAGAGAAAAAATTATCAACAACAACTGAAGCATTATGTAGAAACTTTCCAGGTAAGAGCTAAAGGCGGTTCGTTTACTCTCCTCTTGACTAACCACAACTCCCTCTAGTGGAATTTCGTTCTTATTTTGAACATGTGAAATCATTAGGCTTTGATGATCGACCTGATTATGATTATTTGAAAAGATTATTTCGTGATTTATTCTTTCGTAAAGGATATACCTATGATAATCTATATGATTGGGATTTATTACCTAAAAATAATTTTAATAATATTGCATTACCTCCTGATCCTCATAATGTGCCTCTAGGTGAACAAGAGGGAAGAGGAGGAACAGGTGGCGGTGGTGGCATGGTTGGGGTATTAGAAGATGATAATGTAGATATGAGGGACAGGGACAGGGACAGGCGAACACTATTACAACCACCCATGGAATATGATGAAAGACTGATGTATCCATCGAATAAAGTATCTGTTGGAGGAAGTCAATTGTTAAATCAAAATAGTTCGAGTTTATTACCTAGAGAGTCAACCATGGAGAATGCGGGTCTGGGTAAGTATCTCTCTTTTTGATATTCTTTCCCGCTTCGCCTCCTTACCCTCCTTGTTTCATAGAGTTTTCGAATTCTTATGGTTTACAAACAACATCATATAATAATGTGTATCATCCTCGACAGAATACCAAAGGACTGTAGAGGGCCTTTTAGTTTTTTCGTGTCGAAGCTTTTGTTTCATACAGTGAAGCTGTGTTAAAATTTTGATAAAATAATTAATTAATAGATTCTTCTTCTCATTGGACCATTTACATGAAAAATGTTTGAATAGTGTATTTTATAGAATAATGATTCATTCATTCATTGTTCTTATTCTCCTTTCTTGACATTTGTATAAAATAACCAACAATCGCTGAAGATAGCTTTCCATAATTTTACTCTGCTATGGGCAGGGGCAAATCAATGTGAAGGGAGAATGGGCAGGGCAAGTGGTTTCCGTAGAAATGAACGAAACGGTTGTAGAAATAGCATTTGGTATTGTAGTAATCATCTCACAACTCATATTAGCCATCCTCTTATTAATCTGTACCAATTATCTTCTCAAAACTATTGGTTAAAAGAGGAATTTTTTTTTTTTGAATTTGATTTTAGCTGTTCAATTTTATATTTTCTGTTAAGAGAGTCGTTGAAAAAGAATCCAAAAGAAAGAAAGAAAGTAAATAGATATATAACCGTCATTTCATAGAAATAATGACAGGTACACAATCACCAGGAAGAGCTACTTCACCACCAGCAAAAGCATTACTTGATAATATTGAATTGAAACCACCGAATCGTACAGTGATTGATGCTTATAAGAAAACATCATGGGTGATAGAAGATCCACGAACTAAATTTGGGACCGGAACAAGACCACCATTAAATAATCCTGATGGTGGACCTGGTCCTGGTGCATATCAAATTAAAACAACGATGGGGAAGGTATTAGAGTCTAATATTCGTACTCCTAGTCAGTTTAGTATTCGTGGAAGAACAAAATTTGGTGATCCGAATGAGAAAGCTTTATCTAAAACTGCTGCAAATGAACCAGGGTAAGTAGTTTTCTTCCATTTATTCTCATAATATTTGATTGCTCTATCTAGTCCTGGACAGTATGATCTCACTGGAAAGTTTCTTGCTGGTACTGATCCACGGAAATCAGCTTTCCCTAAGGCACAACCTGTACGTGATAAATCACAATTAGGACCAGGACCAGGAAGTTATCAACCTTTACAAAGTATGGGGAAACAAGTATTATCAACAAAAGTTGGTGCAATGATTGTTGGTTTCCCTAAAGCCGATCGACCAACATTAATCCCACCGGGCACCACTGATATTGGACCAGCTGAATATAAACCATCACCAGCTGCATGTGAAGAACAAATTGATTCAAGGAAACCAACATGTGGTAAAATTAAATTTGGTGAAGGATATAAATCAGGTGGTAATGATCGTGATAAACATGATTTAAGTGATCCAACACCAGGGTAAGTTACGAATATCGTACTTTCTTTTCATTGAATCATTTTTCTCTTTTAGACCTGGAGCATATAGATTGCCTGGAGGGATTGGCACAAAGACTAAAGGTGCTCCTTATCGAGATTCACCGACAGCTATTTTAAGTGGAAGGAATAAATTTGGAAGTCCATGGTAAGGAGAGAGTATCATCTTGTAGATCTATCTCTCCCTTCCTTGTATATTAAAGACTTCTGTATCTTGTTCTTTTCGTTCTTTCAAAGCCCTTTTTTAATTGTTTTAGTTGTATTTTGTTTCGTATGGTGACTTGATAGTAGTGATCATAATTGAATATGGTTTGAGGTTGTAAATAAAAGAGAAAATCAATAGTTGATAAAAATATACAAACAATCATTGACAAAACTTATTAAGTTTTTTATTAAAGTTTTACTACGCCTTCTTTGAGCCTAAAACGGTGGTATAGGGATCGTATTCTTGTCCTTCAACTTTAATACGTTCATAATGATGACGTAAAGTTACTTTTCCATACTTCTCGTTTGGTTTCGTTGTTAACATATCTTCAACCGCATAATATTTACCTATAAGAATGACAACTCAATTATAAAAATGCTTTGAAAAGAACAAAATAAACTAACCAATTCTTCCAAGCTCTGCAGCATCTTCCATATTAGGGAAAAACTTTCCTAAGAAGGCGAGAAATCCTATTTTTGACATGTATCGATCGGTTTTGATAAAAAGGCAAGAAAGAAGTATAAACCTACTTACCAATAACATAATCAAAGATTTGGATTGGAGCATTAATGAATTTTGGTTCTTTGCCAAGTATTTCGAAGAGCATATCTCCTTGTTGTTTCATCGTCATACCTTCATCAGGACCTCCGAGATTTAAAATCTATTTATCACCAAGTTATAAACAATAGATTGAAAGAATCAAGATTAAGACATACTTGATTCCATTTGTCAGACTGGTGAATACAGTTGAGCATGTAGTCAGCAAGATCAGTCTCAGCGATTGGATTACATTGACAAATCTTTCCATCTCCAAACATTACAAATGGATAACCCTAAAAAGGAGAGAAAACTAATTCGAACATATACGAAAGGTGTTGATTAATACCTGCTGAACAATCTCGAATTGACCAGAGACAGATTTAAAGAAAGCAGTAGGACGAACAATGGAATACTTTGATAGTTTTCCTAATTTTTGAGCTTCAATAAGTTCATTTTCAAATAAAAGTTTAGCTTTCTGAAATTGTAATAATGGTTTTCTAACACAAAAAGCACTAAGAAGAATAAATTGATCAATATTATTGGTTTTAATTCCTTGTTGAAGAACATTAGAAGTTGCTTGGTAATCTATCGCAAAAGAATCAGATTTTACACCTGATCTACTTGCTAAACAACTAATCATTACATCTAATTTAATATCTTTTAATTCAGAATTTGCAAGGGAACTAGGATCTGTAACATCACAATAGATTAATTTTGCTCCTTCAAGGAAATCATTTGGTATTTTAGAATTTGGTCGAACTATGGCATAAGTTTCATATCCACGTCGAATAGATTCTTTGGCAACATATTTCCCAATATATCCTGTTGCCCCAGCAATCAATACTTTCTTCTTTGTATCAATTCCAGAGATACTTGTCATTTGAATGGGTGAACCCCACCTCTCATGTAACCTCTGCATTCGGAAAGCAGATATATCATTTCCAGTAAGTAATAACAATATTACAATCAAATAGACGGATAACATGGTAATATTGAATCTAATTTCTTGTCAATCAGTGCTTTAATCCTTCTGATAAACCTTGAATGAAAATCTAACATCTAACTCATCGTTTTACAAGACGATGACGAAACTGTGTTCGGTCGTTTGATGTATTCGGAGATTTGGGGTTTTCGGGTCGGATCTAATTGAGTGTTCATCATATTCAAAACAATCCAAACCGAGTTGATATTTGTTATCTCCTAATTTTGAATTCAAGTGAAGAACGAAGAATTGCAGGTATGAGGATTCTTCTACCGAAAAGATGATTGTTCACAAAGATAAGATAGATGAACGCTTCGCTTGAGGTCACTGTGGACGGGGTCGGTTTGTATGGAGGAGGCCCTTCCAATCCGGCGAGTATTCCCACACAATCACAAAATCTCCATTCACCAAAACGAAATCATCAAGATCAGATGGGAAATCATTCGCCTTATCAAGCAACGAATCCTAACGATCGTCGAAAGAAAAGGAAAGCTGATGTGTGGAACTTCTTTACTGAGGAAGATGGTCATGCTATCTGCCGCTGCTCGAAGGTTTATAAGTACACTTCTCTCAATGGCACATCAACGCTTCGCAATCATGCAATTCGCTGTCCTATGTGCGCAGACTTCCCTGGCAACGAAACAAACGGAGTTGTCCCCGATAAAACGCCGAAAGCTCCAAGACTAAGCACTTCTTTTTCTCGTTCCATGGATGGTCGATTCTCTGCTTCTAACGATGGTTTGAACGAGCAAGCACCATTTATCTCTTCCCACGCTCTTGCAAACCCATTGCCAGGTGGCCATCCAAATTTCATGGAGAGGCACACAGCGAATCACTTAACTCGCAAACCTTCCTTAAACCTTCAATTAAAGACTGGAAGAAGTTTAATTGAATGGATATTTACTGAAAACCTTTCATTAAATATATTAGATCATCCATCATTTCATAATTTTATGATTGCAATGAAAAATGAAGTATCTTTACTAACAAAAGATCATTTATTTAATGAAATGAAGAAATATCTTGAATCATTACAAAGTATTATCTATTCAAAGATCTCAACTTTATTTCCTCCAATTACTGCCTCATCATTTGAAGAGAATAACCCTGGTCATTGGTGCCAAAACCAGAATAAATGTAATATTATGGTGAGAAAGGTCTCTTTTAGTCCAACAAATGGAAGTACTTATCTGGCTTTCATGATCTCATACATCGATGAGAATTGGCTACTGCAGTCCTTTCTTCTCTCCTTAGTTCCAATTCCATTGATGAATGGCGTGTCCTTTACAACTGAAAAGCTCTTTACTTTGATTAGTCATGAAATCGATAAGTTTTCTTTACTCCCATACATTCATACAATTCAATTTGATATCGGTCCTGGCCTATTCCATGTTCAAAGCCAATTAAAACAGATGCTAAATGAGAAGAAAAAATCTTGGATCTTTTCCATCCTTCAGCAACTTCACGTGAACCGTCAACAGAGACAATCCAGCAATACCCAGACGATACCCTCCTTTCAGCTTGATCCAATGATTTTGGATGAAGCTATAAAATGTCCAATTCCTTTCACTTCTTTTCTTGATACGATGGCAGATGATTTAATCACAATCCTTTCCCCAACATTCTTAAAACCATTATGCTCCATTATTCATATTTTCCATTATTCACGACATTACGGAGATTTACATCAACGCTTACTTGTAACTCTTCAATCAAAGTTTCCTCATTTATTGGGAACTTCTCGTCCCTACTTACCAAGTATATATCGTGACTTTGATGATATTAATGGTCTTATAAACGCTGATATTAATCTTAATTCGTTTTGTAGTTCTGATTATGACGGATGGGAGGGAGTTTATCATTGCATTTCTCAATTCTTTCAGTTTGCTCGAGCTTATCAAATAGTACTTCAACAACTCCTGCAAGAAGGACATGATATTCTGAGTAATAAGCTCCCTTCATTGTTTAACTTTCTCCTTGAGCTTTTCTCTGAATCTCGAGAATTTTCTCCGTCCCCGAGCGAAGGAAATCCCTCCAATAAAGCGAAAGAATGTTTATGGACAGAGTTATATCAACTATTAGACTGGTGCTATCATACGAAGCATAATGATTTAGAGATGTTTAAACCTAATTTTGAAGAGAAAAAAGATCAAGAAAGAGCAGAAGGAGGACATTTTATTGCAATTAACCATTTAGCATTTACCAATATTTTATCCTTTCAACAATCTCTTGATGATCTAATAAAGAAGTATGTTTCATTACCTTCATTTTCATCAAGCAACGCTAATTATCTATCTGTATTAAATGAAATGAATAAATTTCAAAAGAAATATCTTAATTTCCTGACTTTATATAACTCGGTTGATCGATCTTTATTAAGAACTGCAAACGATGCCGTACCTCATTCATCTTCCACTTCATATGAGGTTTCACGTGCTGGAAATGGAGAACAACCATTTGTCCCACAATCTCATATTCTAACTCCTTCCTTTACTTCCTCTTCTTCTTTACCACCGCAATCTTTTGATTTAGATGTGTACTATATGAGTCATATCCTTGATCCTCGCTTTCGTCTAAGTTTTCTGCAAGAGATTGTTAACAACCGCGTTTCAGACTCGCCACATCATCAAGGTTACGACTTCTATCAAAAGATGTTTGCTGAGATTTATTTGCGTTATTATGAACGTTATCGCGGATTTCAGAATATTGACAGAAGTGGGCGGGATTTAGGTTTATCGAGGTTTGGAGAACGATCTGGTCGCATGATGATAGGAGATGATGGAATCAGTGATTCTTCCTCTATCTCCTCAAATTCTGACGATGATGAAATGAAATATGATGTTGAGCGTACAAATTCATTAAACAGAGGAGAACTATCCTATCAACGAACGAATAATCGGGATAATCGAAGAACTCCACTCTCGGAAGGCAACCAAGGTGCTTCATCAAACTCTTTTGGCCAGAATCTTGCTTTAGCGTGGGTTAAGAAGAAAGCTATTACTCTCAAGTATCAGCAACAGGCTTTCAATCCAGCAGATTATGTCTTTACTCGACATCAAAATCTATCAACAGCTACAATATCTGCAGATTCCACTGGATTTCCGCTTCTGCCCCCTTCCACGACTGCAGACTTTAGAGGCGGAGCAGAAATAACAATCACAACATCCAAGGATAACTCTCATCCCAACAATAATGTTGAAGGTAAGAGATCTATTCGTTCACCGTTTTCGCTTGTTTGATCAACAATTTCTTGTTTTAGGCGTGCCTGAAGATAGACATAATCGCATATTTCAGGAAATTCCGGAATTACAATATTACTTCAAAGATTATCTTTTCTTTCATAATATTCATTCATCACAAGGGAAGTTTTTATATTCAACGTACATTACCAAATACACTTCTGCTCATGATCTCCTCGAAACACACGCGCCTGTTACTTCCTCTTCCGTTCCGGCAAGATATAGTAGTAAGAAAAAGGCGATGGTTGGATATGATTTTAATATTCTTTCATGGTGGAAAGAATATGCATATCAGTTTCCCCATCTTTCGATTATGACAAAACATTATTTGAGCATCCCTGTAAGTTCGAAGATTTTAAACCATATTACAGGTAACGATTGGTTTGAAGACTTTTGGCAAGAAATGCATGAAGGAAAGAGAGCTTTTCATCGATCGCCATTTTATGAGATGTTAAGCAACTCACTTCATTTCTCAGATATGAGTTCCTCAGAGAGTGGAAATAATGGGAACATACAATCACCTTTACATTCTTCATCTACGTGCGAGCTCTTAACTATTATGTTACTTGGACATAACTGGACTCATCTCGTTCAGCGAAACCATTGGAAATAGATGATTGAGCAGAGATTTCTTTCATTTAGTTTCAAAATGAATTAGGCTAAACTATTTACTTTGAAGTGGATTGTTGTTATTTTGTGTGTTGTGAAATCAATGAATTTCGAGAATTTGATTCCATCAGTTGTAATTCGATAATTAAACAATTCCTTAAAAATCTTACACAATTTCTTTGAAATGCGGAACGTTCCTCTACTATAGTAGAGGGAACAGGGGGAGAGGTAGGGAGAGAGAAGGAACAGAGGTCAACAAAGTAGTCAGTAGTAGTGAGAGTTTGAAGTCTTGCTATCAACAGAATTTAATCGAAATAAGCCAAGATTGTTTTGTTAGACAATGAATGTGAAAGAAGAAAAGTCGAACTCTAGAAATGAAGGCAGTTTAGGTTGGCTTTCGAGTCTCATTGAAAAAGCACATCATCAATCTTTTCGCGACATCCAATTTGCGATCCAATCGACAGTATCTATCACGATAGGTTTTATGATTGGTTTTAAAACTGATTATAAAGATTCTGCTGTCATTAGTTGGGGTGTGCCAGCAATGGCTGGTGCCTTGATCGCTGATACCTTAGGTGGAACTTTGATGCTTGCCAAAATGTGTGCAGTGAACTTTTCTGTTTCTACTACCGTCATTTATGTTTTACAAAAGATTGGTATGGGATATCATGATTATGCATCTTCTGCTGTAACATTCTTTTTTATCTGTTTTGTGGCCGGATATTTAAATCCTCAAACATTTGTTCGAAAGATGGGATTAGCAATGCCTGTTATCTTTTATTCAACTTTAATTACTACCCCGAGAAATTTAATCGGGAAATATTTTGCGTGGCAACTTCTTGGAGAATTTTTAGTGGCAATCTGTATTGCAATTGCTGTCTCTATGTTCATTCTCCCAAGATATGCTAGCACTGAAATCCACGACCGTGTGAGCTATACCTTTGGAAAAGTTTCAAAAGTATTTGAATTAGCTATGTTAGCATATATGTCCACACGAAAAACTGAGGCGGAAGTATATCTCATGGAGGCTGATCAAATCTTAGCAAATCTTGTTGAAAATCAAGATACCATGAATGTTCGTTTATTTCTCTCACAATATGAACCAAGTTTTCTTTTAAGAAAGATTACACGTTTTTATCAACCTCTTTACTTAGAATTTACTCTTCCAGAATTAGTTTCAACTTCATCAACATTAATTTGGCATTGTCAATGCATTATCAATGGTATTCGAAATTGTAACTTTAATAAGCATCATGTTGATCGAATTCATACAAATCGTGCTTCATTTATCGTATTAATTAAAGAAATGAAAGAAGTCACAAGACTTATTCAAGCAAATGAAAATTCTGGATTTACTAACTTTACATTTTCTAATGATTCATTAGATCGTGCTCTCCAGAGATTATTACACTCTTATGACTCTGCTTACCATCTTCTCTCCATTATCTCCAAAGATGCTTACGATAATGATAAAGAAAGCAGCATTCACTACCAAAGTGAGAAATCAACCGTCGCATCTCTAAAGAATAGAAAAGAATTCGAAAAACATACTACTGAAGAGAAGAAAGAAAGAATTCCTTTGTATGATTTAGATGCAAGAAAAGAAGGAAATGGATTAACATTATGTTATTTACTTTTTCATTTAACAGAATTTATTGAAAGTTTAAATAATCGTTTCCATTCACAATCTCGAAAAATGATGAAAGAACAAAAAGAAAAAGCAGCGAAAGAAGCTCAAGCAAAGATTAAAAATTATTTCTATGAGATTATTTTACTTCCTATCTTTGCTTACTTTCAAACAATGATCTTTACACATTTATCTGATTATCAAAATAAAATTAAAACAGGTTTACGTACTGCTATCTTATTAGGTATTGGATTAATCTTTGTTGAATTACCTATCTTAGCAAATCGTTTTGAACAAGGACAATGGATTATGTTTGCTATGATATTTGCCACAGGTGATTCTTTTGGTGGTTCCCTTACACAAATGAGATTAAGATTATTTGCTACCTTAATTGGTGCAATTTATGGTTATTTCATATATATTGCTGTGACTCACAACAATCCAAATGAATCATTTGATCTAACCAATATAGAAACAGTGTATAAAGTCATGGGATTAATGGCGCCATTCAGTTTAGTTTGTGGTGTAATCCGTCAGAATAAACAATGGTCATACTTCGGGTTTCTTGCGAATATAACTGCCTTATTAGTAACGTTAGGTCGTGTTCCTTATCAGTTCCCAGTTGCTGGTGATTATTCCCTATTACGTATACAAGAAAATGCATTAGGAATTTGTTTAAGTTTTGTTGTATCATTAATCACCATTCCAGTCTTTGGTCTCGATTTGTTAAAAGGTCATATGAGAGATGTCATGTTTTTGCTATTAAGAAGTATTACGAAGCTCTCTAATGTATATGAGAATGACATTGTATCAAATGATGCGATGAAACAAGAACAATCTTCATTGACAAAGGCTCATCTTATTCCTTTACATAATGAATATAAAGAATTATTACAAGAGGTCGGAATCAGAGAACCATCCTCGACGATGAAGACTGATCTTGATCTCCAAGAACCAATGGATGAAAATGCATTACAAACGATGTCAGCACAAGATCCAATCATTCAAACTACTGGATTCACCTTCTTTGATCAAGATCTTACTGCAAAGGAACTAGAAGAATTAAAAAATTCATCAAAGAAATTACAAAAGATTAATTATCTCTTTGCAGAAAATATGGGTATTAACTATAAAATCTCACAACAAGTGCTATATATCCCACAAGCATCCATGGAAAGTATTTTTGGATCAAAACCATTCCCTGAATTACTCTATCAGAAGGTTGTTACATTACAGATGAAAGTTTTACAATACTTATTATCATTAGATCGTATTCTATTAAGATTACAAATGTTTTTATCAATTAAATCATTACAAGGTATATTAAAAGTCTTTATAAATGAATTTAGTGATCATTTAAAACAATTATTTGATAAAATGAAAGAAAGTTTACAAATGATGATTAAACAAATACAAAATAGTTTCATATTAACTGATGATACTTTATGGAATGTAATAAAATCCATTAAGGAAAGATTTTCATGTTGTTGTTCAACCATTGCAGCAACAGTGAGTAATGATAATAGCAATAACCATGGTAATAATGACAATAACTATCATCATACTGCTCCAAAGGAGGAAGAAAAAGAAGAAAGTTTTGAATTAATTCGACAATCTCATATCTTATTAATGAAAGAATTACATTATTATTCAGTAAAAATGTTTTTATTAAGTACAAAATTTCATTTCTTATTAATTCATGATTGGTTAAAAGAAGTATTAATGAAAAGTAATCTAATTACAACACAAGAATCTGATCGTCATTCTGATCAAGTGACTGTTACTCGAGATTCGGATGAAGAGAAGAAAGCTAATGCTTGGTTACAAAGAGAGGTTGAGATCCTTCAGAATAACAATATGGGTAGTAATAAATATCAAGCGATTGAGATGGTAGAGACTGTACCGAATGATATTGAAGCTGGTCATCTATCTCCATCTGATTCTTCCATGGTTTTGACATCAGCTGAAATTATTCATCGTTTATCGACAGTACTTGCAACCTTTAATAGTTTATTTTATACAACAAGTCAATTAGGAAAAACAATTGAAGAACTCTCAAATGCTATTTATACAATTACGAATATTGAAAATAGAGTTGATTCAAATTTGTTTTAGTGTCGTAATAGATATTATATCTTTTTTCAATGTCTACCTATCTCTTCTGATATATATCAAATGAACTATCCTCCTTCTTCTTCTACCTCTTCTGATATAGTATGTTTATCCAAAAAGTCCAGCCTAGTGAAAAGTAGATATAGGTTGTTTGTCCAATAGGTGAATCTAGAAATAGCTTGCCATATAGGTTTTATCCTTTGAATCACCACCCCTCCCTTCCCCTCTACTTATATTAATAAGAAATCAAACTTTGATATTTGATAATATATAAATGTAAAATAAAAATATTTAGTCACTTTATCCCCTTCAACGATTATTTTTCAGCTCTCTTCTTTCCAAAAAGAAGATTGATTGTTTCTATGAAGGAGTGTAAGTTTTGTTGAATGTAGTTTAAATTAGTTGAGTAGTGTAAAAATAAGGAGAATGGTCACATGGAAAAACGAAAGCTCAATCACTAATCTCTCTCGATCCTATATCCTTAGAGTATTGAGATTTTTTTGGTT
>VFQN01006386.1_pt1 | contig 13497 bp, 9 predicted proteins | sample 3512371 | NCBI WGS metagenome assembly VFQN01 (sample SAMN10412370, study PRJNA504923) | tailings metagenome | isolation source: Replicate 2 from Balatoc abandoned mine | place: Philippines: Itogon, Benguet | collected 2017-08-28
TCGCGCAGGTACCCGAACGCAGCGTCGATTCGATCGGCGACATCGCGTCGCTGCCGGTCTCGAACGGCGCGGCCGGGACCGCGCAGACCCTCGGCGGCCTTGGCCAGATCAGCCGCGGGACGACCGCTTCCGTGATCAGCAAGTACGACATCCAGCCGGTCGTTAACCTCTACGCATCGACGCAGGGCCGCGACCTGGGAGCGGTCGTCGGCGACATCGAGGAGGCGATCGCCGCCCTCGAAGCCGACGTCCCGGAGGGCAGCCAGGTAACCGTGCGCGGGCAATACGCGACGATGGACGCAGCCTTCGCGGGCCTCGCGCTGGGGCTCATCGGCGCCATCGTCCTCATTTACCTCGTGATCGTCGTCAATTTTCAGAGCTGGGTCGACCCCTTGGTCATCATCGGCGCCTTGCCGGCAGCGCTGGCAGGAATTGTCTGGATGCTGTTCGGGACCGGCACGACTTTGTCTGTGCCGGCGCTGATCGGCGCGATCATGTGCATGGGCGTCGCCACCGCCAATGCGATCCTGGTGGTGAGCTTCGCACGCGAACGGCTCGCGGAAACCGGTGATGCGGCGCTGGCGGCCCGCGAGGCCGGGACGGTACGGCTGCGCCCCGTGCTGATGACCGCCCTGGCGATGATCATCGGCATGGCGCCGATGGCGCTCGGGATCGGCGAAGGAGCGGAACAGAACGCTCCGCTCGGTCGCGCGGTCATCGGCGGCCTGCTCTTCGCAACCGGAGCGACGCTGTTCCTTGTGCCCGCCCTCTTCACGCTCGCGCATCGCAAGCGCGCTCAGCAACCCCCAGTGCTCGACCTGGAGCCTCTCAATGCTTGATTTCCTGAAGCGCCACCGCTGGCTCGCCGGCTCGGTTTTTGCGGTGGTCCTCGTCCTTGGCGGTGGCCTCGCAGCGCGGAGCATAGCGGACGCCGAACTCGCGGAGGCCGCCCGGGCGAATGCACGTCCGGTCGTGGCGGTCGTCCTGCCGAAGCCGGCCGAGGAGACCGTGCTGACCTTGCCCGGAACAATCGCCGCCCGCAACGAGGCCGCGATCAACGCGCGGACCAGCGGCTACGTCGCACGGTGGTACGCCGATATCGGCGACACGATACGCGCGGGACAGACACTTGCGGTGCTCGACACGCCCGAGGTGGCGCAGCAGCTGGCGCAGGCCAAGGCCGATCTGCAGCTTGCCGTGGCCAATCGCGCCCTTGCGGCAACGACCGCCGAGCGCTGGACTGCCCTTCGCGCCAAGGATGCGGTTTCGCAGCAGGAGACGGACGAAAAGCAGGGTCGCCTCGCCGCAGCATCGGCAAGCGTCAACTCGGCGCGGGCCAATGTATCCCGACTGGCGACGCTCGCCAATTACGCGCGGATCAGGGCGCCGTTTTCCGGCGTGGTGACAAGCCGGTCAGCGCAGCTCGGCGCGCTGGTTTCCGCCGGAAATCCGGCGGGGCAGCCGCTCTTCACGATCGCCGACGTCAGCAGCCTGCGCGTCTATGTCCGGGTCCCACAGAGTCTAGCCGGGCAGATCACGAGAGGCGCTAAAGCAACGCTGAGCTTACCCGAATATCCGGGCGAGAACTTCGAGGCCGTGATGGTACGCGATGCCGGGGCGGTGGAGCGCGGTTCGGGCTCGGTCCTCACCGAGTTCGCGGTAAGCAACCCGCAGCGCCGTCTCAAGCCGGGCGGCTTCGCCAGCCTCGCGATCCCGTTCATGGCCCGACCGGGTACGCTCACTCTTCCGGGAAGCAGCCTCATAACCGGTCCGAACGGCCCGATGGTCGCGGTCGTCGGCAAGAACGGCCGGGTCGCGATGCGCAAGGTCAGCGTCGGCCGCGACGAAGGCAAGACGATCGAAATCCTGACCGGCATAGCGCCCACGGACCGGATCGTCCTGACCCCGCCGGACGCACTGGCACCAGGGGATTTGGTCCGCGTCGTCGCTCCCAAGAAAGGAACCGGGAATGCGCCGCGCTGACTTCGTCCTTGTCGCCGCGCTCGCTTTGGGGGGCTGCGCGACCGCGCCGCCCCTATCGCGGCCCGTCGTCCCGGTTGGCGATCAATTCAAGCATGGAGCCGCATGGAAGGCGGCGCAGCCCGGCGACCATTTGCCGCGCGGCGAGTGGTGGCGTGATTTCGGCGACCCGCTGCTCGACGAGCTGATTGCCCGTGCCAACGCGGACGCGCCGACTCTCGCCGCGGCGGTCGCGCGTCTCGACCGCGCGGCGGCGCAAGCGCGCGCCGCAAACGCGGGTCGCTACCCGAGCCTCGATGCCCGCGCTTCGACGTTACGCGAGGACGATCCGGCTGGGGGCAGTGTCGGGCGGACCGGGGCCGGCGCAGCCCTGTCCTATGAAATCGATCTGTGGGGCCGCGTCCGTAGCGCAGCCATCGCCAGCGAAGCTGACGCCGCGGCCGCGATCGCCGACTTGGAATCCGTGCGCCTCACACTTCATGCTGCCATTGCCGAAAGCTACTTCTCCTTGCGCGCGATCGACGCTGAAGAGGCCCTCCTTCGCCACACCGCTGAAGCCTATGAGCGGGCCGACCGGCTCATCCGAACGCGATACGACGGCGGGATCGCCTCGGGCGTGGATGTGAGCCGGTCGGCGGCGCAGCTCGCTCGCCTCCAAGCACGAGAGGAGACGCTTGCCGGCGAACGCGCAGCGGCTGAAAACGCGATCTCGGTGCTGATCGGCTCGCCCCCTTCGTCGTTCACGGTCCATCGCGGTGCAGAGCTGCCCGGACTGCCCGCAATGACCCCGGGACTGCCATCGTCCCTGCTCGAGCGCCGCGCTGACGTTGCGCGGGCGGAACGCAGGCTTGAGGCCGCTAATGCCCGGATCGGCGCCGCACGCGCCGCGCTGTTCCCGACACTGACCCTTGGCCTGGACGGCGGAGTGCAGGCCGGCGGCACCGCATTGTTCGGTGCGCCGGCGGCCTTCTGGGCGCTGGGCCCGCTGACAGCGGCCCTCAATCTCTTCGACGGCGGTCGGCGCCGTGCCCAGATCGACGTTCGCGAAGCGGAATATCGCGAATTGGCCGCCGGCTACCGGGAGACCGTTCTCAATGCCTTCCGCGAAGTAGAGGATTCGCTCGCGCGCGCGACAGCGTTGTCGCGGCAGGAACAGGCTCTGGCGCTCGCGGCGCGGGCGGCGGGACGGAGCGAGGAACTGGCGCTCGATCGCTATCGCGATGGAGCCGCGGACTATCTGGAAGTCGTCACCGCGCAGACTGCGGCGCTCGAGGCCCAACAGGCCTATCTTCAGGTGCAGTTTGAGCGCCGGCGCGAAGCCGTCACGCTAATACGCGCTTTGGGCGGCGGATGGCACGAGACCGCACTCGAGGACGCTCCACAAGCGGACCCTGCCTTGCGAAGGGAGCCCATGCCAGTACCGCCGTCAGGACCGAATTGACCGTCATGAGGCATGCAGCGGCGGCCGGTGTGACCTGCCCTGCCGCGCCTGCGATACCCGCGCCGAGATTATAGCAGACCGTCGCTGCCAGAAGCAGCCGAAGGGTACTGTTGAGGCGGCGGCCTAGACCTCGGGCGCGAATGATGTCGGATATCCCGCCGCTCAGCACGATCTGGGCCGTTCGCATCGCGGCAGAGTGCGCCCCGGCAACAGCGATCCCGACATCGGCTGCGGCGAAGGCTGGTGCGTCGTTGACGCCATCCCCCACGAAAGCCACCGGTCGCTCGCTGCGATGGATCAGATCGGCCTTGTCCTGCGGGGTCAGCGCCGCGTGGCAACCGCTGCTCGCGAAGCCGCACGCCTTCGCTACCGCCTCGACCGCCCCAGGCTGGTCGCCGCTGGCGATGCCGATCGCGATCCAGGCATTGGCGAACGCAGCAACGGTGAAGGGCGCTTCCGGTCGAACGCGATCGGCCAGATGAATCAGACCGGCGACGCAATTATCGATCTCGACCTGCACCACGGTCCGGTGGCCGTCTGCGGTCGGGGCCGGCCCGACATGAACGCTCTGCCCATTCCAGATTCCGCGCGCGCCGCGCGCGAGGCGCTCGCCGGCTGTCGGCCCCGGCCCCGCCGCAGACAGGATCGCACGGGCAATGGGATGATCGATGCCCGCCTCGGCCCGTGCTGCCGCTTCGAGAACCTCGGGCGCGGTCCAGCCTGGCGCAGGTGTCACATCCTCCACCACGGGCGAACCCGCCGTAAGCGTCCCGGTCTTATCGAACAGGACGGTTCTGACCTTGCCGAGCGCTTCGAGCGCGCCAGGCTCGATCACCCTGATGCCGTGCCTGGCCGCCGCGGCGACCGCGGCGATATGCGCCATCGGCCGCGCCAGCACCAGCGCGCAGGGGCATATCACGATCATGGCGGCGAGACCGTGTTGGGCCGCCAATAGTCCCGGCGCACCCGCGAGCATATGTCCAGCCGCGACCAGGAACCCCAGCACCGGCAGGCCCGCGCCGAGCCATCCGGCGAGGCGCCCCGCAGGATCGGCCAGCGCCGGCCGGGCGGCGAGTTCGAGCGCGACCCGGCCCCCGATACGGTCGATGTCGCGATCGCCCGCAACGCGATCGGTCCGCAATACGATCGCTTGGCGCAGGTTGAGGGCGCCCGCACTCACCCGGGTTCCCGGGCCGACGCTCATATGCACGGACTCCCCGGTCAGTACGGCTTGATCGATGCTGCTCGTCCCCGTCTCGATAACGCCGTCCATGGAGATCTCGGCGCCCGCCTCAACCAGGACCCGCGTTCCCGCCGCTATGTCGGCGACGCCGACAAGGACACCGGTTTCTGCCAGTATCGCTTTCTGGGCCAGATCGCCCTCGAGCACGGCGAGCGCCTCGATCGCGCGTCGGCGCAGACGGAGGTCGATGAGGCGCGCAGCGATGGCCAGGGACACCAGCATGCTTGCCGCGTCGAAATAGACATCCGCCTGACCGGTTACCAGCGAACGCACAGAGGCGGCCACAGCAGCCCCGACACCGAGGGCAATCATGAGGTCGAACGAGGGAGAGCGCAGCCGGATCGAGCGCAGGGCCATCGCGAAGAGATCGGCGCCCGCGACGACAAGAGCCGGTGCCGCGAACACGCCCGATGCCACGCCCAGCATCCACGCCTCGGCCGAATCCTGCGGTGGCGCCAAATAGAGGACGAGGGCGGGCGCCATCGCCCACATGCCGAAGAAAACTGCGACAGCGAAACGCCGGATCAGGCGCAGTTCGGCCGCGCCCAGAGCTTCGCGGGTCTGCGCGAGGGTGCGCGGGGCCACTAGGCGGAAGCCGGCGCGCTCAGCGCATTCCGCGATCTCGAGCTTATCGATGCAGTCAGGCTCCCACTCGAGGAAGGCCGACCGGGTCAGAAAATGGACCCTTGCCTGGCGAACGCCGGCCACGTCGGCGAGCCGGCGCTCCAGCCCGTTCGCGCATGCGCCGCACCACAAGCCTTCCACCCCGAAAAGCTGGCGGCGCGGCGGCGTGAAAGTCACCGCGCTCCGGCCCCGAGCAGGCGGCCGCCCACGACTTTGCCGTAATAGCTGTCGCCGCCGTGGTTGGCCTTGGCATTGTCCGCGATACTGCCCTTCTGGCGCGGGTCGCGCGGTCGCTCCTGGCTGTCGATGAAGGCCGCCGCGTCCCAGGCCTGCTGATCGGTCAGGCTGTTGCCCTGTCCCAGCGGCATGTTGGCCTTGATGAAGCCAGCAGCAGTGTTGACGCGCGCCATGCCAGCGCCCCAGTTGTAGCTGTCGGGCCCCCACAGCGGCGGGAACACGAGACGACCGTTCAGATCGCGCTGTCCCTGGCCATCCGCGCCATGGCAGGCCGCGCATTTCGCGTCATATACGGGCTTGCCGCGTGCGGGATCGTAGCCGCCGTCCGGCTTGTCGAGCTCGGGATAACCCGCTCCTACCATCTTCGTGCCGGTCGGCGCGCCGGTCGCGAGCCAGTGCATGTAGGTCTGCAGGTCCTTGTAGACGTCATGCCCTGCGGGCGGTGGCCCTCCGGTCGGCGAATTCTGGGCATTCATGGAATAGGTGAAGCAGCCTTTGATCCGATCTTCCATGGTGTTGATCTGCTTGTTCTTCTTCCGGTATGCAGGATAGGAGACCCAGGCCGCCCACATCGGCGCCGAGTCGGCCCGGCGGCCGCCGTCGAGATGGCAATTGCTGCAAGACAGGTCGTTGCCGACAAAGTCGTTCGCATTGATCCTCGTGTTCATGAAGATCGCCTCACCGCGTTTGATCGCGTCGCCCGCCGGCCCCTCCGGGATCGTGTGGCCTTCTGGCGGCAAGAAGGGCTGCATGGCCTGTTGGGCGGCGCCTTGCTCCGCAGGCTCGCCGCGGTCGCTCAGCCAGCCAAGATCGAAGGCTGCGGAAGCGAGTACGAACAAGGCCGCTCCGCCGCCCAATGCAACCACCCCCCTGCGTACGCCACGGCCCGCTGCTTCCTGCCGGGGGCTGTCGTGCGCTTCTGCTCTTAACCTGTCATCTTCGATCATCGGCCCTCTCCCTTGGTCGCGGCGGCAGGGACCGGGGGCAGCGTCGCCAGATAGTCGGCAACGGCGCGGCGGTCCGCGTCATCGAGTGAGCGTGCGATACCGTTCATCAGCTTCTGGCGCGCGTTGTCGCGTTCGCCCGAGATCCACGCGGTAAGCTGCGAGGCGGTATAGGCGGGATGTTGGGCCGCGAGACCCGGAAAGCCGGGGGCGACTCCGAACGCCGACGGCCCGTGACAGGACACGCAGGCGGGAATGTCGCGGTCCCAGTCACCCTCGAGAACCAGTTTTCTGCCGCGGTCGATGTCGCCGCCAAGGCTCGGGTGCGCGGTGGAAGGCGCGCGCAGCAGCGCATAATAGTCCCCGAGAGCCACGCGTTCCTGCCGCGTCAGCGAGCGGGCAACCACCGCCATGCTCTCGTTGCGACGCGACCCGCTCACGTAGCTGTCGAGTTGGCGGGCGATATAGGCGGCCGGGAGACCCGCGATCCGCGGCACTGTTTCGGATCCTTGCCCCAACGCACCGTGGCAGGACGCACAGGCCCAACTGCCGTTCCTTCCTTCGGTGACGAGTCGCATGGTCGCCGGGTCGGCCTTCGAGCTCCCTGTAAGCGCTGGGGATGGCTGGGGCACGAGTTCGGGTGCCATCCTCCCGGCGAGCTCCTGGCCGCCCCTCCAAGCGGGACGCCCGGCCAATTCGCTGCGCAGCCTGGCCACGATCACGGGCGCAACCGGCTCGGGCCGTGCCGCGAAGCGTTCGCGCACATGCGACACCAGGCGGGCGATCTCCTCGTCGGACAGGACGCTGGCAAAGCTCGGCATGTGGCCGTCGTAAACAGCGTTGCCGACCCGGATCGGCCCGTCGATCCCGCGCAGGAGGATGGCGATCGGGACCTCGGGTCGCCCGGCCAGGAAGGGGGAGCCGGCGAGCGGCGGTATGGCACCGCTGACGCCCGATCCATTGGGCTGGTGGCAAGTCGCGCAGCGTGCAGCGAACAGGGTGGCGCCGTCGGCATCGCTGCGCACCGGCTGATCCGCCAGCACTTCGGCGCGCTCGGCCTGACCGATCGCGACGGCTTCGCTGTTGTCGAACAGCAGAACGCCGCCCCACAAGGCCAGCGCCACCGCGATCATCAGTACGCCGAGCGGGATCGGACGCATGGTCTCGTAGGGTTCGAAGGCCTCGCTCGGCCAGGAAGGGCCCGGGATCTTCTCCGTCATCGCGGCTCTCCGCGCTCGGAATAACCGTCGTCGCGGACCGCGCGGGTTGGTGCCGGATAGCTGTGATCGAGACCCCGCAAATAGGCGACGAGGTCGAGCGCCGCTGGCTTCGCCACAACGACCCCGTTGGCCGGGCGGTGCTCCTCGGGGAGCGAGACGACCACGTCGCCAGGCTCGGCGCGGCTCTTGCGCTCGAACAGATAGGGGTAGCCCGGCATGATGCTCCAGGCGAAGATCGCTCGGGGCTGGTAGAGATGCGTCAAATGCCAGTCGCGGCTCGGGAGACGGGTGCCGACATTGAACAAGTCCGGCCCGGTCCGCATCGTGCCGAGCTGATGCGGGCGGTCGTAGACGTAGTCGGAAGCGACAGAAGCGCGCCCCCATCCCCGCTCCGCGTCGGGCGCTTGATCGCTCGATCGCGGCTGCTGGCTGTGACAGTAGACGCAGCCCTGCGCCACATACTGTTCTCGACCGCGCAGTTCCTGCGCGCTGTAGTCCTCAAGGCCGGGCGTCGGCGCCATCCGTTTTATCTGGATGGCTGGCGCGATCACCAACATCAGCGTCGCGAAGGCAAGGATGCCGAGTGCGATCGCTCCGAGCGGAAGGATCCGGTTCATGCCGGGACCGCCGGCTGCGAGAATCCCGCGATCTCGGGGCGCGGGGCCGGCCGCCGCATGACCGCCACCGCGAAATGCACCGCGAATACGAGATGGCCGAGCGCCATCAGGCTTCCCCCGACCGAGCGGGCCTGCAGATAGGGCATGGTGACCCGGACGCTGTCGGCGAACGGCCGGGTCGCGTCGAGCATCGCGAGGCCTTGCAGTACGCCGCCGATGCTGAGCGAGAAGAAATAGATGAGGAAGCCTGCGACCACGAGCCAGAAATGCGCAGCCATCGCAGCTGGCCATGGCCACTGGCGCCCGGTGCTGCGCGGCACCATGTAATAGACCGCTCCGAACAGGATCAGGGTCAGGAAACCATACGCCCCGAGGTGCGCATGGCCGACCGTATACTGCGTGAAGTGCGTGACGCTGTTGACCGTGCGCAGGGCCTCGATCGACCCTTGAAACGATGCCAGCGTGTAGAACAGCGCGCCGAGCGCGACGAACCGCAGCGGGATCGATTCGCGCAAGGCCCACAGATTGCGTGCCACCAGCACATGCTGGTTCACCGCGACCGCCAGCACGGGGATGAACATCATCATCGAATGCACGATCGAAAGCGTGACCACCCAGGTCGGCACCGGCCCGCCGATCAGGTGGTGGATGCCGACCTGGCTGTAGAACAGCGCCAGACCCCAGAACCCGAGCAGCGAAAGGCTGTACGAATAGATTGGCTTTCCGATGATCTTGGGAATGAAATAGTAGGCCGCGCCGACCCCGAGCGGAGTGAGCCAGAGCCCCAGCACGTTGTGGGCGAACCACCAATTGACGGTCGCCTCCTGCACTCCGGAATGCAGATAGGGAATATTGGCGATCGCGAAGAGCACCGGAAACCAGCACAGAGCCCCGAGGTAGTACCACCCCGTCACATAGATGTGGTGGACCTCGCGCTTCGCGGCGGTGGCGATGAGCGGCAGGACGAAAAAAATCCCGGCCGCGGCAAGACCGATGTCGATCTGCCAGGGAATCTCGAGCCATTCCTCGCCATCGGTCCAGCCGCTGGCAATGGCGATTGCTCCTGCGAGGAGAGCGGTGTTCCACAAAAAGGCACCGATCAAAGGCAGGCGGGCAAAGCGCAACGGCGTATGGAAAATGCGCGGCGCGACCCACAGTGCCACCGCGATGCCGGTCATCGACGCCCACCCATAGGCCACCAGATTGAGATGGAGGGTGCGAACCCTGCCGAAGGTCAACGCCGCTTGCGCATCGAGCCAGTCGGGCCAATGCAGCTTGAACGATGCGACCAGCCCGAACAGCGAGCCCAGCACGAGCCAGACAATGCCGCTGGCCACCAGAATCAGCACCGGAAGCCGAGAGACGCGATCGATGCCGGCGCGTTCAACGTCGAAGTGATGACCGTCTTCTCTCTCGGACGTCGGATCATCGACCGCGCCGGCCTCGCCCTCGGTGAAGATAGTATAGGCATCGCCCTGTTCGATGCGGAGCTGGTTGTTGTTGATCGCCCAGATGAGAAAGGCGAGCGCCAGCAGCGAGGCGATGAAGCTCAATGCCAGCAGCAATCCGATCGTCAGTGACATTCTTCCCCCTCAGAACGTGAATGTTAGATCGGCATAGCCATAGGTCGTGTCGCCGGTGCCGGGCGTGTTGGGCGCATTGCGCAGGAATGGGCCCTTGAAGAGACGCGCCAGACCGATATCGAGCAGCGCGATCTTCGGGATGAGCTGGTAGCGCAGCTGTCCTTCCAGCTGGCTTCCGGCATCGTGCCCGGAGAGCCCCGACGGGTCGCGAACGCCGGTGAGGCCGAAACTGTCGCTCGCGCTGTCGATCCGGAGCCTGCGATAATGTCCGTTAATCGTCAGGCGTTTGGTCGGATTGGCCTCAAGCCGCACCCCTGGCGACACGAGATTGGAGCGGGAAACGGGCCCGTAGAGCGCGGTCGGCCCGAGTTCGAAGCGGCGTCCGCCGTAGAGGAAATCGAACCGGCCCATGGTCTTGCCGCCACGGTCGCCGGTGTAGTAGTCGAGAAAGCCTGTGATCCTGGGCTTCCAGCCGCCCGCCCACCGGTAGCCGGCCTCTGCGTGGAACCCGAACGCCCGCACCGGCACGTCAGCGGTATCGGCGGCCAGGCGCGTGCGGCGCGCGGTGCCGACCTGCGCCATCGCTTCCACTTCGAACTCGGGCCCGCTTCCGCCCGGCATCCGCCTCAGGCGCGCACCAGGCGTGAAGAGGCGGCGATCCGCTGTCTGGAAGTCGTCCCGGTCGTTTTCGCGCAGACCGTAGCCATAGATTTCGACGGTCGTCGCCTTGTCCAGCGGCAACGAGCCGAAAAACCCGAAAAGCTGCACATCGGTGCTTTCGCGATCCCACTCCACGCGATTGGCGCGGATCCCCGCCGCATCGAGCGGCAGGCGGACGGTCGGCATCGTCCAGAACGCGACCATCCGACCACCGCCCGCGGACGTCCGCTCGAGCCGCACCCCGGTGTAGGAGTTCATCGCATTGCGGAATCCCTGCCGCGACACCAGACGGCTCGAGCCGAGTGCCATGGTCATGCGACCCACGATCAGCCGGCTGTCGCTGTCTTTTCCCAGAGCATCGCCGAGATCGGCGGCCAAATAGTACTGCGAGAACTCGAGCGCATTGACCGTGCCACTATCGACCGAGGAATTGCGGCTTTGCAGATAGCCGCGCGCGTCGTGGAATTCCGCCCCGATCCGCACCGGCCCGCTATCGTATTCGGCGAACAGGGTCGTCCTCAGCGTCACCAGCTGGTCGGACGTCGCGACCGCTGGCCGGAACTGTCCGTCGATCGCCTCAATGCGGGCGCGCACGCTGCCCGACAGGCGCAGATCATCGGGAGAACCGACTGCTTCGTGAAGCAGGCCGTCACCGGAAACCTGGGCAGCAGCGCTACTGGGAGCCAGCAGCGCCAGAAGGAGGAGCGCTCCCCTCACTTGGCAACCAGCGGCACCAGGCGGATATTGCCGATGGACGGACTGGCGATCGTGCCGCGTCTCACGAGACCCTCCTCGACCAGCTGCGTCACCGAAATCTCGTGGGTCTTGCGGTTTCGGCCGGGGAATGCGTAGCGATGCAATCCGCCGGTCATGCCGGCATTGGTAGCAATGCTGTACCAGCGCGCCGGATCGAGGCGCATGCCTCCGACCGTCACGTCGCTTACCCGGCGCCCTGCTGGCTGGTTGAGATTGAGCGTCCACGCAATCCCTGAGCTCTGCAACAGCCCCCCGACGCGATCGAGGTCGTCGCCCGGCTCGAGATTGGTCGCGCTCTGCTCGAGCACCTTGAGAACGTCGGCACCGGTCATCTCGAGCGTGACGAGCTTGGTGGGATGGGGAACCAGCGTGTAGAGCCGCTCGCGCGTGACCGGACCCGGCTCGATCGAAACCCCGTAGCCGACGCCCGGCATGAACGCGATCTGCGCACCGGTGCGTTCACGCATCAGGTCGCCGACCAGGACATCGAAGGGGCTTTCGGACTTATACTGCCTGCCGATCCGGTCGACGCTGGTCGCCAGCACTTCATCCATCTTCGGTAGGTGCGACGCGTCGATGTCGGCCACCAGCCTCGCCATCGCCGAATCGGGCTCGATCCGGTCATTCCACAGGGCATGCGCAGCCCCCTCCACCGATTGCAGCTTGCGATCCTTGCCCAGTGTCAGACGCACCTCGCCAAGCGAGGCGGCATCGGAGAGCGCCTGTACGATCCATGTGTCACCGATCTTCTCCGGCGGCGCGATCCGGTCGTGCGAATGGCCGCCGACAATGAGATCGACCCCGGGCAGCTCGCGCGCCAGCTTGCGATCGACCGCCGTGCCTTGATGCGACAGCAGCACCACGATGTCCGCCGCCTTGCGAAGTCGCGGCAGATAGCGGCGCGTCGTCTCGATGCCATTGGTGAATTCGAGCCCGCGGACGTTTTCCTTGCTGCCGGTCTCGTCGGTATTGTGATAGCTGAGAGCCAGCACGGCGACCCGGACGCCGTTCAATTTGAACAGCTTCCAGGGTTGTCCGAAGATCGGCTTGCCGGCATCAAGCGTGTTCGCGCCGCGCATCGGGAACTGCGCTATCCTGGCGAGCTCACGAGTGCGCGCGAGGCCGTAATCGAAATCATGATTGCCGAGCGCCATGAACTGGTAGCCCAGCGCATTCATGAGACGGATCATCGCTTCGCCGCGGGTCGCGTTGGCGACAAGATCGTCGCTGAAGGTGTCGCCGGCATCGACAAGCAGCACGTTGCCCGATCCTTCGCGGCGGCGGATCTCGTTCACCTTGCCGGCGAGATACGCAAATCCGCCGATGTTTGCGGACCGCTCGAATCCGCTCGGACTCCGGCCCGGATCGCCGGTCTGCGCGGTCGCATCACCGGGTGCCACATGGAAGGGCGTGTGACGCCCATGTATGTCGTTGGTATGCAGAATCGTGATCGTTTGAGACTGGGCCATGGCAGGCACAGGCAGAGCAACGGCAAGAGCCGCCAGCATGAGACGCATCATCCACTCCTGAACTTTTTTCACACGCCGGGAAATCAGCCCCAGCTTAAGTCAGGCTTAAGGTTCTGCCTCGACCACGCCAAAAACGACGAGCGGCCGAGTTCCTAGAATGGCTGGACGCGCCGTGATCGCGATCGCCCATGCCGATCCCGCCGAAGAAACTGCTGCGCAGGCACGTGGCGATTGTCGGTGGCGAGCCGTGCGGAGGCTTCGACACGCAATTACGGAAAGGACTGCAAATGGCGTTAGAACCGCATCCCTTGCGCGCCGGGATCGTGCGCGAGATGCATCTGCGCCCGAGTCTGGCCGTGACTCCGCCCGCGCACGTCCTACAGAGCGTCCTGTTCATTCCCGACCGGGATTTTTCATCGGTGCGCGCACATGCGGCGCGATTGGGCTTTTCGATCTCCGATACTGCCCGCCATGCAATCCTGAACAAGGCCGACGTGGTCTGGCTCTATGAACAGCACACAGAAGCCATAACGATAACCGCTCTCATTCCCGCCTGCGTAACCGACGATGCGGCGGCAGAAGCGGTAGAGCAGCTGGAAAGTTTTCCCGGCACGATCCTGCGTGCAATTCGAATCGACGTCCTTCCCGAGCAGCGTAACTCCCCGGAACTTGCCACTGAGAAGTCCCTTCACGATCAGGACACTGTCGGTGGTTGTGTCGATG
>VFQN01006387.1_pt1 | contig 13493 bp, 14 predicted proteins | sample 3512371 | NCBI WGS metagenome assembly VFQN01 (sample SAMN10412370, study PRJNA504923) | tailings metagenome | isolation source: Replicate 2 from Balatoc abandoned mine | place: Philippines: Itogon, Benguet | collected 2017-08-28
TGGCGAATACGTGGGGCTACGGTGCAATGACGAATTCGTACAACGACATGCGCAACGCGAAGTCGGCGATCTACCTCGGCAGCAATGCCGCGGAAGCTCACCCGGTCTCGCTGCTGCACATGCTGCATGCGAAGGAAAACGGCTGCAAGATGATCGTCGTGGACCCGCGGTTCACGCGCACGGCAGCCAAGGCGGACCAGTACGTTCGCCTTCGTTCGGGAACGGACATCGCGTTCATCTACGGCGTGATGTACCACGTGTTCAAGAACGGCTGGGAGGACAAGAAGTACCTCGAGGACCGTGTCTACGGCATGGAGAAGGTCCGTGAGACCGTCCTCGCCGAGTGGACGCCCGACAAGGTCGAGGCGGTATCCGGTGTCAACGAGGAGACCTGCTTCAAGGTCGCCAAGACGCTGGCCGAGAACCGCCCGGGCACGCTGGTGTGGTGCATGGGCCAGGCCCAGCACAGCATCGGCAACGCCATCGTGCGGGCCTCGTGCCTGCTGCAGCTCGCGCTGGGCAACGTCGGCGTCAGCGGCGGTGGAACGAACATCTTCCGCGGCCACGACAACGTGCAGGGCATCACCGACATCGGTCCGAACCCGGACTCGCTGCCGGGCTACTACGGGATCGCCGAAGGCTCGTTCAAGCACTTCGCATCCGTCTGGGGCGTCGATTTCGACTGGATCAAGAACCGCTACGCCCCCGGCATGATGACCAAGCCGGGCATCACGGTCTCGCGCTGGTACGACGCGGTTCTCGAGAAGAACGAGAACATCGATCAGCCGAGCAACCTGCGTGGCATGTTCTATTGGGGCCATGCGCCCAACTCGCAGTCGCGTGGCCTCGATCTGAAGCGCGGCATGGACAAGCTCGACCTGCTGGTCGTGGTGGATCCGTTCCCGTCGGCCACCGCCGCCATGGCAGCCATGCCGGGCAAGGCGGAGGACGCCAATCCCAACCGCGCGGTCTACCTGCTGCCGGCGTGCACGCAGTTCGAGACCAGCGGATCGGTGACGGCATCCAATCGCTCGATCCAGTGGCGCGAGAAGGTCATGGAGCCGCTGTACGAGTCGCGCAGCGACCACATGATCATGTACCAGCTGGCGCAGAAGCTGGGCTTCGCTGCGGAGCTGGTCAAGAACATCAAGATGCAGAAGGTCAAGGGCATGGACGAGCCCGTGCCTGAAGACATCCTGCGCGAGATCAACCGGTCGGTCTGGACCATCGGCTACACGGGCCAGAGCCCGGAGCGCCTGAAGGCCCACATGCGCAACATGCATGTGTTCGACCCGACCACGCTGCGCGCGAAGGGCGGTATCGACAAAGACACCGGCTACAAGCTCGACGGCGACTACTTCGGCCTGCCGTGGCCCTGCTACGGCACGGCGGAGGTGAAGCATCCCGGAACGCACGTGCTGTACAACAACGAGCAGCACGTGATGGACGGCGGCGGCAACTTCCGCGCGAACTTCGGCGTCGAGCGCGAGGGGCAGTCGCTGCTCGCCGGTGACGGGTCGCATTCCAAGGGCGCCGAGATCACCACCGGCTACCCGGAGTTCGACCACGTGCTGCTGAAGAAGCTCGGCTGGTGGGACGACCTCACCGACGCGGAGAAGAAGGCCGCCGAAGGGAAGAACTGGAAGACCGACCTCTCCGGCGGCATCCAGCGCGTCGCGATGAAGCACGGCTGCCACCCGTTCGGCAACGCCAAGGCGCGCGCCATCGTCTGGAACTTCCCGGATCCGATCCCGAAGCACCGCGAGCCGATCTACTCGCCGCGCCCGGAACTGGTGGCCCAGTACCCGACGCACGACGACCGCAAGGCCTTCTGGCGCCTGCCGACGCTGTTCAAGACGGTGCAGGAGGCCAACAAGGACATCGGCAAGAAGTTCCCGCTGATCCTGACCACCGGACGCCTCGTCGAGTACGAGGGCGGCGGCGACGAGACGCGGTCCAACCGCTACCTGGCCGAACTGCAGCAGGAGATGTTCATCGAACTCAACCCGGCGGCGGCCAACGACCGCGGCATCCGCAACGGCGACAACGTCTGGGTGACCACGCCCAGCGGGGCGAGGCTGCGGGTGCGGGCGATGGTCACCGATCGCGTCGACCGGGAGACGGCCTTCATGCCGTACCACTTCGCCGGACGCTGGCAGGGTGAGGATCTGCTCAAGCACTACCCGGCCGGTGCCGCCCCGATCGTTCGCGGGGAGGCCGCCAACACCGCCACGACCTACGGCTACGACTCGGTGACGATGATGCAGGAAACCAAGACCTCGGTCTGCCAGATCGAGCGCGCGGCGTAAGGGGACACACGATGGCTCGAATGAAGTTCATCTGCGACGCCGAGCGCTGCATCGAGTGCAACGGCTGCGTCACGGCGTGCAAGGCCGAGCACGAGGTGCCCTGGGGCGTGAACCGGCGCAGGGTCGTCACGCTCAACGACGGCCTGCCCGGCGAGCGTTCGATCTCGGTGGCGTGCATGCATTGCTCCGATGCGCCCTGCATGGCGGTGTGTCCGGTCGACTGTTTCTACCGCACCGACGAAGGCGTGGTGCTGCACGACAAGGACACCTGCATCGGGTGCGGCTACTGCTCGTATGCCTGTCCGTTCGGCGCGCCGCAGTTCCCGACCAACGGCACCTTCGGCCTGCGCGGCAAGATGGACAAGTGCACCTTCTGCGCCGGCGGTCCGGAGGCCAACGGCTCCGATGCCGAGTACGAGAAGTACGGACGCAACCGCCTGGCCGAAGGCAAGCTGCCGATCTGCGCCGAGATGTGCTCGACCAAGGCCCTGCTCGGTGGCGACGGCGACGTGGTGGCCGACATCTTCCGCACCCGGGTGCTCGCCCGCGGCAAGGGCAGCGAGATCTGGGGCTGGGGCACGGCCTACGGCAAGCCGTCTGGCGGCGCTGCGGGCCAACCGAAGGAAGGCACCAAGTCATGATCGGTCGCATCGTCCTCGTGGCCGCGATGGCGGCCGCCTTGTCGGCCTGCGGCGAGAAGCCGCAGACCGCGGCGACCAAGAAGGCGGACGGCAAGCCCTGGGAAGGGGTCCAGAAGAGCCACGTTGCGCAGGGCTGGAAGCCCGGTGACCAGGCCAGCTGGGAGTCCCAAATGCGCGTGCGCGCCCAGGGCCAGAACGAATACGTTCGCAACCCGCCGCAGAAGTGAAGTGCAGCCAGGAGACGCCATGCACCGCGTGATGCGCAGCTTGCTGCTGGCGGCGACGCTGGCCTGGTCGGGCCTCGCGCTCGCCCAGACCGCGGGCGACGACCGGGTGGCCCCGAACGATGCCGGCCAGGCGACGCTGCCGAAAGCCGACGAGACCAATGCCGAGCGATCCAAGACGCAGCCCGGCAACAATGCGCCCTTCTGGCGCGGCGTGCGTGATTCCGGCAATGCCGCCGGCTACACGACGCTGCCCGCCAACGAGGGCGGCGTGCTGGTCCAGAAGTTCACCCAATACCCGGGCTCCCAGTTCACCACCGCCGGCGAAGCCTGGCGACAGGTGCGCAACCAGTGGATCATCCCCTATGGCGGATCGTTCCTGCTGATCGTGCTGGGAGCGATCGCGCTGTTCTACTGGCGCAAGGGCCCGCTCGGTGGCCACGAGCCTGACACCGGCCGCAAGATCGAGCGCTTCACGCCGTTCGAGCGCAGCGCCCACTGGGCCAACGCGATCGCTTTTGTCATCCTGGGCGTGTCCGGCATCGTGATGGCCTTCGGGAAGTTCTTCCTGCTGCCGGTGATCGGCTCGACGCTGTTCGGCTGGCTCACCTACGCACTGAAGACCGCCCACAATTTCGCCGGCCCGCTGTTCGCCGTCTCGCTGGTGGTCGTGATCATCACCTTCGTGCGCGACAACATCCCGAATGCCGGCGACATCAAGTGGGTGCTCAAGGGCGGTGGCCTGCTGTCGGAGCACGAGATCCCCTCGCACCGCTTCAACGGCGCCGAGAAGATGCTGTTCTGGTTCGGCGTCTTCCTCGTCGGCCTGATCGTCGTCGGCTCGGGCCTGGTGCTCGACAAGGTGCTGCCGGGCCTGCTGTACACGCGCGACCAGATGCAGATCGCGATGATGATCCACGGCGTTGCGACGATCGTGATGATCGCGATGTTCCTCGGTCACATGTACATCGGTACGATCGGCATGAAGGGCGCGCTCGACGGCATGCGCACCGGCTATGTCGACGAGGGCTGGGCCAAGGAACACCACGAGCTCTGGTACGACGACATCCGCGCCGGCAAGATCCCGGCGCAGCGCAGCACGCCGGCCGGCGGTGTGGCTGCCCCGCAGATCTGAACGACCCGACGAGGCCGACCATGCGACACCTGCTTCTCGCCCTGATCACCACTTCGTTGGCCGGTGCAGCGCTGGCCAAGCTGCCGCCGCTGTCGGACGAAGCCAAGGCCAAAGCTGCCGAGGCGGCGGCCAAGAGCGCCCATGCCGGCAAGGTGGACAGCTACAAGCTGTGCCTGTCGATGGACAAGGTGGCGGCCCGCTACCTGGCCGAGGCGAAGAAGGCCGGCAGGACCGTCAACCAGCCAACCGAGACGCCACCCTGCGTCGACCCGGGTCCGTACGTCCCGGCCGGCGCGACCCCGGCGGCGGCCGCACCGGCGCCCGCGGCCCCGGCCAAGAAGAGCTGAGCCGAGCCCCCCAGGCACCGAGACAGGGCCGCCGCGAGGCGGCCCTTGTTGCTTCTGCCTTTCCGCCATCCCGTAGAGTCCCGGCATGACCGTCCGATTGACCCAGGCCAGCGCGCCGTTGATGCAGACCATCGCGGTGCGCGACGAGTTCGGCGCCGAACGAGAGATCGCCATCCCGGCCGAGCGCGCGCTGACGGTTTTCGTCGACAAGCGCGAACTGGTCACGCTGATGACCTTGGGGGCGGCGCCGGAACTGCTGGTGCTGGGCTATCTGCGCAACCAGCGGTTGGTCGATGGGGTCGAGCAGATCGAGTCGGTCACCGTCGATTGGGAGGTGCAGGCCGCTGCCGTGGCCACCCGCGGCGGCGTCGAGCGCTTCGAGGAAAAGACCGCCAAGCGCGTGGTCACGACCGGATGCGGCCAGGGCACCGTCTTCGGCGACATGATGGCCGACCTCGATCGCATCGCTTTGCCGCCGTCCGATCAGCCCGGCGCGCGAATCAGCCAGGCCACGTTGTATGGCCTGCTCGACGCCGTGCGGCGCCAGGAGAGCACCTACAAGTCAGCCGGTTCGGTGCACGGGTGTGCACTGTTCCGCCAGGACGAAATGCTGATGTTCGTCGAGGACGTCGGCCGTCACAACGCCATCGACACCATTGCCGGGTGGATGTGGCTGCACGGCGTGAGTGGCGGCGACAAGATCTTCTACACGACGGGACGGCTGACCAGCGAGATGGTCATCAAGTCGGCGCAGATGGGCGTGCCGGTGATCGTCTCGCGCAGCGGCATCACGCAGATGGGCTACGAGGTGGCCCGGCAGCTCGGGTTGGCGCTGTTCGGCCGGGCGACCAACCGTCACTTCATCTGCTACATAGGTTTCGAACGATTCGACGCGCAACCCGAGCCGCCGCGGCCGGCGGCTGCCTGATCAGGCGATCCTGGCGAGGTCGCGCAGAACGGTCGGGCCGGCGCGCTTCTCGATCTCGGCCAGCAGTTCCTTGCCCCAGCCGAACGAGAACAGCGCCTCGGCGGTGACGAACATCGGCCCGACCAGCAGGCCGATCAGGTCGTCGACGAAGGCCGGCTTGCGGCCCTCGTACCAGTGGCCGATGAACTGGATCACCCAGCCGACCGCGAAGAAACCGATGCCCCAGGCCAGCCAGGCGCCGGTGCCGCTGTCGCCGACGCTGTGCGCCAGCGCGATCAGCGCGCCCACCGCGGCCGTGACGGCCAGGCCGAGTTGCAGGTTGCCGCGGGTCAGGTACCAGACCGCCACGCCGGCGAACACGATCCACGCCGGGGTGAGCGACCAGCCGGCCAGCATGAACGCGGGCTTGGCCAGCAGCACGCCGACGGCGAAGACGATCATCGGCACGCCGACGAAGTGGCTGGCGATGTTGCGCCGGTCGCGGTGGTACATCGCGTACTGGCTCAGGAGTTCGGTCGCGCCGCGCATGGAAATCTCCGGGAAACAACAGCTCTGAACCCCAACTGTGGCACAGCTTGGCCGGGGCGTGCGGCGCCCGGTCCCTAAAATGCACGCATACCACCGGGAAATGCGCAGATGAGCATCAAGAGCGACAAGTGGATCCGGCGCATGGCCGAGCAGCACGGCATGATCGAGCCGTTCGAGCCCGGGCAGGTCCGTCAGGCCCCGGACGGGCACAAGATCGTCAGCTACGGGACCAGCAGCTACGGCTACGACATCCGCTGCGCGCCGGAGTTCAAGGTCTTCACCAACATCCACTCGACGGTGGTCGATCCGAAGAACTTCGACGAGAAGAGCTTCGTCGACATCGAGGCCGACGTCTGCATCATCCCGCCGAACAGCTTCGCGCTGGCGCGCACGGTCGAGTACTTCCGCATCCCGCGCAACGTGCTGACCATCTGCCTGGGCAAGAGCACCTACGCGCGCTGCGGCATCATCGTCAACGTCACGCCCTTCGAGCCCGAGTGGGAGGGCTACGTGACGCTGGAGTTCAGCAACACCACCCCGCTGCCGGCCAAGATCTACGCTGGCGAGGGCTGCGCGCAGGTGCTGTTCTTCGAGAGCGACGAGGTCTGCGAGACCAGCTACAAGGATCGCGGCGGCAAGTACCAGGGCCAGCGGGGCGTGACACTGCCCAAGACCTGAGCGACGTGCCGCGCGGTTCCGGCCACGGGAGACAGCCATGAAGTGGGAAGGCAACCGCGAGAGCGACAACGTCGAGGACGCCCGTGGCGGCGGCGGCCGCATGCCGGGTGGGGTGCGGTTCGGCGGCGGTCGCGGCATCGGCCTGGGCACCATCGTGATCGCACTGGTGGCCGGCTGGATCTTCGGCATCAACCCGCTGACCATCCTCGGCGTGCTCGGCGGGGGCGACCTCGGCGGCGCCCCGGTCGCGCAGCCGTCGCCGGCGATGCGGCCCCCGGCCGACGACACCATGGCGCGCTTCGTCTCGGTGGTGCTGGCCGACACCGAGGACGTCTGGCACGAGCGCTTCCGCGAGATGGGTGGCGCCTACCGCGAGCCCAAACTGCGCCTGTTCCGCGGCGCCGAGCCCACCGCCTGTGGCATGGGCCAGTCGGCGATGGGGCCGTTCTACTGCCCGGGTGACGAGAAGGTCTACATCGACCTGTCGTTCTACGAGACCATGCGCACGCAGCTCGGCGCGCCGGGCGACTTCGCCCAGGCCTACGTGATCGCCCACGAGGTCGGCCACCATGTGCAGAACCTGATGGGCATCACCGCGAAGGTCGAGCAGGCGCGCGGCCGCTCGAGCGAGGCGCAAGGCAATCAGCTGTCGGTGCGCCTGGAGCTACAGGCCGACTGCTTCGCCGGCGTGTGGGCGCATCATGCCCAGAAAGCGCGCCAGGTGCTCGAGCAGGGTGACCTGGAGGAGGCGCTGAACGCCGCCAGCCGCATCGGCGACGACGCGCTGCAGCGCCAGTCGACCGGTGCGGTGCGGCCGGAGACCTTCACCCATGGCAGCAGCGCGCAGCGCGTGGCCTGGTTCAAGCGCGGCATGCAGACCGGCAGCGTGCAGCAGTGCAACACCTTCGAGGCGCGCGCGCTCTGAGCGCGCCGGCGCCTCAGCGCAGCACCACGATCCAGTCGCAGCGCAGGCGCCCGCGGCGGTGCAGCCGCTCGCGCCAGCGGACGTAGGCGCGCGGGGCCAGCACCAGCACCGCCACGACCAGCGCTGCGGCTTCGCCGAAGACCAGCCAGGCGGTCGGGGTGCCCACCCAGCCGACCATCCACAGCGTCAGCACGGCCGTCCACACATGGCCTTCCAGCGGGTGGTCGTGCTGGTGGCGCTGGTGCCACTGGCGCAGGTCCTGGAACTGGTCGAGGGTCATCGCGCATCCCCTTCCGGCGGTGGATGCGCGCAGTGTAAGTTTGGCGTCAGGCCTGGGGAAGCCCCCTGGCCCACACCCGAACGCTCAGTAGGTGCCGGGCACCAGGACCGAGCGGTCGACGTTGGTGAGCTGCGTGTGGCCGCAGAAGGCCATGGTCACGTCGAGTTCCTTGTGGATGATCTGCAGCGCCTTGGTGACGCCGGCCTCGCCCATCGCGCCCAGGCCGTAGACCATCGCGCGGCCGATCATCGTGCCGCGCGCGCCCAGCGCCCAGGCCTTGAGCACGTCCTGGCCGCTGCGGATGCCGCCGTCCATCCAGACCTCGGTCCTGCTGCCCACCGCCTCGACGATCGCCGGCAGCGCACGGATGCTGCTCGGCGCGCCGTCGAGCTGCCGGCCGCCGTGGTTGCTGACCACGATGGCATCGGCGCCGGCGTCCACGGCCAGCTTCGCATCCTCGACCTCCATGATGCCCTTGAGGATCAGCTTGCCGCCCCACTGCTTCTTGACCCACTCGACGTCGGCCCACGACAGGCGCGGGTCGAACTGCTCGTTGGTCCAGGCCGCCAGCGAGCTCATGTCGCTGACGCCCTTGACGTGGCCGACGAGGTTGCGGAAGGTGCGCCGCTGCGTGCCCGCCATCCCCAGGCACCAGCGCGGCTTGGTCATCAGGTTGAGGATGTTGCGCAGCGTCGGCTTCGGCGGCGCCGTCAGGCCGTTCTTCAGGTCCTTGTGGCGCTGGCCGATCACCTGCAGGTCCAGCGTCAGCACCAGGGCGCTGCACTTCGCGGCCTTGGTGCGCTCGATCATGCGCGCCATCGCGTCCCGGTCGCGCATCATGTAGAGCTGGAACCAGAACGGCGCGCTGGTGTGCTCGGCGATGTCCTCGATCGAGCAGATGCTCATCGTCGACAGCGTGAACGGGATGCCGAACTTCTCGGCGGCGCGCGCGGCGTGGATCTCGCCGTCGGCGTGCTGCATGCCGGTCAGGCCCACCGGGGCGATGGCCACCGGCATCTTCACTGCCTGGCCGACCATGGTGGTGGCGGTGGAGCGGTTCTCCATGTTCACCGCCACGCGCTGGCGCAGCTTGATGCCCTGGAAGTCACTCTCGTTGGCGCGGTAGGTGCCCTCGGTCCAGGAGCCGGAATCGGCGTAGTCGTAGAACATGCGCGGCACGCGCTTCTCGGCCAGCACGCGCAGGTCTTCGATGTTGGTGATGACGGTCATCGCTGGTCTCCTCGGGGCGGTGTCGTTCTTCGGCGTGGGCGATGCTAGCGGCGCGGCCACGGGCCACCCGGAAAGTTTTTCAGGCGGCGGGCGAAAGCAGCGCCGCCGCGGCGCGCGCCGCTTCGTCGCACTCGGCGTGCAGCCAGGCGGCGAAGTCCGCCGCCGGCCCCTGCGCGGCATGGGGCAGCAGGTAGTAGCGGTAGGCCGGTGCGGCGCCGACCGGGAACAGCGGGCGCAGCGCGCCGCTGGCCAGCCAGTGCCGCGCCAGGCTGGGCCGGGCGAGCGCCACGCCCTGGCCGCTGACGGCGGCTTCCAAGGTCAGCCCGAGGTCGACCAGCTTGGTGCCCTTCGCCGGCTCGGGCCAGTCCAGGCCGGCGGCGGCGAACCAGGGCGCCCAGGGCTCCAGCGGCGTGCGCAGCAGCGGCGCGTGGCGCAGGTCGGCGGGGGTGCGCAGCGGCGGCAGGCGCTGCAGCAGCGCGGGTGCGGCCAGGGGCACCACCTGCTCGTCGAGCAGCGGCTCGCCATCATGCGCCGCCGGGTGGCCGTGGCGCACCTCGACGTCGGCCTCGGTGGCCGCGGCGTCGAGGAAGGGAATCGACAGCACCACCTCGAGCTCCACGCCCGGGTGCGCGGCCGTGAAGCGCTCCAGCGCCGGCACCAGGATCTGCCGAGCGAAGGTGGGCGGCACGCTGACGCGCAGCTTCTCGATGCGCTGCGCGGCGCGGCGATGCAGCGGCACGGCGGCCAGCAGCCCGAGCGCTGCACCCACCTGGGCGAGGTACTCCTTGCCGGTGGCCGTCAGCGCCAGCGCCTTCGGACCGCGCGTGAACAAGGGCGTGCCCAACAGGTCCTCGAGTGCGGCGATGCGCTTGCCCACCGCGCTGGCGGTGACGTCGAGTTCGTCGGCGGCGCGCTCGAAGCTGCCCAGCCGCGCCGCCGCCTCGAAGGCGCGCAGGCCATCGATCGAAGGGAAGCGGATGTCCGGCGAAGTGGCCATGGCGCCATTGTCGCCAAGGCCGTGGCCCGCCTCACTGACGGCGGCGGCGCGGCACGAAGTTGAGCTGGCCGCTCACCGACACCGGCGAGGCGCCGGCCTCGGCACGCAGCGGCGCCTGGTCCTGCAACTGCTCGGCATGCCACAGCGCCACCTGGACCGGTCCGTCCGGCACCGCATCGATGCGGGCCACGCCGCTGGCATCGGTCTTGCCGAACCACGGCGTCGGGCTCACGTACACCTGGCCGCGCATCGATGAGTGCAGGTGGCAGCCCAGCGCGATCGGGCCGGTTTTCTCCAGCTTCACGTCGACGTGGCGCTCGGCGCCGTCGGCGGCAGCGAGCCGCAGCTCGAACGCCTGCGCCGGCGGCACCGCACCCAGCGGCCCGCCGGGCTGCGAGCGCACATGGTGGTCGTAGCCGTCGCGGTTGACGAAGCGCAGCGTGCTGCCGGCCGGCACCACGGTGAGGAAGGGCTGGAACTTCAGCCCCTGTTGCACGATGGTGGCGGTGACGGGTGCGTTATTCACCGCCGGACGGATCGCCATGTCCACCAGCACGACCACGTCGGGCGCGGGCTTGCCGTCCTTGTCGGTCACGCTGACGTTCAGCGTACCGGCCTGGGCGACCAGGGTCGCCGAGGCCAACGCCAACGCCACGAACCCCAGCGTTCGTTTCATCGGATCGCCCTCACGGCGTGTTGACGATGTCGCGGTGCATCGGCGCCAGCCGCGCGAGCAGCCGATTCTGCGCGGCGAAGGGCACGCCCTGGGCGTCCATGGCGTCCTGCAGCACCTCCACCAGCGCGTTGAAGTCGCCTCGGGTGATGTCCATGCCGTCGTGTGCTTCCTTCATCGTCGGGCCGTCGCGCCGGCACGGACCGCCGGAGACCTCGCAGAACTGCAGCACGAGCTGCTTCTTCAGCGCGGCCTGGTCGGCGTCCTTGAAGAAGGGCCGCATGCGCGTGTCGGCGAGCAGCCGGACCATGAAGTCGTCCATCAGGCGCACGAGGCCGCTCTGGCCGCCGATGGACTGGTAGAGGCTGTCGTCACCGGGGGTCGGCTGGGCTTGGGCCCCGCTGGCCAGCAGCCAGGCGGTCACGAGGGTGCAGAGAGTGCGGGTGAAGCGATTCATCGAAGGGCTCCGGTTCAGTAGGCGACCTGCGCGGACAGGTAGGCGCCGCGCTGGCGGCGTGGCTGCACGGCCGGTGCGATGCGGCCGAGGTCGGCGACGGCGAGGGCGAGCGAGAGGTGCTTGCTGGGCGCCCAGGCGATGAACACGTCCGCCCAGTCGTCTTCCTTCAGTGCGCCGGCACCGAGCACCGAATCGTTGAGGTTGTCCGGCTTGGCGCGGTATTCGGCGCCGACGGCCAGGTCGCGGCGCAGCAGCCAGGCCACCGACACCTCCGGCTGCAGCCGGTAGCCGGATCGCGAGGCGCTGCCGAATCCGAGCAGGCCGCCCTGGTTGGCCTTCGTCGCGCGCAGCGTGCCGTTGACCAGCACACCCTGGGCGAGGAACAGCTTGGTGGCGCTGAGGTAGACATCGGTGCCGCGCGTGCGCGCACCGAGCGCGCCGGTCAGCGTGGGCTCGAGAGCGCCCGCATCGGTGCGCTTGTGCAGCACGCCCACGGCCACCTGTGGCATGAGGGAATCGCTGTCGAGCACCGCGTCGCCGGCCAGGCGCAGCTTGGCGCCGAGCACGTTCATCTTCAGCCGCAGGCCGGGCAGCCCGAGCGGTGCGAGGTTGTCGCCGGTGTCGAAGTCCTGCCGCGCGAGGGAGAGTTCGGCGCGGTCGCCGAAGCCGACCGCCGCGCCGGCCACGCTGAGCGCGTAGTCCTGCGCGCGCACCCGCGTGGCGAAGGCGGTGGCGCCGATCTGCGAGCCGGTGGCGTAGCTGCCGGTCACGGCCCAGGGCGTGAGGCCGCCGCCGGCGGCACCTTCGATGGTCGAAACGCCGCCGGTCAGCAGCAGCTTGCCGTTGCCGAAGGGCGCGGCGCCGGCGCTGCCGGCGAGCAGCGCGGCCGCGAGTGCGAGTGAGGTTCGAGGTGGCATGGGATCTCCACAGTGGCGATCCCGCTTCTTACGCCGCCGGCCGCATCCTGGATGCGGTTCTTTTTCACGAATCCATCTGCGCGAACAGGGGCAGCTCGTACAGCGGTGCCGGCTCTTCGGCGCGCGGCGGCGCTTCGGGCTGAGGCGCCAGCGGCGCCACCAGATCGGTGAGCCTGGCCAGCGCGCCGGCCCGCACGCCGAGCAGGCGCAGGCGGCGGGTCAGGTCGATGCGCTTGAGGCATTCGCCGGCCGCGCGGCGGATCGTGCGCGCATCCATCGTGTGGGCGGGCAGTGTGAGGTCCCGCGTGACCGACTTGAAATCGTCGAAGCGCAGCTTGATGCCGATGGTCTTGCTGGCGTAGCCCTTGCGAGCCAGGTCGCCGGCGAGCTCGACGCACAGGTCGGTGAAGATCGCCGACAGCGTGGCGCGGTCGCGCACGGCGTGCAGGTCGCGCTCGAAGGTGGTCTCGCGGCTGATCGACACCGGCTCGCTGTACGTCACCACCTCGCGCTCGTCGCGCCCGTGCGCGACCTCGTGCAGCCAGCGCCCGTAGTTGGCGCCGAAGTGCTGCACGAGGAAGGCCGGGTCGGCGGCCGCAATGTCGCCCACGGTGTGCAGGCCGAGCCCGGCGAGCTTCTCGCTGGCCTTCGGGCCGATGCCGTTGACCTTGCGCCCGGCCAGCGGCCAGATGCGCGCCGGGATGTCCTCGAAGCGCAGCAGCGTCAGCCCGTCGGGTTTGTCGAGCTCGGAGCACAGCTTGGACAGCAGCTTGTTCGGCGTGATACCGATCGAGCAGGTGAGGCCGGTGGCCGCGAAGACGGCCTGCTTCAGCCGGCGGCCGACGCTGAGCCCGGCGTCGTCGAGTGCGCCCGGCACCTCGGTCAGGTCGATGTAGATCTCGTCGATGCCGCGGTCCTCGACCTTCGGCGCGATCTCGCGCACCGCCGCCTTGAACATCCGCGAGTAGCGGCGGTACTCGTCGAAGTCGACCGGCAGCAGGATGGCGTCGGGCGCGAGCTGCGCCGCCTTCATCGTGCCCATGGCCGAGAACACGCCCAGCGCGCGCGCCTCGTAGGTGCTGGTGGTGATCACGCCGCGGCCGGTGTAGTCGCGCAGCTTCGAGAAGCGGCGCGTGCCGTCGGCCAGGGACTCGGGCTGATGGCGGCGCCCGCCGCCGATCACCACCGGCAGCCCGCGCAGCTCCGGATAGCGCAGCAACTCGA
>VFQN01006389.1_pt1 | contig 13491 bp, 18 predicted proteins | sample 3512371 | NCBI WGS metagenome assembly VFQN01 (sample SAMN10412370, study PRJNA504923) | tailings metagenome | isolation source: Replicate 2 from Balatoc abandoned mine | place: Philippines: Itogon, Benguet | collected 2017-08-28
TCTCCCGAGTGGGACGGGGCTGGGCCCTGGAAGGGGACCAAAACTGTAAATCCATACATACAGCATGTGCCGCTGACGGTTTCTTGCAGATGTCCTGTCGCCAAGAGGCCATCTAGCTATCTATGACCTGGGATATGCCTGGGTAGGCTGCGCGTTCCCACCACCAGGCTTCCGTGGCCTGTGGTTGTCCCGCAGGGCAGCGGTTGGCATGTGTAGGAGCCGTTGCACGCATTGAACGCAGTAACAGGGGTCCCCTGGGGGTGCCCTGCGCAGCAATACGGTATGAGGCTTGGTGGGGTTTAGGCACTCACCATGTCGCCGGCCAAACTACGGTATTGCTGCTCTGTCCATTCGGCGGAACCGGACCAAGCAATCCCCCAGAGGGAGTGTACCACCCGCTGAGTAGCTGCACAGGTGTCGCACGTGCTGACTGCTGGGGTGCAGGTGGCGGTGGCAGTCGACCAGGGCCACGCACGTACGCCTGAAAGGCCTGCGCCAGCGGCGCGACCGTTTGCACTCGTTGGACAGAAGGACTATCGTTACACAGGGCGAGGGGTGCAGCGCCTCTTGTACCTTCATACAAGGTCCGGGGGGTCACAGCCTGGTGCCGAAGGGCCGTACGACAGATTCACCGGACTGCCCACGAATAGCACGAAGGCGGCGACAGTACACCATACAAACCGTGATGCTTGGTTTCTGACATGCCAGATGGTTTGCGACCTTGAACTACAGTCCTGCAGCACACCTGCTGAACATCCTTTGCAATACCTAGTAAACCCCCATACATACGAAATGCCTAGTATATGGCAGGATCTGACCTGCATGTGCATGATGAAACAATAGCGGAGCAGTATAGCTGTCGGTATGTGCGGTTGCCTTGCATGCCGGAGCCAATTGCCAGGAGGACAAGGAGGCCAACCCAGAACGAAAGGAGCAATGAACCGAAACGATAGGGTTTGATGAATTGCAGCGCTATTGTAGCCATGGCCAATGCTTCTCCGGCTGCGGCGAACGCCCTTCAAGGCCGACCCCTGACTGCCTTTGAGCAGTTCCTCGTTAGGTATGCCAAAAAGACATGAAACAATACAATCTGCATGTACAAGGCTCCTCATATGAAACTCGCAGAAGCCAACGTCCGCATGCGTCGGCATGTGGCCGCCCATCCTTTCGTGTGGGATGTCGATCCAACGTCACACCGTAACGTGCCTGCAGGCGCAAGCAGGGGACTCACATTAACCCAAGTCTAGACGCGGGTGGCTCTCCGCCTCGGGATGCGCAAGCAGTCCTGGGAGGAAACGCACAGGTGCGCACGTGCCAAGCAGGCACTGGGCCCCTTGCTTACGTTATCGTTCTTATACCGTTATGCGCGCCCCCATTAAGGAAGCAAAAGGGAGCCACATGAGTTCAGAGCCAACACTGCCTTTGCCACGTAACCTGTGTGCAGGTGACGCCCACAAGTCATGGGTCTACCTCCCTACGGGCCTCCGCCCCCGCCGCCCTCCTCCCGACAGCCAGGCACAGCCACACGACAACAGTCCTTCCAAGCGCAGCAGCTCTATCCGAACCTACACCACTTCAAAAGGGATCCAGCACACCTTTACTCACACCCACGACCAAATCCGTCACCTCAGCACCACGGTCCCGCCCCGAGGCCGCTACCCCATGCTCCCAAGCAGCATCCACACCTGCGCCCCTCCCCCGCCCCTCTCCCTTGCCCTCCCATCCGCCCACCAATGCCCTCAACCCCCTCCTGGTCACCCCGTTGGCCACTTGCCGCCCCGGCACCAGCGCAACCTGCTCCGAAACCAGCACCAACCGCAAGGCCCCAGCACGTCTCCTACCCTCGGGGAGTGCCCCTTCCCACGGGTACAACCAACCACCAACGACCAGGGCCCACCAGGAACAGGGTGTGACCTTACACACCTCCCTCCCGTCCGCGACGAGCACCAGCACCACAGGGTACAAATCCGCAGTGTACAGCGAGCTCGCATCCGCAGCTGCCTCCCTAGCACACGCAGCCCAGAAGCTCGCCCACGGGTCGGTTGCTGACAGGGCGGTTGCGGCGTCGTACGAGAGCCTCGCAAGGGCGGCGGCGGACCTGGCGTCATCTGCCGTACATGTACGGCCGATGACTAGCAGCTCGCGACCTGCCGGGGCACCGCCACACGGATCGCAGGGGAGCGCGCCTGGCCCAGGGCCCATGCGGCGTGGGGGGCAGGGAGCAGGAGCTAGTGCTGGGCTTGGGCAGGCTGGCGCATCTAGTGGGCAACAGCAGCAGCAGCAGCGGCCCCCGTCGCCATCACCCTCGCAGCAGCCGCCCGGCAACGTAATTGCCAGTAACGCAAGGGGAGGTGCGGCTGGGTCATCAGCGTCGGCGACGGCTCCAGCGGCTGCGGTGGCTGCTGCTGCTGCCGGCGGCAGCAGCAACCGTCAGCAGCTGCACACACCCCTGGTGCTCCCTGCTCCCCGCGCCGTGCTCCCCGACACCTTCACGCAATCCGGCGCCAGCGCCAGTGGATCTCGAAAGGCTCCTGGCGGCGAATCGACAGCTAGCGGACACACTGCGGCCCGCAGTACTGGCGGCGGCGGTGGTGGTGGCGGTGGCGGCGGGGGGATGTCTGTACCACGCTTCCCAGGCTACAACCCGCTAATACACCTGCTGCACAGCGACCTGCCGCACCCCGCCACCCCAGGGCCGGGGCTCGGGCCGGGGGCGCCGCGCCCGGCCACCTCCAACCCCATAACGCACGTGTGGGTACGGGCGTGTGTCAGGGCCAACCGACCGTGTGCATGCATGTATGCTTGGGCGCATGCAGACCCCAGCTTTCAGCCTTTCGCGCAAGCCAAGCCATCATCTGACATGACTCCTCCTGCATACCCCTGTACTGACCCGTCTGCGCCCGTCACTAAACTCTCAGGTTGGAGGACGGCCCCGCCTTTTCCGCCAGCCACGGCCGACAAACCAGCAACTCCCCATCCTCCAGCCGCCACAGCCGCCACAGCCGCCACAGCCCCAATGCCCATCCCCACCAGCAGCACCACCACCACCGCCGTTCCCTGCCCTCCCTGCCCGCCACACCCCTCAACCCCGCCTGCGGACTCGCGGGCCGTGGCACCCACCGGCTCCTAACCCACGGACGCAAAACGCCGCTCACATCGGCAGCAGCTGGAGAGCCCTACCTCTACCCTTATTCTGCCAGCCTAAGGCCAGCGGCTTCCCTGGATCTATCAGCTCTGCCCGTGCTGAGCCTGTGGGGCGAAGACGGGGTTGGAGGGGGCCCGGCGGCGGCGCGCTTCAGCGCTGGGGCGGCGGGCGAGGAGGTGTGGGGGAGGCAGGTGCTGTCACTAGACGGCCCGGCGCAGGAGCAGGTGGGGGATTCGCGGAAGTACGGTTGCGGGGCAGGGGGTCTGGATGTTCTGCAAACGCACGTTGGGGTTGCCATTGCCATGTTTGGTGCATGGGGCAGGCAGCCTAGCGGCTTCACAGACGCCCGCTTGCTTGCACTGCACTTGCACAAGCAGGAGTGCAGGGCAGGGGGCATGGGCCTGATAGCTTAGCGACGGCTTGCTCAACTGCTGTACCGCGCAGACTCGTGGAACGTGGACACCAGTATGCAGCCTGGATGCATCTGCCCTACCTGTGAACAGTTATGGCTGACGGTCCTCCCCGTTCGTGCTGCGTAACGGTGATGCAGGTGCAGGCCCCGGACGGTGGCCGGGACCTGGAGCAGCAGCCGGAGCTGCAGGCACGGTACACCACCCTGCTCGCAGTCCTGCAGGACCGCGTCCGCGCCCGCGGCCCTGGGTACCTGGCCTCACGCTTCCGGGCCGCGGATCGACACGGCAGCGGTCACTTGTGTGTGCAAGACTTTGCGGCGGTGCTGGCGGGCCTCAGCGCAGAGCTGGGGCTCGGAGGCAGAGCGGCGGCGGGGGCGGCGGCGGGGGCTGGCGGTGGGATGGACGAGCAGGTGAGACGGGGTGACGGGGTGATGGGACGGTGGGGCAGGACGCTTGGGCGGAGTTGATGATGGGGCGGAACAACAGCAGGTTCGACTTCATCCGGTCACTGAATGCGTCTTATGTAGCAGCCACATGTGGGGGCTTGCGTCGTCCAACCTGTGAATCGCGAAGGTCTTGCAAGATACGGTGAACAAGCAGTGCGAGCTCCGTCTCTTGCCCCACGCTTTCAGGTGGCCCAGTTGGTGCTCTCAGAGCTGCTGGGTGCTCATGGAGCCGCAACAGAGGGCTCGCGTGTGCGTTACGGTGATTTTGTCAACGCCGTACGGTACGGCAGCCTGCCGTGGCCGGGCCAGGGTCAATCCAGGTGCGCTGCCGACCGACATGAGCATTTATGGTCGCACGGCTGTGTGCCGTACGGCGGACCGAGGCGTGCGCCAACCACGCGCGTGGGCCGCACGCGCATTGCGACTCCTACCTTTGCCCAAGGGGAGCACTGCGCACCCTGAACAACGGCGGCCTCCAACGCCTAGCACACTGCCCTCAACACCTTTCCCCACGTGCTTGGCAATTGGCGACCACTTGCTGTACTGCCCACACGGACTCGCTAACCCACAGGCCTGCCCTCTCTGGCGTCCGAGAGGACGCCCGGGCCATCTCACCAGCCCACGGCGTGGCGGCTGCATCACCTGGCAACGGCCGCTCCCTGCAGACCCAGCCCCAGACCCCGGGCCCGGGGTCCCACACGCCCCCCTCTGCCCAGCCCTCCCCATGGGCCCGCTGGGAGGAGCTGCGCGGCGCGTTTCGGCGGGCAGACGGCGACGGTGATGGGCGGGTGCGGTGGCCTGAGTTCAGGGCGGCGCTGGCGGAGGTGTGCGGGCGGCACCACGTGGCGCTGGGCGACCAGGACGCAGAGCGGGTGGGTGACCCGGGGAAGGGTGTGTTACGGGCCTTCGCGTCGACGTCTAAGGAACGTGCAAAAGGCCCGCATGCTGGTTGGGCAGTTGGGCCCTCACGGCGTTGAAGCTGAACAAGGAGCGGGGTCGGGCGGCGAGGCGGGCAGGGAGGGCGTCAAACTGGGGCAACTTCAGTGAGATGCAGCGGTTATGCTGCAGTGGCTGTCAATGTCGTGGCGCTGAGCGACAGGACGCAGAGCAGGTGTATAACGGGATCTTGGCATTTATGAAGTGCGGCGTAGGATGGGGAGGATAGGACAGCATGCAGACAGGTAAAGTATATAGAGCGGCGTGGTCTTGTGGGGGGAACGGTTGCCGATGAGCCCGAATAGTTCTCGTGATTGGCGTCATAGAAGAGTAGCATGGGGGGCGGGGGATTGCAGAGCCAGCAGAGGTCATAGATACAAGTGTAACAAGAGCTGGCGTGCCATGGGGTTGCGGTGGGTTGGTACGGCTCTTGGGGCGGGGTTAGAGCTGAGCAACCAGGGCAGGGAGCGAATAGGCGGGGGTGAAGGTTGCAAGTTTTGCGGAGTGCAGGCCTTATGAAGGCGACGGGGTAGACCACGTGATGTCCAGTGATGATGAGCGCCTCCCTTTCATCTGTGCTATCTAGACCACTGGGCGTGGCACGTCGGTTACCGCAGCCGTAGCCATGCCTTCCCCTCCTGGTCCTGCTGCAGGTGCTGCGGTTGGCCAGCCTATGCTGTCGCCACACACGTGCACCACCGCCTGCAACCCTCGCCGCCACGCTGTTGTGTCCCTCGCAGGTGTACTGGGAAGCGGAGCTCGACCCTCGCGGGGGCGTGGACTACGAAGCCTTCATCGCGTCGTACAAACCGAATGGGCCGTACGACAGCACGTACGACAGCGGCAACGGGAATGCGACAGCGGCGGTGGGGGCGCAAGGCTGCGGCCCGGCAGCTGTGGGGACGGACGCAGCGCCGTTCCCTCAGCCGTCAGAGGCCATGCAGCTTCAGCAGGCACAAGCGGGGAGCTCAGTGGGACCGTGGAGGGGGGCATCGAGGCAGGGGAGGGCTGCAGGAGGGGCGGGGCTAGCAGGCAGGCTGCAGCACCTGGGCAGCACGCATGCTGACGCTGCTGCGGTGCTGAAGCAGCTGGGGGAAGGCGGCAGTGCGAGAGCTGTGTGTTAACTTCTGCGCAAGGGGCGCGGCACCGCTGCGCCCGGAAGCAACAGAGCTGTGTTTGCAGTGTAGATTTATTATGCCAGGGGCTGCAACTTGCCATGCTGCGCAATGCTGCGCGCACGAGGAGCTAGCCTGGATGACTGGCTTCTGCAGCCCCTGGATTGTACTGCTAGTCGGCCGCATTGGCTGGGCACTGGGTTGAACAGTAGGCTGTACGCGTGCATGAACGGAATACGGCGTTTTCCTGACTTGATCGGGAGGTTACCACTTGGGGATGAAATGTGATGGCTTAGGCAAGATGCTCCACGGATGCTCCAGTCACAAGCTGCTCTGCTCCAGTATCTCTTCAATGCGGCTGGTCAGTGGGAAGGGAGACCTCTTTTTAACGAGCTGCATCCCGCCATCGTTGGTCCAGCCATGGCCTTGGCCTTGGCCCTGGCCCAGGGAAGCTGTTTCAGGCTGTTTAAAGCCGGCAATCAACCAGGGGACGTCTCCTGGCGTCTTGGCGTAGGCGTCCACGGCAGCGGACGGTTTGAAGCTTAGGATGTGTGAGAGCTACGTGGCTACTCCTTCGTCGTATCTGTCTCCGGAAGGTTCAGTTTTTTCGGCGGTTGTGAGGGTCCGAGGCCGTACGCGTCAGCCAGTTACGCAGCAGGGCAGGGACTTCACCACAGGGTGGACTTCACAAAGTGCAGAACCCATCCCATGATACAAAGACCATACCTGTACTGAACTAGCACAAGGGAGAGATGAGCATAGAACCGTTGAATAAAGTCGTCAAGCGCTTCATTCACAGCACGGAAGAGCTCGTTTCGGCCCACTTGGGGAGCCCTGAATTAGATGACGCTGTGCTTCACAAGAAGACAGTCGCGCATGCGAATATCAAAAGCGCTAGGGCGAAAGAATGGAGCCGTTGGATGTTCCGGATGGGCTCAGGTGCCGGAGATGCCCAGAAGGCAGCGAGCGCGAGGGCATGGCTAAGCATGCATATTGAGAAAGGGGACTTCTTAGGTAGAGTGAGGTCGCTCCTTGTGGTTGCGGGCGACCAGATCGGAGTTGCGTGCGCCAACCCGCTTGAGCCCAGGTGAGTTGTCCCGTGGGTGGTCCTGCCGACTTCAGTCAAAATGGACAGCCCTGCTGCAATGATGCGCTGTTTGCCTTGCGGCCCCACTTGCCAACGCATGCAGCATATCAGTCCTCTGCGTCACAGGATTGATGTTATGCCACGAATGCATAAGTGGCGTCCTGTGCACTAGAGTCCCAGAGGCCATGCATGGAGCCCCCAGCCTCCGCAGCCGGCGTTGTCATGTTGCTGCACAAAGGCAGACAGCTAGTGATCGCCCTTGGCCAACTAGCTGCAATCTCTCTTTCCGACTACCTGTGCTGCACCGTTGGCCGCGCAGCCACAAGGGCCACGCGCAAGCGGGCTGAGCCCCTTTCCTAGCCACGCCAGGGCGCGCCAAGCCATGCAGCGTTAAGCCGTCATCCATGATATTTGCGAGCCGCTGTCGGTCACCAATGCCCTCATTTCAACCTTGCTGATAAGAAAACCTAATCGAGCTTTCGCGCGCTTCTTTGCCCAGGTACCATGCATGGGCGGCCCTCCAAATCGCAAGCGAGACGGCCTTCGAGCTCCTCACCCTTGCCACCAACATGATCAGTGTGCTACAGGCCTGCAGCAGCAGCCCCGCGGACCAGCGGCTGGCCTACAAAGCCATCACCGCCATGTGCGACGTGGGCTTCCTGGCCGCCGTCGGACGGGCAGCCACCGGCCTCGTCACCACCGCCCAGCTGGCGCGCTCCGAGACAACAGCTGTACGGCAGCTGCACCGGCGCGACACCGACTACGGCACAGCCGACGCCATGGTCCGGCACGAGGTGCTGGCCGCGATGGCGGTTGAGCAGGTGAATTTCCTGGCCAAGCTTGCCGCTGACATGCTGCTTGATCGATTTGAAACGGAGGTGCCACACACCGGCAGCAGCGGCGGCGGCAGCGGCAGGGGCGGCGGCAGCGGCGGCGGCAGCGGCAGGGGCGGTGGCAGCAGCGGCGGCAGCGGCAGCGTACACATAACCTCAATACCTAGCGACCTTGACAAACACATCACTGTGGTGCTGAACTCGCGGCTGGGCGTGACTGCGGCAGGGGCTATCGTCATGTTCCCCGATGCAGCGGCGCTGCCGAGCAGATCTCGCAACACAATCCGCGAGTGGCTGTGCGAAGCAGCCAGGAAAGCCGTGGCCGGCATGTTCAAGATGGACACCCTTCGGAACAAGCTGCTGATGCTGCCGCCACCTACCGACTTGAAGGTTCTGTCACTGATGGGAAATCTGCAACATGCGGCACGGCAGCCGGGTTTCCAGCTGCTGAAGGTGGGTGTGGCTGGGGCTGACGGACCGTGTTGAGCCGCATACCGTAGACTCTGATGGTGTGGGTGTATTTTGCTTATGAATGGGGTTTACACGTTACAATGGCCATCGAGGCACAAGAGCCCTGCGCCACGGGTGTTTTGAAGGTGTACCGTATGGCAGGGGGGGCTGTGCAGCCACCAGGGCGTTGTTCCTTTGTGCTCTTCTGTTCTGCTGGTGCTCCATCCTTCGTGCCTTACACAGTAGCATTGGTCTCTAACGGACGATTGGTGCGCGGTTCCAGCGCAAGTACATCTGCTGCACCAGCTGGCGACGCATGTGGAGGATATCCCCTAATGTGCAGCACGCACGCGTGCTTCAACAGTGCACTATGCCATGCTTTCAGTTGGCCTCATTCCCATTGGCTGCAGATGGCGCTGCTGGACCAGCTGGCGGCGCATGCGGGGATTGGGGTAACCCTGGCGGGGCAGCAGGCGCAGGGCGGGATGGTGCGGGAGGAGGCGGAGGGGGAGGAGGGCGAGGGGGAGGAAGGCCAGCAGCCAGGAGCTGCAGCAGAGGCCCAGGGAAGCCGGCCGGGTGGGTACCAGATCGCTCGTGAACAGCACAGCGGGCAGCAGCTGGAGGTGGCCAGGGAGGAGGGGAGCGCGGGACAGCAGGGCGATGAGGGTGAGCGCCAAGCCACTGCTAGTGTATGGGACCGCAGCGGCGGTTCGTGGTGGGTGGCAATTGAGGAGGCGCGGGCGGGGGAGATCACGCAGGTGGGCAAGGAAGGCCGCGCTATCGGCGAGGCCATGCGCGCCAAGAGCCCCACCATTGCCCTCAAGGACTTCCACTTGGACATCATCTGGATGTGCTTCTGCGACTGGGGCACAGCAGACGGTGGTTTGGCGGCACTCATGCGTGCCTCTTGGCCGCCGCCCCTGCTGCGGGCACAGCTAGCGTGCCGTGCGGCGGAGGCGCTGTGCCGGCTGTACCGTGGACAGGGCCTGGGAGGGGCGTACGGGCCGGCGCCCTGCTTCGAGGGCAACGATGCCGAGGTGAGTGAGTTGCTGCATCTGTATCACCCGGCCGATGCCGTTTGGTGATGAGCTGCGGTTAGCGTACCTGCTGCGGACGGAGCTGCTTACCTTCCTGCACCGTAGCCCCGATGCAGTGGTAACTCAATACGCAAACCCGCACCCTGGGCTTTACAAAGCCCCTCCCTTTAGGTCGCAGATTGCGCTCAGCACTTGCCGTACCCGATACGTGTCCATACCATTGTACCGCTGCCGTACCGCTACCGTACCACTGCAGGCGCTGGAGCAATGCCTGGCGAAGGTGTCTGTCAGCATCCAGTGCGCCGCAGAGCTGCCTGTCGCCACCGCCCACGCCTGCCTGCCGCTGTGGCTGGAGGCGGCCGGGTGGATAGTGGTGATAGCGGCGGACGCGGCGGCGGCGGCCATGGGCACGTGGTGGCAACAGCAGGGGCAGGAGCAGCCTACCAGCAGCAGCAACAGCCAGGTGCGGGTGTACCGCTTCGTTGATGTTTGGTTGGCATGCAGGATGGCTGCTATGGGCCACCTAAGACCGCATTTGTAGCAGCTCTGCGTACGCGCCTCACGCTCAATGACAGCCGCAAGAGTGCTGCTGCTGTTGCGGTGCTACGTGGACCTTGAGCTTGGACTTCTAGTCCTCCGCTGCTCCACTCCTATGCCGTGCATCCACTTTCGCAGGTGGTGACAGGAGGCTGCCGTGAGGCCACGTGGCTCTGCAAGGTCGTGCAACAGCTGCAACAGCTTGCCGCCAACCGCGCTTTCGGTGAGGCTTTGCCGTTGGAAAGCGTCCACAGCACTGCACCCTGCTCCTCCTCCTGCCCTCTGCTTTCGGCGTCTCAAACGGCTCAGCCTGAGGTTGATTCTGAAGTGTGAGTAAGTGCCAGCACCAGGTTTCATGGCAACATGTTGTCGGGGGCACTGACACCTCGGCACATACTGCCACCCGACTCCATTTCCCTTTCAGCCTACCACCCACCGCCACCCCGCGCCTCCTCCCCCCAGGCTGCGAGACCCTGCCACCCGCCGCCCAGGCAGATGTGCGCCGCCGCCTCTTCCGCTGCGGCCTTGCTTCCAACCTGGACCGCGCCCTGCGCATACTGTACAGCGCGCAGGACAATGGCCGAGCAGACATCGCCACGGCGCTCGAGGGCGTTGCAGCAGCGGGCGGCGCACTACTGCAGGTCGCACCGGTGCTGCAGCCAGCCCAGCCGTGGAGGACGGCGGCAGCGGTGGCAGAAACGCCGCCGCCGCCGCTGATGGGAGTAAAATCACCGCCAAGGCCCCAGGGAAGGAGGAGGGAGACACGAGTGGCGGCAATGGCGGTGAAGCAGGAGCGGCAGCAGCAGAAGCAGAAGCAGACGCACCAGGGGACCAACTGGGGGTTGTGCTAACGCTGTCCAAGCGGGCGGCCCTGCTGGCCAGAGCACTGGAGGTGGTGTCTTCGCCGCAGGGGGCGGCGACGGAGGCGGCGGCAGCAGGGGCAGCAGCTGGTGGGGGCACCGGAGGCGTCGGGCAGTGGGGGGCGGCGGCGGCAGCGGTGTGCGCAGCAGCAGTTGAGGGCACGGGGGCAGGTGCGCTGGAGCGTGGACCGGTGGTGCGGTGGGCTGGGGCGACGCTCAGTGCCGTGGTCGCGGCGGCGAGAGGTATGGAGGTGGAGCTGGTGCGTAGGGCGGAGGGTGCAGGGGCAACGAAGGAGATGGAGGTGGGGGAGGGCAAGCCGTCCGGGGAAGATGCCGACAGTGGCGGTACTTGCGGCAGCAGCAGCGGTATCGAGGCGTGGGGTGTGGTCTCGACTTGCCAGGGCGAGGCGCACGAGGCCCTGGCCCTGGCGGTGCGGGCGGCGAGCAACCTGGCGGCGCCGCTGGCTTGGCAGCTGGCGGCTGATGCCCGTACGGCGGCAAACAGCGGTGTACGGCAGGACAGAAAGGTGGTTTCGGAGGTGCTGCGGGCAGTGGGCGACCTGCTGTTCCTGATGGCGGGTTGCTGCCGCCACCCGGCGCCGCTGCACCCCGCGCAGCTGCTGGCGTGCCAGCCGCACCGGCTGCTGGCGGCGGCGTGCGCTCTGGCGGCGGCGGCTCTGCGTGATCAGGAGGAGCAGGATGAAGGCCCCCGCCAGGGCAAGAGCCGCCTGTGCACTGGGATCTCGTGCCTGCTGTTGGCGCTGTCGTCTCACGAGGTGCTCAGCGGGAGGGTCAGGGGCTGGCTGGCGCCGCCGCCGCCACCTGCCACCACCGCCGCCACCGCCGCCACCGCCGATGCGTGTGCTGCTGGCTGCCTGGCGGCGTGCGTGCAGTCTGCCATGCAGCTCGCTCTCAGCCTCGTGCCCGTACACGCGGCTCACGCCACGGCGCTGCTGCGGATGGCGGCGGAAGGAGGCACCAAGGGAACCGCAGGGGAGGGCAGCGGAGGAGGAGGGCCCATCAGGGGTGACGGTGCTACAGAGGCAGGCGAGTTGGCGGCGGAGGACGCGGAGGAGGGCTACAGGATGCGTGCGGCGAGCATGGCGGCGGTGGTGTGCAGGGCAGGGTGCCGTGAGGACCCGTCGATTGCGGAGAGGGAGATGGAGCTTCCGGGCGATCTGCTGCGCGATCTGCGGCTGCCCGACGGCAGTGGAAGCGGTGGTGAGCCTCCACCGTGGCCGTCAACGGCGACGCCAGCGGCGGCAGGAGCAGGCGACCTGCCTCCGCCGCTGGCGCTGCCGGCGGGTTGGGCACGCGGTGCAGCGCTGCCGCGGCTGCGGGTGTGCGGCGGCCCGCGCTGCTGCAACTTTGCGTCCGAGAGCGAGGGGGCGCTGACGTTCAAGCAGTGCGGCGGGTGCCGGGCGGTGCGGTACTGCGGCGCGGAATGCCAGCGGGCGCACTGGCGGGAGGGGCACAAGGCGGAGTGCAAGGCGCTGGCGGCGGGCGCGGTGTTGTGAGCGCGGGCCTTGCTGCAATTTCAGGTGCTGTTGTATGGTAGGCCGTGCGGCGTCGGTGCGGTACAGTTCTACGAATAGAGATAGAGACATATTTTGTTGCTCATTACCGGTACTCACTACCGGTAATGTCAAATGCGGGTCAGGCAGATCGCCCGTTTGTTGGGCGCTTCATCAGGGAGCCTTTTTCTCTACAATACCGTACTATAGACCAGCACGGACTGGGCGCTAGACACGTGCACCATGACAATCGGCTGCGTCCTTGACCACTCTTTACGCATCATTGCCCCTACGCGAATGCTCTTGTTCGTTGCAGTCTGATAGCCTGCGAGAGACCCATGCTAGGGATTGAGATTTGAAACACGTGTGCTCTGGTGGTGGCGAGTTCTCCGACCTACTGTACGAGTCCCGACGACAGAAGGACGGACACGCACAGCTAGCGCTGCCTTAGCGTTAGCCTGCAAGGCTGTGCACTGTGGCTTGCACTGACGGTTGGTGTTTGACAATTGTATTTGTGCCCATGGTCCACTGCGTGCTCCCTTGATTGGTATACGCACGGTAGGGTGGCATGAAAAGCATGGGGGCTCCCCTGTGCAAAGGTGCAAACGGTATTGCGGGAGGGGCCCACCTGCACCAAGACGACGGTGAAGCAACCATGGACTGTACAAGTTGAACAATGAAAGTAGCGATGCAATATGTCTTGGCGGCTTCGTTAACGAGTGTTTAAACCGCCCCACTAGACACCTATGTGGCCAGATTCCCGCAGCTTCCTCGCGTTTTGGAAAGTTGGCTCATTGAGTTCGGAATGTCTCGATGTATTCCTGCATGTCTGGATCCAGACGCGAAAAGGCCGCCTCGAATTAACAGTAACTCAGCACGCGGGCTCCGCACGCAGTCCGCACGGACAGCATATACCGTTATCCCGACGGTTGCCTCAGTCGCGACCAGCCGCCACCCGCCAGGAATGTGCAGTACCATGCCAGCCAATTACATGCCAGCCAACAAATGTACGCAGGCTTCCAGGCTTTCCCGAGGCATGACCGGACGACTCTGACAATTGACATTCCGACCAGAAGAGTTCCAGCAACGCCGGCGTAAAACAGGCAAACTGCAGTAGT
>VFQN01006391.1_pt1 | contig 13491 bp, 14 predicted proteins | sample 3512371 | NCBI WGS metagenome assembly VFQN01 (sample SAMN10412370, study PRJNA504923) | tailings metagenome | isolation source: Replicate 2 from Balatoc abandoned mine | place: Philippines: Itogon, Benguet | collected 2017-08-28
TATTGGGCGCTCTGTGGCGAGCGGAGTCAACACAGGCTCGGTGTGTCCGCCGCCCAGAGGCGCAGGCTTTTTCGACTTGACTCCATCGTCCGCAGAGCGCCCATGACGCGTTGTCGGCAATATGAATGGGTGCCGACTGTTGGAAGAGACAATCAGGCTTAGGGCGGAGAACTATGTCCGACAAGGCCAATGCATCGCTTTCGCGCACGTCCGTCGCCCTGTTTCAGTCTCATGGCGGTTGGTTCGTACGCTAGCTGCGCAAAGTTGCATGCCCATCGAGTGATTTGGCTCGAGCGAATGTAGTTGTTCAAGGCCGAACGACGCAGCCAGCCTACCTACCGTATTCACACGATCGGACTGATCGCTCATAGGCGACCAGTCCGCAGCTTCCAGGCGGCTACGTCACAAGACCGCCAGTTGGGCCCACGCTCACCAATGATCTTCTCTGTGCCGCTGCTATCGTAAGACCATGTTTCTTCGCAAAATCCGATACTTCGTACGGCTCTCGGGACGGTTCCCGCCCTTCCTTGGTCGCGGTCTTGTTGTCGGGCTTTGGGATATCTCGCAAGAGCGGCTCCGGTCAGCGACAATCGGTCGACAGCGTCTTCTCTATTAACCTCGGCTCGGAGCGCAATTGTCGCGCGGAGTACTTCCGCTCCAGCTCCAGGGCGATTTCCGCATCCCGTTCCAAGATTAGGCTCATCACCTCGGCGACTTCGGTGAGCAGACGCCGCATGTCGTGATGCGTCAGTTCTTCGAAGTGGTCTGCGGAATCCAGCACGTTGACAAGTAAGTCGACGCCGCGTTGATGCAGTTGCATCGCTTCAGCTCCTGTTTATATGGGGCGAAAGCGTGATGACCTCTTCCAAGCGTCCATTTGCCTTTAAAACACGGACGACTATTAACCATACAACGCGATCAACCTTCGGCACAATTAACAATGACATAGTGCCATCACAATAGTGGCCCGCCCGGCTCGCCGGTTTCATCCCTCCCTCGGCCAACTCAAGCAAGCGGCGACGCGGCTACTCTTTCCGGGGCGGCGCTGAAACTCGGCGGACTTCAGATTCGGCAACGGACAGAAGGGTGTCGATATCGCTAAACCGGCCCGCGTCGGGAAGCCACCGGATGTACGCTCGAATTCTCCTGATTTGTTGTTGGAGCTCTTCGACCTCACGGCTGGTTCGCCCAAGGGCTACTCGACGGCAAAGGCGAGCCTCCTGCAGCGGCCCGCTTCTCGGCAACACCCCGCGCCTTGGTGCTGGCTTTTTGCCTGCGTCTCCGGCCTAATCGGGTAGGCTGATCCGGCCTCCTTGCTTACTGACCTGCTTTGAGGCTCCCAAATTCCGGCCCTATCCCCTCGCGGCCGGCTTTTTGTTGGGAACGCAATGGCCGGGTCTCCGTTATTTCGCCGCAGGCTCCACCCCTTACCCCCCCCTCAGGAGCCTGCCTGTTCCGTCCCGCACTGCCCTGTCGGGCCGGTTTTTTTGTGGCCCACCCGAAACCTGACCTGTCGATTGATCAGAACGCAGATAGAACACGCTCGGACGCATGGGGAACAGCGTCGATAGATCGCATCTTACCGATCGGCTTAGCCCGACGTTATTTCGCCCCGTTGTCAGATCGGCATCCGGCAGTCCCGCCTCCCGCCAAAGCTGGGCCGCCGCACCGTCGGCGGCCCCTACTCACCGACATCAGGATCGGCGTCGCGAGCCCAGGCGATCACGCCGGAGTGCCGGCGAGCGAGCGTTTCCGCCAGCCTGACGGCACGATCCTCACTCTGTTGCTCGGCCGGTCCGCAGGCGGCGACAAGCTCACCGTCGTCGTTCTGGTGGAACGCGGCTACGACGATCAGCTTGCTTTGCCTGGATTGCGAAATTCGGGGGTCTCTGAGAGCGGGGGCGGATCATCGCGCTTCAACAGATCGCCGAGACAGTCGGCAGCGTCGCGCAGCAACCGGCGGGCGTCTTCGGGCGGCATAGATCCAAGCTGGTCGGCCGCGTCCAGGAGGTCCACCCCAAGTTCCAACCCCTGTTAGTGAAGCTCTGGCATGACACTCGCTTAAGTGAAACACCAGCGGATTTCAAAAATTGGAACCTCGGATTGGCGGAGTCAAGCGGTTCCTCACCCGCCAGCCGACCGGCGCTTCTTAACGCAATTCCCGCGGCCTCGCGATATCGGTCACCGTGTAGGAAAGACGGTGCGGCTTAGCGTTTGAGATTAAGCCGGACCTTCTCGATCTCTTCTCGCGTGTTCGGGCCAGGGTTCGGCGGCCGGGTGGTCTCGGGTATCCTCAGTCGCCTATTCCCAGCTACTGGCGGCTTCGGTTCTGAACATTCGCCGCCGCCAACACCTGCCTCGCAGCAACAATCGCGCTACAGGCGCGTTCTGCATGCACAGGCGGTGATTTCGGCCTGTTCCGAGGACTTCGCTTGAAATCATCGAGATGATCATGTGGCCGGCGGCCTTTAGGCGGTATAGATGAGACTGGCGATCCACCACAGGACCACCTATCGCTACGCGCGTCCTGTCGTGCTGCAGCCGCACCGCATGATTCTGCGCCCGCGCGGCAGCCATGACATCGCCCTTTTGTCGAGTTCGCTGTCCTGCTTGCCCGTCGCGGAACTCCAATGGACGCAGGACGCTTTCGGCAATCTGATCGCCACGGGCATCTTCTCCCAGCCAGCCGGCGAACTGGTCATCACAAGCGAGTTCACGGTCGAGCAGTCGGCGGTGGCGTGGCCGATATTTCGGATCGCGCCCGAGGCGCATTCCTTCCCGTTCACCTATTCCTCCGACGATATGGCCGATCTGGGCGCGCTTCGCATTCCGGAACACAGCGATCCGGAGGGATGGATGGAGAGGTGGGCGCGCGCGTTTGTCCGCGGCGCGTCGACCGACACGCTTTCGCTGCTGAAAGATCTCAATGCCGGCATCCTCGGCTCGGTGGCCTATCGGGTGCGTGACGAGGAAGGGACGCAGACGCCGCTGGAAACGCTGGCGTTGGCGAGCGGCTCGTGCCGGGACATCGCCGCGCTGTTCATCGAGGCGGTCCGTCATCTCGGCGTCGGCGCCCGCGCAGTCTCGGGCTATCTGTTCGATGCGCAGCAAAGCGCCGACGACCCCGGATCGACCCATGCGTGGGCGGAGGTCTATCTTGCCGGCGCGGGATGGATCGCCTTCGATCCGACGCACCGCCGCCTCGGCGGCGTCAACCTCATCCCGGTGGCGGTCGCACGCAGCAATCGCCAGATCATGCCGATCGTTGGCGGCTACATCGGCACGCCAGGGGATTTCCTCGCCATGGATGTCGCTGTGAGGGTCAAGCCGGAATCGTAGCGATTGCACTACGGGCTTGCGACAGATGCGGGCTTGTGAATCCCAGCTTCCGCAGGCCGGCTTGCACTTCCGAAACGCTCATGAAGAGGCTCCAGAGCAGGCCGCTGCGAAAATTCTCGATCATGATAACGATCGGCCCCTGATTGATCGCCAGGTAGGTGCGCGCATACCAGTCGCGGCTTTCGCAGAAGGCATCCACGAAGCCGAACCGACCCCGGATGCGATGCTTAGCCTTCGTCAGGAAATAGCGCAGCGCGCGCATCGCCTCGTCCGGCGCGTAGGGAAAGCTCGAAAGCGCAGCACTTGGCGTGATCACTCCGAAATCCCTGGCTGGCGCATGCGCGACATACCCCTTCGGGCCGTGGCTGGACGTAAGCCCCCAGCAGTCCGGCCCATATCCCGCATGATCGTGCGGATTGGCGACGCAGTGCGCGTAATTGATGCGGGTATGGCGAAGGTTCTGCTGCCAGTAATCGGCATGGCGGTCTGAGAGTCCTCGCGGGTCGAGGCCGCAGAAGGCATAGTGCGCGATGAACAGCGGGCCGCCACGATCCATGCCCAGCGGCAACTCGATGCCATGATAGCGTCGTCCGTTGCGGAAACCCGGTCCTGACGCGAAGCCCTCGTGATAGACGTCGGCGTCGATCGTGTGCTCCGGCGCGCCGGCGGCAAGCACATAGGCCAGCAGGCCCTCGTTCCAGCCGACGATTTTTCGATTCATCGCCCAGCCGTGCCTTGGGCTCCAGTGCCAGTAGAGATGGTTTCCTCCGTCCCGCCTGTACCAGTCCCACTCGGCTTCGAGCCAGAGCCGGTCGATCCGATGACGAAGGTCTCGTTCGGCGGTGCCGTCCCTGCCGAAATACTGGCGGGCGCAGAGTAGTCCCTGGAACAGGAGCGCGCTTTCAACCACGTCGCCGCCATCGTCCTTGCGGCTGAAGGGAATGGTCGCTCCGGTCCGCCCGTTGATGAAATGCGGGAAGAGGCCGTGGTATCGCGGTGTCCATTCCAGCCATGACAGCATCGTCCCGAGCCGGCCCACGGCATCGTCGCGCGAAATCCAGCCGCGCTCGACGCCCACGACGACCGCCATGATGCCGAAACCCGAGCCGCCTATGGCGACGAGGTCGTTGTCAGGGTCGCCAGTCGTCTTCTGACGATCCCGGGCAAGCCCGCTTATGGGATGCGCACCCTCCCAGAAGAAGCGAAATGTCTGCCTCTGGACCAGGTCGAGGATCTCGTCGTCGGCTTCAGAAAGCCGCGCGGCAAGGGCATCTGTTTGCAGGTTCATGGGAAGGATCAATAGGCGGCATCGTTGTTATCGGCCAGGAGGGAGACCGCAGCGATGTAGGGCCCGCGCTGGCAGTCTGTCGATAGACACGCGTCAAACCAAAGAGCTCGTCATCACACGGAGGCGGCATCTGTCTGGTCTTGACATCGCTTAAAGTTGCCAAAATGACGCGACCCGTTCCATTCTTTCACGCATCTCGAAGACAAAGGAACTGGATGCCGGCCATTTCATTGAGGAAGACGCGCAGAGCGCATCTCTCGTATTTAGAGGAACTTCAATGGCCAAGAGCGCTAGACAGTCTGCGGCCACGCCCGCGACGATTCATGACCAGAAACTTGAGCGCGGCAATGGCGGCGAGTTGCACCAGACCGCGGAAGGTGACGTTCCTGTCTTGACGACAGCCCAGGGCGGCCCGGTTTCGGACGACCAGAACACATTGAAGATCGGTGAGCGCGGACCGACGCTGATCGAGGACTTCCACTTCCGCGAGAAGACTTTTCATTTTGATCACGAGCGGATTCCCGAGCGGGTCGTCCATGCCCGGGGCTACGGGGCGCATGGGTATTTCGAGACCTATGATTCTTTAGCGAAGTACACGCGCGCGGACATCTTCCAGCGCGCCCGCGAGAAGACCCCTGCCTTCGTGCGCTTCTCGACTGTGGCCGGCAGTGAAGGGTCCGCCGACCTTGCCCGCGACGTGCGTGGCTTCGCCGTCAAGCTTTACACCCAGGAAGGCAACTGGGACATCGTCGGCAACAATATCCCGGTGTTCTTCATTCAGGACGCGATCAAGTTCCCGGACATCATTCATTCAGTCAAGCCTGAGCCCGACCGGGGCTTTCCGCAGGCCGCGTCGGCCCACGACAATTTCTGGGACTTCATCTCGCTCACGCCCGAGTCCATGCACATGATCATGTGGGTCATGTCCGACCGCGCGATCCCGCGCTCCTTCCGCTTCATGGAAGGGTTTGGGGTCCACACCTTCCGCTTCCTCAACGCTAAGGACGAGTCCACCTTCGTCAAGTTTCACTGGAAGCCGAAGCTTGGCCTTCAATCGGTCGTCTGGAACGAGGCGGTAAAGATCAATGGCGCCGATCCCGACTTCCATCGCCGCGATCTGTGGGATGCGATCCAGTCCGGCAATTTCCCGGAGTGGGAGTTGCGGGTCCAACTCTTCGATCAGGACTTTGCCGACAGTTTCGACTTCGACGTGCTCGATCCGACCAAGCTGGTCCCCGAGGAGGTGATCAAGCCGATTCCGGTGGGCCGCCTCGTCCTCGACCGCATGCCGGACAACTTCTTCGCCGAGACCGAGCAGGTCGCATTCATGACGCAGAATGTGCCGCCCGGTGTCGACTTCTCCAACGATCCGCTGCTTCAAGGCCGCAATTTCTCCTATCTCGACACGCAGATTAAACGGCTCGGCTCCACCAATTTCACCCACATCCCGATCAACGCGCCAAAATGCCCGTTCCACCATTTCCAGCAGGACGGACATATGGCGATGCGCAATCCGGTCGGCCGGGTGAACTACCAGCCGAACTCGTTCGGGGAAGGCCCGCGTGAATCGCCGCAGCGCGGCTTCCGGTCGTTTCCCGAAGCCGAGGAAGGCCAGAAGGTCCGGCTGCGCGCGGCAAGTTTTGCCGATCACTACAGCCAGGCGCGCCTGTTCTTCAACAGCCAGACCGCGCCAGAGCAGAAGCACATCGCCATGGCGCTGACCTTCGAATTGAGTAAGGTTGAGACGCCGGTCATTCGCGAACGGATGATTTCGCACCTCCTCAACATCGACAAGGGGTTGGCCGAAACGGTCGCCGACAAGCTCGGCATGAAGGAACTGCCAAAACCAGCGGATCCGGCAGTTGCGGCGCGGGACGATCTCGAACCATCGCCAGCGCTCAGCATCATCGGGAACGGACCGGAGAGCTTTGCCGGCCGCAAGGTTGGCGTGCTGGTTAGTCCCGGCGCGGATGCGGCGTTACTGAGAAAGCTACAGACGGCGATCGAAAAGGAAGGCGCGACGATGGAAGTCATCGCCCCCAAGGTTGGCGGGGTCGAAGCGGCGGACGGAACTCTGGTCGCCGCCAAGCACATGATCGACGGCGGGCCGTCGGTGCTGTTCGACGCGGTGGCGCTGGTCCTGTCCGAGGTCGGCGCGGAGCGCCTAACGGGCGAGGCCGCCGCGCGCGACTTCGTTGCTGATGCCTTTGTCCATTGCAAGTTCATCGGGTTCACGCCCGGCGCCGCGCCGCTGTTGCGGAAGGCCGGCGTCGATCCGGACGCCGATGAGGGGCTGATCGGTCTCAGCGATGCGCAGGCGATCGCCGGGTTCATCGAATCCTGTCGGAAGCTCCGCCTCTGGTCTCGAGAGACCGCGGTCAAGCTGTAGCACGATTTGCCGGAAGGCGAACTGAGGAGCCAGCAGCGGCCGGCTCCGCCTCCGTCAACGCGTATCTCGATACGCGCATGGCGTTCAGCGCATCAGCCCGGCGGTCCGGAGGGCGTCCTCGATAATCTTCTGCACGCCTGATGCTTGAGGCGCTTCCCGCTTCGGAGCTGCGGACAGCTCTGGAGATCGCGCGGAAGTCCTTGTTCCGGCTTTCGACCGGGAACCGATGGGCGGCGGGGCGTCGATGACTATGTCCCGCTTCGACCCGGCAGAAGCCCTCGCCTCCCCGTCCGCGATCCCCCAGAATCGCCCGATTTCCTGCGTCGATGAAACGCCGACATCGAGCATGTAGGGTCCCGGCACGCCGTAGCCGTTCTTGTCGATCGGCGTGCCATGGCCCATTCCGGCAATCATATTGATTTCCAGGACGACCGCTCCGCCGGCATCGCACCAGGATTGCCGTGTATACGCGCCGTCGGTGTGGGAATGCGTTGGCGCGCTTTCGATCTGGTGGACACCCCACCACTGGCTCGTGATTGCCTTGGCATTGGAAGCGTCGACGATCTGATCGCTTGTCCCTTGCCAGATCGAAATCCTGGGCCACGGCCCCTGATGCTCCGAAGCGTCACGCAGCATCCGCCGCAACTCCGCGTCCGAAGGGCCGCCATGGCCCCGCATGCGGTCAAAAGCTTCCGGGACCGTCGTCGCGCTGCCGTAAGCAAGGCCCGCGATGATTGCGCCACCGGCAAAAACATCAGGATAGGATGCAAGCATGGCCGCGGCCATGGCGCCTCCGGCAGAGAGGCCTGTGACGAAGATGCGTTTCCGGTCCAGCCTGTGCGCCTTCACCATCGCCTCGATCATCTGGCGTATCGAAAGCGCCTCTCCGGCGTCCCGCCTGACATCAGTAGGCTGGAACCAGTTGAAGCAGAGGTTTGGATTGTTGCTCCGCTGCTGCTCCGGATAGAGCAGCGCGAAGCCGGCTTCATCGGCAAGTTGCGACCAGCCTGAATGATGGTCGTACCCTGCCGCGCTCTGCGTGCAGCCATGCAACACGACAACGAGCGGCGCACCTTTCGGCAGGTCATCAGGAAGATAGAATTTCGCTTGCAAAGCGCCTGGGTTGGAGCCGAAGCCGGCTAGCGCCGAAAGATGGTCGCGCGCGCCGAGGTTCCCGGGAAAGGCTGCGTGTCGGGCCTGAAGCGCGGCAAGCCGTGCGATCGTGTCGGAGATTTTTCGCAAGCGGGCCGTCCTTGTTGTGACGCCCGGAATTGGACGGCAGTCTGTGCAACGCACGTGCAACAATATCGTTGCTGCACTGCACAATAGCAAGGGAGGTGATCAACTGGCTTCGATGTCCCGACGTCAAGCAATGAGTCTTCCTGCTGCGTCCACCAGCTTCCTCACCATGCCAGCGCGTCCGAAGGCATATAGTTTTCGCTCACTATCATCTCGGCCGGCAATCGTCGTCGAAATGATCTCCGACGCGATCTGCGAAAAAGTGATTCCGTTGCCGCCATATCCCTGGACGGCGAAGATGCCGGGATGACCGGGCAGCTCACCGATATAGGGCAACCCGGTCGTCGTGGTGCCGAAGCATCCGGTCCAGGCGAACTCGGCCGTGGTATCCAGTTGCGGAAACAGATGCTTCAGCTTGGTTGAAATCGTCCGCGTCTTGGCTGCGAGCAGACTGTCCCGTTTCGCCTCGTCGACGAAGTCTTCGTCCTCGCCGCCGCAGATCACACGTCCGTCGGCTGTCGCACGCATGTAGAGATACGGGTCGGACGCCTCCCAGACGAAAGCCGCGCCGGGCCAAAGTGCGCTCTTCTGTGGCTTCGTCGCGATCGCGTAGGTTGAGATGACGGAATGTGTGTCGGAGGGCACGATGTCCATAAGCTCGTAGCCCGTTGCCAAAACGATCTGTCTGGCGGAGATGATCGGCCCGTCCTTGGTATTCGCGCTGCTTCCGGTCGGCCCGGTGGCCAAGCCTAGGACCTCGACCGGAGAATAGAAGCGGGCCTTTCGTTCGAGCGCCTTGCCGAGGAAGCCGGCCGTGAGCTTGCGCGGATCGAGGGCGAGATTGTCATGGCTGAGAATTGCCCCCTTGCGGTCTATGCCGAACTTCTCCCTGAGAACAGCAGGCGTCAGATAGGTCGCGCGCATTCCCGCGTTGGACCTGGCCTCCGCCTCCAGGCGCAATTCACCGGGATCGAGAGCATTCCCCGCGAGATACAAGGATTGGGTTGCAGTCATGTCGCAGGCGATACCGAGTTCACTGATGCGACCCTGCAAATTAGTGACCGCCAACCGCGATCGTCTCCACGCCTGTTCGGCGTCGGGTTTTCCGATCTCCCGGCTGAGGCCGGAGAGTGGTTGATCGATCTCGAACTGCACCAGCGCGGTGGTCGCCGGCGTCGAGCCGAGCATGCTGCCACGGCGATCGACGCCAATGACGGTGAGACCCTGAGCGGAGAGCGCCTCGACCAGCATTGCGCCGCTGATGCCGAGCCCTACCACCAGCACGTCGCACGTGACGTCTCGCGTCAGCCTTTGCGTCGGTATGCGAGGTGCGCGGTAGGCCTCCCAAACAGGAACGCCGGTCCGCAGGTCGAGCTTGCGCGTCATCGTCATCGCCAGGGTCTGAGGGAAAACATGAACCCCGGCGAATGATCACCGGGGCCCAAGCGGTTATCTCGATGTCGTCGCGTAAGCGATCTCGTCGTCGTCACGCTGCCTGCCGCCCAGAGCGGCCGCAGCGCTGGCGATGAAGGCGCCGATCAGCAACGACAGCGCGCCGACTAGCGCGAACGTGGCTCCGGCCTTGCGTGCGGTGTCGGCAGCCTCCTGCGCGGTGACCTTGGCCCGCTCGACCTGAGCCAGGACGGCATCGACGCGCGCGGTCGCATCGGCCTGAGACAATCCCGTGCGGGCTGCTACAAGTCGACCGAGATAGGCCTTGTCGTCCGCCGACACTTCTCCCGCTGCCGCGCTGGCGATGAGGATCCGCGAGGCCTGGGCGGCCGCGGCCGTGTCGCCCTCTGCTCCCGGCGCCGCCAGTCTTGCAGCATCGGTGGGGCGGAACAGGGAGTCGACGAAATAGGACGTCGCATCGGATCCACCACCGTCTCCGGCATTTGCTGATGCTCCCGCCAAGGCGCCCATCGCAGCTCCCGAGGCGACAGTGGAAGCAGCCTGAACGCCGCTGCCGATCGCCGACGATAGTGCCGAGCTCAGCACGAAGACGACCAACAGCGTCGCCAACGCCCAGGCCATGAAACCATGCGCGGTGTCGCGGAAGAAGGTCTCGTCCGTATGGATGCCTACCCATTTGATGCGAAGACGTCCGGTCAGGTAGCCTCCGAGTCCGGATGAGAGCCATTGCACGATGATGAGCCAGATCGCCGTCGATGCCGCGAAGGTCGTGACGCTGGCACCGGTGTTGGACCACGGTGAAACCATGGTGAGACCGAGGCCGGAGCCAAGAAGCATCAGTATGAAGGTGAGCGTGGCGGCAGCGAAGGAGCCGGCAATTATCGCCCCCCAGCTGACCGCCGATGAAGACGACTCGACCGGTGCGGCCACTTCAGTGGCCAGGTTGGTTGGCGCCATGATTGTCCCCCTAGTGCATGAACAGAGCGAGAAGGATGATGATCGGAATCGGAACCCCGAGTAGCCAGAGCAGAATGCCGCGACCCATGATTGTCTCCTGTCGGACAGACGAGGCTGAAAAGAAAACCAGCCACCGCGGTGGTAGCGGATGGCTGTATGGGGTCAGGCGGTCTTGGCCAACTCGTTGGCGGACGCGTCCGCCAATTTGGTCAGCGCCTTGTCGGTCATGGCCTCCTCGCCGAGCGTCTCGTCGAACAGCTTGGCGGCGTCTGCCATGCCGAGAACCTCGGCCCAGCGTTTGAGCGTGCCGTAGCGCGTGATCTCGTAGTGCTCGACGGCCTGGGCCGACGAGATGAGACCGGCGTCGATGGCTGTCGTGCCCTTGAAGGTTTCGATGATCTCCTCGCCTTCGGAGATGATGCCTTCAATGGCGTCACAGGTCTTGCCCTGGGGACGCTTGCCCATCAGTTCGAACACCTGCTGCAGACGATCGACCTGGCCCTCGGTCTCGTCCTTGTGCTTCTCGAACGCCGCCTTCAGGTCCGGCAATGATGCCGCCCGCGCCATCTTGGGAAGAGCCTTCAGGATCCTCCGTTCCGCGTAATAGATGTCCTTGAGCGTATCGTGGAAGAGATCTTCCAGCGTCTTTTCTTTTGTCATGGGAGTTTTCCTTCGGTGCGCATCTTGTGTGCGCTGCCATTCACGGGGTCGTGAAGCGCATCACATACAGCGTCCCGCAAGCGGAAAGGTTCCAAACCAATGTAGGTAGCTGTCTAAGGGCTATGCACGGCTCGCGGTTCGTCGACAACCTGATCGAGTGTTCGCTCAAGGAGAAGCGTCCGCCTCCAGGTCGAGCGTCAGCCCACTCCCCGTGATCTCGCGAAGTCCGTAATATTGTCGATCAAACCGCGCATGCGCAGTAGGCTTCCCTGCATCAGCAACAGCATCTCTCTGCTGTCGGGTTCCGCAGCATGTTTGCGCATGAGCATCCTGGCCCCGGAGACGAGGGACGCAAGCGGATTGCGCAGATCATGGCCGAGCACGGCGATGAACTTCTCCCGCATCGCGCCGAATGCCCCTGCCCTCAAGCAATTGCTCGCTCACGGCCATCTGATCGACGGAATCGAGATGAGCGGCGATCAACTCGGCGAAGAGCCTGAACAAGCCGACGATTCTTGGGTGCTTGAGCTTGATCGGCTTGGGATCGATCGCGCAGAGCGTCCCGAAGAATGAGCCGTCCTTGCGCAAGATCGGCATGGAGATGTAGCTCTGGAAGCCATACATCGTCGGATGACCGCAATGGACGGGATCCTCGGCGACGCTGTTGATGACGATTGGATCTCCGCTTTGGCGGATCTCGTGGCAGCTGGTGGTTTCGACCTTCGGCTCAGCTCCGCGCCGAAGACCGAACGCGACACGGTCCAATACACTGCACGCGATCTAACGATCTTCGGTGACGCGTGCGACAGCCGCAAATCCCATTCCCGTCGTTCGGCACACTAGGCCTAGGATGGTGGGCACTGTATCGATTGCCCCGACGGCATTTACGTCCGCTTCATAGTCGCTTTTCAATGGTTGGCTTTCAGTGAGATTGTTGCGGAGGCCTGTCGAATGCCGACGGTGGAATGAGACGAACTCGACGCCCACGGCATCATCCATCCCATAATGCGCCAGCGAAAGGCGGCTCATGTGCATAAGTAACGCATAGCCGACTTTCTCGAGGCTCAGAAAGACACAAGACTTTGAAGCCTGAGTGACGGCGCTCGAATGATTAATCGCGAGGTCGCCGGTGCCGCCTGTCTCGCTCTCTCGACTTCAGGAGCCTGAACCATGAACTCGAACCTGATTCACACATCCTGAACGTCGCGATCGCGGCGACTGCAGGCGCCACGGCGTTCCTTATCGCCACCGGCTGCACGGAGCTGCCGGGCGGCATGCTCGAATGCTCGGGCTCCTGGGTCGATCCCAAGATCACCACCGGCCTGGTGGCCGGCATGGGGCTGGTCAACGCGAAGTCGTCCTGTCGCCGCTCTGGGGGCTGCTCGGTGCGATGTACCTGACCAAGCCCGTCGTGCACCGGGTGCGGTACTATGGGTGGCCGCCCGTCGCCTCCGACGATTCCGCCACCTTCGCGGCAGCATTCGTCGTCGGGACTCTAAGTCGCGGAGGAGCCTCGAATTGCACGTTCCGAAGGCATCCTCTGCTCGACTGCCGCGTCTCTCTTGCTCTGCCCAGAGGCGGGCTCTCTGCGACTCGCCTGACGTCGGATCGGTGCGTCTAGCGTGGAACCTTCAGGTCAACGGGGCGTTAGCAAAGGATTGGCTCCCGTCCCCGTAAGTCACCCCCCGCGGGGGACCAGCCGCCGGCCAGCGCAAATGCCGGCCGGTCAGGCGCAAATAGCTGGCTTGGGGCCGCTATCCAATTAGGAAGGCCGCTATGGCCAGAACATCCAAAATACCTGTCGACGTTCGCGAGGCGATCGGAGCCTTTCTGGACAAGGAGCAAGGGAACTCTCAGCCCCTCGCAATGTCTGAAGCTCTAGATGCGATACGACGCATTTTCCCCGATCTGGAAGTCTCCGACAGCGACCTCATCGATGCAATCACGGGGGAGGCCATCGCATCGGACGTTCGCATGCATATCGACGTTCCCCGGCCGGACCGGTCAGGCGCCTTGGAGCGCTGGGACAACGAAGGCGGTGCCATCAAGAAGAGGCTCTCCAACCTCGAAGCCAAGCAAGCAAGACGAAAAGTCGTCAATGACACGGATGGCAGCCGACGCAGAGCGTCGGAAACACAGAGCCGTAATCGCATCGTCTAGTAAGTACGCCCTATCTATTCCAGTCAAAATAGTTCACTGCCCGGCT
>VFQN01006392.1_pt1 | contig 13489 bp, 9 predicted proteins | sample 3512371 | NCBI WGS metagenome assembly VFQN01 (sample SAMN10412370, study PRJNA504923) | tailings metagenome | isolation source: Replicate 2 from Balatoc abandoned mine | place: Philippines: Itogon, Benguet | collected 2017-08-28
ACCAGCCGACGCTCGACACGATGCACAAGGATCTCTACCGCGGCCGCGCCGCTGCGCTGTCGCAGATCCCGACCTCGACGGGCGCTGCCAAGGCCGTCGGCCTCGTGCTGCCGGAGCTCAAGGGCAAGCTGGACGGCATCTCGGTGCGCGTGCCGACCCCGAACGTGTCGCTGGTCGACCTGAAGTTCGTCGCCAAGAAGGCCACCACGGTCGAGGAGGTCAACAACGCGCTGATCGCCGCTTCCGAAGGCAGGCTCAAGGGCATCCTCGGCGTGACGCGCCACCCGAACGTCTCGATCGACTTCAACCACGACCCGCATTCCTCGACGGTCGCGCTCGACCAGACCAAGGTCATGGACGGCAACTTCGTCTCGGTGCTCTCGTGGTACGATAACGAGTGGGGCTTCTCGAACCGCATGGGCGACACGACGGTGGCGCTGGGCAAGCTCATCGGCTGACGCGCAGTCCCGTCTCATTTCCAGATGCCCGGCTTCGGCCGGGCATTTTTCGTTCCGGACACCGGTTCAGGAGAAAATATCAACCCTGTCATGCATTTGTTTCCGCAGCGCCTTCTCTTCGCCGCACTATCCCATGAGGAGGAGAGGGAAAGGGATCGGGGATGTTCGAAGGGGTCTATCTCGTCACGCTTGCTGGAACCGCGATGGTTCTCGCCGCGGCTTTCTCGAGCCTGATCGCCTTCCGCTTCGGCGCGCCCCTCCTGCTGCTCTTTCTCGGCATCGGCCTGCTTGCGGGTCAGGACGGGCTCGGCATCCCGTTTGACAACGCCTCAGCCTCCTATTTCATCGGCTCGATCGCGCTGGCGGTGATCCTGTTCGATTCCGGCTTCGGCACGGCACTGTCGTCGCTGAGGCTGGCCGCACCGCCGGCACTTTCGCTGGCCACAATCGGCGTGATCCTGACGGCAGGGTTTTTCGGCGTCTTCGCCTTCGCCATCACCGACCTGAACTGGCTGGAATCCTTCCTGCTCGGATCGATCGTGGCCTCCACCGACGCGGCGGCGGTGTTCTTCCTGCTGCGCGCCGGCAATCTCCACATTCGCGAACGCGTGCGCAACACGCTGGAAATCGAATCCGGTTCCAACGATCCGATTGCAATCTTCCTGACCATAGCGTTCGTCGAGCTCATCGCAGCAGGCGCCGCCATCCAACCGGGCGAGCTCGCCATAGGTGTCGTGCTCGGCTTCCTGCGGGAGATGGGCGTCGGTGTATTCGCCGGGCTGATCGGCGGTCGGCTCATCGTGATGTTCGTAAACCGGCTGAAGCTGGATCCCGGCCTGCTGCCGATCTTCGTCATCACGGTTGCGCTGGTTTTGTTCGGGATCACCGGCGCGGTGCATGGCTCCGGCTTCGTCGCCGTCTACACGGCGGGTCTCGTCGCCGGAAACTCGGGCATGCGCTCGACTGCGACGCTCAAGCGCTTCCAGGACGGGATTTCCTGGCTCGCTCAGATCATCATGTTCCTGGTGCTCGGCCTTTTCGCCACTCCGTCGCAGTTCATCTCGATCCTGCCCGTCGCGATCGCGCTGTCGCTGTTCCTCATCTTCATCGCACGCCCGGTTGCCGTGTCGCTCTGTCTGCTGCCCTTCAAGTTTGCGCGGGCCGAAACCGCATTCATCTCCTGGGTTGGCCTGCGCGGCGCCGTCTCCATCCTTCTCGCTCTCGCCCCGATCATCGGCGGGCTGGAGAACGGCAGGGAGCTGTTCAACATCGTCTTCATCGTCGTGCTCGTGTCGCTTCTGGTGCAGGGCTGGACGATCGGACCGGTGGCGCGACGGCTCGGGCTGATCATCCCGCCGCGCAGCGGCCCGCTCGACAAGGTCGAGCTGGAACTGCCGGGCTCGGCGCATCATGAACTTCTCGCCTACCGCGTCGCCGCGGGCAGCCCGGTGGCGCGCGGAGGACGCATCCCGCGCTGGGCGCGGCCTTCGCTGGTCATCCGCGAAGGCCGTTCGCTCAAGCCGCAGGACGCCGGACGCCTGCTCGCCGACGACCTCGTCTACATCTTCGTCTCCGACCGGTATCCGCGCCTGCTCGACCGGCTGTTCGCCACCAAAGTGTCGCTCGCAGCCGACGACGAGGAGTTCTTCGGCGCGTTCACCGTCGAACCAGATCACCTCGCACGCGAGATCAGCGCTGCCTATGGCGCGGAGCTGCGCGAGGGGGAGGCCGACCTCACCATCGCGCAGCTGATGCTGGCGCGGCTCGGCGGTCACGCCGAATATGCCGACCGCGTCCTGCTCGGCCCGATCGAGTTGATCGTGCGCGACACGGACGCCAAGGGCGAGATCGATTCGGTCGGCCTGTCGCTGGAACCGCAGGAGTTGGCGCCGTCGATGCCGCTGCTGCTCACGGCCGGTGAGATCAAGGACCGGATTGCCGCGTTCCTACGGCGCCGGGGCGCGAAGGCGTCGTCCGGTGAGTCATCCCCGCCCGCCTCCTGATCGGCCCGCCTCGTCATTGACCCGGGAGCCGACGCCGCCCTATTACTTTCCTTGCGGTGCAAGCCGCGCCCGGGCCCGCGGGAAGGGTTGAACCCACTTGCATCGCTGACAAGTCTTTTCAGACCTTTGTGCAGCCGGATTTGCGGGTCGTCGGCGTTGCATGCACGGAGGTTCCATGAAACGTCTTCCCGACCATCCCAATCTCGATCAGCTGAAGAAGCAGGCCAAAGACCTGCTGTCCGGCTACCGGCGCAACGATCCCGATGCGCTTGTGCGATTCCGCGACGCCCTGCCGCTCACCGCCGGCAAGGACGACGCGGCCATCGCCGCACTCGGCCTGCGCCTGCACGATGCGCAGTCCTGCATCGCGCGCGAATACGGCTTCGCTTCGTGGACGGAGCTCGGCACCTATGTCGCCGCCCGGCGCGCCTTCTCCGCCGACCGCGCCACGCTGGTGCTCAACTGGCTGCGGCTCGTCTATGCGGGCGACATCGCCGGCGGCACGAACAGCGCCAGTCCCGCCGCCGCTGCCCGCTTTTTGGAGGATCAGCCGCAGCTGGCGGCGGGCGATCCCTGGCTCGCCTGCGCGATCGGCGACACAGTGGCCATCGCCGCGGCAGTGGAAAAGGACCCGGGCTGGGTCGACCAGCCGGGCGGCGCGCTGAACCTGCTGCCGCTGGTCGCGGTCACGCATTCCGGTCTCGTGCGGCTGCCGGCGTTCCGCGGCCGGCTTCACGCGGGCGCGAAGCTGCTGCTCGACGCCGGGGCGAACCCCGACCAGTCGGTCTCGAGCCGCTGGCCGCCGGCGTCGCTGGCCGAGCCGTCAACGGAATATCGCCTCTCCGCGCTCTATGGTGCGGCCGGCCAGAACCGAGATCCGGAGATTACGCGGCTGCTGCTCGATGCGGGGGCTAATCCGAACGACAACGAGTCGCTCTACCATTCGCTGGAGAACCCAGACGTCACCCGGCTGCTGCTCGAGGCGGGGGCGCGGATCGAGGGTACCAATGCAAACTACCGGGTGTTCGATCTCGACAATCTCGAATCGCTGCGTGTGCTGATCGATTTCGGGAAGCGGGAACAGCCGCCGATCGACTGGAGCCTGCCGTTGCTGTTTGCGATCCGGCGCGGGCGTTCGGTCGCGCATGTTGAGGCGTTGCTGGCGGCGGGTGCCAATCCCCGCGTTCGCTCGCGCGACGGCACCAGCGCCTACGGCCTCGCGTTGCGCTACGGGCTGACGGATGTCGCAGACCTGTTGAGGCGAGCAGCCGGTGCGGAACCGTTGTCGGAGGAGGAGAGCTTCGTGGCCGCCTGTGCGGCGGGCGACGAGGACGAGGCGCGGCGGATACAGGCGAGGCGACCAGACCTGCCAGCTTCCCTACCGGAGGCGCGTCTGAAGATGTTGCCCGAGCTCGCCGCGAACGGCCGCGACGCGGCAGTCCGCGCCATGGTTCGGGTCGGCTGGCCGATCGAACTCAAGGGCGGCGACTGGGGCGCGTCGGCGCTCAATCTCGCCGTCTTTCGCGGCGACGCAGGGCTTGCGCGTTTCCTGTTGGAGCAGGGCGCGGACTGGCGCGGGGAGCATGGCTTTGGCGACAATGTCTGCGGCACGCTCTCTTGGGCCTCGAACAACGAGCCCGAGCCGGACGGCGACTGGCTCGGCTGCGCCGAGGCGCTCGTCGCGCACGGCATGCCCCGTGGCGAGCCAGATCCGGAAGGATCCGGCGATTTGGTGATCGACGGCAAGCGGCGACGGTTCTCGGACGAGGTGGCGGAGTTTCTGTTGAGCCGTCCGTAGCCGACGAAACTCCTCCTCGGCCTGCAGACGGATACCCCCACCCCTGACCCCTCCCCACAGGGGGGAGGGGGACAAGGTTGCTTCCGCCTGGGCCGATGTCGATTGCTTCCTCGGCGACCGGCATTGCCGCGGGTTCCCCTCCCCCCCGTGAGGAGGGGCAGGGGTGGGGGTAAATCGATACAGCGAACCCCAACCGTCGCCAGTCTCTTGCGCTTGGCTTCGCCGTCTGTATGGTCCGGCGCGATTTGGCCGGCGTGGAGACCGGCGAGCAATGGAGGGCGGCATGGCCGATTTCAGGACTCTCGACGACATCGGCGCGGTGAAGGGCAAGCGTGTGCTGGTGCGGGTCGATCTCAACGTGCCGGTGCAGGACGGAGCCGTGAGCGACGCCACCCGCATCGAGCGCGTCGCGCCGACCATCCTCGAACTCTCCGACAATGGCGCCAAGGTGGTGCTGCTGGCGCATTTCGGCCGTCCGAAGGGCGCGCCCGATCCGGCCCAGTCGCTGGCGCCGATCGCGACCGCAACCGCCTCGGTTCTCGGCCGAGCCGTCGCCTTCGCCGACGATTGCATCGGGCCGGCCGCTGCGAACGCCATCTCGGCCCTGCCCGACGGCGGCATTCTGCTGCTGGAAAACACCCGCTTCCACAAGGGTGAGGAGAAGAACGATCCGGACTTCGCCGCGAAGCTGGCGGAAAACGGCGATCTCTACGTCAACGACGCCTTCTCGGCCGCGCACCGCGCGCATGCCTCGACCGAGGGCATCGCCAAGATCCTGCCCGCTTTTGCCGGCCGCACGATGGAGGAGGAGCTTTCTGCGCTGGAGAAGGGCCTCGGCAATCCGGTGCGCCCGGTCGTCGCCATCGTCGGCGGCGCCAAGGTCTCGACCAAGATCGACCTGCTGATGAACCTCGTCACCAAGGTCGATGCCCTCGTCATCGGCGGCGGCATGGCCAACACCTTCCTCGCCGCGCGCGGCGAGGATGTCGGCAAGTCGCTGTGCGAGCACGACCTCGCAGCGACCGCCCGACAGATCATGATCGAGGCGGCCACCGCCGGCTGCGCCATCGTGCTGCCGACGGACGGCGTGGTCGCGCGCGAGTTCAAGGCGGGCGCGGCCAACGAGACGGTCGACGTCACCGCCGTGCCGTCCGACGCAATGATCCTCGACGTCGGGCCGAAGACCGTCAAGGCGGTGACCGACTGGATCGACCGCGCCGCAACGCTGGTCTGGAACGGCCCGCTCGGCGCCTTCGAGATCGAACCTTTCGACACGGCGACGGTGGCTGCGGCGAAGCATGCGGCGGCGCGCACGAAGGCCGGCAAGCTGATCTCCGTCGCGGGCGGCGGCGACACGGTGGCCGCGCTCAACCATGCCGGCGTGGCCGACGACTTCACCTATATCTCCACCGCCGGCGGCGCCTTCCTCGAATGGATGGAAGGCAAAGCCCTGCCGGGTGTCGAAGCGCTGAAGAAGTAGGCTATTCCCTCAGCGCCTCCTTGCGCCGCGCGCGGATCGCGGGAAGCGCCATGAACACCAGCATCACCACGGCGATGCCGAGCAGGCTGGCCGACAGCGGCGAGGTGAAGAACACCGTCGCGTCGCCGCGCGCCAGAAGCATGGCGCGGCGGAAGTTCTCCTCCACCTGGGGGCCGAGCACGAGGCCCATCAGCAGCGGTGCCGGCGGCAGCTTCAGCTGCAGGATGGCGTAGCCGACGACGCATAAGAGCGCGGCCTGGTAGATCTCGAACGTGTCGTTCTTCAGCGAATAGATGCCGATGCAGCAGAACATCAGGATCGCCGGATAGAGGAAGCGATACGGGATCGTCAAAAGCTTCACCCACAGCCCGACCAGCGGCAGGTTGAGCAGGACGAGCATCAGGTTGCCGACCCACATCGAGGCGATCAGGCCCCAGAACAGGCCGGGATCGGCCGTCATGACGCGCGGGCCGGGCTGGATGTCGTGGATCATCATCGCGGCGATGATGAGCGCCATCACCGCATTGGACGGCAGGCCGAGCGTCAGCAGCGGGATGAACGAGGTCTGGGCCGCGGCGTTGTTGGCCGATTCCGGCCCGGCGACGCCCGCGATCGCGCCCTTGCCGAAGGTTTCCGGCTCGCGCGACACCTTTTTCTCCAGCGAATAAGAGGCGAAGGAGGCGAGTGCCGCGCCGCCGCCCGGCAGTACGCCGAGGATGGTGCCGAGGGCGGAGCCGCGCAGGATGGGCGCTGCCATCTTGCGGAAGTCGTCCTTTGTCGGGAACAGGCTGGTGATCTTGGAGGCCAGCACCGAGCGCGCCTCGGCGTTGGGCTGCAGGTTGCGCACGATCTCGGCGAAGCCGAAGATGCCCATCGCCAGCGGAACGAAGTCGATGCCGTCGAACAGCTGCGAGATGCCGAAGGTGAAGCGCTGCTCGCCGGTGTTCACGTCGGTGCCGATCAGGCTGATCATGGCGCCGAGCACGACCATCGCGATGCTCTCCAGCAGCGGTCCGTCGGAAAGCACGGTGGCGAGCAGCAGGCCGAGCACCATCAGCGCGAAATACTCCTTCGGGCCGAACTCGAAGGCGACTTCGGCCAGCATCGGCGCGAACATGGCGATGGCCAGCGTCGCGACGCAGCCGGCGAAGAACGAGCCGATGGCCGCAGTCGACAGCGCCACGCCGGCGCGACCCTGGCGGGCGAGCTGGTGGCCGTCGATCGCGGTGACGACCGAGGAAGATTCGCCCGGCAGGTTGACGACGATCGCGGTGGTCGAGCCACCGTACTGCGCGCCGTAGTAGATGCCGGCCAGCATGATCAGCGCCGAATCCGGCGGCAGGACATAGGTGAGCGGCAGGAGCATCGAGATCGTCGCCAGCGGCCCGAGACCCGGCAACACGCCGATCAGCGTGCCGAGCAGGCAGCCGATGAAGGCGTAGGAGAGATTGGTCAGCGTCAGCGCGTGGGAGAAGCCAAGCGCGAGATTGGACAGAAGCTCCATCGCGGCCTCCTAGAGCAATTCCCGCAAAAGTGCGCAGCGGTTTTGCGGCCGGAATTGCGTGAAATCCAAGGGATAGGGCATTGAAAATGCCCTAGACGAACGAGGGGAGGAGGTCGAACTGCAGTCCGAGCCCGTAATAGAAGGCCGCGACCGCGAGCGCGCTCAGCACGACGACGGTGACGATCGCACCGCGCCAGGTGAATTCGCGGCTGGCGAGGCTTGCCACGAACAGCAGCCCGACAAGCGCCACGACCAGCCCTGCCGCGTTGAGCAGGAAGGCGAAGAGCAGAATCGAGCCGGTGATCCAGGCGAGCGACTTCAGGTCCCAGCGGTCGAGGCCTTCCTCCGCCGCGCCGGGGCGGATGGCGCCGATCATGATGGCAAGGCCGAGAAGGGCGAGCAGGCTGCCCAGCATGCGCGGGAAATAGCCCGGTCCCATGCGCGCCGCGGAGCCGGGATCGTAGTCCCAGCCTATGGAGAGGTAGGCGATTGCGACGATCAGGAAGAGCGCGCCGGAGACGAAGGCGCGCCGGTTGCGGATGTGCATGCTGTTTCCTCCGCTCTCAAAAGCGAAGGTCGGCATCCCTTCCGGGACGCCGACCAATGTCGTGCCCGACCCCTGGTCGTGGCTACTGGGCGACGATCTTGGCCTCTTCGATCACCTTGCCGTATTTGGTGTTCTCGTCGATCACGAACTGGGTCATCACGTCCGGCCCCTTCTCGCCGATGATCGTCAGGCCCGTCGTCTTGAAGAACTCGATGATGCCTGGATCCTTCATCGTCTCTTCGACGACGGCGGACAGCTTGTTGACGATCGCCTGGTCGATGCCGGCCGGCGCCGAGACCCAGCTCGACGCGACGTTAACGCCGCCGGGGAAGCCGGCCTCGACTACCGTCTGCGCGTCGGGATAGGCGACGTTGCGCTCGGGCGCGGTCGTGCCGATGACTTTCATCTTGCCCGAGTCAACATAGGGCTTCACCACCGAGACGTAGTCGAAGGACAGGTCGATGACGCCGGCCATCAGGTTGGTCATGTGCGGCGGGCCCGCCTTGTAGGGGGTGTGCTTCATGTCGATGCCGGCGGCGGGCTTCGACGACTCGCCGACGAGGTGGTGGGCGGTTCCGATGCCGGGCGAGCCGAAGGTCACCTTGCCGGGATTGGCCTTGGCGTATTCGACCAGCTCGGAGATGTTGCCGTAGGGCGTCGCCGGATTGGCGACGATCATCTGGCTGGACGACGAGACGCCGCGGATGTGGATGAAGGCCTTGATCGGATCGTAGGACAGCTTGCCCTTCTGCAACTGCGGCAGGATCGACATCGGTCCGCCCGACGCATAGATGATCGTGTAGCCGTCCGGCTTGGCGTTGGCGACGCTTTCGGTGCCGACGATGCCACCCGCGCCGGGACGATTCTCCACCACCACCGGCTGGCCGAGCTTCTCCGTCATCACGGTTGCCATGCGGCGCGCGACGGTGTCGGTGATACCGCCGGCCGCGAACGGCACGACGAACGTTACCGGCCGCGTTGGCCAGTCTTCAGCATTGGCAAGGCTCGTCGTGAGCGCGAGCGATACGAACGCGAAAAAGAGCTTGAGACCCTTCATCAATTCCTCCCAGATCGATTTTCGGTCCGTCGTCTCTATCGGCCGATCCGGGAGGCGGCAAAAGAACATTGCCCGCCGAGGGCTGATTCAGAAACGTGAAATTGGCCTGGACCAAGGAATTCCGCTTGGGCGGGGAGGTTCGCGGGCCGTCCCGCCTCCAGACGCGGGATCGTCAACCATCTTCGCAATGCCTGCTACTTTCAATCGATTGAGGGCGTCTGCGCACCATTCCGTCTTGTATGAATACCTGCTAAGCGCGCGCAAACACACGGAAATCGGTCGACACAGGGAGAATGGCATGAACGAGAAAATGGCCGCGCAGGCCGCGAACAAGGATGGTTTCATCGCGGCGCTCGACCAGTCGGGCGGATCCACGCCCAAGGCGCTCAGGCTCTACGGCGTCGAGGAAGGCGCCTGGTCGAACGAGGCGGAGATGTTCGACCTGATCCACCAGATGCGCGCGCGCATCATCAAGTCGCCTGCCTTCACCGGCGACAAGGTGATGGGCGCGATCCTGTTCGAACAGACCATGGACCGCGACATCGACGGCACGCCGACGGCGCAGTATCTGTGGGAGAAGCGCGGCGTGGTGCCGTTTCTGAAGATCGACAAGGGCCTCGCCCCGGCAGCCGACGGCGTCCAGCTGATGAAGCCGATGCCGGAACTCGATGCGCTGCTCAAGCGCGCCGTCGCCAAGGGCATCTTCGGCACCAAGGAACGCTCGGTCGTTGACGCGGCCAACCAGAAGGGCATCGCGGCCATCGTCGCACAGCAGTTCGAGGTCGGCGCGCAGGTCCTGTCGCACGGGCTGGTGCCGATCATCGAGCCGGAGGTGACGATCTCGATCGCCGACAAGGCGGAGGCGGAAAACATCCTGCTCGCCGAGATCCTCAAGCAGCTCGACAAGGTTCCCGCCGGCCAACAGGTCATGCTCAAGCTGACGCTGCCGACGAAGGCGAACCTCTACAAGCCGCTGGTCGATCACCCGAAGGTCATGCGCGTGGTGGCGCTGTCGGGCGGCTATTCGCGCGACGAGGCGAACAAGAAGCTCATGGAGAACGACGGCGTGATCGCTTCCTTCTCGCGCGCGCTGACCGAAGGCCTGTCGGCGAAGCAGAGCGATGCGGAGTTCAACGCCGTGCTGGCGTCGGCGATCGACAGCATCTTCGAGGCTTCGCGGGCGCGCTGACGGGCGTCCGCCGTCTGATTTTCCCGTCGCCTTGTATCGGCGAACAATGCTAAGGGGGCCGGCGGCCCCCTTACTGCTTCATAGATCCCTGCTTATGCCCACCGCCCACCCCGCCGACCCTGACGCCGACATCGTCGTGATCGGCGCTGGCATCGTCGGCATCTGCGCGGCGGCGTTCCTCGCCGAGGCAGGCAAGCGGGTGCTGGTCGTCGACCGCACCGGCATCTGCGAGGAGACGAGCTCGGGCAATGCCAGCGCCTTCGCCTTCTCGGACGTGCTGCCGCTCGCCCACAAGGGCATGATGAAGAACCTGCCGAAATGGCTCACCGATCCGCTCGGGCCGCTGGCGATCCGCCCTTCCTACCTGCCGCAGCTCCTGCCCTGGCTCCTCTGTTTCTGGCGGGCGGGGCGGACGGGCTACGAGGCGGCGCTGGCGGGGCAGGCGGGGCTGATGCGGCTGGCGGAAGCGGAGTGGATGGCACTGCTCGACCGCTCGAGCACGCGGCCGATGCTGCGCGAGGACGGGTCGCTGGAGCTCTACGAGAGCGAGGCCGAGTTCCGCGGCGCGCTGCCCGGCTGGGCCGCGCGGGAACGATTCGGCATCAGCTTCCGCCATGTCGAGGGCGAGGAGCTCGCCTCGCTGCAGCCCGGCCTGTCGCGGCAGTTCGTCAAGGGCACCTTCGTGCCCGGCTGGAAGACCGCCGACGATCCGATGCTGCTCGGTAAGGCGGTGTGGGCCTATGCGGAGACGAAGGGCGCGCGGTTCGTGCATGCCACGGTGGTGGACGTGTCGGGTTCTCCGCATGAAGTCGCTCTCCGCCTCGCCGACGGGCGCGAGATCCGCGCGCCGAAACTGCTGATCGCGACGGGCGCTTGGTCGCATCTGTGGACCCGGCGCTTCGGTGACAAGGTGCCGCTCGAAACCGAGCGCGGCTACAACACGACGCTGCCCGGCGACGCGTTCGACGTGAAGCGGCAGCTGATCTTTTCCGGCCATGGCTTCGTCATCACGCCGCTGTCGACCGGCCTGCGCGTCGGCGGCGCGGTCGAGCTCGGAGGGCTGAAGCTGCCGCCCAACTATGCGCGCTCCAAGGCGATGCTGGAGAAGGCAAGGCGCTTCCTGCCCGGACTGAAGACCGAGGGCGGGCGCGAGTGGATGGGCTATCGTCCGTCCATGCCGGATTCGCTGCCTGTGATCGGCCGCGCGCGTTCGGCGCCGAACGTGTTCTATGCCTTCGGTCATGGCCATCTCGGCCTGACGCAGGCCGCCGCCACCGGCCGGCTGGTGCGCGATCTGGTCAGCGGGGATGTGCCGGCGATAGACTTGGCGCCGTTTTCGCCGCTGAGGTTTTGAGAATGGCAGCGCATTTGAGGACCCCCCTCTGGCCTGCCGGCCATCTCCCCCTCAAGGGGGGAAATTGGCAGCTTCGGCGACGCTGGCTCTCCTGCGACCTCGGCAATTGGCGAAGGTCGTCGGGACATCCAATCTCCCTCCTTGAGGGGGAGATGGCCGGCAGCCCAGAGGGGGGGCCTTTCACCACGAGCCGCCTGTCACAGGATTAGCTTCATGTCCCGCCATTCCTTCCACATCATCGACGGCCATACCTGCGGCAATCCGGTCCGCCTCGTCGCCGGGGGCGGGCCGCTGCTCGACGGGTCGACCATGATGGAGCGGCGGGCGCATTTCCTGGCGGAGTATGACTGGATCCGCACCGGACTGATGTTCGAGCCGCGCGGGCACGACATGATGTCGGGCTCGATCCTCTATCCGCCGACCCGTCCCGATTGCGACATCGCCATCCTGTTCATCGAGACCTCCGGCTGCCTGCCGATGTGCGGCCACGGCACGATCGGCACGGTGACAATGGCGATCGAGCACGGGCTGGTGAAGCCGAAGACGCCGGGCCTGCTGCGCCTCGACACGCCGGCCGGCCTCGTGCTCGCCGAATACCGGCAGGAGGGCGAATATGTCGAGGAGGTGCGCATCACCAACGTGCCGTCCTTCCTCTATGCCGAGGGGCTGACGGCGGAGGTCCCCGGGCTGGGCGAAATCGTGGTCGACGTCGCCTATGGCGGCAATTTCTACGCCATCGTCGAGCCGCAGAAGAATTTCCGCGACATCGCCGACCACACGGCCGGCGAGTTGATCGGCTGGAGCCCGCTGCTGCGCAAGGCGCTGAACGATAAATACACGTTCGAGCATCCGGAGAATCCCGGCATCAACCGGCTGTCGCACATCCTGTGGACCGGCGCGCCGACGCAGGATGGGGCCGATGCCCGCAACGCCGTGTTCTACGGGGACAAGGCGATCGACCGCAGCCCGTGCGGCACCGGCACCTCCGCGCGCATGGCGCAGCGCCATGCCAAGGGCCTGCTCAAGGAGGGCGACGCCTTCATCCACGAATCCATCATCGGCTCGCTGTTCAAGGGCCGGGTGGAGAAGGAGACCACCGTCGCAAACCGCAAAGCGATCGTGCCGTCAATCGGCGGCTGGGCCCGCACCACGGGCTACAACACCATCTTCATCGATGACCGCGATCCCTACGCGCACGGTTTCGTGGTGAAGTAGGCCTCCCGCAAAGCACTGCGGCCTCGCCAGAAAGAGCGGATTTCCGGGCTTCCGTAACGGATTCTACGAAAGGCTGACGCTGCCTTCGCCGAAAGTCGAAGACTTCGCGGTAGGCCAATGCTAGCGTCCGGCTTGGTCCAGGCTGTTGATCGTTTATGTCGCGATTTTAGGCAGTGCCGTTCGGGCAGGCTGCATGTCGCATTTTGACATTGCAATCCGATATCGTACGGCTACGACTTAAGGGAACCACATAAGGAATGCGCCAGGGGTGGCGACATTCCAGGGGAGCCGACAAACGATGGAATACTTCATCCAGCAGCTCATCAATGGGCTGACGCTGGGATCTATCTACGGGCTGATCGCGATCGGCTACACGATGGTCTACGGCATTATCGGCATGATCAATTTCGCCCATGGCGACATCTTCATGCTCGGCGCGTTCATCGCGATGATCGTCTTCCTGATCCTTCTGGCGATGTTCACCACCATCCACGTGGTGTTCTTCCTGCTGGTGATGATGATCGTCGCCATGCTGACGACGTCGCTGTGGAACTGGACGATCGAGCGCGCCGCCTACCGGCCGCTGCGCGGATCGTTCCGGCTGGCGCCGCTGATCACCGCCATCGGCATGTCGATCTTCATCTCCAACTTCGTTCAGGTCACGCAGGGCCCGCGCAACAAGCCGATCCCGCCGATGATCTCCTCGGTCTACAACGTCGCCGGCATCTCGATCTCGCTGAAGCAGATCGTCATCGCGGTGGTCACGATTTCGCTGCTCGCGATCTTCTGGTACATCGTCAACAAGACGCCGCTGGGGCGCGCCCAGCGCGCCTGCGAGCAGGACCGCAAGATGGCCGCGCTGCTCGGCGTCGACGTCGACAAGA
>VFQN01006393.1_pt1 | contig 13488 bp, 9 predicted proteins | sample 3512371 | NCBI WGS metagenome assembly VFQN01 (sample SAMN10412370, study PRJNA504923) | tailings metagenome | isolation source: Replicate 2 from Balatoc abandoned mine | place: Philippines: Itogon, Benguet | collected 2017-08-28
TCCGGGCGGGCCAGATCGTCACGGTGCTCGGCGCCAACGGCGCCGGCAAGACGACCCTGCTGAAGACGATCTCCGGGGTGATGAACCCGCAGAAGGGTCAAATCCTCTATGGCGGCGGCGACATCGCCGGCCAGGAGCCCGACCGGGTGGTGCGGGCGGGCATCGTCCATGTGCCTGAGGGCCGCGAGGTCTTCCCGTTGCTCACCGTGGAGGAGAACCTCAGGATGGGGGCCTTCACCCGCTCCGACGCCGAAGGCGTGCGGCGCGACGAGGAGATGGTCTATTCCTATTTCCCGATCCTCGCGGAGCGCCGGCGGCAGGCGGCGGGCACGCTGTCGGGCGGCCAGCAGCAGATGCTGGCGATCGGCCGGGGGCTGATGGGCGATCCGAAAGTGATGCTGCTCGACGAGCCGAGCCTCGGCCTGTCGCCACTTCTGGTGAAGGAGATCTTTTCCATCGTGCGCCGGCTCAATCGCGAGCAGGGCGTCACCATGATGCTGGTCGAGCAGAATGCCCGGGTGGCGTTGGAGGTGGCCGACTACGGCTACGTCATGGAACTCGGCCGGATCGTCATGGCCGACACTGCGCCGCGGCTGCTGGAATCGAAGGACATCCAGGAATTCTATCTGGGCGTGCAGGAAGAGACCCAGCGCGGCCAGAAGCGCTGGAAGCAGAGGAAGACCTGGCGATAGCCGCCGCCGGCTGCTCGGGCCGACAAGACGTAAGGGAGGACATGCGCATGACCATAGCCCCCAACATGCCGGCCCAGACAATCGTGGGCGGACACAGTATCAATGCCGATCTCACAAGGGGGCCGTTCTTCTTCGACGGCGCCGACACGCTGGTGAAGCTGTTCCAGGCGCGTTGCCAGGAACTCGGCCCCAAGGTCGCGCATCGCGAGAAGGATTACGGTATCTGGCTCTCCTACAGCTGGACGGATTTCTACGAGCATGCCCGGTTGATCGGCCTCGGCCTTCTGGCACTCGGACTGAAGCGCGGCGAGGTCGTGTCGATCCTGTCGGAAGACAATAGGGAGTGGGTCTACTCCGATCTCGGGATACAGTCGGTGGGAGGCATCGTTTCCGGCGTCTACACCACCGACTCGGCCGGCCAGCTCAAATATCTGATCAACGATTCCGACAGCCGCTTCCTGTTGGTCGAGAATGACGAGCAACTCGACAAATATCTCGCCATCAGGAACGAGGTGCCGGGGCTCTCCCGCGTCATCGTCTTCAACCGGGAGGGGCTGCACGGTTTTTCCGACGAGAAGGTGATTTTCCTGGACGATCTCTATCGGCTCGGGCGCGACTTCCTGAAGGAGAACCCGCGCCGATTCGAGGAGGAGATCGCCCGCTCGCAGCCCATGGAAACGGCCATCCTCGTCTACACTTCGGGCACCACCGGGCCGCCCAAGGGGGCCATGATCTCGCACGCCAACATCATGTGCTCGATCTCGGGCTCGCTGCTCACCCTGCCGGTCAAGGATACCGAGGAGCAGGTGTGCTTCCTGCCGCTCTGCCACATCCTCGAAAGATTGATCACCGTCTTCATCCCGATGGGGTTGAAGTCGACCGTGAACTTCGCGGAGAGCCCGGAGACGGTGTTCGACAATCTGCGCGAGGTGAGCCCCCATGTCTTCACCGCCGTGCCGCGCGTCTGGGAAAAGGTCTATTCGCGTGTCGCCATCATGGCCGGTGAAGCGACGCCACTCGGCCGCTGGGCCTACGGCCGGGCGATCGCTGCTGGCATGAAGCGGGGCGAGTATCTGGAGGAAAAGAAGCCGGTGCCGATGAGCGTCGCTGCTTCCTACGCCTTCTGGGACTTCATGGTGCTGAAGAACATGCGACGCATGCTCGGTCTCGACCGGTTGCGGCGCGGCACGACGGGAGCCGCGCCCATCTCGCCGGATCTGCTCAGATGGTATCGGGCGATCGGAGTGACCGTGCTCGAGGGCTATGGCATGACCGAGAGCTCGGGCGTCATCTCGCTCAACCTGATCGAGGATGCCAAGACCGGGACCGTGGGCAAGGTGGTGCCGGGCGGCGAGATGCGGATCGCGCCCGACGGCGAGATCCTGTTCCGGGGCGGCAATGTCTTCCAGGGCTACTGGAACAAGCCCGACAAGACCTCCGAGACGGTCACCGAGGACGGCTGGCTGCGCACCGGCGACCTCGGGCGGATCGACAACCAGGGTTTCCTCACCATCACCGGCCGCGCCAAGGACATCATCATCACCGCCGGCGGCAAGAACATCACGCCGGCCGAGATCGAGAACCGGCTGAAGTTCTCGCCCTATGTCTCTGACGCTGTGATCATCGGCGACAAGCGCAAGTTCCTCAGCGCCCTGGTGATGATCGACCAGGAGAATGTCGAGAAATTCGCGCAGGACGGTCGCGTGCCGTTCAGCGACTTCCGCTCGCTATGCGCCGCGAAGGAGGTGCGCGACCTGATCGCCGGTGTCGTTGCCGAGACGAACCGGGAGTTCGCCAGGGTCGAGCAGATCAAGGATTTTCGGCTGATCGATGTGCTGCTCACCGCCGAGGACGAGGAGCTGACCGCGACGATGAAGCTGAAGCGCAGCTTCGTCGAGAAGAAGCACAAGAAGCTGATCGACGAGATGTACGGCTGAGCCGCCGTGCTTTGAAGTGGTTGGGAACTGAAACATCAAGGAGGAGACTTGCAGATGAAATCGGTACTGAAGAAATCGATCCTGGCGCTGGGCCTGGCGGCTGGCTTGGCATCAGCCGCCTATGCCCAGCAGGGCGTCAGCGACACGGAGATATTGATCGGCTCGAACGGCGACCTGTCGGGTGTCTTCGCGCCGTTCAATGTCCAGGCGATCAAGGCGGCCCAGCAATATTTCGACGAAGTCAACGCGGCCGGCGGGGTCAACGGACGCAAGATCAAGTTCATCGTCGAGGACCATGGCTACCAGGTGCCGAAAGCGGTCCAGAACTACAACAAGCTGGTGAATTCGGACAAAGTCTTCGCCATGATCCTCAATCTGGGGACCCCGCATGTGATCGCGGGCTTCAAGATGATGGAGCCGGCCAAGGTCGCCAACATCTCGCCGCTCACCGCCGCGCGACAGATGATCGAGGGTGACATCACCTACAAATATACCGGCCTGTCCTCCTACTACGATCAGATGAAGGCAGGTATCGAGTTCCTGGCCAAGGAGAAGGGCGCCAAGGAAGTCTGCGCCATGTATTTCCCGTCTGACTTCGGCCTCGAGGTCTATGAAGGCACCAAGGAGAAGACGGCGGAGCTCGGCCTGACATTCGCCGCCGAAACGACCCACAAGCCGGACGATCAGGATTTCGTCGGGTCGTTGACCAAGCTGCGTGAAGCGGGCTGCGATATCGTCGCTACCGCTGTCGGCGTGCGCCAGACCATCGTCATCCTGGGCACGGCCAAGAAGCTCGGATGGAACGACGTCGCCTTCATCGGTTCCTCGGCTGGCTTCAACACGGCAGTCGCCAAGGTGCCCGGCGGCGTGACCGAGGGCTATTACGCGGCTGCCGGGTGGTCGGACCTGGAGAACCGGCTGGGCAGCAACGAGGAGCTCAAGAAATGGGCCGAGGGCTATAAGGCCGCCTTCAACGAGGACCCCGGCACGGCCGCTCAGCTCGGCCGTTCGGCAGCGGTCACGCTGGTCAATGGCCTCAAGGCCGCCGGCAAGGACCTGACGCCAGAGAGCTTCCAGAAGGGCATGGAATCGCTGGAATATGACGACGCGATCCTGGACGCCCATATCAAATACGGGCCGAACGACCACCAGGGCGGCGACGCCATCTTCATCTCGAAGATCGATGGCGGCGTCTGGAAGGAAGCCGGCAAGAAGTAGTCTCTGCACAAAACAGCGTGACGCCGTTTTGGCCCTGCCGGGGCGGCGTCGCGGTCTCTGGACCTTGATCAGGCTTTCGCGAAGACCAGCACCGCTGTCCAGCAACTCATGTCGACAGCAGGCTCAACGCTGTCGCGACAGGCAAGTAGAGCCTGCGCGGGCGTTCAATCAAAGGCGTGAAGCCGAAGGCCGCGTAGAACGATGCCGCTTCACCGTCGATCGCATCTGCGAAAATGGCGTGTGCTCCAATGGACGACGTCGCGACAGTCTTTATGGCGTCGAACAACAGGGCTCCGCCCAATCCCTGGCCCGCATAGTCACTGTGCCGGCCGAGCCAGCCTATCAGGACGGCCGGGACGGAAGGATAGCGCGGCAGTTGTTTGGCCAGGGGCTCGGGAACCTCATTGAGAGGCACGTTGCTGGAGGAGAGGGTATAAAAGCCGGCGACCCGGTCCGTGGCAATTTCGTTAGAGACAAAACAGGTCGCATATCTACGCCTGATATCCTGCGAAACGACCTCGCGGAAATAGTTATCGATCCGGTCGTTGCCACAGGAGAAGTCAGCGCGCCTGTGTTTCTTGCCCAGTTGTTCTATCACGAAGCGGTGGTTCACCGGCGTCTGATCATCTCGGCGTGACTTTTCGCAGCACGTGCCAACCGCTCATTGGGCTTGGGTGGATCGATGAGCGCTTCGGCGAAACGGATCTGGTCTGCGCGTGCGAGGCGCATGAGGTCGGCGTCCTCGACGACACGCCTGGCTTCTTCGCCTGCTGTGGCGATGAGATAGGCTGTCAGGGTCATGCCGCGTAAACGAGCGGCGCGCTGCATCTGGTCATAAACATGGATCGGGATACGCGCTTCTAACCGCGCAGTGTCGGATTCAGACTTGGACATGGCTAGCTCCTTGAATATGGATACGGCAAATCGCCGTATCTGGCAAGAAGCAAGCAGACGGGGCTGCCTTGGTTCGTTTGCGCTTCAGGGGGAACCAGCGTCTCGGCAGCTCCTACTCCGCCGGCTCAATGTTGGTGTAAGCGGCCTCTTCCAGCTCGCGCTTCAGCCGGGCCTCTTCCTCCACCTTCGGCGTGACGAAGCGACCGAGCAGCAGATAGGCGACCGGCGTCAGGAACAGGGTGGACGCAGTCGCAAGACCCAGCCCGCCGACGATGACCCAGCCGAGCGCGATGCGCGCTTCGGCGCCGGCGCCGGTCGCCAGCACCAGCGGAAGGCCGCCGAGCACGGTGCAGATCATGGTCATCATCACTGGCCGCAGCCGGATGTTGGAGGCCTCCTCGATCGCCTGGCGCACGCCGAGGCCGCGGTCGCGCAGCTGGTTCGCGAATTCGACGATCAGGATGCCGTTCTTGGCCATGACCCCGACAAGGAGGACGAGGCCGATCTGGCTATAGGCATTGAGGCTGGTGCCGGTGAGCAGCAGAGCGAAGACGGCGCAGGCGAGACCGAGTGGCACCGTCGCCATGATGATGATGGCGCTGATGAAACTCTCGAACTGCGCGGCCAGCACGAGGAGGATGATGACCAGAGCGAAGCCGAACACGGTCACCATGCTGCCCGTCGTCTCGCCGAGCGTCGCGGCTTCAGCCAGCGGGATGATGCGGGTGCCGGGCGGCAGCAGCGGTGCCGCGATCTCCTCCGCCCGTTCCAGCGCGCTGCCCAACGCGAAGTCGTCGCGCAAGCCTGACGTGATGCCGACGGCACGCATCTGCTGCTCGCGCGACAGCGACGGCGGCACGGCGCGCTCGGTCAGCGAGGCGATCGTCGACATCGGCACGAAGCGCCCATCCCCGGTCTTGAGGAAGATGTTCTCGAGATCGGTCGGGTCGTTGACCGGGTTGGTGGTCGAGACGAGCTTCACCGGGTAGCTGCGGTCGTTGATGAAGACGTCGACGATTTCGCGTCCGTCCAGCATCGACTGGACCGCCTGGGCCAGACCGGTGATGTTGATGCCGAGATCCGATGCCCGCTCTCGGTCGACCTGCACCGCGAGCTGCGGCTGGGTGGCGTCGGTGGTGAGCCGCGGCTGCTGGAAACGCGGGTCCTTTTCCATCTCGGCGATGATCTTCGCCGCCGTCTCGCCCAGTTGGGCGTAGTTGTTGCCGACCACCGCGAATTGCAGGCCGCTGCCGGCGCCGCGAATGCCGAGACTGTTCGACTGCATGGCAAAGACCCGGATGCCCGGAATCTGCCGCGTCAGCTGGTTGAGCTCGGCGACGATCTCCTGCTGGGTCCGATGACGCTGGTCCCAGGGGGTGAGCGCGATCACCATGAAGCCGCTGCTGGCCGAACCGCCCGAGCCGGCATTGGCGAAGGTCGCCTGAACCTCGCCCGCTTCGCGCATAGGGCCGATCAATCTCTCGATCTGCTGGATCTGCTGCGTGGTGTAGTCGAGGCTTACGCCCTGGGGGGCAGAGATGCGCAGAAGCACCAGCGAGCGGTCTTCGCTGGGCGTGAGTTCCTGGCGAATGGTGCCGAACAAGGCGAAGGCCGTTGCGGCGAAGAGCACGGAAACCACGATGACGACCATGGGTGCGTCGAGGCAGGCATGCAACGCGCGGCGATAGAGCTTGGCGAGGGCGCCGCCGACCTTCATGCCGAAGCTACGGCGTGGTTCTCCCTCATGCGCCGTGTTTGCGACCAGCATGCGGGAGGCGAGCATCGGACAGAGCGACAAGGCGACCACGGAAGAGAGCAGGACCGAGATCGCCAGAACGAAGCCGAATTCGCGGAACAGGCCGCCGGTCTGGCCGGGCAGGAAGGAAAGCGGCACGAAGACAGCGGCGAGGGTTGCGGTGGTCGCGACCACCGCGAAGAACACTTCCTGTGTACCGAGCACGGCGGCGGCACGCGGCCCCATGCCTTCGTTGCGCCGCCGCACGATGTTCTCCAGCACCACGATCGCGTCGTCGACGACGAGACCCGTCGCCAGCACCAGGGCCAGCAGCGTCAGAATGTTGATGGAGAAGCCGGCGACCCAGATTGCCGCGATGGTGCCGATCAGCGCCACCGGCATGGCGAGGCCGGGGATCAGCGTCGCTCGCCAGTCGAGCAGGAAGACGTAGATGACGAGGAGCACGATGGTGACCGACAGGCCCAACGCGATCTCGACCTCGTGGATCGCGCCCTCCACGAACACGGCGTCGTCGCTCGTCACCTTGAGCGTCATGCCTTCGGGCAGCGTCTTCTGGATATCGTCGACGGCGGCACGCACGCCCTGCGAGATATCGAGCGTATTCGACTTCGCCTGGCGGATGATGTTGAGACCGATGCCGGGTTTCCCGTCGGACCGCAGCGACGTCAGGTAGATGTCGCCGCCCAAGGTCACAGTCGCGACGTCGCGGATCCTCGTCTTGCCGCTTATGACGATGTTCTCGAATTCCTCCGGGGTCGTCACGTCGGCGGTGGCGCGAACGACGATGTCCTGATCCGAGGTGGTGATCGAACCGGCCGGAGTTTCGAAAGCGACCGTGGCCAGGGCCGCGCTCAGGTCTGCGATCGTCAGGCCGAGGCTCGCCATCTTCTTCTGGTCGATGTCGACGCGGAAAATCTTCTCGCGGTCGCCGAAGACCTGCACGTCGGCGACGCCGGTCACCGCAGCGAGCGTGTCGGCGATCTGGTCTTCGACCAGCACCGTCATGTCCTCCAGCGGCATGGTCTCGGAGGTGAGCGCCAGACGCATCACCGGGTCGGCATTGGCATCGGCCTTGACGATGCGTGGCGGGTCGACGTTGTCCGGGAGCTGGTTCTGCACACGCGACACGGCATCGCGCGCGTCGGATGCGGCGACGTCGAGATTGACCTCGTCGCCGAACTCCACCGTCACCCGGCTGCGTCCAAAGGAGGAGGACGAGGATATCGACTTCACGCCTGTGATGCGCGCCACCGCGCCTTCGATGACGTCGGTGACCTCGCGGTCCATAGTCTCGGAGGCCGCGCCGGTGAAATCCGTCGAGATCGTGATGACAGGTCTGTCGACATCAGGAAGCTCGCGGATCTCCACGCCGTAAAAAGCCGCCAGCCCGGCAACCGCGATCAACGTGTTGATGACGAAGGCGAGGACCGGCCGACGAATAAAAAGGGCCGTCAGCCCGCCTTCGCCGCCACTGTTGCTCGATACTGTCATCCGCCTCTCCCGGGATCAGCCGCCGGTGAGGGCGGGGGCCGATTCCGCCTGGGCGCCGGGAGCGCGGCGATCGGCGACCTGCACCTCGCTGCCCTCGCGGACGTTCTGCACACCCTCGGCGACGATGATGTCGCCGGAACGGATCGGCGCCTCGACAAGCACGCTTTCCGAATTGCGCTGGACGATGCGCACGGGCATGCGCTTGGCCTTGCCGTCCTCGATCGCCCAGATGAAGGCGCCGTCGCTGCCCCATTGAATAGCAAGCGGGCTGACCGACGGGTATTCGTCGCCGGGGAACTGCATTCCCACCTGGAACGACATGCCGGCCCGCAGTGCATCATCGGGATTGGGCAGGTCGGCACGCACCAGAAGGGTACGGCTCGCCTCATCGATGCGGTTGTCGACGGCCGAGACGGTGCCCTGGATGACGACGCTGGGCCGTGCGATCGGCGAAGCCGTCACGGTAGCCCCAACTTTGACGGCCGTCGCGTAGCGCTCCGGCACCCAGAAATCGACCTGGATCGTCGAACGGTCGTCTATCGTGGCGATCGGCGTCTGCGTGGTGACATAGTTGCCGACCTCGACCGGCAGGATGCCGACGATACCCGAGATGGGCGCCTCGACTGCGCGGCGTTCGAGCGCCAGCTCGGCGTCCCGCACGGCGAGCTCGGCGTTGCGCAGCACGACCTCGGCATCGGCGAGTTGCACTGCGGTCGCGGTGTTGGAGGTGCGCAACGTCTTCATGCGCTCGAGCTTCGCTTCCGCGTCGTCCCGCGCGATGCGGGCGCGATCAAGCACGATTTCCTCGGCATTGGAATCGAGCCGGGCAATGACGTCGCCTGCCTGCACCATCGCGCCCGGCGAAACGGAGATCTCCGTCAGCCGGCCGGAGGTGAAGGGGTTGACGGTGACGGAGGCGCGGGCGCGACCCGTGCCGATAGCCTGGAGCCTGTCGTTGATCTTGGCCATGACGACCGGGGCGGTGACCACACTGGGAGCCTGCCCGCTACCTTGCCGCCCGCCATTGCCGCCAGCCGGCTTCGCCGTGTTCTCCGTCGCCGCGATGGCCCAGTCCATGCCCCAGCGTGCCAGAACCTTGTCGGCGCCCGGGAAAAACTTCGCCCAAGCGACGGCAGCGGCCACCAGCAGCACAACGGAAAAGGCGATCTGTTTCCAGACGGACATCAATCACTCCGGTACGGCACCTGGCCCCTGACCTTCAGGCCCCGATAGTCGGGCCGTCGCATCGTCCGATTGCGGAAGCGTGGGCCGGACCGGTCGATCGCACGCCCTTATGGCAATTCTCCGGCGACCACGCATCCAGTTTATCATTAAAAATCGGTAAGGTATGCAGGCGTCTTCGCGGCGCCTGGCGCCTATGGGACGCAGAGGGCCGCCTGCATGTGACGGGAAACCAAGAGCCGAGCTGCGGGCAGACGAAGCTGCTCCGCGCCGACTGTGGAATCAGCGAAGATCTTCCATCTCGCGGATGCGTCGGGCGCTGTCCTGTTCCAGTGCGCGGGTCAGCTCGCCGATCAGGGTCTCGGCGAAGACGAAGAGGGCGGCCGAGGAGTCCCAGGCCGAGGGCACGGCGGTGCGGCCGGCGACGACGTGGCGGGCGAAGCGCGCGATCGGCGAGAGCCACTGATCGGTGAACAGGATGATCTGGGTGCCGCGCTGATGCGCCTTCTCGGCCAGGCGAACCAGGCTTTCCTGATAACGGCGTATGTCGAAGATCAGGAGCACGTCGCGCTTGCCCATGTCGATCAGTCGGTCACGCCAATTGCTCTCCTGGCCGGCGAGGTGGAAGACGTTCGGCCGGATGATCGTCAGATGCGCCGCCATGTAGCGGGCGATCGGGTCGGTGAAACGGCCACCGACGAGGAAGGTCTTGGAGCGGCGCTCCGCGAGCAGGGCGACGATCTCGTCGACCTGTTTCTGCGAGACGTGCCGGAAGGTTTCGCGGATATTCTCCAGTGTGGCTTCCAGCGCGGGCGTCGCGCCGTAGTGACCGGTGGATTCGGGCGTGGTCGTCCGCGAGGCCGGCGACTGGAGCTGGGCCGCCAGTTCGTCCTTCAAAGCCGACTGGAACTCCGGATAGTTCTGGAAGCCGAGACGGGCGACGAAACGCAGGATGGTGGGCGAGGAGACGCCGGCCTGCGCCGAGAAATCGGCGACCGTCTTCAGGCCGATCATCGGATAGTTGGCGACGAGCGCCTGTGCGGCGCGGCGCTCCCCGGTCGGCATGGCGTCGATGCGATCGGCGATCAGCTCCGCGATGCTTGCCGCCATGCCCTGTCTCCTCCCGTCTGGCTGGGGAGATGCCTCATAAGCTCTCCCTCGCTGGTTCCACCCCGAGCTTGCCGAACGGCCGTCAAAAGCCGTTTGACAAAGCGCCGCAAAGTGTATGAAATCATCCGCGAAGGCGCAATGCTGTCCAACATGTACCAAATGTTACGTGGCGCCGAGGGGATGGAACACATGAGAAACAGGCGGCTTGCCGAGGAGGTCTCGGAGTCCGTCACGGTCACCAACAGGGGTGGCCTGTCTCCGTTTGTGTTCGTCTGCGACCATGCCTCCAACATGCTGCCCCAGGAATTTGGGACGCTTGGTCTCCCTGCCGCCGATCTCGACCGCCATATCGCCTGGGATCCAGGGGCTGCGCCGGTATCGCTGCGAATGGCGGAGGCACTGGACGCGGTGTTGATCGCGTCACGCGTGTCGCGGTTGGTGATCGACTGCAACCGCCCGCTCGATGCGCCCGACCTGATCTCCGCGGTTAGCGAGACGACGACTGTTCCCGGCAACCAGTCGCTGTCGGATGCGGCGCGGGCGCGTCGCATCGCTCTGGCCTATGATCCTTTTCATGCCGCAATCGAGGACGTGGTGTCGGCCCGTCTTGCGGCAGGGCAGGAAACGCAGCTCGTCTCCGTCCATTCTTTCACCCCCGTCTACAAGGGGGTATCGCGGCCGTGGCACATCGGCATCATCCATGACGAGGACCGGCGGCTCGCCGCGCCGCTGATCGCGGCGCTTTCAGCTTTGAGCGGCGTGACGGTGGGCGTCAACGAACCTTATTCCCCGGCCGACCGGGTCTATTTCACGCTGGAACGGCATGCGCGCTCGCGCGGCCTGCCCTGCGCGATGATCGAAATCCGCAACGACGAAATTTCGGCACAAGCCGGGCAGCGGAAATGGGCGGATCTGCTCACGGGCATCTTCGCCGATCTGAAACCGGAAAACGCCGAAGGCGAGATCCGATCGAAGGGGAATGACAAGCCGGCGCAGCCGGCGACAATGAGAGGGTGACTTCACATGTCTACGTCAGGCTATTCTGAGCAAGACAAGAGTGAGGACGTCAAAGTCCTCCACAGTATGGGATACGCGCAGGAACTCGAGCGGCGGATGAGCCAGTTCTCGAATTTCGCGGTCTCCTTCTCCATCATCTGCATCCTGTCCGGCGGCATCAACTCGCTGGCCCAGGCGACGTCGGGTGCCGGCGGCGCCGCGATCGGTATCGGCTGGCCGCTCGGCTGCTTCGTGTCGTTGGTCTTCGCGGTCGCCATGGCTCAGATCGGTTCCGCCTATCCGACGGCCGGCGGCCTCTATCACTGGGGCTCCATCCTCGGTAACCGCTTCACCGGCTGGCTGACCGCCTGGTTCAACCTGCTCGGCCTCGTCACCGTGCTCGGCGCCATCAATGTCGGCACCTACTACTTCTTCATGGGCGCCTTCGGGGCCACTCTCGGCCTGGAAGACACCACGACGACGCGGATCATCTTCCTGGCGATCATCACCGGCCTGCAGGCGCTGGTGAACCATATGGGCATCGGGCTCACCGCCAAGCTGACCGATTTCTCCGGCTACCTGATCTTCGCCACCTCGATCCTGCTGGCGATCGTCTGCCTGGCCGCTGCCGACAGCTACGATATCGGCCGGTTGTTCACCTTCGCGAACTATTCCGGCGAGGCCGGCGGCAATGTTTGGCCCACGACCTCTACGACCTGGGTGTTCCTGCTCGGCCTGCTGCTGCCGATCTACACCATCACCGGCTACGATGCCTCGGCCCACACATCGGAAGAAACCATCAAGGCCGCCCATTCCGTGCCGCGCGCCATGGTGGGGTCGGTGCTGTGGTCGGCGCTTTTCGGCTACATCATGCTGTGTTCCTTCGTGCTGATGCTGCCCAGCATGGAAGAGGCGGCGAAGCAGGGATGGAACGTGTTCTTCTGGGCGATGGACACGCAGGTCAACTCTACGGTCAAATACATCCTTTACCTCGCCATCTTCGTCAGCCAGTGGTTGTGCGGCCTGGCGACGGTGACCTCAGTGTCCCGCATGATCTTCGCCTTTTCGCGCGACGGCGGCCTGCCGGCGTCGAAGGCGCTGTCGAAAGTCAGCCCGCAATATCGCACCCCGGTCGCGGCGATCTGGACGGGATCGATCCTGGCGGTGCTGTTCGTCTGGGGTTCGTCGCTGGTCTCGATCGGCGAAACGCCCGTCTACACCATCGTGGTGTCGTGCACGGTCATCTTCCTGTTCTTCTCCTTCATCATCCCGATCACCCTCGGTCTCCTGGCCTGGGGTACGTCGAAATGGGACAAGATGGGGCCGTGGGATCTCGGCGAGGGCGTCTTCAAGCTCTTCGCGGTGCTGTCCATCATCGCCATGGTGCTGATCTTCGTGATCGGCATCCAGCCGCCGAACGACTGGGCGCTCTACATAACCGTCGGCTTCCTGGTGGTGACCGCGGTCGTGTGGTTCGGCTTCGAGGCGCGGCGCTTCCAGGGCCCGCCGATCGGCGACGAAGTGGCGAAGCGCACGGCCGAGATAGCCGCGGCGGAGCGCGCCGTCGGCGAACGCAGGCACTGAGCCTGATAATCGTCTTGTCCGTGGCCGGCGTCACGCCGGCCACGGCTCGTTTCAATCCCGACAATTGCCGTCACATCATCCCGGAGAGTGGAAAGAATGGCCGATAGTTTCTCGTTCGATCAGTTGAAGAAAGCGGTCGCCGCTGGTGAAATCGACACGGTTCTCGCCTGCGCCGTCGACATGCAGGGACGCCTCATCGGCAAGCGTTTCCTGGCGAAGTTCTTCGTTGAATCCGCCTATGACGAGACACATGGCTGCAACTACCTCCTGGCCAACGACATCGATATGGAGCCGGTGCCTGGCTATAAGGCGGCGAGCTGGTCGAAAGGTTATGGCGACTTCGTCATGAAGCCGGACCTTGCGACGCTGCGCCGGGTGCCTTGGCTGGAGAAGACCGCGCTGTTGCTCTGCGACATCCAGGACCACCACACCCATGACGACCTGCCGCACTCGCCTCGCGCCATGCTGCGCAAGCAGGTGACCAGGCTGCAGGAACGGGGCTACCTCGCCTATTTCGCGTCCGAACTCGAGTTCTACCTGTTCAGCGAGACCTACGATTCGGCGCGCGCCAAGCACTGGCAGAACCTCGACACGGCCTCGCCCTATATCGGCGACTATCTGATCGGCA
>VFQN01006394.1_pt1 | contig 13487 bp, 11 predicted proteins | sample 3512371 | NCBI WGS metagenome assembly VFQN01 (sample SAMN10412370, study PRJNA504923) | tailings metagenome | isolation source: Replicate 2 from Balatoc abandoned mine | place: Philippines: Itogon, Benguet | collected 2017-08-28
TGCCTGACATGCTCCTCGGACGCACCGCCAACGGCCTCTACTGGATGAACCGCTATATCGAGCGGGCGGAGAACATGGCGCGGCTGGTCGATGCGGGACTGCGCATGGCGCTGACGCGCTCGCATAATGCCGCCGAGGAATGGACTTCGGTCGTCATCAGCGCGGCCGCCGAGAAGGCCTTTTCCGACAGGCATGACGAGTATTCCGCGGCGACCGTCTCCGATTTTCTCCTGCGTGACATGAGCAACCCGTCCAGCGCCATGGCGGCCATGGAAACGGCCCGCATGAATGCGCGCATGGTGCGCACAGCGCTCACCCGCGAGACCTGGGAGAGCATCAACGAAGCCTGGATGGCGATGAAGCGAATGCTCGCCGAACCGATCGACGAGCGCGACCTGCCCAAGGCACTCGATACGATCAAGCGCGAGACGGCGCTGATCCGCGGCGCTTTCTACGGCACGATGCTGCGCAACGAGATCTTCGACTTCGCCCAGATCGGCACCTATGTCGAACGCGCCGACAACACCGCCCGCATCCTCGACGTGAAATACTACGTGCTCCTGCCTTCGATCTCCTGGGTGGGATCGTCGCTCGACAACTATCAGTGGGAGTCCATCCTGCGCTCGGTGGCGGCGCATCGCTCCTACCGCTGGGTCTATGACGGAGACTACAAACCGACCAACATCGCGGACTATCTCATCCTCAATGGCCGCATGCCGCGGTCGCTGACCTTCTGCTACCGCTTTATCGTCGAGCACCTCGGCTTCCGGGCAACCGAGTATGGACTCAGGCTGCCGTGCCACGACACGGCCGAAAAAACGCTGGCGGAGCTGAAGGGTGGCGGGATCAAGGAGATATTCGACACCGGACTGCACGAATTCCTCGACGCCTTCATCAAGAGCAACAGTCGCTTCGGTGACGAGATCGCCGCGGACTACCGGTTCTATTAGCGGAGGCTCGCCGTCATGCGTCTGAAGATCACGCACCGCACCGAATACCGCTACGACGTGCCCATTCTCTACGCGCTGCAGCGGCTGCGACTGGTGCCGTTGGCGGGACCGACCCAGACCATCGTCGATTGGAATCTTGCAATCGACGGCGCTCGCGAGGAGCTCCGTTTCACCGACCACTTCGGCAACGACACAAGGCTGGTCAGCGTCGAGGGAGAGCCGCATGTCATCGGCGTCGAGGCATCGGGAGAGGTCGAAACCACCGACAAGGCCGGTGTCACCGGCCCACATCGCGGTTTCACGCCGCTCTGGCTGTTCGCACAAGAAACACCGCTGACGGAGGCTGGAGAAGGCATCAGGGCGATAGCCGATGACTCCGGATCGGATGGCGGCCAGATCGACCGGCTGCACCGCCTGATGGGGCTGATCGGCGAACATGTGAAATATGTGCCGGGCAGCACCCATGCGGCGACAACGGCAGAGGGCGCACTCGCGCAGAAATCAGGCGTTTGCCAGGATCATTCTCATATCTTCATCGCCGCGGCACGCTATCTCGGCTATCCCGCACGCTATGTCAGCGGCTACCTGATGATGGAAGGAGCCACGGAACAGGTGGCGAGCCATGCCTGGGCGGAGGCCCATGTCGACAATCTCGGCTGGGTGGCCTTCGATGTCGCCAACGGCATCTCGCCGGACGAGCGGTATGTACGACTCGCCACCGGCCGCGACTATCGCGAAGCCGCCCCGGTCTCCGGAATTCTGCTGGGGCAGGCTGAAGAGAGCCTTGCGGTCCGCATAACCGTAGAGCAGTAATTGCCACGGCGAATGCCGGGGCCCGCAAGGCGTCGCATGATTCATGCGGCACGCTGCAGGTTCCAGATCAGCGCATGTCTTTTCCCAAGAATTGTTGCACGCTTTTGGGAGGCATGCATCAGTGCAGGCGACTAACATGACTTATTGCGTTGGGCTCAAGATCGATCGCGGGCTGGTGTTCATGTCGGACACCCGCACCAACGCCGGCATCGATTCCATATCGACCTTCCGCAAGATGCATGTGTGGCAGGAGCCGGGGGAGCGCCTGATCGTGCTGATGGCTGCCGGCAATCTGGCAACCACACAGGCGGTCGTCAGCCTGCTCGACGAGCGTACGAAGGCCGTCTCGGAACGGGCACCGACGCTTCTGGAGACGCCGTCCATGTACCAGACGGCTCGGCTCGTCGGAAACACGGTCAAGGAGGTCATCGTCAGTTCCTCGCCTGATGGACAGCGCGCGGATTCGGCCTTCAACGCGTCCTTCATCCTTGGCGGCCAGATCCGGGGCAGCGAACCGCGCCTCTTCATGATCTATCCGGAAGGCAATTTCATCGAGGCGAGCGACGACACGCCGTTCTTCCAGATCGGCGAGACGAAATACGGCAAGCCGATCATCGTCAGGGCCTATGATCGCGCGATGAGCTTCGCGGAGACCGCCAAGCTCCTGATGGTCTCGTTCGACTCCACCTTGCGCTCCAATCTTTCCGTCGGCCTGCCGCTCGACCTGCTCTTCTACGAACGCGACAGCTTCGCCGTGAAGCTGAAGAAGCGGATCGGCCAGGACGACCCCTATTATCGGACCGTGACCGAAGGCTGGTCTGATGCCTTGAAGTCGGCCTTCGCGAGCCTGCCGGACTTCCCGGACTGAGTTCGTCCCGCCGTGCGCTGGACCTCTCGCAGCAAGCATGATAATACTACTTCACACGTTAATTAAAGCGGACGTCGTCGTACGGACGCGGTCGTGCTAATGCGGCCGTCAGGACAAGAGCGGCACGGGAGGACCAATGACGAGAGTCACGACTTCGGACATCATTGTCGACGCGCTGGTCTCCCACGGCGTCGATACGGTCTTCGGCATACCCGGGGCCCATTGCTACGAGCTCTCCGACGCCCTGGCGCGCCGTTCGAACGAAATCCGGTTCATTCATACCCGACATGAGCAGGGCGCGGGCTACATGGCCTACGGCTATGCGAAGTCGAGCGGCAAACCCGGCGTCTACACCGTGGTTCCCGGACCGGGCGTGCTCAATTCCGGGGCTGCGCTCTGCACGGCCTATGGCGCCAATGCGCCGGTGCTGTGCCTGACCGGCAACATCATGTCGCATCTGATCGGCCAGGGGCGGGGACAGCTTCACGAGCTTCCCGACCAGTTGGCGACGCTGCGCGGACTGACGAAATGGTCGGAGCGCATCAATCATCCGAGTGACGCCGCAGGCACGATGACGGAGGCTTTCCGCCAGATGCGGTCGGGGCGCAACCGGCCGGTTGCCGTCGAGGTCCCATGGGACGTCTTCGGCCAGACCGGCGTGGGCTCCGAGATCGCTCCGGCGGCGCTGGCCAGGCCGCCAGTCGATGCCGTTTTGGTCGAAAAGGCGGCACAACTCGTCGCGAGCGCCCGCAATCCGCTGATCATGGTCGGCGGTGGTGCTCTGGAAGCCGGGGCCGAGGTTCTCGAATTGGCGCGACGGATCCAAGCACCGGTCGTGTCGCACCGTAGCGGCAAGGGCATCGTGCCCGACGACAATCCCTATTCGATGGACCTCGTCGCGGCCTATGACTACTGGAGAAATTGCGATCTGCTCGTCGGTATCGGCAGCCGCCTCGAGCTGCAGTTCATGCGCTGGCGTTGGCAGCCCGCTGGCCTGAAGATGATCCGCATCGATATCGACCCCACCGAGATGGTGCGGCTGAAACCCGATATCGGCATCGTGGCCGACGCAGTGCAGGGCGCGTCCGCACTCTCCGCTGCGCTCACCACGGGCGGGCCGACCAACAGGGAGAGCGAATTCCTCGAATACGGTGCCAAGGCTCGAACGGCGATGGAGACGGTCCAGCCGCAACTGGCCTATCTCGACGCCATTCGCGCTGCGCTGCCGCGTGACGGCTTCTTCGTGGAGGAAGTCAGCCAGATGGGGTTCGCGGCGCGCTTCGGGTTCCCTGTCCATGGGCCGCGCCAATATGTGACCTGCGGCTACCAGGACAATCTCGGCTTCGGCTTCAACACGGCGCTCGGCGTGAAGATCGCGCATCCTGATAAGGCGGTCGTCTCTGTCTCGGGCGACGGCGGTTTCATGTTCGGCGTGCAGGAACTGGCGACGGCTGTACAGCACGGCATCAACGTGGTCGCCGTGGTGTTCAACAACAACGCCTTCGGCAATGTCCGCCGGGACCAGAACTCGGTCTATGGCGGACGCGTCATCGGCGCCGATCTGGTGAACCCGGATTTCGTTGCGCTGGCGCGCAGCTTCGGTGTGCGGGCTGAGAAAGCCGACACGCCGGAAGGCCTGCGGCTGGCGATCGAAGAGGCGCTTGCCGCCGAGGCTCCCGCGCTCATCGAAGTGCCGGTCGTGACGGGTTCCGAAACATCACCCTGGTCGTTCCTGCACCCGGCACCGCATTCCTGAAGCAGGTTTCGGCCGGACCAGCGTGCCGCGGCGGCAAGGATGCCGCCGCTCGGGGCACGGGACCGTCAGCCCTGCAGCGCCGCCCTCAGCCTTTCGTAGGTCGGCGCAAGCGTGCGCAGGGAGGCCGCCGCGGCTGGGTCGTCGGCGGCCACCAATGCGTATTGCAATGCACCGATACGCTGCGCCTGATCGGCGGCGATTTCGGCAGCCCTGGCATATCCGGCCCGCGCCAGGCAGGCTGAGGCATCCGATGCGCGCCGCGACCCGACGCGGACGGCGAAATGAATGAGGTGTCCGCGCAACTCGTCGTCGCAGCCGGCCTCGACGATCGCGGCAAGCGCCTCGGCTGCCGCCGCATTGCCGAGGCTTCCGGCGGGCATGCCGTAGTCGCCTTCCATCGACAGCCAGCGTATCGCGGCCGGAACCGATGCCCGTATCGCCTCGATCTCTGAAACCTCCGCCACGCGTTCGAAGCCGGTGCGCATCGTATAGGGCTGGCCATAATCGACCGTCTCGCCGCGCCAAGCGGCCATGAAATCCTCCAGCGGCAGCCAGGCGTAGGGATAACCCTGGGGATCATGCATTAATACGCGCCCGCCACTGATCGCGAGGGCGACGACATAATGATCGGCGCCGATCGGGCCGTTCATGTTGGGCTGATGCTTCAGATGCCCCATCTCCACAGGGCCGATCCAGACGGGTCCATGGGCGAGGGCGGCCTTCAGCCGGTAGAGCGCCTCATCAGCCTCGCCGCCACTGGAGACGGCCGAGGTCCAGCCCAGCGCTGCCAGCGCGTCGTCGAACCCGGCTTCAGGCGTCCAGCCATAGGGATCGAAGAAGGGCAGCTTGCCGCCGATGAGCTGCATGCCGAACGGGCTGCTGGTGGCAAACTCGATGACGGAGGTGGACGGCGCAGAGGCACCGAACATCATGGCAAAGGAATTGGAATAACAATATGGGCCGGAGCCCGTGTAGGGGATGTGCATGCTGATGGTCCTTCTCAAGGGGCGATGGGAAAAGCGACGTCGAAACGCGCGCCGCCGGTGCCGGGATAGATCTCATAGGGGCTGTCGATGCAGGTCAGTTCACTGTGCGCATCGAGCCACATTTCGAGAGCGTCGTAGACCCGCAGCACCTGCGGGAAGTCCTCGGAGCCAGGAGGTGCCGGCAGATAGGCTTCCCGGTGGGCAGGTCGCCAGCGCAGGCGCAGATCGCCCGCCGGCTCGATGCTGCCGTCATACGGAATGGCCACCTCGACAAGCCCTTCGCTGTCGCGCGTCACGAGGTCGTGGAAGTGGACCGTCATCGGTCCTTCACAGGCGACGCCGAAAGCGCTCAGATGCGCGCCGATCTCCGCTTCGGCCTCGATCATGAAGCGGTCGAGCGCCTCCAGCCGGATGTGGCTTTGCAGGAACGCGATCTTCGATGACGCAACGTCGCGCAGGCCGATGGCCGGCGTCAGGCCGGGCTCGCTTGCCTCGACAAGTCGCGCGGCCGCATCGACGAGTTCCACCTGAGCGGCAAGTCGTTCCTCCTGCGCATTGAGCCACGTCCGCAGCTCTATGAGACGCTCCTCGGCGGACAAATCCACCAGCCGCGCGACACGTGCGACGGGCAGGTCGAGACGGCGCAGCCGCGCAATCAACCGGGCCCGAGGCGCCTGGCCCGAGGCGTAGTAACGATAGCCCGTGGCGGGATCGACATAAGCGGGAACAAGCAGGCCTTGTTCGGCGTAGAGCCGCAACGCTTTCGGCGACAGGCGCGTCATCGCGCCGAAGCACCCGGCAAGGAGATAGGAATCGGTCATGGCGGCACTCTTGGCCCGCGCCCCTGGGGCGAGGTCAAGCCTCGCCGTTCACGAAGGCGTGTTCACTGCCAAATGACGGGAACGTTCGGCTTGCAACCGGCGAAATGCGTCCAACCCTATGGTTTTTGCCCCATGCGCTTCTGCCGATGATAGGTCAGGGCCGCTCGCAGGCACAGAACCAATGGCTCCTCCGGCAGTTGGGCAAGGGACGGTACGATGAGCGCCCGGTTGGTTTCGAAGTCGAAGACCTCGGCGAAATGTGTCCGGAAGGTCTCGACGAGCGTCGTCTTACAGTTGAAGAAAATGGCGGCGTTGTCGGGAGCCAGCTTCGAAACGCCGAGGCGGATCGTCGTGCCCGACCTGCTCTCCTCGGTAAGATAGGCGGGTTCGCCCCACTTGACCGCCTCTGTGACAGCGCCGACCCCGTCGGTTTCTTGTGCGACCACGAAGATCAACGCGCGAATGTCGAGCAGTTGCGCCCTTACCGGGGCGGGATAGCGCGCAAAGGCGCCGGCAACCGCCTCCGATAAGGGCGGGGCCGTCATTCGATGCCCTTCAACGGCAAATGGATGTCGGTGCGCAACTCGCTTTGCGGCACTTCGCGCGGGTCGTTGAGATAGGCCTCGAAGATCGGGGCGTCGTCCGGCTCGTAGCCCGAGCCGGGCAACCAAGTGCCGAGAAGCCAGCGATAGGCGCCGCGCATGTCGGCATAAGGGCCGGTGTAGCTCAGGCATGCGTAGAGCCCGCCACGAAGGGTCGTCTCAACCATCGGTGCATCGATGGCGATCGTGTCTGCAACGGGCAGGCAGGCCCGCGAGCGCAGCTCTTCTTCGCGGCCGAGGTCCGGATCGTCGAAGAACAGCCCGATCATGGCAAGCTCAGTGGGCAGAGCCTCGCGCATTGCAAGCTCCGAGAACAGGCGCCCCATGGCATGGTCGATCTGCATGTAGCTGCCGATGTGATCCATGCCGGCGCAATGCCGGTCGGGAAGGGTAACGAGCGCGACCGGAAAGCCGTCCCTGTCGTAGGCGGCATTGGCCGCCCTGAATGCGGCGTGTGATCCCTTTTCGCGGTAGGCCGCGGGGCTCAGGCCGTAAGCGTCCTTGAATGCGCGCCCGAACGTATCGGTCGAGTTGTAACCGGCCCGAGCGGCGACGTCCCTGACGTCGAGATCCGAATTGGCGAGCCGGTCCGCGGCGCGCTGCAGTTTGAGCCGGCGCACCGTCGCGGCGATGGTTTCGCCGCGCATGGCCGAATAGATCCGGCTCCAGTGATAGGGTGAAAGACAGGCGATTTCCGCCAGCCGGTCGAAAGACATGTCGTCCTCCAGATGGTCGTAGACATAGTCGACGACACGGTTCAGGCGGTCGTTGTAGCTCGCCAGGGTCTGATCCTTGGGCATATGTGTCCTCCTACGTGCATGATGAACCACTTCGAGAGTTGCACGTTGCGGACAGGCAAATCCTGCGGAAATGACAGGCTGCTTCCTGCCGACGGTCCTACCATACTACGGCATTCGTTCCCCGGGCCGCGGCGGTCTCAAAGTGCCGCGCGCACGGCATGCAGGGCAGCGAGCGCCGTCCGGGTCCGCTCGGAGCTGACGAATTCCGGCCAGCTCGACAGGATCACCGCACCGAAGGCAGCGTCCGGGTCGAGATAGATCATCTGCCCGAACACGCCGCGGGCCAAATAGGCGCGCCGCTCGCCGTCCTCGATCCAGAACTGGTTGTGATATGCGCCGCGCGGCAGGATATCGTGATAGACGCCGCCGAACAGATCCGGACGCGCACCCGACCGCGTCTCGGCGAGCCAGGACGCTGGCACGACCTGCCGGCCGTTGATCCAGCCATTGTCGAGATGCAGGAGGGCAAAGCGGGCGTAGTCCCTGAGCGTCGCGTTGAAGCCGCCGTCCGCCAGCCCATAGCCGGCTGGATCGACGGTGAAATACGCGTCCTCCTCCGCGCCCATCGGCGCCCATAACTCCCGACTCACCAGCTCCGCGATGGATGTTCCCGTAGCCCGCTGCAGAACGAAGGCGAGCACATCGGTCTCGATCGACCGGTAGCGGAACGAGGCCCCATGCGGACATTCGGCTTCCGTGAGGCCGAGGATGAGCTGCCAGACGGTTCTCGGCCAGAACGGATCGGGATTGTCCTTCCAGCCGGAGGCGACGTCGAGACGGGCCATATGGGAGTCGAGAGCGGTATAGGTCTCGTCGAAGACGACACCGCTCGTCATGTCGAGCACCTGCTGCACCGTCGCGCCACGATAGGCCGTCGCTTCGAGCTCCGGCAGATAGGCCGTGACGGGCGCTGCCGGGTCGATTACGCCGCGGCCGGCGAGGATACCGGCAACCGTGCCCACGATCGATTTCGCCACGGACTGGGAGAGATGCGGCGTTCGTGCGGTCATGCCGTCGAGATAATATTCGGCGACGATCGCGCCGCGATGCAGGATCAGGAAGCCGTCCGTGTAATTCGTGCGCAGGAACGAACCGATCGTCTCGTAGCGCCCGTCGATCTCGAAACCGACCTCGTTTACGTCGCGCAACGCGACGGGCAGGGGAGACGACGGCCCCGCGCCGCGCCAGACCTGCGCCGTCGGCAGCATCTCGCGCACATGCTGAAAGGTCCACCTGTTCCAGGGCGCGCGATCCCATTCCGCTCTTGGGATGACGGGTCCGCCCGGTATGGCCGGATCGCGATAGGGAGAAAAGCCACCACTGCTCATGTCGTGTTCTTTCGTCAGAGTGCCCTGGGGGACTTAGTCCTTCCGCCGCAGATAGCTGCCGCCGACGAACTCACCGAACAGATCGCCGAGATCGCTCATCATGGAGAAGTTCCGCTTGGCCTTCGGACCGAGCTTGATGGCGACCGTGTCGATGAGCAGGTTCAGGATCACGCCGAGGCTGGCGGACGAATCCCAGAACGTCTTCACATGCGTGTGCCCCTCGAAGACCAGGCGCGTATAGGCAAACGCCCAATGGCTGAACTTGTCGGTGACGACGACGAGCGGCAGGCCGAGCGATTTGAGCTTCTCGGCAAGCCTTATGCCCCGGGTCGCATAGGCGGCGGTATCAACCAGGACGACCAGGCTGTGCTTGGGATCGGCGTTGATGATCTCGCCGAAAGTGCCGCTGGCATTGTCGACGAAGATCACATTGGGCCGCGCCCAAAGCAGACGGCTGGCAAAGTCCATGGCGAGCCCTTTCGACGCCTGAAAACCCACGACATAGATCGTGCGTGTCTTCGCCAGCGCGTCCGTGGCCTCCTCCCACAGGTCGGTTGCAGTCAGGGCGTAGGCCTTGACGATCGCATCGAGTTCCAGGCGCAGGCTCTCTTGCAAGGCCTGCTGCCGGCCGTTGCGCACCTGGAAACGAGCCATATGGTCGTCGATGTCGGTGTCCATTTCGGCGGTGGCATCGCGTAGCCGGTTCTTCAGGTCACGCAGATTGTCGAAGCCGAGCCCGCGCACGAAGCGCGTCACCGTCATCTCGCTGACACCGACGGCCTGGGCGATGCTCGTTCCGGTCTCGAAGGGCAGGATATGGATGTTGCCGAGCAGATGCGCGGCAAGGCTCTGCTCCGACGGGGAGAACGTGTCCATGCGGGTGCGCAGGATTTCTTCGATGTCGAGCCTGACGACCTCGCCTTTGCGCGGCTTGGCCGGCCTGCATTCTCGCGTTTTGCTCAATACCCTAGCTCCGGTAGTTTCCGGCATGCACCGGTGGACGGCCTTGACCCCAGACTCCTCGGCCGTCGCCCAATTCCTGTTCGAGTTCACGGGCCAGGGCAAGGAGCATATCCTCACGGCCGAAGGGTGCCACGAGTTGCACCCCGATTGGAAGGCCGTCCGCGGTGCTGCCGGTCGGCAGAGAAATCGCGGGCTGGCCGGTCGCGTTGAACAAGGCTGTGAAGGTCTCCTTCGGTTCCAAATCGGCGAAGACACCGTCTGCATCCATGCCCGGTCTCGCCGGGTCGTATGTTCCCAACGGCTCGGGTGGAATAAGGCTGGTCGGCGTGAGCAGGAGGTCGTAGCCCTCGAAGAACCTGCCGACTTCCCGGGTCACCTCGTCATAGACGCCGAGCGCCGTCATGAGTTGCGCGGCACTCAGCGTCTGCCCATAGCGGCAGAGCGCGAGGACGCTCGAACCCAACGTCTCCTCATCGATGTCGCGTCCCATCCGAGCGGCCATCGCCGGCAGGCCGGCCGCACTGTCGGCCGCCCAGATGATCTTCTGCGCGGCCAGGAAAGCGGCATAGTCGAAGGACGGCATGGCCTCTTCCACGTGGTGCCCCAGCCGCTCCAGCCGGGCACCCGTCGCCACCGCCACCGCCGCCACCTCGGCATCGACCGCAGTGCCCGACCAGGATCGCGTGACGAGCGCAATACGCAGCCTCTTCGGTGGCCGGGCTATGGCTTCGACATAGGTGCCATCCGGGCGGACGATCTCGTAGCCGTCGCCGGCATCGGGACCATGACAGAGGTCGAGCAGAAGGGCGGTATCGCGCACCGAGCGCGTGAGCATGAAGCCGGTCGCCAGCCCGAGCAGCGGCGCGTTCGGACCGGGGGAGCCGGTGATGCGTCCGCGCGACGGCTTCAGGCCGATCAAGCCGCAGAACGAGGCGGGATTGCGGATTGATCCGCCGCCGTCGCTGCCTTGTGCGAAGGGTACGATGCCTGCTGCGACTGCCGCTGCCGACCCGCCGCTCGAGCCGGAAACGCCGCGCGACGTGTCCCAGGGGTTTCGGGTCGCGCCATAGAGCAGCGTCTCGGTCGTCGCGGGCGCCCCGAATTCCGAGCTTGTGGTGCGGCCGACATTGACGAGCCCGGCCTTCCGCAGCCGCGTCCAGTAACAAGCGTCGTGGGAGGCGCGGAAACCACGGGCGAGGCGGCTTCCGAATTCAGCCGGCCGGCAGGCCTCGATCGGATAATCCTTGGTCAGCGTCGGGATTCCTTGAAACGGTCCACCGAGCGGCGCGGACGGCAGGGTTTCAAGCGCGTCGCGGTAAAGTTCGATCACGGCGTTGATCGCCGGATTGACCGCGGCGACAGCCGCCTCCACGCAGCCCCCCAATTCCTGCGGCGTGACTTCGCCCTTTGCAACTAGGTCGGCGAGACCGGTTCCGTCATAGGTCACATATTCGTCGAGACGCATCGATCACACCGTTGCGGGAGTTGAGAGGGAGGCAGGCGACAGCTGGGTGAGCGAGTTGACCAGCTCCCGGGTATAGGGAGCCTGTGGGGCGGTGAGGACCTGGCGCGCCGGCCCGCTCTCCACGACGCGCCCCGCCTTGAACACATAGACGCGCTGGCAGAAGCTGCTCACCACGGAAAGATCGTGGGAGATATAGAGCAAGGTGAGCGACCGCTCGCGCTGCAGGCGGACCAGAAGCTCAAGGATCTGCGCTTGCGTGGTCACGTCGAGCGCCGAGGTGATCTCGTCGGCGATGAGGATTTCAGGTTGGAGCGCGAGCGCCCGCGCCAGCCCGACACGCTGGCACTGCCCACCGGAAAGCTGGCGCGGCTTGCGTTCGTGCAATGCGGCGGGGAGTTCGACCATGTCCAGAAGTTCGTCTGCCCGGTTCCTCGCGGCGCGGCGATCTGCAAGACCATGCCGCCAGATCGGTTCGGCGACGGCGTCGGCGATGGTCATGCGTGGGTTGAGTGAATCATAGGGGTTCTGGAAAACCATCTGCACGCGTCGACGGAAGCGCAGCAGACCGTCGCCTGCGAGTGAGTGGACGTCCTGTCCGTCGAGGCGAATGGCGCCGCCGCTCGGCCGGTTCTGCCGAATGATGGCACGGGCAAGCGTGCTCTTGCCCGATCCGCTTTCGCCGACGATCCCGACCGTCTCGCCGGCCGCGATCCGGAGGTCGACGCCGTCAAGCGCCAGGAAGGAGCTGCCTCCGCCGAGGCTGCGCTTGATGGGAAAGGAGACGGAGACCTTCTCGACACTCAAGAGCGGAGCCGCATCATCCGCCGCCGGACGTGCGGGGAGGCCGCGCCTGCTCGGCTGGGAATCGATCAGCAGCCTGGTGTAGGCGTGGCGCGGGCGATTGATGACATCGTCGATCGGTCCCTGCTCGACAACCTCGCCATGCCGCATGACGACCACGCGGGAGCAGATGTCGGCGATCACGCCGAGGTCGTGCGAAATCAGGATGATGGCGAGGCCCTGCCGCTGGTTGAGCTCCTTGAGCAGCTTCAGGATGCGCGCCTGGACGGTGACGTCGAGCGCCGTCGTAGGCTCGTCCGCGATCAGCAGCTTCGGGCCGCAGCCGATGGCCGCGGCAATCATTGCCCGCTGCTTCATGCCTCCGGAAAACTCATGCGGATAGGACCTGGCGCGCGTCTCCGGATCATGGATGCCGACATCGTCCAGCAGCCGGATCGCACGCTTCAACCCATCGCGCCGGCTGATCCCCAAATGCCGAACCATCGGCGCGGCGACCTGCTGGCCGATGCGACGCAACGGATCGAGATGCGAGGCCGGGTTCTGGAAGATCATGGCCATGTCGCGGCCACGGATATCGCACCAGTCGCGCTCGCCGAGGCGGAGCAGTTCACGGGCTTCGAGGGCCACCCGCCCGCCGACCTTCGCCGTCGCCGGCAGAAGCCCCATCAATGCGCGGCAGGTTATGGATTTGCCCGATCCGCTTTCGCCGACGATGCCGAGAATCTCGCCGGCGCCTATGGCGAAGGAGACACCTTTGACGGCCGTGACCGGACCAAAGCCGATCGTGAGGTTCTCTACGCGCAGCAGGGACGGTACCATCTCAGTAACCCCACTCATGCCGCGGCCTGCCTGCGCTGCAACTGGCCGAGCCCGTCGCCCAGGAAAGCGAAACCAAGACCGAGCGAAATGGCGGCCAGGCCTGGAAACAGGCAGATCCACCAGGCTTGCTGCACAAAAGCCTGGCCGTCGGCGATCATCACGCCCCATTCGGCCGTCGGCGGTTGGGCTCCCATGCCGAGGAAACCAAAGGACGCCCCGGCCAGCATCACCAGCACAGCATCGCTGACCGCGTAGGCGATGACCGGACCGGTCACGTTGGGCAGAACATGGCGCAGCAGGATAGCGCGACACGGATAACCCAGGCACTGGGCGGCCTGGATGTATTCGCTCTCGCGCACGGTCAGCACTTCGGCGCGGACGAGACGCGCGTAGCTCACCCAGCCGACCAGGGCCAACGCGATCACGAAGTTGACCAGCCCGGGCCCGAGCACACCGACGATGGCGAGCACGAGCACGAAGAACGGGAAGGCGACGGTGAGGTCGTAGAGCCGCAT
>VFQN01006395.1_pt1 | contig 13487 bp, 12 predicted proteins | sample 3512371 | NCBI WGS metagenome assembly VFQN01 (sample SAMN10412370, study PRJNA504923) | tailings metagenome | isolation source: Replicate 2 from Balatoc abandoned mine | place: Philippines: Itogon, Benguet | collected 2017-08-28
ATCCGCTTCATGACCGTGCTGCCTTTCCACTTGCCGAGGTTCCGCGGAACTCCCGGAAATCTTTCTGACCGGCGGAATCGTAGAATCCAACTGCCGCTTATTTGATATCCAGCGGCTGGGGCCGATAACCCAGCACTGCGTATTCAAACCGGGCTCGCCCTCCCGCATCCATTCGCATCCGTTCAATTGCAGTCGGCATGCCATCCAGCGTCGCCTTCAGAGGGCGGAACCGGACGTCTCCATACGTCAGCAAAATCAATACCATGCTTTTCGGTTCCGGCAGCGACTTGTAGGCTTCAAACAGCCGAACGCCGATGTCTTCCGTTGTTTCTGCCCGCAAATCGAAACGCTTGTCGCCGGCGGTCAGCATCAACTGGCCGTTTTCTGACAGATACAGCTCCCAGATGTCGATCCGCTTGCGCATCTCCCCGAACGTCAGCAGATGATCCACCACCCGTTGCGGCGATTCGGTCGTCAGTTTCTTCAGAAGATCCTGCATTTGTTGAGAGTCGTTGGCCGATGGTCCCGGGCCGGCGGCGCTCCGCCGTTGCAGCAACTGCACCAGCACTGTCTCGGGAATCTGGAACATTTCCGCCACCATTTCGCCGATGAGATCCCGCTGGATGCGATAGCGGTCTCCTTCGGCGGACTGTGCCCTGGTGACGTCGACCTCGGCTTCCAGCTGATCGATTTTCGTCTTGAGCGAAAGAATCTGCTGGACTGCCGCGTCCAGTTCGCGGGAAACCAGTTCACGACTGGCTGTCAACTGGACGGTTTCCTTCCGGGTCGAGGTCTCGACGTCCAGGTACTGTGCGAAAATAACGATCAGCAGCAGGTCGAGCAGCGGCGTCAGCTGAAAGGTGAGTTTGCGACTGTCGATCATGTCGCCTCCTCTGCCGGTTTCGCGAGCGCCAGTTCGCGTTTGGCCCTGGCGACGGTTTCGCGGACTTGCGTCCGGATTTCAGTCAGACGACGAAAACGCGGCTCCACGATACTGTTCAGAAACATCAGGATCATGGCCGCCGTCAACCCGGCAAAGGTGGACCAGATCGCATCGCCGAACGAGCGGACAATCAGCCCAACCGTATCTGTTTGCTGATTCGGTGAAAGCTGCAGCGCCGCTCCAATCGCCAGAATCGTGCCCAGCACGCCCGCGAGCGGATAGGCTTCGATCATCGTCCGGCAGATGTTGTAAAAAGTCTCGAACGATTGCGATTGCAGGTAACGCCGGTCTTCATCAAGAATCGACATTCGCTGATGCAGGGCGAGCCGTTCGGATTTGCGGCTCGGATCGTCCAGAACATCCCTGACGTCGGCGAGAAACGCATCCAGTTGATCCGCCAGCGGCCCGCCACGCTCGAACAGGCTGCGATGTTTGAGATTCCGGGTGAACGAATCGAAATCGTGGGCCAGTCGGCGCACATCGCCCCGCGCCCACGCGATCAGCCACAGGAATGCGAGGAAATGCAGCACCCCCGCGCCGGCGATGACCGGCGTGGACCACTGGGAAACCTGCTGCAGAATATCGGAAGGCCACGGCGGCATGGAGCATCAACTTGCTGGGGATGAACTGTTGCCAAATCCTGTTGCCATCAAGTCTAGCGTAGAATCCGCCTGCCTGCCGAGACCGGTTCAAACGCACTGGCGACTTTAGAGACTCTCATTGATGGGCGGAAGAATTCGTGTGGCATGCTCGCCCTTCAAGGCAAGCATGGTATTTGCCGGGGGTTTTGCGAACTCTGCCAACCCGAGACCATGCTCGCCTTGAAGGGCGAGTATGCCACCCGCCGACGTTGCCCATATGCTCGAGCCTCGGATTCTGTCCGGATTCGCAGCGAGCGATGCGGCGACTTTGTGAACGGTAATATGTGAGATCCGCCGGACAGCAGCTATAATCGTGGACCACAGCGCTGCATAGGCCGCCAGGACTGAAACTCACGGAGTTGCTGATGACGTCTGCGAAACTGCCACGAATTCTCGCCATTCATGCTCATCCGGATGACGTGGAGTTGCAGTGCGCGGGCACGCTGTTGCGTTTGAAAGAACTAGGCTGCCCGATCACGATCGCCACCATGACGCCCGGTGACCTCGGCAGCGCGGAGTTGCCGCCCGACGAAATCGCGGTGGTCCGTCGTGCCGAAGCGAAAAAGGCAGCCGATCGGCTGGGCGCCGATTATGTTTGCCTTGAGTTCCGCGATCTGTCGATCCTGGTCGATAATGACGGTCGCCGTCGCGTGACGGAAGCGTTGCGGAAAGCGCAGGCTGACATTGTGATCACGGCCCCGCCGGTGGATTACATGAGCGATCACGAGATGACCAGCCGGCTGGTCCGCGATGCCTGTTTCGCCGCTTCGGTTCCGCATTATCTGACTCAGCAGTGGGATCCTGCTCCCCCGCTGGCGCACATTCCGCATTTGTATTACGTCGATGCGATCGAAGGGATCGACTGGTTCGGCCGTCCGCAGGAATACGGCTTCATCGTGGATATTTCGGCGACGATCGAACAGAAGCTGGAAATGCTCGCCTGCCATGCCAGCCAGCGGGAGTGGCTGCGTCGTCAACACGGTCTGGACGAATATCTGGACGGTTGCCGCCGCTGGAGCGCGCAACGCGGTCAGGAGATTGGCGTTGCTTATGGCGAAGCCTTCCGGCAGCACAGCGGCCACCCGTATCCGCACGACAATCTGCTGGCGAAACTGCTGGGAATCATGGTGTGAAGGAATTGCCGACACCCACTCCTGGCAAAAGGTGGGCTGGCAGCGGATGAGCTTCCCCCGCGATTACGAGTGACTTCGCAAGAAACTTCAGAACATAACGATGGCCAAAGCCCCCGCAAAGAACGAAGATCCGAATACCCGTATCGTCTGCCGGAATCGTCGTGCGTCGCACGAGTACGAGATTCTGCAGAAACTGGAGTGCGGCATCATGCTGGCCGGCAGCGAAGTCAAAAGCGTGCGGGCCAACAAGATTTCGATCGAGGAAGCGTACGTCAAGGTCCGCGACGGGGCAGTGTGGCTGGTCAACTGCGATATCAACGAATATCCGCAGGCGACGACGATGAATCACATCACCCGCCGCACGCGGAAACTGTTGCTGCATCGTCGCGAAATCACGAAATTTGCCGAAGCGGCAGCCGATCGCGGCCTGACAATCATCCCGCTGGATGTGCACTTCGTCCGCGGTCTGGTGAAACTCACCATCGCAGTTGCCCGCGGCCGCAAGCTGCATGACAAACGCGAGAAACTGAAGTCGAAATCAGATCAGCGCGAAATCCAGCAGGCGATGCGGAAGAATGCGAGGTAGCAATTTGTCAGTCGTCCGAGGCTGAAGATCGGCGCGACGACACAATCTCCTTGCAACTGACCACGGACCACGGACAACTTTCACCTCTACAGATCCGCGTCGTCGGCGCCGATCTGGTTGTCGTCATCGGTGCGGACACGCACTTGCAGGGAGCCCAGCATCTGGGTGATCCGGCGTTCCTTGTAGGAAATGAACGGGACGTTTTCCAGAACGGTGGCGCGGTTCTCGCTGCGCGGATGCAGGACAAGACGCCCGCTGCCCAGCAACAGAAACTCGAAGACGTCGTCGATTTCCTTGGTGATGCGCAGGTTGGCGGTCGGATACCGTTCCAGACTGGCAAGGAAGCCGTGGTGGTGTAGCAACTCGTTATGGCGGACTTCCCAGTAGTTAAACTGCACCTGAATCAGCACACAGGCGTAGATCACGCCCAGGATGGTCGCAAACAGGAAGTAGAAGGTGGCACTGGCCATGGGATGGATGGTGCGCACGAAGGCCATGAAGGCGGGCATCATCCCCGGAAAATACATCGCCAGCAGCACGATTCCGAAGATGGCTGCCATCAGCAGGAAGAACAGGGTCAATGACGTCGTGCGGGGAAAGTCAAACGACAGCACGACCAGGTTCAGGGCGAACAGCCACAGGAATCCCCAGCCGATGGAATCCAGCACCGGAGAGTTTGCGGGCAGCAGCTTGATCAGGAAGCCTGCGAGCAGCGCTCCCAGGAAGGTGGGGTAGAGCAGGACGATCTTCGGGTAGGAGACGAGAAAGATCGGCTTCTCGCGGTCATCCTTCGGTTTGGCCTCCGACACGACGCAACTCCTTCTGACTGCCGCTACGAGTGAGGTCGGTACGAAGGCCCCTGCCGACGATTTGCTCGCGGCGGGCTTCGTTTCGACCGGTGAGTGATCAGCAGCACTCTACTGGTGTCGGACGGGAGAATCCACTTTGCGCGCGGTTGTCATCAGCGCAGACCTGAACAGCAGCTGGTCAGGGATGACTGACCCTGTCAGGCGAGGCAGGCCGGTTCCAGACCTGGCGACAGATCGTTCGCGGCCGGGTTGGCCTCCAGAATCTGACGGCAGCGACGGCTCAACGGGAAATCATTGCCGACGCCCAGTCCCATTTCTGCGTGTTGTCTGTCCACAGTTTCCACCAGTTCCAGCAAGTTGAACGCCGGCCATTTTTCCTGCAGCAGAGCCAGTTGTTCCAGGCCGGTGTATTGCTGACGCAACTGGTCCGGCAATAATCCGGCGAGCGCTACCGCGGCAGCGGCGGAACGTCCCAGTTGCGGATCGGCGAGAATCGCCAGCCCGCGATGGTGCAGCAGGATGCAGCAGACCAGTTCATCCGGCAGTTTCCAGCGGTATGCCAGGCAAGCGCCGGCAGTGGCATGGTCCCAGCGGAACGACTGTTGTTCAAAATCGCAGATCGATTCCGGCTGCTGCGGCCGATCCTTGACGAACCGGACGTAGTACTCGAAGAGGTCGTTGGTCAGCACCGGCAACAGAAAGTCGGACAACAGCGCGCCGGAGAATGCGAGGTCCAGATCGCTCTTGAGCAGGCGTGCGGTCTCGCGGGCGAACAATGCTTTCTGCAGACTCGTGTTCCAGAAGCAGGTCTGGTTGATCAGCTTCGATTTCCGGGCGCGGACCGCGGCCTGCGCTCCGGTGGTCACCAGAAACATCTTGCTTTGACGGATTCCCAGCAGGGCCAGTGCCTGCTGGGCAGTTTTGGCTTTCTGACGCAGACCGACGAAGGCCGAATTCACGTGCTTGAGCAGTTCCAGCGTCAGGCCGCTGTCGGTCTCGACGATTTTCGCCAGATCCTTGATGCTGGCGTCGTCCTTGCGGGAATGTTCCATAAACAGGGCGACGGCATGCGGCAGCGCCGGCAAGGCCAGTGTTGGTGGCAGGGCCGACAGCGTGAAATTGGCCAGCGCCTGTTCGCGCAGTTCAGACCAGTCAAGATTTGTCATCGGTATTGATCCTCAGTGCCAGTGGTCCGGCACCGGTCTGCGATATCCGGAATTCGGGGTTCAGGAAGTTCCAGGCCTGACAGTGACAGGACATCTATCCAGAGGTCCATCCGAAGGGTTGTCGGGACTTGTGCTTTCAGTTCAGGAGCCTGCAACAGGCATTCAGATGGTTCCGGCGGCTTTCGCCCAAGCGTAGTTCCGGTGGGGATGATTGCCAGATTTCACCGGTTCGTGATCGACGGGGAGGGAAACACGAGTCGAAATTGTGACGATTTTTCCAATGGTAGCGGTCGGGAGCAGCGGTAGCGTTGACACGATCCCATCGATTGTGCTGGGATAATTAGCGTGACGAGATCCGGACAGGAGGTGCCGGAGCTGTCCCCACCTGCTGGCTGCCTCGCGTGTCTGTTCCTTCCAATGACTCCACGAAAGAAGTCGCTGCTGCCGCGACCGGCGATTTGCTGCGCCGGCTGTTCGGCATCGCCTGGCAGTTCCGTGACAGCAGCCTGCTGGTGCTGGTCCTGAATCTGCTGCTGGTGGCGTTTAATCTCGGCAGTCTCAGCTTCACCGGGCTGGGAATTGACGTCCTCCGCAGTCATTTGATGGGTGGAAACACGGCCGTCTGGCCGGGAGGCTGGACGCCGCCGACATCCTGGTCGGCCTACACGACGATTGCGCTCGTCGCTGGCATTGTGCTGGCGTTCTCGCTGCTGAATGCCCTGTTGAAGTACCTCACGGCGCTGGCATCGTCCCGGCTCAGCCAGAAAATGGTGGTCCACCTGCGGGCCGAAGTCTACAACAAGCTGCAACGGCTGAGCTTTCGCTTCTTCGACACTCACGACAGCAGCAGCATCATCGGCCGTGTGGCCGGCGACGTGCAGGCGATCCGTCAGTTCGTGGACGGCGTGATTCTGAAAGTGCTGACGGTCGTGCTGTCGCTGGCCGTGTACCTGGCCTACATGCTGTCGTTGCATGTCCCCCTGACTGTCGCCTGTTTGTGTACCTCGCCGCTGTTATGGTTCGGAGCCGTGCGGTTCTCACGGAAGGTACGGCCGCTGTATCTCCGCAGCAGCGAACTGGGCGACGACCTGATTGCCGCCCTGGCAGAAAACGTCCAGGGCATCCAGGTGGTCAAGGGGTATGCCCGTGAACCGGAAGAGATCGCCAAATTCGGTCAGGCCAATGAGCGGATTCAGTCCCAGAAATTTGAAATTTTTCACCGTCTCAGCGTGTATCAGCCCGTTATGGGTTTCCTGACGCAGATCAATCAGCTCGTCCTGATCGGTTACGGCGGTTATCTCGTGATTCATGGTCAACTGCCGCTGGGTACGGGCATGTTTGTGTTCGCGAACCTCATCACGGAATTCGCCGGCCAGGTCGGTCAGATCGTGAATATCGCGAACACGATTCAGGCCAGCCTGGCAGCGTCGGAGCGGGTGTTTGAAGTCCTCGACGCACCGATTGAAATCACGGACAGCGCCACAGCACAGCCGCTGGAACGCGCGGTGGGCACGGTCACTTTCGAGGATGTGTCCTTTGCTTACCACCCTGGTCAGCCGGTGCTGCAGAACATCAGCTTTACGGTGCCAGCCGGACGCTGTGTCGGCATCGTCGGCGAAACCGGAGCCGGGAAATCGACCCTGCTGGGGATGATCTCACGCTTTTACGATCCGACGACCGGCCGCGTGCTGATTGATGGCGTCGATCTGCGGGAATATCGACTCCGCGATTTGCGGCGGAATCTGGGGCTGGTCTTTCAGGAGAGCTTTCTCTTCAGCAATTCGGTGGCCGCCAACATCGCGTTTGGTCGACCCGCAGCCACGCTCGAACAGATCGAACTGGCCGCCCAACTCGCCGCGGCTCACGAATTCATTACCGAATTGCCGGAACGATATGACAATCTGATCGGCGAGCACGGTTCCAATCTTTCCGGTGGACAGCGGCAGCGGCTGGCGATTGCCCGCGCCCTGATTCTCGATCCCCCGATTCTGGTCCTGGATGATGCCACCGCAGCTGTCGATCCGGAGACCGAACACGAAATTCGCACGGCGATCGATCGCGCCATGGCCGGCCGCACAACGTTCATCGTCTCCGGCCGCGTCTCAACCTTGCGTCACACGGAACGCATCTATGTGCTGAAAAACGGTCGGCTGGTCGAGGAAGGTACACACGACGAACTGATCCAGAAACGCGGCGAGTACTATCAGCTGGCTCGCCTGCAAACCATCGAAGAGGCGTGGACGAACGAAGAAGAAACAGCGGCGTAGAAAATGAAATCCTGAATTCACTTTCATTCGTGTTCAAGCCGTGGCTGAAAATTTTTTTGATCCTTCAAATCCTGTCTAATCGACTCCATCAGCATGAATACTGCTTCGCCATCATCGACGCCGCGCTGGACGGGCAGCCTGACGCGGCTGGGGGCGAAGGATGATGAGGAGCAGCAGCGGCCGCTGGACTTCCGTCTGATCGCCCGGTTGATGGGTTCCACCGCCCGGTATGCCTGGCTGCGCAACTGGCTGGTGGTGCTGGTGATGATTCGTTCGTTCCAGCTGCCCGGTCTGACCTGGATTCTCACGGCAGTGATGACCGGTCCGGTCGCTACCGGCAATGTTCCAGGCGTGGTCTGGGGAGCGATCGGGTTCGCTGTGCTGGCCTTGTCCACGCAGATCGTGATGCACTACCGCCAGAAATATGCGCTGATTCTCGGGGAAGCGGTGGTGCATGACCTGCGGAACCAGCTGTTCGTCCATCTGCAGTCGATGCCGCTGAGCTTCTATCACCGCACCAAGGTCGGGCGCATTATCAGCCGGATGGTGTCGGATATCGAAGATGTGCGGGTGGGCGTGCAGGAAGTGCTGTTCGTCAGCCTGGTGCAGTTTGGCCAGATGCTGGTCGCTGCGATCTGCATGGTCTGGTACGACTGGCAATTGTTTCTGATTGTGCTGGCGCTGGCCCCGGTCCTGTGGATTCTGAACCGGTATTTTCGCGAGCGGCTGTCGCAGCAACTGCGTGCCATGCGCGAATCGTTCAGCCGGGTGACTGCGACGCTGGTGGAATCGGTGCTGGGCATTCGCGTGACCCAGGGATTCGTGCGGCAGGACGAAAATGCCCGTATGTTCGCCGAACTGGTCGCAGACCATTCCCGCTACAACACACAGGTGCTGCACACGCACGGTCTGTTCATTCCACTGCTGGAATTCAACAGCCAGTTGTTCATTTCCATTCTGCTCTTCGTCGGCGGCTGGAAGGCACTGGAAATCGGCTCGATCGAGGGGCTCGGTAACCTGATCAGCTTCCTGTTTATGGCCAACCTGTTCTTTGCGCCGATCTCTGTGCTGGGCAATCAATACAATCAGGCCCTGACCGCGATGGCAGGTGCGGAGCGGTTGTTCGCCTTGCTGGATCAGGCCCCGGACTGGACCGATGCGCCGCATGCGCGCCCGGCTGTGAATTTGCAGGGACGCGTCGATTTTGAGGATGTCACCTTCGGGTATGACCCGGAGCGGCCCGTCCTGCAAAACATCAGCTTCCAGGCTTTGCCTGGGCAGACGATTGCGCTGGTTGGCCACACCGGCAGCGGGAAGTCGTCGATCATCAATTTGCTGTCGAAATTCTATCTGCCACAGCAGGGTCGGATTCTGCTGGATGGAGTCGATCTGAACGATCTGACCAGCGATTCGTTGCATCGTCAGATGGGGCTGGTGCTCCAGCAGAATTTCCTGTTTCGCGGCACCATTACCGACAACATTCGCTTCGGACGGCCCGATGCCACTGATGAAGAAATCATCGATGTCTGCCGCCGTCTCGGCTGCCTGGACATGATCGAAAGTCTGCCGCAGGGATTTCAGTCGCCGGTGGGGGAACGCGGCGCGCAGTTATCCCTGGGTCAGCGACAGATGATTTGCTTTGCCAGGGCGCTGATTGCCGATCCGAAGATTTTGATTCTCGATGAAGCTACCAGCAGCATCGATTCCCGAACGGAACATCGACTGCAGGCTGCCATGAAAACCTTGCTCGCCGGCCGCACCAGCTTCGTGGTGGCTCACCGGCTGAGTACCATCCGCCAGGCAGATCTGGTACTGGTGCTGGACCACGGCCACATTGTCGAATCTGGTACTCACGCCTCATTGATGAAACAACAGGGCATCTATGCCCATCTCCATGACCGTTTCGCCCAGGCCGCGCGGCCGGGGGCCTGAAGTGAAATTGGCCACAAGAGGCATATGAGACGCAAAGAAAATGACGGGTGTCCGGGGAGGAGCTGTGTTCACGCTCTACCCTCAGTGCCGGCCCATCATGTTTGTGTCTCGTGTGCATTCTGTGGCCGGATGACTTTGAATCCCTGTGCCATCGAGGATTATTCATGCTGAATCGCGAAGTCGCCATCAATCAGTTTCAACTCGGTGTGTTTTCCAAAATTGTGAGTGATCTGACGGAAGAGTCGTTGTTCACTCCTGGAAATGGTCATGGACACCCGCCTGCCTGGATTCTGGGACATCTGGCAATTTCGGCCGAGATGGGGCAGAAGCTGATGGGCGGCGAGATCCAGCATCCGGCATGGCTGCCGCTGTTCGGGGCGGGATCGAGCGGGAAAGTGGAACCCGGAACCGGGCTGTCGCTGGCTCTTCTGAAACAGTCGCTGCTGGACAGTTACGGGAAAGTCCAGCAGATGGCGCTCGATCCGGCTGTCGAACCGTTGCTGGGCCGCGAACATGGCGTGGCGGTGTTCGCAAACTCGCCGATCAAGACGGTCGAGGATGTGATCGCCATTCTGCTCACCAACCATTTCGGGTTCCACATGGCCCAGCTCTCAAGTTGCCGACGTGATGCCGGTTTTCCCGCGTTGTTTTGAGGAATCGGACAGCCACGGCTATCGTTTCTGTCCGGAATTTGTATTTCACTGACGGCCGTGCCCATTCTCAGACGATCCACTCACGCGGAACTGCCTGATGACCACCGATTACGATCCCATCGTCGAGCAGTATCAGCAGTCCAAGCTGCAGCCGTGGCGGACGCATATTGAGTCGTACAGCCTGATGTCGCTGCTGGGCGACTTGTCGGGCCTGTCGGTGCTCGATCTGGCCTGCGGAGCCGGTTATTACTCACGGCTCTGTCAGACGGCCGGAGCCCGCCGCGTGGTGGGTGTCGACCTGTCCGCCGGGATGGTCGATCTGGCCCGACGGCTGGAGAATCATCAGCCGCAGGGGATCGAGTATCACGTCGGCGATGCCTGCACGTTCGATTGTGGCGAGCAGTTCGACGTCGTCGTAGCAGCCTATCTGCTCAACTATGCCCGCACGCCGCAGGAACTGCAGGCGATGTGCGGGGGTATCCATCGACATCTGAAACCCGGTGGCCGGTTCGTCACCGTGAATTCCAGCCCCTTTCTCCATTTCCCGTCGGCGCCGTCGTATCGGCCATACGAGTTCGAGACGTTTGCAACGCAGGAATGGATCGCCGGTGCGCCCGTACAATGGCGCTTCCATGTCAACGGCGAGATGTTCGATATTGAGAACTATTACCTGGACGCCGATCTTCATAACGCTGCGTTTCAGCAGTCAGGACTGGGTAACGTCTGCTGGCATGAGCCGCGACTGTCACCCCATGCAGATCCGGATCTCGGCAGCGGCTTCTGGACCACGTTCCTCGAACACTCGCCAATTACGTTACTGACGTGCGGGAAAGTGTGAATGCGGTTTTCAGCCACGGAGAAAACACGCATTCTCACGGATGAAAGGCAGGATTCCTGGAGGCCGATCTGCTTCATCCAGCACCCGACAATGTATCTCAGTCGTGTCTGAATTCTTCTCCCGATCTGTGTTTCATCCGCCTACCCTCCGTGGCGAAAAGCCTCTTCGCTGATGTCACACGAAAAAGTCTCAGGGGCCGAACCAGATGGCGATCCGTGAGATGAGGTTTTGAAGAATGTCTGCCTGAAGAATGAAGAGGAGAGACACTGCAAGATAAGCGAGGGCAATCGGTTTCTTCCAGGTGCCGAGCCAGCGAAACCGGCTGATGGCGGATGGCGAGGATGCGGCAGGCACCGGTTCCGCCTCGTTCCAGTTCAGGGCCGCTCCACAATGCTCGCAACGAGTGGTGTCGGCAGTCAGGCTATCACCGCACTGATAGCAGAATCGCTCTTCGACCCCCGCGTCTGAGTCCGGTGTCTGCGGGTGATGATCCAGGCGGTCGATCAGTTCCGCCGCCGCTGCCGCCTGTTCCCGCTCGACCCACACTTCCGGCTTGTGAATCTGGGAGACCATGCCAAGTGACCAGTACCCGGTCACCGCCACATCTTCCACCACGTGCGCGGCAATCCCGGAATCCTGCAGCCGGTGGCTGATCAGTTCGGCCTCAAAATTCGACTCGGCCAGATGGATGCACACGGGCTCGCGGAGGTGCATGGGATTCTCTCCAGACCAGAGGGCAGGGCATCGCCCGGAAAGACGGATGGAGACACAACCATCTTCGCCCGGGCATCTGGCAAAACGCCGTTAATTATGGATGCGGAATCCGCGCCGGACCACGATAAAAGCAAGGCTGTGGAACATTTCAACTGCAGTGAGCTTGTAATCCTGGAGATTTCCTCATATCTAAAATCACCGGCCACGAATGTGAGGCGCGCGGTCGCGGGGATAGATTGCAGTGGAAACGAGATGGGGACCCCTTACCTTGGAGGTATCACTACTCCAGACCAAGGAAGGAGTTCCCCATGGAAGGCATTCTTTCACCTCAGGCGGAGCGCGCCAAGCAGCGGTTGTCGAAGCAGTTGAAGTTTCTGAAAGACGCCGGGCTGAGAACGCGGTATCTGATCGTGATCCATCGACTGGAAGGACGTTCTCCCACCTGGATTGCCCGCTCACTCAAGGTCGGTCGCAGCACGGTGTATCGGACCGGGCAGCGCTATGGGAAGGACGGCGAGGCCGGGTTGTTCGATCGTCGCGGCGGCAACGGGCCACGGAAACTGACCGAGGAATACCTGACGCAGTTGCGAGAGGTTGTCGCCGGCGATCCGCTGCAGGATGGCTGGAAGCGGCCAACCTGGACGCGGGAAATGCTGATCAAAACGCTCTGTCGACGGACCGGCATGAAGATCGGCCTGTCGACGATGAGCCGGGCTTTGCGGTTGATCGGGGCGCGACGCGGACGCCCCAGGCCAACGGTCGAGTGTCCGTGGCCGGAGGCCGAAAAACAGCAGTGTCTGAAGCAGATCGAGGAACTGGTGGCGCATCTGCCGACGGGCGACGTCGCGGTCTGGGAGGACGAGATCGACATCCATCTCAATCCGAAGATCGGCCAGGACTGGATGCTCCGTGGACAGCAGAAACAGGTGCTCACGCCGGGGAAGAACGAGAAGCGTTACTTGGCGGGAGCTCAGGATGCGCGGACGAAGGAGTTGATCGCGATCGAAGGCGATCGGAAGGATACGGCGTTGTTCGTACTGCTGCTGTGGGAACTGACGCAGCGCTATCCGCAGGCGCAGAAGATTCATGTCGTCCTGGACAACTACGCGATCCATACGACCAGGCTGGTGCGGGAGAGTCTGGCGACGCCGCTGGGGCGCAGGCTACGACTGCACTTTCTGCCGCCATACTGTCCGGATCACAACCGGATCGAACGAACGTGGCAGGACTTACACGCCAACGTGACACGAAACCACCAATGCTCAACGATGCCACAACTGATGCGAAACGTCCGCTCCTACATCCGCCGACACAACCACCGGCACCCGGCGGCGGCGTAAAAGCAATTCTCGAACTGTTTCAGAATCGCGGCCGGTGATTTAGATTCGATGCTATGGGTTGGTCCCCCGCGCTTCAACCAATCCAGCATTGCCCCCCCCTTGTTGTTCAACCTGCCAGCTTCTCACCGCTGTCCTCCCCGCCTCCTGTGGTATTCCTGCCAGTGATTGCTGGTGAAATTACTCGTCTCTGCTGTCATTTTTCTGATTGAATGATCTGGAGCGCACGTATGCACGAACATAATTTTCGGGGAGCGGGTTCGTTCCGCCTTCCGGTGAACTCAGTCGATAGGTTGCGCCGCCGCTCGCCTGGCTTTACACTGATCGAGTTGCTGGTGGTGATTGCCATCATTGCGGTTCTGATCGCCCTCCTGTTGCCGGCAGTGCAACAGGCCCGGGAAGCGGCGCGCAGGACCCAGTGCAAGAACAATCTGAAACAGTTGGGACTGGCGCTGCACAATTATCACG